>Ga0065720_1018855_pt1 | contig 90907 bp, 82 predicted proteins | sample Thericmetagenome_FD_59107 | JGI IMG/M metagenome (GOLD analysis project Ga0065720, IMG submission 59107) | Thermophilic microbial communities from the Joint Bioenergy Institute, California, USA of rice/straw/compost enrichment - eDNA_2 v2... | ecosystem: Engineered > Solid waste > Grass >...
TTCATAGAGCCAGCAAGACTGACTTCTTTAGTTCTGTTGCATTGAGATATATTTATACTTATCAAGCTCTCTACTCAAGGGTACTAAAACAAATAGCTCGCTAATGTGATAGTTTGATTTAGAATATGACAGTGACAACTCTTCATTAAATTTTGCAGGTTTTGGAACCTATAACTTTACAACCAGTTTCCAGAATAGGTATATTCTTTAAGAAGCCTTTAACTTTCTAGCTGGCTAAAACAGGTTGCTAAATCTACAATGGGGCTTTTGTTTAAATCCTCTCTTTCTGGACTCAAATTAAGCTCACTTCAAGCCTTCTATTTCTTAGAATATGGAAGATATAAATTCCTTCTATCACAGTAAAGATATTTTTTAAGAAAGTAAGAGCAATAGCATCCTGGATGATCCTACATTCGATAACTTAGCTGGAAACTATATCTTTGGCATTATAAAGCAATCTGAAAATGGAGTCAAATTTATCATGAAAATTACTCATGACTATCCTACTAAAAAGTCTCAGATTGATCTGGTCAGACAGAGCAACCTGACTCCAAACACCATTATTAGAAATAAAGTAATAAGAATGATTTGGAGCTAATTTTCATAGGTTACAAGTGAGTACAATATTGGATCCAGTTTAACTTATAAAATAAATGATAACATCAAAATATCTCATTCAGCTGAGATTGACCTGAAAAAGTTCTTCAGAAATGAAGAGGATTACAAATACGGTATCAAAGTTCAGATTAGCTTGTAAAATGATACGTTTCTATTTATTGTTGTCTTTGATTAAATAAGTTTAATGCTTCTTTAACTCCTTATGGGAAACTGTTTGCGCCCCAAAACAGAAAAACAATCACCATTAGTTCATACAAATACATACTTGTTCATGGGATTTCCTGTCAAGCCTGTCAGTGAAGTCTCAAGTCTATTTAGTAGATGTAAAAAAAGATCTCAAAGTACACAAAACTCAGAACCACCTTTAGAGGTCGATGATTCAGAAAGCGATCGGCTATTACTGGACATTGAAGGACCTCATAGTAATGTATCCTGATTTGCTTTTCTCATAATTTTTAGTGGAGCTCTCTGAAGAAGAGATTGGAAAATGGATAAGGTCGAGCACAACAGAAGATTAAATAAAAAAGGTTAAATCTCATTCTGAGTTATTCTTGTATAATTCATTGTGAATAATCTTTCTTGAGACTAATTGTATATGATTTTGAAATATTCTGATGTATTATGAATGATGATACAAATGTATTTTATGTATTCAAAAGAAAGAACAATAAGATAATCTATTTTTGGAGGTACTAGTACGCACTATGATTACAAGTACCTCTCAATCAGCTTGTGTCCTAGTATCATAAGAAATACTTCTAAGGTGCACACTCTTATTACTTTTCACAGAAGGGCTTTCTAACAAATTATTATATTCCCTGATTGCTTACTGTGTGAGATATAGGTTTCGTTAAAGTCATCAACTTTATGTCCAATTTTCAAAAACCTTCCCATTTTAAAGAGAGGCTTACGTGAGGGGCTATTTAATTCTTGGAGTCTTTGATGAGTCTTGTCTGAATATAATTTTGTAGCTTTATTAATTTTTGGAAGGGTCGGAGAGCTCAAGGTAAGGGTCTAGTGGAGTTGGGTGATAGATGATTATTCTTACTTTATTTAGCATGCTTTTATAGAACTCTTGGAGTCTCTGCGAAGATCTTGTTCCATATGAATTGGCTAAAATGCTATAAGACAGTTTTTGATCAAATAGTTACAAAGAATAGCGTTCATAGGTGTTGAAGGTCTATAACTTTAGACTTGGAGATTTTAGGTTTACTTATTTGGTTTGCCATAGGTAAAGCTTTCCTCAGGCAAAATATATTTGATGGAAGTTTTGCCTCTTCTTTTGTGAATGAAAGTATCCTTGGTTTTTGCTAATTCTCGAAATTGCTGTCATTTATCTCCAAGATTAGGTTTTATTTACTCTTGCATTTGAAAGTCCTTCGTGAATGCTCATTTTATTAATTGCCCTGAAGTCCTTGGTAAAACTAGTCTCCTTGCTTCTTATATGGAATTTCCAATCCCTTATAGCTAACAGATAAGGTTAACGACTTTTTATTTTACCTTCTCTGGCTCCTAGTCTGTCCCTCTTAGGGCTTATACCATAAGCAAAGCTTGCATTGGGCAATTTCACGTGGCTCCTTCTAACCTTACCCACATCATCTTCATCCTTAAGTAAAAGGCTGCGTAATCCCCAATAGTTTGCCATTTTATTGTACAAATTATTTATTTTATTAATACACCTATTCGCAATAAATATGGATCTCGTTGGAGTAGGTTAAGGGATATTCGTACTGAATAAACCATTCTTGTGAGTCTGCAATTCCGAAATATGCAAGAAATCTTTCTTCTCTGGTCAGATTTCTTGAGAATCTGGGAAAATATTTTGCAATACATACTATGACTTATTTGATTACTCATTTATAAAACTTTCTCATGTCAAATCGGAACTTCAATTTTGCAGACATAGGCCAGCAGTCTTTAGGAAAAGTAAATTTGTTTCTATTTTCTTCAAATTCAACTATAGCAGGCCAGTCCTTATGGAAATAAACAAGGAGGTATAGCAAATTTGCATCCATATATTCATATCCTGTACAGGTGGCTCAAATGTAGCTCCACAAGGCTCTATCCTTAAAGACTTAAATCAAGACTCCTATCCCACTCAGAATTCTTACTCATCACCATACGACAAGAAACAAAGGAATCAAATGAATAAATTGAATTATATAAATGCTTGGAATCAGGTTGAATAGAAAGCATAGTGAATAATAGTGTTAGAATCAATTATATCAACAGCAATATTACCTGGAAATGCAGAATCAGCAAATTAATTCTTTGATACAGCAGCAAGAGGCTCTGAAAAGAGAATTAGAAATGCAAAGGTTAGCCCTTCAGCAAGAAAAAAGAAGAAAAGAGTTATATTCAAGGGAAAAAGAAGCAAATGCTTTAAACCTCCTAAATGAATATGAAAGAATATCAGTAATAGTTTTCTCAAAAAATTAAACTCTTTAGGGAGGAGGTGGTGGCTCCTTAAAACTAGACGCTTTTGAATCACCAACTCTACACTCTCGGAAATATGTATCTTCACCTGTTAGCTCACCATTTATGAACAATGCGAATATGATGCTTGGAAATAATCCTTCTTATGGAGGATATTATAACCCTAATCCTTTTATGAGCATGAGTATGACTCCAACAACTAGTCCTCAGGATATGTTTTTCATGCTACTTCTAAGTCAAAAATTGGAGAGTTCTAAGAAGCCGGACAAGGCAAGCGAGATGATATTGCAGAGCCTAGAAAAGCAAAATCAAATTCTTGCTCAACTTGCTACCAAGATCAGCAAAGAAAAAGATGTAGATGAATATCTACAAGCTCGAGAACTTGAAAGGAAAATAAAGACATTAGAGACAGAATCTAGTTTATATTCTCCTTCCTATGAGAGCAGATATCAACATCGTAAGAATTGAGTTAAATGTTTCATCCAAAAAGCACTAAGCCAATCATATGCACCCCCGTCAGATCCTAGCACATTTTCACCAATGCAAATGTAAATGAGAATTTTCTAATGTGATCAAATTTAGCATGCAATTACAGCAAATGTTTGGTGGTGCTGGAAGATTCCCTCAACCACCTCAAATGATGAACCCACATGCAGCCTTTTTGGAAGAGTAATTATTTAAATCGAATTACCTTTATTTTAAGGGAAAAGAAAAAGATAGATAAGCTGATGAAGAAATTGAAGAAAAAAGAAAAACATAGAAAAACAAAGCTAAAGCAAATTTTGGAATTGCTTGTAAATAACTATCCTTCCTTACTTACAGTTTTAGGGCCTTGACCAGATACCTCCAGAAGATGATGAGCCTGGAGTTTCTAAGTCACTTCCAACAGATGAATCCCTTACAATTAATAAAGGTACTAAGTCATCAGGAGATGTAGACCAGCCAACAAGGAGTATAATCATGGATATCTGTCTAAGATTCGATAGAAAAAAGCAAAGATAGAAAGAAACAATCAAAAGTTTCCAAGACAACAATTGATGAGCCTGTTCTCACTGAGGAAGAGAGGGCAAAACTTGAACAAAAAGAGAAACAGAGAAAGAAATATCGTCGTCAAGCGTTACTATGGACTCGTATGTATCCCATTCTGTTCGCCATGGACTTTTCCAAAAAAAGGAAGGAAGCTAGAGAAATAGCCCAAGATAAAATTATCGAAAGGATTGGACTCGTTATGGAAGTAAGCTTTTGAATTATTAAGGCATAATCGAAATAGGCAACAAAGCAATGGGTGATTAAATCTGTTCAAAAGGGTCTTGATTTAGTAATGAAATTTTACTTATGTAAAATTGTTAGATTATCAAATCTCCAAAACAAGATCTTTGCCTTACTTCTGTGAATGGCAAGCCACAAAAGGACAAAGATATCCAGTCAAGAATTAATGATTTACAGGTATAGTCCCTGATTTCACATGCTAATCCTATAGAAAATTTTGAAGACTATGTTTGATGCTTTTACAAATAATACTAGACAAGAGTTGTTGCCAAAGGACTTGCTAGATCTTCTCGCAGATATGACCCATGACTATAATTTCCTTCCCCAGAATTACATGTTCAATTTTGAACTTCAAAGATTGAACTTTACCTATTCAGCATCTCTTAAGTAAACTTTGATCATCAATAATAACTAAGCTTAGAAATTCTAATAATGAAAAGACTCAGATGATTTGTTGCTTTATGTTGATCATAAGATTCCTTCTTGGGGAGGTTCTATTCAAGATATGGGATTTGCCAAATGTGCAAAAAACAGAACAAATGGGAAGGTTTTATCTTCTCTAGAATTTCAATAAATTTGTTAGAACAGTGAAAACACTTTCGACAATTATCCTGTACTGTACGATAGAATTCATTAAGGGTAAAGTTGTCGTCCAGAAAGACAGTCAATCGCACCTTATTCCTGAATTGAGAATAAAGCCCAGACCTTCTGGAATCCAATTTGGAGCTCCTATGGATTTGAAAGATGTTGATCCTGATGAGAAAAAGAAAGCTGACGAGACAGATCAGATAATGACAGGACTATACAGGAAGGAACAACTTGCATACTTCCAGAAAAAGCTTCTGTAATTTAATAAAAATAATTGATAATATATCTAGAGTTGATGAGTTGAAAGCATACATTAGTGGTTGGGCAGAAAAGATGTATAATATAGTCAATACTGTGTATGCAGAAAAACGGAAACAGCAACAAAAATGATAAAGCAATTGTTTCTTGTAATAAATTTCCTTATATTATATTGTAAATGAATACTTTAAGTATTACTTGCGTTCTTAAGTATAATATCACAAAGTTAGCTTGCTCAACAGTGATAAGATTGCAATGTCGCAAAGCGTTTAGAGTAAATACAATTATAAGAAAATAAGAAGATATCAAAGTGAGATTAAGTTTTACTAAGCTCTAAGACTCAAATAACTTGAGCCTTTATGGATACATACAGATTTTCGATCACTTCTTTGACTTTCTCATCAAAAGAAAGATCCTACAGGATTAAAAAGAATCAATAAAAGTTACTTTTAACTTGGCTAACTCTTTCAATTTCTCTTGAACCAAATTTATTCTCTTTTGTACCTATAATTTGTTAGTTTAATTTGGTATTGTATTACTTCTTCGTTTGTATATGCTCTTTGGTCCAATGTATTGTTAGCAGTCAATTTAACAGAATCCTTTGCCATTATGTTGAAAAAGACTCTCTTATTATTATAGCTATTGTGATCAAACTATGTCTTATTGAAGCTTACTTCTTATAGGCGGTTGAGTTAAAGGAATCAGGCACGTTAAGGTATGTGGTATCCACGAAAATATTTCTGATAAACATCAATCCATCAGCCAAAGGGGTGTCAGATACAGGGAGGAGAGTGATATCTAATTCTCCAGTTTCATTATTCACGAGAGGATGGTAGACTTTAGTTGTGAAATAAATGCTGAATCTTTGAGAAGGATAGCCTTGTGGAATATTGATTTCAAACTTGAATTTTCCTTTATCATAGAAGCCGCTTTTGATTACAACAATACCAATAATTTCTATCAAATCAGATTATAACAGGTCCAAAAGTACTGAGAGGATCATGTGGACTTGGAATAATGTAAATTCCTTTGCTATGTAAATCTCTGTTTCTAAGTTCACGGCTACAATGGTTAACTTTCAACAATTTTCTAGTACTATTCATTAAGCAAAAACTGTTTGGTTTCCATTAGGGGATTAGCTTGAGGAGCTTCAGACTTGGTTTCAGTTTTATGCTCAGGTTCAACTTCAGTATTGCTGATGAAGGAGCCCACTATTCAGTTAATAAAATCAAGGTTTAAAGCTACTTGGACTATCTATCACGACGGCAGCAGTGAAGCTAGAACGGTCATTTACATGATCACCGAAAGGATTGATGAATGATCCTTGATTACTTTCGGACTCGAAATGATTTCTAAGTTCAGGGGAGACAAGATCCTGTCCTGTGGATTTAGACCAGACAGAATCTTGAGTGACTAATGGATGATGCTTAGCTGGAGTTACTGGAGATCTCTCTTGTGATCCAGGAGGATTTGTAAGTTTCTCTTTTGTCAGTTCAGCATGACTAGTCTTAGGGCTAGTTTCAGTTGATTGCTTTTTCACTATTCCCAAATGCGTTGAAAGGGATTCAGGTGAGTATGGGCGATTCGTTTGTCTGGAGAGAGGATCCTCATCTATTTTAACTTCGCTTTTTTCAAGTTTTTCTTTTTTAATACTGGGCTTTGTCACATCTTTTTTGACTGGATTTTCAGGGATGGGTTCAAGAATAGATTTCTTTTGGCTAGAACTCACTGTACCAGGTTTAGAAGTGCCAAGACTAATACTACCTTTGCTGTTGGACTTGAACAAAATTGGAGCATCTTTAGTTTTCACAGCCTGGATATCTCCACCATGTATTTTATACTTTTCTGTATCCTCAGTCTCTTTTTTCTTGAAGAAACTCCAAAATACCTTAGCTTTTTCTGATTTACCATCAGCATTAGCTTCTCCATTTGTTCCTAGAGAATTTTTCCCACCATAAACTGTAGTCTGAGTTCTTTTATGTGTTGAAGTCTTTAAAATGGAGTCTGAGCCATTTACCTTGCTTGGAAGGATAGCTGTCCTCTGATTTTCAGGTTTGGTATCTGATGACTCAAATTTATTGCTAGGTTGGATAAGGGTGGTATTTGTTCTTCTGTTGGCTTTAAAGAACTCCTTCTTTTCCTCCATGCTTGAGTTGTCCGTTGGCTCAGAATCGCCAAACAAGAATTGTTTGCGCATAACTTATGCCACAAGCTTTGCTCGTGATTAAATTTTATTGAGCTTACAATAAATTCCCTAACCCGAATATAGTATTCAGATCGAACAAATGACATGCCTATTTATCAAAATTCAAGACATGCAATTTTATTCCTTCCGCAATACTAGATTGTGGAGCATCGAACGTTCAAAATTAATTATCTTTGATACTTGTACTTAATTCACTATTACTATTCAACATGTAGATCAGAATTTACTGATCTAACAACCGTAGAACCAACTCATTACCGTCTTCAACTGGGATTCAGGGTTCGATAGCTTCCGCTTCACTTTTATCCTGAGACATTTCTAATTCTTGGTCCTTAGTGTCTGGCTTTTTAGAGAGTTCTATCTCCAAAAAGCCATTAGCTCTGTGTAGGCCTAATCTCGAAAGGACATATGACACAATCCATATCAGAGAAAATCCTACTAATAAGTAGGGTGGGGTTGCAAGGAAAAAGAAATTTATCCAAACGGAGCTCTCGCTTTCTGGAATGGCAAATTCAAATATTCCCAAAATTATACCTGAGATAACAATATAAACCAGAAACCTGCATATTTCTTTATACCAAACTAGATAATGAGGACGATCCGCTTTTGTTTCTCTGAGAAAGATCAATCCATAAAATATACCAAAAGCTGCTGCAATATTTGATGTTTCCTTGAACTGAGCTTCATAGAAGGTCTTTGCGCGGCCTTTTATCTCATCTTCACACTTTATTACAATAGCAGTATACCATTCCGGATAATGTTTTGATGTGTGTTTAGCAGCATAAATGACTATAGTCACAATCAAGAATCCCAAATATACTAAGGATGTTATGAGAGTATGTCTCTTCTTAGCGGGGGAACACCAGGCAGTTCTGATCATATTTTCCAATTTCTCATCAAAGTAAAAAATCAAGAAGATCATAAATAACCATCCATAACTCCATCCCAATAAGACTTGGCCAAAGGAATGAACTCCAAGATAGACTCTGCTCAATCCTATTGTGAATACAAGCCCAAACAGGACTACTGCTGATATAATTTTGAAAAGCCTTAATTGCCTTTGCTTTTCAGCAGTGGACTTATAGTTGTAGATAAATAGCCAATATATGCAGAAATAGACTGTCATCCCTCCCATCGCATGTCCAGAAGGTCTTCCGAAATCTTGTTCACAAGCCTTAGGATGCACATCATAAATTTGATAGGGTCTGGCTTGGGCGTATAGCATTTTTAGCACCGCAAAGATATAGAGGGAAGTGACAGTATAGATAGTGAGTTTAATTCCTGGTATTTTTTTAAGAGGAAGGCAGAATAGTAACACTAAAATAATTGGAACAACTTCTTCAGCATAAAAGAAAGAGATGACTTTCATAAATGTATCAGTGGAAGAACCATCTTCCTTCTGAATTGAATTTGTCAACTTGACATTTGCTTCTTCAAGAGATTTGTTTACAATCCCATCAATAATGATCCAGACAATAGGAGGGATTGCAAGTAGTATTGGAAGCAGTTGCCTTTTTTGCATTGCTTTGTTAATTTTATTTAAGGATGTTTTCCAAAATAAAACTTTGAAATAAAAATGGAAAAGAGAAAGAACAATCAAAACAAGGGCTTTCAAAAACAGAAAGCTAAGGATCCACTCAAAGAGATTCAAACGTTAATCTTCAACCGTGAATTCGACAAGGCAAACAAGGGTTTAGATGAACACGCAAAATCAAATGAGATAACACCATATTTTCTTTACCTACGTGGCCAATGCTTCATGGGAAATAAGAAATATGATGAAGCTCTTAATGAATTCAAAAAGGCTTTGGAAAAGAATCCAAAGGGAGGAAATTTCCATAGTGTCCTGGGTAGTTGTTATGCTGAAGTTGCTGAAGAACAAACTCCAGATTCCGAAAATTATCAAGCCTATCAAGACCTTGCTTTGAAATATCTTGAAGAAGGCCTTCAGAGGGGAGCTAATTATAAGATTTATAGGAGCTACAACACTATTGCTGACATATATGTCAAGAAAGGAAATATCACTAAGGCACTTGAGAACTATGAAGCAGCAATTAAGGACGAACCTGATGATTGGTGGGCCTATAACGGTCTGGGTGTACTCTATCAGAAAAAAAAAGAGTACACAAAGGCCATTGAACACTTCACGAAAGCATTAGCGAAGTTGAGCCTGAAGACAGATAATGGTCGAAGTGATGAAAGACTAATGGAATTCGCTAATGTCTCAAGTCAGATTGAAGCTAGAATAGAGGAATGCCGCAAGGCTTTGGAAGAAAATATCCCTCAAGTTCTCATTACTACTGATGAAATCAATGCTATGCTTAATTCAATAACGATTACAAAACCTGAAGAAAGTAAAGAAGAAGAGCCAAACCCCAACGCAAGCAACCCAATAATTAAACCTGAAAAAAAGTAAAGAAGCAGACCGAGACCCCACAACAAAGTCTAAATTTTATACATTATATCCAAATTATAGAAACTAACTAACTATAAACAACTTAGATACTTCAGTTAATATATTGATCATCTAAAGTTAACAATCGAGCGAATTTAGGATCTGAGACATTTTTCTTTGTGGTTAAATAGAATTTCTATAAATACGAATCTGAAAAAAGGAACACATTTGGTCAGGTACACAAATGAAAATAAAGTTTCTTTTAATTGTGATAGACATCTACCATCTCTAAAAGATAGGATTCAAAGTCATTGAGAGTTTAAATCTCATAATAATCTTATTTTGCTCCTGATCCGGATCCAGCAAGACGAGGAATCATTCCTCCTATCCACTTAATTACTGGAATAAGCAAGCCGCCTCCTTTATTATCATCATCGTCATCTTCATCTTCCTCATCCTCTTCATCTGTTTCTTTCTCTTTTTCGTTCTCATCATTTATTTCTTCTTCATCTTTTCTAAAGTCTCGTCGTTTGGCCTCCTGAGACTGGGCTTTCTCATGCTCTTCTTCCTGAACCTGTTTTTTGTTTGTTAAATGCAGAGGTAAGTCTTGTTCAGGATTAGAAATCCCTAAATTGGTTGCGAAATAGAGATTTCTAGAGAAGTTAGTATAGATATAAACCTGGAATACTTCTGTATCATTGCATCAAGCATGAAGGACTCTTTGAAAGAATCATAAACTTCAGACAGGCTCCCTAGTTCTCTTTGCCTTAATTCATTCCACAAAATTAAGAATATCAAAGTTTTCTAAAGGTTATAACAAATTAGAGTTGTGAAAAGATACTGAATTAAATAGTGAGGAGTTGGAGAACTTCGTCTTCAGAAACAAGGGTAAGTATTTGTTGAAAAATAATCCCTTTTTGTAATACAACAACATTGAAAAAGAGATATAAATTTACTTTTTAAAACTCGCATAAATTTAATCTCGACAAACAACTTAAAAAGAACCTTCTAAATTCTTTGGCCTTAGCCTTAAACTCAATAATACATTATGCTTTTCTTTTACAAAACTCTATACTAAGCTTACATTTGTTCTTCTGATGAACAATTAGTTCCTATTCCCTAGAGTTAAGTTCGTTTTCCTTTGAAATTCGATCTTGTAGACTTGATTCAAATCTCTGTGACATGAAATATACTTAGAAAGGATCATATTCATATGTCTCATCCATCATGAAATTTAATATATATAATGCATCTTAACAAGATTAGCAAAGACGCAGAAAGATTCAGTTAATCATTATTGATAAATTGGGTGATTATAGTTAGGAAATCTTCTTCTATTCTTCCCCAGTGTAGTCATAAAAAGCTTTATGGTGCATAATGAGTTCTCCATTAACGAAATAAAAGCTATCAGAGACAGTCTTGTAAGGATTGAAAATCATTTCATTTTTAAGTTCTTCAGAGATTTTTGGAATTTCATATATGTTTTCCCAATCATTCACACTATTAGGAATGCAGAAAGGGAAGCTAAAGTCAAAGCTTTGGAGTAATTGATCCTTGAAATAATGTCTTTCTATCATTCTAAAGTTCTTGACAGGGTTATCTCCTACAGCGAATTTAATTGAAGCTCCAACGGTCTTGAGTTTGAAAAAGGAGGGTCCAAATTGATATCTAATTGTTCTGCTGGCCTCGTCATTGTCATCGATTTTAACCTCTTCTTCTTCTTGGAGGTCCTCTTCAGTTACATTCGGGTTTCCAATTTCAAAAAGAACTTGACCAGAATCCATATCACGCAATTTGAAGGCTAAAAATCTGATTTTGTATGTATTAGCGGAAAGAGGACAAAGAAAATGGTCAGTGGGCCCTTTCAAGCTCAAGACATATTCAGGAGTGATCTTCTTATCCATGTTTAATAGCTGGAGGAAATCTAAAATTTATTTTTCTTTTATTAGCCCTAATCAAAAAGAAAAAAAGTCCATAGACCTACAACACCTATAAAAGTAAAGAGTATTGACTATTCAACATCGGAGAAAATATTGTCTTCATTTTTCTTCCTATTCCCAGAAAAAAGATCAATCTTTTCATGTTTCTTCTTCCTCCTTCTCTTAGAGTTTTCTTCTTCTCTTTTCTTCTTTTTCATTTTCTCATTGTACTCGATCAGCCAGTCCAATAGATAGTTTTCACCATAATTAAATAGGATCTCTTGGCCTACTGATATACTCTTAATTGCATAAATAGCAATGTGAAGTGACCCTTTTGCCCTCTTTTCCTTTGTAACAGCATTTTCTACATCCAGTATTCCATGGTTGATGTATCTGAGCTTGTTGCCATAAAAATAAGAATCAATTGTCTAAGATCTCTTAGAAAAAATTGTAAAAAGTTACCTTGTCCTCCTCACAATCAAACATATAGCTGCATCCGATATTGTTATAGATAATTCCTCTTATTTCTCCTTCTGCGCCTTCAATTATTTCTCCCACATATTCACCTATGAAGTCTCCCTTTTCAAATTGCTGTCCTGCAAACACACCCATTCCTTCACAAATCTCTGATTTGCCCAATAGAAGTCGAGGCTTGTACTGATAGGTGATGGCAGTATTTGGGCAATGTGGTATTTTGAGTCCATATTTTTTCACAAGTCTGTAGTTTACCTCACATCGACAATTAATGCAGATCTCAGGATCGCATTCTCTGGCATTTAAAGCACACGGACAGTCTTTTTCTTCGCGACAATGACCAGGCTTACATTTACATCCTTTAAATTTGATAGGACAGTCTTTGCTGCATCCACACCACAAGTCACAATACCCTCTGTCATGACAAGGACAGTTCTCACAAGATGAAAAAGGATGATAACAAGGAATATACTGTTTACGATTGTGCTGCAAAAATTCTGTTTTTTTCTTTTTGTTCCTTTGTTCTTTAGGAATTTCAAATTTGCTAGAATGAATCAGAGCATCAGGGAGGGTGTTCCTTGGGATGTTGGGATAGCTATCAATAAATGACTTGATCTCCCAGCATTTTTTATCATTATCCAGCATAAGCCTTATCATACAAGGATTTTCGATCCCAAATCGAAGACAGTAGTTTAGAATAAATTCCTTTTCTTCATGGCTGAACTCAGTTCTTATTTCTAAGTTCCCTGTCTTTTTATTGCGAAAGCAATAACCTTCAATTTTCCTTGGACACTTGTACAATGTATGGAAAATCCCTTCATCATCTCTCTTTTTTGCTACAAGGTATCTTGAACTGAATGGAGAGTATTCAAAATCGGGTTCTTCATTCTGCAGCAGCATAATATCATCTGTGCACTCCTCATAGTGAAAATTACAAACATATTTATTGCAAATGGCACAGTAATACTGAGCATTTTTGTAAGCTGTAAGAATTTGAGGTCTCTTGGTAATGCTGATATTTGAAGCTTTGAGCCAGAATTTGTTCAAAATCAGTGGAGATTTTTGGAGCAATCTTGAGAGTCCAATCATGGTCAGGTAGTGGGGACTAAAAAATCGAACCAAGTTTTCACATAGATACGTAATTCTGTGTTTTTCTATATCACTGAGATAAACATCCACATTTGCTTTAGCTGATGGCCGAACCAAATAATGTTGAGTGTCCTGCAAGCTCTTTCCCATATACTGGAATGCACACAAGTTAAATAAAGGATAGGAGGTAGAGTCTTCATTCTTGACGTTTACTCTGGCTCTAATGTAATGCCTTGTTACTAAAGGAAAATCATCGTCAAGTCTGATATTGAGAGTAATATCATCTTTTCTGGTTCGGCTCATGTCCATGAGATTTCTTTTAATTATCTCAAGTTCTTTCTCTCTTTTCTTGTTAAGGCGGGCTTTATGTTCTTTCTTTTTTAATTTTCCTTCAGTGTCTCTCAGAAAGAGGTCTTCTTTGAGCTTGTAGATTGAATTTCGGTATGATATCAGGATTGCTCTGACTTGAATCTCTAATTTTTCAAGGAAAACTTCACCATTCTCTTCTATAAACTGTTGCAAGTCTTTCCCTTGATTATTTGGGAAAGAAGATATTGTACCGTGGGCCTGGATTGGATGGCCGTATGAACTTCTCTTACTCATGAGCTTAAATATTTGGCTAGCAAATACAATAAATTTTAAATATCTTTCGAACTTGAATGAATTCGGAAAGTATCTTTCACTAGTCAAAAGTATGGGTAAAAATATTTTCGAAAAGTTTTTCCTAGATTTCGAAGATGGCCTTAAGGAGAGGAAGAATGACAAGAGGAATTACCTTAGTAAAGAATCATTGTCTCTGTTAACAGCTAAGTATCTAAAAGATGTTTAAATATATTTTGCAAATTAATTCAAGGCTTAAGATTTATTGAAATATCTATGTTTAGCAAGCTAAAATCAAGCGTAACCAACTCACTCAAGCATTACTGGGTAAAAGACATGATCTCCTTTACGATATTTTATTAGTCAGTCTATAAGACCGACAGATTAATGAACTTATATGAGGCAGGAAAGACTCAGAAAATTCTGAAACAGATTCCTAAGTTCAAAGACTATAATAATATCAAGATCGTAATGGAAATAGAATGAGAATTGAGTTTATAGGAAGGACATCCATTTTTATTCTTCTTAATCTCCAACAAAGACACTGAAATGATCCAATCTCTAATGAAGGTTGAATATAAAGACAAAATTCTCAATCAAGTTGACGAAACAGTAATAGGAAATGAACTTATCATTATCCATTAGCTTGGCATCACACCTTCCGCATTCGGAATTCTAAATTCAGAATTCGAAATGGTCGAGTTACTTCAACGTTATGGAGCCAATATTTTTATGGCAGGCCAGGTGAGGAAAATTTAAAAGAGAGCTAACTCCTTAGAACGGAAATACAGCACTTCATATTGCAGCATTCCATAATAAAGAAGAGGCTATAAATTATTGCATTCAGAAAGGTTGCGATATAAATGCTCAGAATGATGATGTAAATATTATCTTACCTCATCTAATACAAGTAGGGAGATACTCCTCTTCATGTCGCTATTACTAAAGAGAATAAAGAGATAATCGAACTGTTATTAAAGAACAAGGCCAGCCCAATTATATGCAACAAGGTATATTTCTTTTCCATTCGCTAAATTGATAGCTCAAATACTATCCAATTCATGAAGCCGTCGAGACTGAGAACCTCGAAATTGTCAAGCTCTTGTACCCAACACTCGCTGAGGTTAGAAAGCAACCCGTAAGAGAATTTATTTTTCCTCATAATAAATTAGAATGAATTTGATCCTGTACATCTTGCTGCTAAATTGCCTAATGGAGAAATCTTGAACTTCTTATTACAACAGGATAAAGTATATGCCAACATGGAAGACAATGAAGTAACTGAGCAATATAAGTTTGTTTATCCTTTCAGAAAAGAAGAGCCTCACCTCTCCACTATGCTGTCATGGGAAAATCATATGAAAATATTAAGTTATTGGCTAATGCTGGTGCTATGATGAACGCAAAAGACATAGTAAATATTATTGTATATCAACAAAAATTATTAGAATGGAAACACTCCTATGCATTTGGCTGTTCTCAATAAGGATGTAAATATAGTCAGTACTCTCCATCAGTGTGGAGCATCTGCTGATATAAAGAATAATGATGGCTACAGTGCTATTGATCTTTGTTTCTCAGATCTTGATCAAACTATGCTAAGATTTTTCAGAACAATTCCCAAGTATGCTGACGAATTTAGACATCAAAGTTATTAATTTGTTGTGAACATATTTCGTTGTGAAAAGCCATATGTTTTATAATTGTACAATTCAGGGCCCCATGAAATAAAAAAATATTTTCAAAACAATTAGATTGAGAATTCGGTCTTGATAACAAATCTGTCATTCTGTCTGTCACTTAGATCGAACTATCAATGAGAATAAATTGAATTTTTCTACCTCATAAGAACCATATATCTTCATTTCTTCAAACAAATTTCCAACTATGTTCATTCCAACTTTCCAGTCATTTGACATCTAGAGATTAATTTCTCTGCTGAATATATATACCTGGACTCTAAGAGACCAGTCTTTGCTCATTCTTTTCCTTATTGAATCAACAAACTTAGTTTTATATGCTAATTTGATTAAAGGCTTTTTCTCCGTCAAATCATAGGTAAAGTTTCCAAGAACGCTCCTAAATTCACCTAAATCTTGGTTAAAACCCACCACAGCTTTCTGCTTGAAGTTATGTAAACTAGGTTGCTCCATAAAGCTAACAATTAGTGATTCTAATAATCTACTTCTTACTAAGCAAATATCAGCTTATTTTTCTTTTGGACCTGATGATAAAAAGCACTTAAGGTGTTAACATGGAATGGGTATGGATTATATGTCGAGCCAACCCCATACATATGAGTAACTGTATAATCGACTCCTCTATAGGGTTTAATGGCAAATTAAATGTTTACTCTTCTCGACGGTTTTGATACCTAGTATAAACACCAGAAGCATCAATCTCAAATTTATTGGACTGGGGTTTCCAGTCTAAAAGAACTTGAGAAGCAAATCCCTTATCATAATATCCATGTCCAATTTGAATACTTTCAACATGTTTGGAATCAGTTCCTTTATGGATCAGAGATATATCTGATCCATTTTTCTAAAATCAGAATAAGTTTGTTAACATCGTACAAAATTCCAGCGTATTATATTCTTCATGGTAATTCCTTTGGGAGTCAATGAAGAAATATCTACAGGTTCTAGCAAAACAAAAAGACATACTTTTCAGAGTAGCATTCCCAAATCTGAGCCATCTTGAATATTCACACAATGCATCTACCTGAGCCTCCTTAGCTTTTTGTATAGTCATAAATCCTCTCAAGTATGAATAATTCTTCTCTGGGCTAGCTGGATTGTAGGTATATCTGGTACAAAGAATTTGTTTAGAATCCAGAGTAACTAGACAATTCAGTATTATCTAGCAAGTGTACCTGGAATGGATCTATCGACAAGATCTTGGACGAATTCACTCATTTGTATTTAGATAAAATTAATACAGGAATTAGCACCCGAATTAAAAATCTAAGCAATCTTTTCTGATCTGAAAATAATCTTAGTATAGAGAAAAATAAAACAGCACTTGCTGGGTTGTGCTTGGTATCAAATAAATAATATCACATAGAGTGGAGAATAAAACATTAAAAATTTTATATCAACAAGCTATGTATATTTATCTAATTAGGACCTTAGTTTAAGTTGGTGTAGGTAGGGATCTTCGCTTTGATTATCTTAACAACTGATGGACCCTATGTGTATAAAGAGAGACATTTAGATTATTATACCCCATTTTCTTCAATTGAGTGTAAAACGTCAATGACTTTTTCCTTGTATTTCCTAACAATTTAATACCAATTCCATTTGATATTACTTATCATTCATTTTCTTAACCAGGTTTCCTAACACTCCAGAAAGTTGGTCATTGAGAGCATCACCCACTGTATCAGACAAAAGTCTAACAGAATTATTTCATCTTATATCACTCACTATGTACTTGAGAGTGGCAAGTGCATTTTCAAATACAGTTACATCAGCATGTCCTAAAGCAGTTCTTAAAGGGGCAATAAGTCTCGGTAAAATAGGAATGACTTTCTCAGAGGCCCCAGGGCTTGTAAGCATCTCCTTTATGGCTTCTTTAGCAATAAAGTTGTAAGGATGGAGGGTCTCAACTAATCCCTCAAAACAGGTAATGAGCAAGGGATCAAAACTCAATTCTGTTGGATGAATATTGTAATGGGATAAATACCTTCTAAATTGACATCAGCATTCCATTTGAGTCTATGGTTGATGGATCCATGATCAATCCTGCATGGAATACCACCAGCATTATACACATATGCGAATGAGTTTCTATTGAGTTTTAGGAAAATAAATTCTGATCATTACGTTTTCATTGAACTTTTAGGAGCGAAAGGATCAGAGACCTTAATGTTTCTAAGCTTAGCAGTTGGCTTCTCTGTAAATCCTAATGACCTGGGTGCCTCTTTCTTCTCTTCTTCCTTTGTCGGAAGGTTTGTTTTATTTTGAAGAGCAGTGGATTTATTTGTTAGAGGCTTGACTGTGGTTTTTGTTGTTGTTCCAGTTGTAGTGGTTGTACTAGTCTTAGAGGATGTAGAGACTCCAGTGCTAGGTGTTTTTTTGGTGGAGCTTAATCCAGTAGTGGAGCCGGTTGAAGTTACCTTTTGAGTATTTTTATTGCTTATCATGACTATTTAAGCAAGTTTTGAATTTTTAAAATATAAAATATTACTGAATTCTTAATAACATATCAAACTGCATTTTGAGGACCAAATAACATTAGTGATGCATACAATCTTTTGGGCTGGGATGTTGTGCTGTTCAGGTATGGCTGAGCTGATCACACTATATTTCCATTTTTCTCATGACGATTTGAAAAAAGGACAAGCTTGCCCTTTAGAAATCACGGATTCTCTTAGAAAATATTATCCAGTTGAAATATACATCTCATTCATTATGTCAGCAGGATTCTATTTTTATAGAGATTACCTAGCACTGATGTTCTGCTTGCCGTTGGTCCTCTACAACATAAAGATGTTGATCGGCAAAGAGTTCCTCTGTCACGCCGTTTTTGTCGAAGAATACAAACAAAAAGATTATATGGAAAAGATATCATGGATTAAGGCTCTCTTCCATACAGGTCTCATATTTTATGTCGTTGTCCAGTTCATAGTGTATTTTTCTAAGTTTATATCCTATTGGGTGGTATCTAATTAAGATAACTATTCTTATGCCAAAGGCATTCTAGAAAATTAAGTCTCACGACTAATAGAACCCTAAATTTGTAAGCTCAATAAGGAGATGGACTTGTACTCTCAAGATTACATATTGTCAATTATTGGCCATATTTTTAAATCAAAAATTAAGATGAGAAGGTGGGGGATATAGGACTATCTCTTAGGGAACTTATGACTTGGCTACCAATCAGAACTAAATCTATGAATGAAGTGAAACACTGACTTTCCTTTTGACATTTCTGTACCTGACTTACCCTGGTATTTACCCTTTCGAGAAGATTAATACCGGTTTAGAAATATACATCGAGATCTACGACAACAATATTCGAATTAGAAGGCATGAAATGAATTCAACTCTCTATATAAAGAAGCAAGATAGAATTTCAACGGCATAATTCCCCTCAGATTCAAAAATATATACTTATAGAGAAAGCATATAGATTTTGATTCAGCTATAGATTACCTAAGCATTCTATAAGAAATGATCCTTCCTGCGTACTAGTACTTTCTCTTGTTTTTTCTATATGAAAGCTCAAAATATATTAAATAAGCACTAATAAAATTGGATCCATGATGAACTTTTTCAGAAAGAGAGTAAAAAGATCTTTCTATAGCCAAAATTTTTTAGTACACCCCTGCTAATCAGGAAGAGTTTATAAAGACTCAAAACGATGTCAAAAACTTAGAAATTCTTATGAGAAATATTGAAAAAGCCATACAAGCCTATGGTCCTCATTACCAAGCAATCCAACAAGCCAATAATACTATTGCAAAAGAGCTTGCAAAATTCTATGAGAGATATCCTGAATTCAAGGAAGTGGCCCAAAAAGTAGACAATGCTTTCAAGTTTCATAATCATCGTATTGACGAATTCGTAAGTAAGGACAGTCACAATGAAATAATGAATAGATTAAAAAGCTTGCAGCTTTTAAGGTGCAATTTGAAGGCTGGTTCGTGAATTTTGAGGTCTTAAAGGTAACATGAATCATGTCAAATTTTATATCAAATAGGAAGTATGGAAGAAATTTGACGAAGCTCAGCAAAATTACCTGCATTATCAAGACAAGTTAGAGAAATTAGTACCAAAATTAGGAGGAAAGATAAATCCAAAAGATGAAGAACAGATTCTTAGAGTATAGAAATTTCTCCTTCTTTCTCAAAAATAGAATGACTCAAAGTGCAGAGATGCTAAATTAGCTTATGAGAAAATCAAAGAAGACATGGATAATCAGACCGAAAAGATTCTATACTTTTCTTATCAGCTCGTTAACCCCGTCATTTCTGAAGTAACAAGATTTTAATAAAAGGACTAACACATTTCTAGTTATTCGAAGCAAAGGCCAAATGCTTTGAAGGTTTTGGAGAGAACTATCAAGTCTTCCAGGGTATATCAGGTCAGATTGACGATATGGAAGTAAAAAATAACGCTTTGAATTCAAAACAGTAGACACGTTATCTGTCAGCTTTGAATCAAGAAGCTTCTGATGAGTCTAAAGAGAAAAGACGTCTCAAAGTTGGTACTGTAACAACTGTAGTAAAGAGAGCCCAACTCCTTCAAAGAAGCGGAAAAGTATAAGAGCAATATATATTTTTTTTAAACAAATAGGAAGGTTCACAGGATATCCCAAATCCATTCAAGGAAATCTCTGAGCGCGAAGTGGAGTAATTCCCAAAAAAAAAAAATTTGTTCATCTTGTAGAGAAATTATAAAGGATTATCCAAATACATTCTCTGTGGATACAAAGTTGAAGGACTACCAAGCAATCAGTTCAGATATCATTCAAGAATAAGAAGAACTTGCAAAATCCTAAAACTAAAATTTTTTTAAAATAGGAGAGTACAAATACCTCAATATCTATTCTCTTATATGCTTTAAAATCTTACTCGTATTTTTAAAGCTGAATTCTTAAAACAACCTCAATAAGTCTTCTTAAAAAACTACCTTAAACGTTAACGTATTCTAGAAGATTCTATTAATCCAGTTCCTGATTACTATAGGATAAACAGGTTATATTCATTCTGTTTAGCTACCAGATAATAACAACTATATCTTCTGATCATGATAATCAGATGTCTCATTTTAAATTTCCCTTCAAATCATAAAATTTTGTTAAATCTTTATAACATATGTCAGAAAACTATCCAGACTACCAAAAGCGGCAGAAGAAACGGCAGGACTATAAAGGTTCGAAAAAATCCAATGGAAGCTACCCAGTCTATTATGAAAGTAAAAACCAAGATAAAAATCAGAGGGATTATTACGATTCATACAAAGGTCACAGTGGTGGCTCTTATAGAGACGATTACTATGGAAAGGGCTCAAGATATGACAATACAGGAGGTTACAGGGGCAAGCCTCAATATAAACACCGAAAAGGAGGGAATGATCAAGTGTCTAACATCTATAAAAAGAAGGTGACAAAACTTTCAAAAATAGATATCATGGAGTGCTTCCAGAGGGCAGGGGATCTAAATGGATTAAATGAGCTTATAGAGAATTACCCTGATGCCTTCTCGAAAACTAAAATAATACCAGTCAACGAAGGAATATTCCAATTGGATCCAAATGATGCATTAATGCCTAGACTTCCTCATGGACGCTCTTATGGAAACAATCCTCCTGAGGGAACAGAGAAGGAGGGAGGCAATAAGGGACTAGAGTTATATGATTTGGGCCAGGAAAGATTTGACCCGATCCAAGGTAAAATCTTTTTCTTACTTTTTAACCTTTTAAGCTCTGAGAAGCCAACTTAAACTGAAGGATGGCACTAAGAACAGTGGAGATAATCAAGATGGTGATGGTGATGTTATTGGTGGAGAAGATTATGAAGATGATTTTGGTGAGAGAGAACATGCTGGACACAGAGACAAACGTGATGATGACGAGGAATATGATGATGAGGGAGAGAACTATTCTGATGTTGATGCACTCTTCGAGAAAAAGCTTAAGAATAATGAATATCAACCAAATGAGGATGTATTCGAGGAATTACTTGGACTCGAACCTCAGAAAAGTAATTCTCGAGAATTTTTTATATTAACTTTATTAGAACAAGATATAGAAGAACTCGAAAATGATGAAAGACCGGTCTGGGAAGATGTTGATACTCAGAAAGTTATTCAAGAGATTCAAAACAAGGAAATGGATTTCATTTCCACATTGCCTCAAGATAAAAAAGCAATCTTTGGAAATAAATACGATTTTGACGAAGATAAATTCTTCGATAATAAGAAGATCGGATTTGACCAAAGCCTGGGCTTCGACCAAAAGATTGATTCCAATAAAAATCCATTCTTCACAGACGATAGTGGAATAGACTTTTCTTCCTTCACTATGGGACCTGAACCCATTCAGAAAAAAAGCTATGATGACTTTTTTGCACAACAGGAGGACATTTTCCTCTCTGCCTTGAACCAGTTCTCTACACAGAAGCAAAGTGACTCTTCGTTTGACGAGGCAGCTATTACCAGTTTCATGAATAGTTTAAATTTGGGAATTCCAAGTACCTTGCCTCAAAAGAAGGAGCCAGCACCAATCCTCCCTCCTCAGCTCCAAGCTCAAATCACACAACCCCAAGAAGGAGGTCTTAATATGGGTCAACCAAAGCCTATGATTCCTACACAGCCAGGAAGCTTCATGACCAATCAACTTCCTCAATTCAAGAGAGAAGCACAGAAGGACAGCACTACTCCCACTAACAATCCTCCAAGAAACAGACCACATCCTATGTACCCAAGTTTCATTTTCAGATATTACTCCCCAGATTATGATCAACCTCTGTGGAGATATATTGATCTTCAAAAGAAGATTCAGGGACCCTATTCAGGAAGACTCATGGACGAATGGTATAGCCAAGGTCATCTTCCTCTTGATCTGAAAGTTACAGTCGGTGAAAACAATGGATATAAAACTATAAGAGAACTCGCTGATTATATTGTCCAAAAGACTATCAATGGAGATGGCCCCCCACCACCAAAGAAGGGTGAAACCCTTATCATGCAGTTGATCAAGAATAGGCCTGAACTTGCTAACTTAGCCACTAATAATGAAAATCTCCCCTTAAAAGCCAAAACTATTGATCAAATTGAACAGCAATTAACCTCTAAGCAAGACTTTAGAGATATGAGTCCTACTTATCGCCAGCCCAAACCTATGCATGACTATGGCTCAAAGAATCAATACCACAGAAGTGGTTCACATGGCGATCATGATCACAAAAACCAAAAGAATAAAAACAAGCAGAATAACGTCAAAGAGGATAATAGAGACCACCATCATCACCACGATCATAAACACCAGAACCAAAATACTCAAAAACAAGCCCATGGTCAAGGACACATCCCCCCAACTATTCAAAGCCAACCCCAGAGCCAAATTCTCGCTGCCCCAGTGTATCAGATTAAGCCCAAGACAATCCAAGCCTCAAATTCCTCCACCAATCAATCTAGCACAAATACAAATGCCCCTACTAATCAGCCTAATACAAACCCTCTGATGATGCTTGCAGGATCCCTCGGCAACACTTCTAATCCAAATGATATGACTAACCAATTGAAAAATATGTTAGGACTTATCAAGCCCACTCCTAATGTTGAGACAAAACCTCAGCACCCTCCTAAAATTGATACCTCAGATTTCCCAAGCTTGGGTGAAGCCACAAAGAAGTAATTACAAGATTTGTATTAGATATTGATATTGAGGAGTTATCTGTCTAGTATTTTATGGCAATCCTTAATGATTTATGTATGTAAATCACTTCTTTGACAGAAGGCATTTTGGTTTCTTAGTTCTTTTCAAAATGAATTAGATTAGGTACAAAATGCAAAAATCGATAAAGCCTAGAATTTACAGTAATAAATAGCTATTGAAAAAATTTAGAAATAGGGTCCACTGAGAATGCATCAACCTCAACAGTTACTTTTGGTTCCTCACTCTCTTTCGACTCAGTTAGTTTCTTACATGACACATGGAAAGGTCCATGTTTTTCATTATTTGGCCCATACCTAATCAAAATTGCAGGGACCATTCTTTGCATTTCTGACTCATGCGTGAACTTCCTTTTACACAACATACACTTTCCGTCAAAGGCCTCAACCATTTCATCTGGATACTTTTTTGTCAAGGTGGATAAGACTTGTTCTATGTATTTTTCTTTGTCTTCCTTAGACCTTAATTGGGCTGAGTTATTCTTCCAGATCATTTCAAGCTTATCCATTACATATTGTGAGAGACTTTGGTACATTCCATAGGACGGGTACATACAGGGAATTGCTAATCTATCATAATTCTTTTTTATTAGATGTAGGAGATTCTGTAGAGCTGTATCATTCTCGTTGATGTGTTTGGTCATCACAAATATAGGTTTGACCTGATTGGGAAATTTAAGGTTCTGGCCAGGGTCGAAAAGATTAGAGTAGACGATATTGAATAGCACTATCATGTCCTCTTCTTCGTTTTCAGCCTTATTACCTCTAGGAGGAATTTTACGGCAACAGATTGTAATTGTTAGTAAATCTATTCTCACAAGACATATGAAAAATATATCTGGTAGATCTTCATATTTCGACGATTCTTCAAATCTGATCATAAGGAAGCCTCCTTTCTGTACGACGAAGAATTCAAGGGATTTTTCAAGCTGCTTGTAAGATATGTCGATCATTCCGATGGCATGGGGTTCATAAGCTCTGAGAAAACTCTTGTAATTCTTTAGCTCATGGGGATCTTTTAATTGTAGCTGAGTCTCTTCCTTGAATATTTTGACTGAATTGGACAGAACCTCGTTTGCCATAAACCTTTTGTATTGTTGATCCTCTGAGAAATTCCTATTAATCTTGATATAAGGAACTACAGCTCTCATCAGGATTTTTTCTGCATCTAAGAAGCTCGGGAAGGCATTGAACTCATTTTTGCTTTGCTTATAGAGCTTGAGATCTCTCTTTACAATAGAATTGTTTGCAAAGAGAGCCATATACTCCATTCTATGCTTCACATCTGCAAGTAGCCTCTCAGTCTCTTTGATCTTAGCTAGGGCCCTCACGACTTCCTCGTGTTCTTTCTCAATTCGAGCCAATTGGCTCCTTGGACTAGGTTGCGATATCATCAATAAAATTAACCTTTTTTTTGATTTGATTTAGATATGCGCCTAAAACAGAAAATACAACCTGAACCTGCCTAACTCTAATATGTTAGGAAATGAACTGAGGGTTCTAGATTCTTATATAGATGCACTCCAAAGACGAAAAATTAAGGATGCTAAGCATTTTTTTAAAGATAATTCTAGAAAAAAATAATCTTGAATGATTTTGAAAAAAAGAATATGAAAAAATCAAGCCGATTACAGTGTAAACTCTTTCAATCCAAGAAGAGAAGGGACTTGGCAATTTCTTTGAAAATAACAAATAAATCAATTTAAATTTTCAAATTTACCAACTATGTCTGCTGACAAATATACGTCTTATAAGTCTTCAGTCCACTCTCCATATTCTAAAATTCAAGATGACATTGACCCATATTCTCCTGTGATAGTAGAAGACCTTCTACAGGTAAATATCTGTTTTATTATTTGCTTACTTCCCATAATATGCGTGAGAGAATCCTAATTCAATAGGGAGTAAACGAATGGAGAAATATTCAAGATATTATCAGGCTCACTTTCAAGGCTTTGACCGATGTTGTCAAGGCCCAAGGAGAAACTCTTCGTGAATTAGAAAGACAAATGCCAACAAGGGTAAAGAATAATTCTTTCTAGACTTATTTCATAGGCCAGCAAGGCTGAATTAAACAGTGGTCTTGCCTTGAAGGCCAATATCTCTGATGTTAGCAGAACAATTGCTGAAGTTGTTACTAACTTAGAGAGCAAGCCATCCACTGAAGATATCCTGAGTATATTAAAAGATTATGTCTTGCGCAGTGACTTCCAATATCTTCTGTCAAGCAAAGCTAGCATTGATGAGGTCAAGACTTTACTGGAAAACAGAGTCAGTACACAAGAATTCAAAAGCGAGACCACAGCCCTTAACAACAGACTTGAAGACTTTTACAGAGAAACTAACAAGAAATTAGCCAATCTTGTCACACAAAGAGAATTCCAGGCTCTTAGTGCTACAGTTGACCAAAAAGCTAACCTAAATGAGATGATGGAACAACTTGAAAGCAAAGCCAACAAGCAAAGTGTGGCTAATGCCTTGCACAGAAAAGCCAATAGAGCTGATGTTGAAGCCCTCTTGGCTAGGAAGGCTGACATTGTAAGCATAAAGATATAACTTACCTAACAAATTAGGCTGATGTCCAAAGCCTTTTGAATGCTGTTGACTCCAAGGCAGATGCTCAAGTACTTGACAAGCTTAACCAAATTCTTGAAGACAAGGTTGATAGAAGTGACTTCAATTTGATCACTAATACCCTGGCCTCAAAGATTGATAGGGCCGACTTCGAACATTTCATTTCCACCCTTTCTGCTCATAATGCTGAACTTAAGGAATTTGATAAGAGAATAGACTTATTCAGGGATGATTTGGAAGCCTATAAGCAGGCTCTTAATGGACAATTGAATAAGAAAGCTGATGCTAGAGAGGTCGAGAGACTTGCTCAGGCTCTTGCTAAGAAGCCAGATGTTGAGCACACTAATGCTATCATTGCTGAAACTAAACATGAATTGGCTGATGATTTTAATAGCCTGAGAAGTGAATTCATCGCATATAAGAGAAGCCTTGAGGAAAACTTCGGAGATAGACAGGCCAAGAATGAATCCTTCTATGATAAACTCTCTGAAGAAATTTACAAGTTGAATGATCAGTTAAAGACTATCCTTGAAGAGAGAAGAAACGATATTGAAGAGACTGCAAAGTTTGTTAAGAATATCTCGAACGCAACCAAGAAGGAGGTTCAAGGTATTACTGACAGACTTTTCAGTGAACTTGATGAAATCAGAAAAGCTGTTGAAGACTTAATCACCAGAAAAGTCGAGAAGAAAGAATGGGCTGAAATCAAGGCCAAACTAGTAACTGAACTTGAAGGAAAAGTCGACTTAGTAGAAGTCCAAAATGCTCTGAACACTTGTCAAGCTGATATCTCAGCAAGATTCTCTGAATATCGTGAAGAAGTCAAGAATATGGTCAGAAGCCACGAAAATGAAATCTATACCATGTTGAGCAAGAAGGCTAATCTTGCTGATATGAACACTGCTCTAGCTAACAAGGCCGACGTTAGTACTGTCCATGCCTTGCTGGGACAAAAAACTAGCAACCTTGAATATGAGGATCTTAAGAGGAAATTAGATCAATTTGTTCATTTGGTTGAAGATAAAGTTTCGTTCAGGGACTTTGAAACTCAACATACCCATATTAAGAGAATTTTGGATGACATTCAGAAGGAGCTTATCTTGAAGGCCAACATTAAGGACGTTTGTACTCTATTGGATGCTAAATCAAGTACGCATTACCAGATTTGATTGTAACTTTGTTAGATATTGATGAAGTCAATAAAGCCTTAATTGATATCCATAAAGAATTGGATATCAAGGCTAACCAAGAAGAATTGGCACAAATTGTCAATGATCAAGCTTTGATAAATGAATCCTTATGCACAGAGAATATCCTCGGTAGATGGGCTTGGAAATCAGGTGACCTCAAGAGTGGCAGTTTAGTTCCTTGGGAGATCCAATTGGCCAATACCCTCCCTGATAACTTCTTGTGGGAAAAGGACAAGACGAGTATCCTTACCGTTGCTCCAGGACTCTATGAAGTACATCACAATCTTTATTTCTCATAAACTTAGGTCACTCTCGGATTTTTCTCTAAGAAGAAGCCTTCTATTCAGCTTTTAGTCAATGGCGAACCCATATTCTCTGCTGTTAATCCCGCCTCGTAACAATGCGATCTATTTTTCTAATTTAGTAGACATGTTATTCACCATGGAACAAAGAGAGAAATCGAGCTATCAAAGCACTCTTCTACAACTGGTAGAGTCTTTCCATTTTTGTTACTTAACTCTAGGTCTCACTCTTATTGACTTCATAATGCTTCCTGAAAGAGCCAGAATTAGTATAATCTATAATGGAGAAGATGGAGGAGAAGGATTCTTTGGCTTGAAGAGACTTTAATTTTGAATCAATACAGCTTTCTTTTGAATATAGAGGAAGCTAGCTTACATAATATGCTTACCAAGTACCACCCATTGAGCTTAATGTTTATTTATAATAAAGTTCATTCTATTATTGTCACTCGATTTTGTTTTTGTATACAAACAACCTGATTCTAAAAATTTAACAGTTGAGGGATCTTATTGGTGGTATGGCATTGCTTAAGTGGCTCTGTGAATATATGAAGTCTTGATGCCTCTATAGAGAAGAAAGCGTTTTATTATTCCTCTTGGAAAAATTAGATTTATTAAAATGAATCAGCAAGCAAATCCTTTACCAACCTCTCGGTCTGCAGTTTCAGAACCTGATGAGGTAAACTATGACGAGTCTAAATTGTACATCCATGAAATGTATGAGACAAACAATATTCACTTGATGGGTACTCATATTTCTAATTCAGAAATTGTCGCAAGTCAAACTGTGAAGAAGTTGATTGATAATGCAGTTGAAATTATCTATGAGAACTACTTGCAGTCAAAAATGGGTGCGCATGCTATTGAGCTAACCTACGATTTAATGGATCTTGTTACTACGACTGAATTTACTTTTTCTGATGAAAATACATTCACAGCAAATGTTGATGAAGAAATCGTAAGGATAACAAGGGAATAATTAACTCTAATAGCAAACACCCGTTATCGATACATGGGCCAGAACAAAGATTGTTTCCAAAAAATGGGAACCAAAAACAGATCGTATAAAAGCGCAGATTTATATAACTTGCCTAGAATCCGTAAATACTTTCACCACTACAAGAAATAAAGAAAATATTGAGAATATCTTATCGGAAGGAAGGAGAGCACTACAGAAAGCCGAAGAAAATGCCAGAAAGTAATATAAATTCTCTCTATTTTATGAAATAGGTTCATCAAAGAAATAGATCTTGAAACCATTCCTGAGCCTCTGGAAATCGGAGTCAAGGATGAAATGAGTAAAAGTGAAGGTATCTCCCAAAAAGATATATAATAAAGATTCTAGATGATATTAGACAGCTAAAGGAAAGGGAGAGAAAGAGAAAGGAAGAGGAAGCCGCATTACAAAAGAAAATAAGAGAACAAGAGCAGTATTTTGTTGGATGATTTTCTTAAAAAACAATAGAAAAGAAAGATTTTTCAGGAGAGAAGCTGATTTGAAAAATAAGATCTTTACTTTTGACTATACAGGAAATGTAATGATAGTACAACCACCAAAAGTCGAGAAACTACCAAGTTCAAATTTGCAGATGCAGTAGATAGAGACTCTCATTTACTAAGTTATTAGTTACTCTATTCAAAATCCTCAAGCCCCTGCAAAAAAAGAAAAGCCAAAGAAAGAAGTCAAGACTGTTAAATCAAAACTGAAGAAAGTTCCTGATGCAGAGAAAGATTTCCTTGCAAGACTAGCTCTCTGGGGCTCTGCACCAAATGTCTTTGAATTATTTACACCAGAGAAAGGTGTTATTTTCTATGAAGGAGCCAGACAGAAAAAAGGCTTGCCTGCAAATGCCAGCCACTCCATTTCCTTAGCTGATGGAAGCTTTGTTTCACAGGATGGAGGCCCAGTGAGGCTGACCAAAAGTGAATACTACCACTTGACAAAAAGCGGAAATCTTAGTAGAAGTATATCAGAGCTTTCTCGCTCTGACGAAAAGCAGTCTCCAAATGGTAAATGGCAAATCAAAGTCGATGGAGTCAAGGATCTTAATTTTGAACAGGCGAAGATGCTTAAGAAAGCCGGGGAGAATAGATCAGCTCTTATCAAGAGCATCAATTATAGCGCATTAAATAATTTGTTGGGACACTCTAACAGCGAGGAATCGGGCTATGAATTGATATATCAAACTCAATCTGTTGATCTAAGGTCTCCCAAATTTACTGTAGAAAAGGGAATTCCAAAGAGTCCTGTTGACGTCTTTAATATGGAAATTCTTAATTCAAGAGATTGGGGTAAGAATATTGGCAGTGGAATCAACAATAATATTCCAATGTTGCCAAAGCACCTGAAAAAGCATACGCAGCTAAAGACTATTCTTGGGCCCTTACCAAAATTACCAAGAGATAGAGCCCTGCATAGCGTCAACACAATGAGTCATCCCTCTTTGAAAAACCCAGTAAAATATTGATTCTCGTACTCTTCTTCTTTTAATAAATAGAAATATCTATGTTGTTTATGATAATAAAAGTTTCTTGTTTAAATTGATATCAAAATTGTGAGGTTTTAGTTGAGCTTTAATAAAGGATATGTTGTTCATTCAACTTTTATGAATGGGTGCGTACACTAATATATCTACGAGCGAAAAAAGGGTTTCATAATTAATCGTCACCAACGATGATAACGCCTCCTTTGTTCTTCTTCCCTCCATTTGGATTTTCTTCGAAGTATCTGAAATCAAGGAAGATGATAGCACACATAAGAAGAGCTTTATCTTCTTTAGTGGCATTTGCTGGGAAGGTCATGGCGAAATTGTCAGAGTCACTAATCATGGCCTTGAAGCATCCTTGACTCTTCTTGGTCAAGTGGCCGACATTATCTCCACCAGGGCTCTTGATTTCGAAATCGATGGTCTGGCATGGCTCGCAAGGAGCTTTGCAGTGCATACCGAGTTGGCAGCAGCTACCATCAATCTTGTATCTGATTTCATTGTTCTTATCTTGAACAGTAACCAAGAGATCGCACCAATTCCAAGGATCTTTGATCTTGCCTAGGTACTCATTGCGACCGCCTTCGACCCAAGTAACTGTGATTTCGGGTCTGTTAAAGCAGTAACAAGTACACTTGCAAGGTCTTTCGATCTTCAAGAATGGTTCGTTGTCGAGCTCCTCAAATTCATCATCAACAGTGTTAATAGTGACAATGAAAGGTCTGCATTCAGCGCTCATGAATTGTCTTGAGCAGCATCCTGACTTTTCCTTGCATTTGAAGATAGCCTTGCCTTTCTTCTCTCCATCCTTGTTGACACCATAGACTTCATAAACGTTTTCGGTTTCACATCCTGAGAAGGCTTCTTGCCAGTCGAACTTTTGTTTAACGAAAATGCCTCCTCTTTCAGCAAGTCTTTCAAATCCCTTCTTTCCCTGTTTAACGGGTTGTTGTTGGACAACCGGTTGCATGGGCTGTCCATATGGCTGTTGCATCATTGGTTGGCCCATGGGTTGTGCCAATGGTTGCTGCATCATAGGCTGGCCATAAGGCTGTTGCATCATTGGTTGGCCCATTGGTTGACCATAGGGTTGCTGCATCATGGGTTGCCCGTAAGGTTGCATTGGTTGTCCCATGGGTTGTACATATCCAGGGTTAGGGTTTTGATTGCCTGGGATCTGGATGATGATTTGGTTAGACATAATAGTTGAGAAGTATTTGCTTAAGTTATCAAATTAATATTATTTATTGCCAATTTAATGATTTTATATTCTGGGTTGAGTGTAAATTCTTTAAATAGTATCTAAGAAGCGTCATCAGAAATGATCTTTTCGTATTAACTGTCTAAACATTTATGCTTGGTTTTTGTCAAAAAAAGAGTGACTTTCATTTTTTCTATACACTTCATATAAATTCTAATGCCAAGATGACGTCATTCTCTATTTGACCAATTTCCAGATTTCAGTTACTCCTTAAAATGGATGGACTTAGTCTGGAGATCATCCCGGGCATAGAGGAGACTTTTCATGGATAAAAGTTTCATTCACGAATTGCAGTTACAGAAGATTCAGTTTCCATCATAAACTAAATTACAGTTGCAGAATTAAACCTGGTTATTAATTCAAATACTTAGAATCCGTCATTTCTAATTATATACTTGTCTAGAAGAGCGCTTAGATCTGTTTCAGATGAACAAATTAATTGGTAGTGAGAGAAATATATAAATTTTCTTTGATATATTATCAAACCAACTAGGTGTTTTGTGTGGAAGCTGAGAGATTATTTTGATCAGTGTTTTGCTATATGAACATTTAACACCCACTCCGTAAGCGAATTCTATGATTTCAGGGCCATTGAGCAAATGAAACCGACAAAAGATTTTAAATAGCAATTTTAAGCTGTCGTTAACACCTAATTTACAACCGAGGAGAGCAATCTTGAAAACCGGCATCCTAATGTGCTCACTTTCACTATAAGATTTACAGACCGATCATTTGGTTCAAAAGTTCACAACACAGAGAACGCTTTATGACTCTTCAAGTCAAGACAAGTCACCCAGAAGATTATTCTTCTAATTTTTGCTTATTCCTTTTGTTATTTAACATTTCAGGGTATTTTTTTCTAATGCTTATGATAGGCAGTAGTGGCACATCAAAATTTTGGCGGGTTAGTTTAGGTAGATACTTTTTCCTAAATGTCAACTCAAGGATGACAAGAGTCGAAGTGGTTGAAAGATTATTGGAAAGGACTGGCCATTTCTCTTCTCCAATTGGAGAGTCGTTTTTAAGCTAAGAGAGATATATATATTTTATTTGAACTTTGCAACAATGAATCAAAGTTCTCTGCTAACTAACTCAAATATAAGCTTAAGGGCAAATGGAATAATTTGCAAGCCAGGAAATCTACACCCTTGGACTATTTTATGATTGTAGAACAACAGATCATACAGGAAATACATATCAATAATTAATATGCCAATGCCATTAACACTAGCTTGTTCCTTCCAGCTATTATAGAAACTAAGAAGCTTTGTTAGATAGAACTCTGTTAGTATCTCATATCTGGAATTCTAATTATTTCTAGCATGGGTCCATAATATTGAACATAACTCAAATTTCTTTCATCTTTACCCTTTGATCTTTCGAAGTCCAACAGTTTTCTCTTTCATTGTTCATGCAATTTCTTGAACATTTCGAAAGTTGAATTTTGGTCCCTGATCTACAATTCATATGATGCCTTGATTTAATCCCACATTCCACCCCTGAACATCAGAACGCAACCTTCAATTTAAATGGTCTTCTCTTGTTTTGACATCTTTCTTACTAGAACTTCTCCATCATGTTTTCCAGAGCATCTATTCCAATATAATTTAAGCTATTTTTGCGCGGTACAAGACTTATTCTTGATCAATTTCCTTTAATGATACAGGATCACAACAAATTCTCAGACATGAAATTGACAGATACTGAAGTTAATTGTGAAAGTATGTTCTCCAATTACTTGGAACACAGGAAAAATTGATATTTTCACTTTATGTATGGAGATATACTTGTATTTCTTCAATATTGGAACATTCAAGCAGAAGTTCTCTTCTCTCTAGAAAAAGTATAGAAGATTGTTTTACAATAAGCAGGAGAAGCATCATGTAGATAAACCAAACCTATCTTTGACTGTCTTAAAGTATGAAATTAGAGTATATCGATGCATAATCCTGAAGTATCTTGATATGATTCAAGATGTGTCCCCAAAAATTTTGTTTTTCTCCTGATCTTGTCCAAAGTGAATAATGAGATTACTTAAAAATTGTTTGACTATAGGTTTGTTTCTCCACTTTCCAGAAGACTAAGTAGAATGAAATTATTTCAAGATATATTGATAATTTAGAGCGACCTAAGACTTTGACGTATCAGTTTGACTTAGATTTAGATACTCATGTTGTGCAAAACTAAAGACTCTGAATATGCCTTTTTCCTCTATAGAAATGTGAAGAATTTAAGTTTTTTTTAGAAGTTAGCTTATTAAGATACACTGATCAAGCCGGAGCCTTTTCACTTTCTGATGAAAATAATGCTATGGGATCTGTACACAATTTCTAATCAATCTTAATAAATTTAATTGCGATTATGGAACAAGCTTCATCAAATTCACACCCTTTCCTAGAAAGGCTTGAAGTGAATGAAGAGCGAGATGAGCTCAGATCTTCATCAGTTATGAGTGTACAATCTGTAATAGATTTCAAGGACACAACAGATTATATCCAACGACTCTTTAATATGCCATCTAAAGCATCATTACCATTTCCAGCATTCAAAGTCTGGATAAGGAAACTTCGTAAGAACTTCTTACATGATTTGGTGGCAGGCATAACTTGTTCTGCTGTTATGATTGCACAATCCTTGATATATGCCAATTTTGCTGGACTAGATCCTTTTTTCACACTTAGTACAGGTGCTTTACCCTTGATTATATACTCTTTGTTCGGAACATCTCGACATTTAAGTGTAGGACCCATCTCTACCATATGCCTGATGCTAATGGATATTATCAAAGTCTTTCCACAGGAAAGCCAGAGCATTGCTGTTCACAGTTTGGCGTTATTCTTAGGATTATTTTTCCTTTCGCTCGAGATATTTAAACTCACCTTCTCAGAGAATCTCTTGTCATACAATGTAACGAATGCCCTAATGTCAGCAGCAGCTGTTAGACTAATTGTTGAAAATATTCCATTCTTGATGAAAGTACCGGATCCACACGGAAATACATTCGAGCAAATATATGGGCTTCTCACATCAATACCAAAGATTAACATCATAAATTTCATCTTTGGAGCAGGAACTATTGTATGCTTAATCATTGCCCAATACTTGAAAGAAAAAACTCGCTCCAAAAGTGTCTTATACAACTTGGTATCTATATTTATCACTATTGTGGCCACTATCCTATGTGCTACTACAAACTTTGCCACCGATCATGGCTTGATCCTCATTGGTACATTTCCAACAGGCATTAAGTTGACCTTTCCTGATTTGGATTTCATTACCTCGCAATTCAAAAATATCTTTCAAGGAGCATTAATCATCTTCCTTGTCGCTTATGCTGAGACTCTTGCTCTCGTCAAGCAGTTCGCCATGCTAGAAAAGTACGACATTGATTTAAGTCAAGAAAGTTTAGCACTTGGTCTATCAAACATTACCTCAGCATTTACAAGTGGAATCCCCTGCCTCGGGGCAGTCTCAAGAACTCCATTGAATCATGTTGCAGGAGCTAAGAGTCAGATGGCCGCCTTCATTTGCGGTAGTATCGTTCTGATATTACTATTTGTTGGAGGACCATTGTTTAAATACATGCCTCTTGCTCCTTTAGCGGGCACTGTCATTTATAGTGCAACTAGAGTAGTGAAGTTCACAAAGTGGGGAGTACAATTCAAACATTTTAAACTTGATTTCATCATGAGTTTAGTTACTTTCTTTGGAATTCTCTACTTTGGACTGGCTTCAGGAGCAACTTATGCTATTGCCTTTTCGGTGATAATAATCCTGAAAAAGGCATATATCTCTGCTTCTAGAACATCAAGTTCAACTGTAAGTGAAAGTGGAAAATTGCTTATGAATATGGCAGAATTCGATAATCCAAAAGAATCATTAAATATCAAGAAAATCAAAGAGAAAGATATCTGCTTTTGTAATTATTTGCAATGTGGAAAGAAACACCATATCTGTATTGTTGATGCTGAAGAGCAGCTCTTCTATTTTAATTCTGGAGTCTTCAAAAATAAATTCTTCTCTCTGTGGAAAAGATACGGATACAATCAAGATAGCGCCAAAAGTGAAAAGAACCTATCCTTGATAGTTATTAACTTCTCTAAGCTGAACTATCTGGACTTCACAGGAGTTAGAACTTTAGACGAAATTCATCATCTCTTCCAAAAGATACATATACCCATAAAAATGTCCAACTTACATCATAATTTCCAAGAAAAATTGAAAGATTATGGTATTGATCAAGCCTTTATCTCAGATTGCTTTGATGATCTTCACCAAGTGATTTCAAGATTTATTGAGAATTGTGACTAGTATCTGTTATCGTTGAATTAGAGTTTCATTTTATGTTTCATTTGAATATCATCAAAGCGTAAGCTTCAAAAAATTCACAGTTCATTATGTTCCTTCGAGAACTATTTTAGAGTGGCTGATTTTTATTTTACATAATACAAGAACAGTTATTTAACATGGCAATATTTAGAACAAAATTTTATAACTATATCTCTACTCGGTTTTGGTTTGCTTGGGAGACTTGAAAACATCCTTCATCCTAAAAGATTACATAACAATGTAGATTTTTTACAATAAAACAACAGTGAGGAAGAGAGCATTGAGTCCAACAAATCCAGCAATTAGATTGAAGCTTGAATTGAGATAAGAAATTCAATAAAATACTGCTTTTTATCAGCAATGGCCATCAAAACAGAACTCAAAATCAATAAGATGACCAAAACGTTGACAAGATAAAAATGAAGCTTTTCAGGAGAGGCGAATAACATGTTGAAGAGTCCAAGACCTTGGTTTTGATCTTGGGATTGGGCTTGGGTTTCTTCTGACTTGTCTTTAGCGATTTGTTGTTCCTTTTTCTTGGACATATCTTTTCTGGAATAAAATTTATGAATCTGAAAAATTACAAATGTAATCCATTTTTGTAATCTCAGGAAAAGAGAATAGACAGTGTATAATTAGATGGCGAATCTTACACATGGATGCTTGCAAACCAAAATGAATTAGATTTTGAGAGTGCAATTATATATCCCATAATACAATTTAACTCTATATACAATAAGTTTCAATTCTATGCTTCATCTTATCAAGATATTTTTTGTATTTTAGCAAAGCATTAACTCCATTGATCCACTCCTTGAAAACAGTATAATTAGGAGCAATAAAATCAATTCGTCCTCCTTTTTCTAGCAATAGAGAGAAGGGATAGTGGCTGCATGCCAGATATTTCTCAAAGTTTTGTGAGATATTAGGCCCTCTTTGGAGCAATAGAGCCTTGGTGCTGATATTATCCGTACTCTTATGCTGAGTAGAGAATGGATTATTCATATCAAATGTCCTCTTTTGGACCTTCAGAATATCGAGGGTAAGTTGTGGAATCACAGGTCTTATAATACTAGATAGGGCAATTGTGCCTTCAACAGTATGTTTCACAGAGTGCTTGACTTCTAACTTATCTAGGTCAGTTGCTAGTCTGATTAGTCTCAAGCCAAAGCCACAGCTATCAGGAGGATTGATATCAGCTGCCAGGGGATCAAAGGCAGCCCTTTTAAGAGATTGATATGAACTGAACTTCTTGTAGAGATGTCTTCCTTCAAGCATGGGTCTAATCTATAACAGTTAGAAAAATAAGAAATGAGGTTACCCATTCGAAGAATGCAATATCTTGACTAGTACAATTATCAATTCTGAATTTGTAGATGTGATTTCTGGATGAAAGTGGGGCGTCCTTGGGCATCGTCTTGCTGAAAGTTAATGATTCTTGAACAAGTTTCTTTTCAGCAGAGTTGATTTCTCTTGTATCAGGTTGGGTTTGGACTCTCTCTTGAATTTCAGTTAATTGTTTCTTGCGATTTCCTCCATGCTGTTCAGCTGATTTTGATCTCTTGTTGCTTGAGTTCAACTCCAAGATTCTATTAGCCATGGTTTCTGGGGTGATAGGGTTATTTCTCATCAGTTTCTCTTCACTTTGGGTTTTCTCCAATCCAAAATCTCTGGCTAGAAGGTCTTTGAGGGGAGCTGTCTTTGATTTAAAGTCAACTTTTTGAGGAGTGATTTCATCAGCGATAATACTAGTCTCTTGAGATTGAGTTCTATTGCCTTTGTAAGAAGTCTTCATATCTTGATAGTTTAGTTGTGAAGTATTAGCACTTGCAACTTGAGATGAAGCAACACCATTTTGATAAACTCTGGAGTAGATGCTCTTGATTGTTCTGGTATTTTCCAAAGAGCTTGCTCCATTAGGAGTATTATTATCTCTTAATTCGAGGGCCAAGTTTCTCAGATTGAGAGTGATGTTTTTAGGGGAAGACAGATCAAGGTTTCTTGAGTCAGGACTTAGAGTTTTCTTTAAGAACTGGCTGTCATTGCTTAGAGCTCTAGGGATAGTAGACATTAAATTTATTTCTTCAAACTTGTTTGGTCTATCAACGTGGTATTTAGCCTTTTGGTCTGAGTCAGAAGTAATCTGAAGCCCATTTGAGATAGGGTGTCTGCCTTCCCTTCTCTCCGTTTTGGCATTAGACTCTGTTTTAGAGTTATTCAATTTCATTTGATGTTGCTTCAAGTAAGAACCATTCTCCTTGGGTCGGGTTCTGGCAGTCTTTCCTGAGCTGTCAACACCTCTTTCTCTGTCTCTAGGGGACACAATGGCGTTTTCATTTGCTTTTGATGAATTTTGATTGACTTCAGCGAAGACCTTCTTTCTTCTGAGGTGCTGTTCTGGACTATTGATATCTTGTTTGATTGGAGAAATTTCTCTTGGCTTGCCAGAGGGACTTTTATTCTCACTGAGACCGATTTTGTACTTTTCGACAACGTTCTCTTTTTCTCCAGAATTCAACTTATCCAATTCATCGTCGAATGATTCCTGAGAAGCACAGCTTTTATCATTGAGAATTAGGGATTGAGGGTTATATTCATCATTTAGATAGTTTTGCTCAACATATTTTTGCTCGAGCATAAGCTTTTGCATTTCATATTCTTCAAGCTGTTTATTAAGTCTCCTCACTTCTCTCTCTAACTCGACCACTTCTTCTCTGGCCTTTTCAGTCACTTGCTTATTTTCTTGGTGTTGACGTAGCTGTTCAAGGAGAGTCTGAACATCCTTAGCAAGTTTTTTCTCCTAAAATATATAGGAAATTTGCTTAGAGTTTACCTCAACATTATTGTAACTAATGATTTGATCACATTCGATCAATTTATTTTCAATAAAGGTCATTTCCTTTTCAATCTGATCCTTCTTCTTTTTCAAGAAGGCTCTAGCTTCAGTCAGTTGCTGGATAGTTTGGCTCTTTGTAAACCTCTATTCCAATAAGAACTTCTTTAGACAAATCATACCTCTTCAGTAGCCTTCAATTTGGCTTCTTTTGTTTGTATAATTCCATCCATTTGTCCGGCAACTTCATCTTCAGTTTCAAGGAGAGTCAGCTGCTGCTTCTTTAAGGCTGCTACCAATGCCTTGGTATTGGCAATGCTTGCGGCATTCTTCTTTAGAGAGGGTAAGATGCTTTCATCAACTGCTTTAATATTATCAGCAATGACAATTTCAAGATGCTTAATCTCTTTCTTTATTCTGAAATACTTTTGCATTCGTTTCTAGCCAATTAGAATCAAATAGATAAACAGGTTACAGTTTGACTGTCTTTGGTCAGGTTGATAAATTCCTTGTAATGTTCCTGCTTCACCTCTTCAACAGCCTAGATGGGTCAAATTTATTAACTAGATTCTTTACTTGTGATCCATATTCTTTTTGAATTTGTTCAAAAGTGGCTGCATTTTGTTGGATGTAGGCTGTGAAAGCTTCTTCAGCTTCAACAGTCAAATGTTTTTGAATTGCATCTGATTTTTCCTTGAGTTCTTGTTCAATTGTGGCCTTCTTGCTAACCATTTCACTCAACTCATTTTCTAGAATTGATAGCTCTTCTTCAATTGGCACTTTTTCTTGACTAATCTGCTCAATTTTGTCTTCAATTAGCTTGCTTTCTTCTTGTAATTTATTCTCTTCGTGTTGTTTCAAGTTTACTAGAATATTAACATCAGGTGATCACAACATTACAGTAGATCTCATGGAGCTCAACCTTCTTGAGATATTCCTGAATGATATTTTCATACTCTTCCTGTTGGTCAGTTGGTATATTTTTCTCAGCCATTTTTTCCTTGATCTTAGCAATGAACTTATCTTGAGTGTCAATTTCTTCATAGCCATCAGCATTCTTATTCTCATTCAACACTTGAGTAACCTCATCTTTCCACTTAAAAATGGCTTCTTTTCTGAGTTCATATCTTATCTTTAGCTGTTCGAGTTCAATAGTCAACTTAACAATCTCTTCGTCAATCTCTGGACTCTCTCCTTGCTTTTCCTTCAAAATGCCAATAGCTTCAAGAAGATTATATTCTTTTTGCTCAAATTTGTTAGTAATATTTTTCTCTTCTTCATCAATTAGTCTTAATTGTCTAGACAGGATTTCTTTCTCCACATACCTACCATGACTATTGCATAACTCAGTAAAGAGATCATCTAATTCAGGTATTCCATAAGCTTGGGCTTTAGAACTGATTAAGCTTTCTAGTCTTTCAATTTCAGCTTCGTCTGCTGTGACTTTCTTGCTTCTCTCTGAAACTAATGTCTGGTAGGACCTTTGAATGAACTGAAGCTTCTCTTGCAATTCCTTGATAGGACCAGACTTGATTTCTAATTGAGCCATTATTCCCTTCTTCTTGTCTTCACAAATCTTGATAGACTCGGAAATCTTTTTCAAGGAGTCATTCAATCTATTTTCTTCATAATAAAACTCAATTTCAAGTTTATGGTTTCTTCTTAACTTCTGATACACTTCATCTAATTCTTCCCTATGTCCAACTAGTTCGGCTCTTTGAATCAGCTTTCCATTCAAGTCTTCCTTTAGCATAGCCTTTTGTTCAAGGGCCTAAAGAGTTTAATCGTTATGCAACTTTGTTACTTGGCTGTGCATAAGGATGGCTTCATTCAGTTTTTGATGGATGCCAATTTTTTGTTCCTGGATAGTATTAAGAGCATCTTCAAATTGCTTTAATTGTGAGTCATACTCGTCCTTGATGGCCTTTTCCTTGTGAGAGATCTCTTCCCGTCTCTTCTTGATAGCTTCTTCAACTTTAATGAGCTCAGCCTTATATCCTTCAATTTCTGTTCTTAGGAATTTGAGCCTCTCTTTCTTCTCATCTATTTCCATTTTGCTCTTAAAGAGTGCCTTCTTGGTCATGAACTCATCGTATTTCTGTTTCGCCTGCATATATTCTCCTTTCAACTTATCCTCATCAGTTCTAAACAATCAAAAATTTTGTGTAAAAATATACTTGGAGGCAGTGGTTAAGGATTCAAGTTTCTGCTTTTTAGCTTCTAATTCCTCAGACTTGGTGGCGATAATGGCAGTTGTTTGCTCGATTGCTTGCTGCAAAGATTTGATTTGCTCACTATCCTCAATTCCAGGTTTTGCCCCTTCAACACCATCAGTGCTTTGACCAGATATTGGGATAAGACTCTTTTTACTTTCAGAAGCTTTATGATAAACCTTTTGCATGAGCATAGTTCTGTCCTTGCTCTGGGAATTTAAAATCTCATTCAAGATCTTGTATGATAAATCACTTGAGTTCATAGATGTGGGAGATCCATAGTTATTAAAGATTATCTTATTGTCTTTAGTTTTATTATTCAAATTTCCAGTTCCAGCTCGCTTGAGACTCCTGTTCGTTGGCGAGACACCGAGATTTGGCAATGGTTCCTTATTGATACTATTCAATCTATCCCCTTCTGCAATTTTCTGGTTCAGATGTGCTAGATCTTTTTTCAGTTGTGCAAGATTAGTAGGACCAGCCGTATCAACGGTCAGGTTCCTATGGGTATGGGGAGGATCAGCTACTTTGTCACTCATACTAATTTAAATTTCAGTTGAAGTGTTTGAATAAAAGTTTAAACATTCAAATCTCTCTCTGAAATTTGAACACTAAAGCTAGGATAGAGAGAAAGTTTAGTTTGTGTATTTGGGATAACTATTCTTGTCCAAGTGACCCAGGAATGACAAGTTCGTGGGGCCTACAATATACAAGCTCCAAAAAAGAAAAATATCAAATCAATACATACACAGTTCAAAATTTCTTGTTTTCAAAATCTAATTCTCTTGCTTATGTTTATAGTAATTTAATTTATGATAAGGCTCTTCCTGTCTTGCACCTAATTCAAGGTCAAGCCTCTTGTCCAGTTCTTGGATAGAAGTAATCCTTTCCAAACCATGGATCATTTTTACCTTCTTAATTACTTTATTCAGAGAGTTATTATCAGCAATAAGCTGTTTCAGCTTGACAGGGATATCAGCCTTATCCTCAATTAACAGATAGTCCATGATCAATTTCACCAGGTCCCTGTCCGCTTCATCTGCCTTTCCTTGCCTTTTAAGTATCATATACTCTTCCATAAGTCTCTTCATCCACTTCCAAGCGTCTTTTAGATTGGGCTTTCCATTGAAAAATCCTGGAGGAGAACATTGATAAACTAGCTCAATAAACCTATCAGCGAATTTTTGAACCAAACCATGATCCTTAACTAGGCTCTTGAGCTTGGAAACTGCCTCCTTCTCATCTCTTACATTCAACAATATCATAATATCCTTTAGGATTCTATCTTTACCGGAAACTCCAGAATCAGTGCTCTTTCTAACTTCTTTGTTGTTTTTGAGCTGTTCCATTTCTTGTTCTAATGCATGGATTCTTGCTTCATTCTCTTTGAATTTTCTCAAGCTGGGCCTAGCCTGGAGTTCCAGTTTGAGATTATCAATTTCTGCCTTTAATTGTTCTATCTTATCCTTGTACTTCTGGATTTTTGATCTAGTGTACTGAGTGATATTTTCCTTCATCTGGCCTAGCTTATCCTCGATTTTCTTCTTAGTTTCATTCATGGACTCATCAAGCTGAGAAATGTAGCTTCTCTCCTTGTCTTTAGAGTGCTTCTTGAGAGCTTCAATTCTTGCCTGTAATTCATCATTCTTGATAGTCAAGGCCCTGATTTGCATATTGCTCTCCCTAAGGTTATTCATCAAAGTTACTTTTTCCTCATCCTCCTCCATAGCATTCTTTCTGAGTAAGTTTTCCAGTCTATCCTCGACAGCTAACTTTTCCTCATACAATTCAGCCTTTTCCTTCTCTAATTTTCTGATTTTCTCTTCGTATAATTCACACTTAGATTCATGCTTTTTTGTTAGTGCTGACAGTTCAACTCTAAGATTATCATTTTCGGCTTGGAGCTGAGCTAGAAGATCCCTGCTAGGTGGCTCCAATCTAGGGATACTTTTGCGGAAACCTTGCTCTTCTGCAATTGATAGCCTCTCTTTGAGAGCTTCATTTCTGCTAATTTGGAAATTCATATCATTGAGAAGATTTTCCTTTTCTTCTCTCATTTTTTCAAGCTCTTCTTTGGCTTCTATGTAATTTTGATAGAGTTCATCATGGAACTCCTTCATTTGCTTTAAAAGGTTGTCCTTTGTGATGAGCCTTTGTTCCAACTTTTCATTTCTATTTCTTTCAAATTGAATGATTTCCAAAAGCTCGCTGGGCTCTTTCATCTTCAAAAAAGATGTTTCAATTCTGCTAAGGTTTGAGAAGTCAGACTGATTCAGCTCTTTATCCTTCTTATCAGTATATTCATAATCAACAGAAGTTGAAAGATTTTGTTTCTGTTGAGAAGAATACTTTCCACCTTGCTGAGAAATATTTGCCTTTATCATAGATGAGTTATTGCTAGAAGGACTGGTGGGCTTGATTGCGCTGTACTTTCCGATGCTATGCAAATTAGCTTCGAGACTCCTTCCACCAAAAGTGTCATTGTAACTTCCACTAATAGTTTGATTATGCCTTTTTGAAGACAGTCTTTCATCTCTCAACATACTAATGTTTTGCGAGCTATAGACTGGAGTATAGTCCCTTTGATTTCTCTTGGACTCAACACCTTCTAGCTGGAACCTAGGAGAATAATAGGTTCCTCTATCACTTTCACTACCCTTAGGTTCCAAAATACCTGAATGACTTCTGTGTCTGACATCCCCATATTTCGCTTCGAGTCTATTTTCATACTTAGGATCTGTTCGTGGTTCCCTACCAAAGTAATTCCCATTATAGGCTCTGCCTGCTCTGGCGCCAGTTACGGTATAATCATCTGTGATCTTAATTGATTGGGAATCTATACGACTTGCTCTATAGTGTCCTTCGCTTTGTTCCATGCTTTGTTCTGGGACTGATTCAAGTTCTCGCTTATTACGCTGTTCCTCGGAGCCCTGAAATGGTGGATATTCGACACTTTCTTGTGTTTCAGTATAGGCAAGTTGAGAATCAGGTCTTTCTTGGGAGGTCTGGAGAGGAGCATCTTGATATTTTGAATTTATTTGATCATAATCTGTTTCTTGTGTCAGGCTTGTATTGGTCACAACTGGTTTGTTAGGGGAATATCCTTCTGTAGTGGTTGTGTCTCCATCTTTGCGAAGCGATTCATTGCGATAGGATGCGGATTTGTTCATATTAGTACAGAATAATGGTTTGACTTGCTCTTTTATTTAAATATGCAATTAATTGACTTCCTATTTGGGTTAAACAGTCATATCAATATTTAAAAAATAAACGTTATGATCTTCAAATATGAAAAAGTCCTACTTAATGAGGTTCCAAAGGGATACAACTCTTCAATCAGTTGAATCCTTAAGGACTCTTTTTTCTTAGTAGCCTATAGACCATCTTGCTAATACTTATGAGATACAAAATTTTAATGAAAATTGTTATTCTTTCTCTATTTAAAAGTTAAAGAGTTTTATTTTGCGAACTGTCATGGCAGACATCTCGGAAAATCTAATCGGATCCACTGTTGTCAAGACAGTAAGGAACTTAAAGAATCAGAGGTAGATGTTTTCTACATATTTCTCAATTCTTTAGGAATACAGATACTTCCTTTGCTGCTCAGCTTCAAAATGAGTCTGGTCAAAGTTCAGGAAAGAGTACTGCTCTCCCTGATAGCTACACATCTGTCCAGAGAAGCAATACCCAGCCTAATCAAATAAAAACCTTGAACAAGTTAAAAACAACTATTGGCGAACGCTCACAACCTGAAAATGATGAAGGAGATGAAGGAGGTCAGCCAAATGTGTTCAAAAGACTGGCTATGCCAAGATCCAGAACTTATAAAGATGACAAAAAGAAAAAGGGAATAACTAAAGAGAAGCAAGTCAACTTTTTCGATGCTCACTACAGACAACCCATTATAAGTATAAACCTTCAATGCATTTCTTTAACCAAAAGCCCTTATTGACACTGTGTTAACTAAAAGCAAGGAGATCAAAGAGCTGATGGAGCACTATAGTGTTTCTAGAGGCTATGTGAATAAGTACATCATTGAAGACAATCATTTCATTCTCTGTAAATATAACCGAAAGTCTAACTTATTTCCTAGGCTTCACAGGATTGCTTGATCGCATGCTCAAAAATTCCGAGATAGATGGGGACTTGAAAAACTTGAATAAGCAGATCTTCACAAAGTTTGAGGCCTTCATTGGAACTAAAATTCGTTCAAGAATTAATTTAGATGATATCAATCAAGCTCTTCAAGGTAACCTAAACAAATTAGCCCTTAAAAAGAATAGACCACACCAAGACAGCTGAAAACTTGGTTAATAAGAGAATAGATCATTTGAAAAAGCTTCTCTAAGGACGAGATTCTCTCTTTATATAATTTTACTTTCTTTTAATTCATTTCAGGCCCAGATAAGGTCCTTTATATCCTGGTTCTGGAGGAAGATAATATTTTATTGTGTGTATATATCTTACGTACTTGTATTGATATATAGTTGTTTCAACCCAAAAATCAATAAAAAATATTTGATATATAGAAATGGTACTCAAAATTTTATTTCCCTAACACTTCAGAACAGTTCTGTAGAAGCTCTTCGAACATGGGTCTGGATTGGAACACAAATCGTCTTGATTATAATTAGCTTATATTTGTGGAACATATATAAAAAGGAAAAACGCGAGAGAGAAAGAAAAGTAAATTATTCAACAAATCCCTCTAAAACAATAGCTCTATGACTTTAGTCCCTACATTGATACACATTTCTCAATAAATGATTTGGGTATAAGTTGACCTTCTGATTTAATTGAGTAGGAGGAAATCAAAGTACAACATTAGGCGATCAAATTATCTCAGATCGACCTTTATTATCTCAACTTTCGCATTAAAATTTTCAAATATTGGAAAAGACTCTCTTTTATGAATTACATGTATTGTTAGTCTCTTTCATACATAATATAATCTTGAAACAAGATATATCAAAAATACATTAATCTGTTTTGACTTGTTTTTTCAAATCAGGGTCTTCATGATTATCCAATTGATCTATTTTTCTTTTCGCATTGACTGCATTATCTTGAGGCTCCTCCCTCAAGAAAAGTCTATTCTAGTTTAAAAAAACCAATGATTCTTCTACCTTCTTTCAATATCTCTAATAATTGCAATATCATTGCAATAGCTTCTTGCTGTATTAGCATAAATTCTCCAAATCTCATTTTTCTCTTCTGGCTTGGTTGCCTTCTTGAATGCAATTTTGAAAACATCTTCAATGTCTTCCCATGGTTTCTTGCAATTCTTCAAGAAATTGACCCAAGAAGCATAGAAGAATTTTGAATAGCCTTGTCTATCACTCAACTGTTTTATTATCTCATTAGCCCTATCAGCCTCTCCAAGCTACACATTACCATTGAATATTCATAATTTACTTTATTTAAAATGTCTCCTAATTCTTGAACAACAAAAACAATTTGGTCTCCGTCTTTGACGTTTTCGGCAAGGGTAGTAAACACTTTAACAGCGTTCTGGATCTGATTGTTTCTCAATTCCATATAAATATGGCGGATGTAAGCCTCAAAGACTCCTTGTTGTTCTAGGTATTGGTATATTTCTCTGCATCCTTCAATATCACTGGTACTTTCTTTCCAATCGGCACGATAGAAGAAAATATGTTCTTTATTTCTATGAAAATTATACTCGAAGGCCTGTAAGTACTTTATGATTTTAAATAATCTGTCGTAATTAGTCATAGCTTCTGCAATTAAAGGCCTAGTCTTTTCATCTCTATCCAGGACAAGGAAGTATTGGTACCAAATATTTCCATCATTTGACTATCATTTTACCCAGATTTATATTAATATTACCAAGTGAATTAAGACTTTTTGATACAAGAAAACCAGCTTCTCATGAGACACCTTCTTTTCTTGATCTTCTAAGTATTGTTTGGCTGCCTTCTCTTGATGAGGTTCAGGTTCTGTTCCGTCAAATTCCTTTCTGTGCTCAAACTAAGGTATTAATGCAAAGCTATTTCTCATTACGATTTCGTCAATCTTCTTCTTGTCATCAGCAAATGTGTTCTTAGAGGCGGATTGTCTTAATTGAGAAGCATAAGCGTTTTTCAAATGGTCTCTGTTGACTAGAAATAAATTTCAAGTATTCACTCTTTACTGATTTTATCTCCTGGTAGGTTAAGATCATTATGAGTTTCAGAAATTTGGAAATAAACAGGCTGATCCAGGTTGTTGATGAACTTTCCATACCTAAAAGGAGTTAGACAATGTCAAGAAAGCTGAAAAAAAAAGGGAAAAAATTATCAAAGAAAGAAAACAAGAAAGGAAATAAGAATCAAATTTACAAAGTCCCTTTGGGCCTTCTTGTTCCCTTGTTATACAGAAAGACCATGACTTCTATAAGACAGTCAACACATGGAAGATCTTGAAAAATTATACTCACCTCTCTATGATTTCATCAACGTTGCTAAGAGGGAAGTTTAAAAGCCTCCAATACAATTCATCAGCTTTGAAATCGAGATTTTGTGCTTCCTTTGATTCTAAATATGCCAGATACTGTGTCCAAATCTTCTGAGAGTCTAGGTCCAAATATATGGTTTGAACAGCCTTTTCGAAGACACTATGACTTTAGCTTTAAACCAATGGTATTACCTGATAACAAATTCTGGGTTATTCTTTCCGTAAACTTGGACAATAACTGAACAGTAAGAGTGCCAGAGCTCTACATCAGCTGGATTCATTGCCACAGCTTGTTGGAATCTGAAAAATGATAAATTATATTGCGCCAAAGCCTTTACATTGTGATTGCTTGCTCATATTGATTGAGAGTGAGATAAGCGTTGGCGTATCTGGTCCACCATGTATGTGTAAAAGGGAATTCATACACGAGATCCTCAAATAGGACTTTAAGGACATTGATATGTTCCTATTCACTCAACTATGTCTTAGAAGTAATCTACACTAATGTCGAACCCATCGAATTTTTTAATCAGCTGAGAAGTTTGCAAAAACTTGTTATAGAAGCTTTGTTTTGACAAGTAATTACGTAGGTCTGGTAAATTCTTCTCCGATATTGCCATTTATTAATAAATATCTTTTTTATTGGATATTTTGAACCCGAAGTTGGGATTTGTAATTTTCTTTAGAAGTTTAATAATCAGAACACTCCCTGGTTTGTCTGGAAATCAAATATGATAGGAACCTATGAACACCAAAATTTTCTTTATCATATGTGATATCTTAATAAATTTGGGCTCTAGGCCAGAGCCGTCTTCGATCTGAGGAAAGAAATTTTCTGTGAAAATAAGGTCAACATTTAGAAGCAAATGGAAAACATTATCAAATAATAAAACTTGCATTTTTATCAAAGTAAAAATAAAAGATTGCGCATGTCTATAATCAACCCAAAATTCAGAATCTCTGTATATAAGGACATCGAGTTCAAAGAAGAGCCATATGACACAGCCAAGAAGTTTGCAATCTACATTCCCAAGCCAAAGGATGTGATCGGAGAATTATTGGAGAAACATGAGCAAAGTGTCAAAGCTAGAAATGAAAGAATCAGAAAGTTCCAGCTTGAAAGGCAACAAGAAAGGGAGAAACTTGCTGCCCTCAAAACTAGGACTATGAACACTTCTCCTAAAAATTCTCCAACTTCATCGCCAGTGAAACCTGCTGATGCCCAAGTCACCCCAGCAAAGGAAAAAACTACAGGCTTTGAAGTCAAGAAAGTCATAGACTTCGATGATGTTATTGAAGAACCTGAATCTGAGTCCAAGTTAAAGAGCAAGCTTAGAAGGGAGGTTGAAATGGCCAGAACTATTGATGATGATATAAATAGAAGGGAAGTCCAATTTGATGAAACCCAGAATAAATCAGAAATGTTCCAAAGCTATCAAGGAAACCAACTTGCTGATTCCATGAATGACAGAATGTACCAAACTGCTGATGCTCGTTCTTTTAAGTCTGCTAACACCAATAAGAGCTTCAGGAGCAGAGCTACCAGCCAAAAGAGCTTCAGATCTTCATTTATTAAGACTTCTAAGTTGAGAAGTACTCTTTACTATGATCCCAGAACTCATTCAGTTCCCAAGACCTCCTTGAAGAACAAAGTGATTGATGACATTCTTGATAAAGAGGATATGGTCCTTTCCAACCCTGTTCTTTATCAAAGCATTCTCAAGTTAAGAGATATGCAATTACTTAAACTTAATGAACCTCGCTTCCAAAAATTCCCAGGAGTTGGCAAGATAAACTATGTGTACAATGACTATCATGCTAGAAACACCAACCCAGGTTATTCTAGAAATACCGCTGGTGCTTTCTATTGCAGATGAGATAATATAGATCATTTGTCTCTCTACTTTCTCGTAAGAAACATATTGCGAATAAGTTTATAGAGTTAATATACATTTGATATGATCAGTACACAGTATCAAAGATCTTAAATTACGTCTTTTAGATTGGTAGACTTTAAGATGAATACATCTACTCAGGGAGATTTGAATATGCCTTGAAATTAATTAGATTCGATTTATTTAATAAAGAAATATGAAGATTTTTTTATGAACTTAAAAGCCACAAACAGTCCTCGAATAAACAAAACGCTTCAGATAATATTTGCTTCTGATACCAAAACACCGAAAGAACACGACATTGTTGAAAAAATTGAGAAAGCAAGATGCTTGATTATTGGATCAGGTGGAATTGGATGTGAGCTTGTTAAATCTTTATCGATGGCAGGGTTTCGACACTTTGCAACAGTGGATTATGATTATGTAGACGTTAGCAATCTTAACAGACAATTTCTATATACTTCTTATCATGCAACTCACAAGATACCCAAAGCCTTAGCTTTAAAAGAATCTAGTGAAAAAATGTTTCCTAACATTGAGGTAGAAGCCCATGTTAAGAATATTTATGAACTTGATGAGACTTTCTATAAAAGATTTGACTTGATATTTTGTGCCATTGACAATGTGGAGGGAAGAGAATATATTAGTTCTATTTGCATAAAATTAGACAAGCCTTTGTTTGATGCGGGTACACAAGGACTTTATGGACAAGTCAGAACACAGATAAAAGGGTTTAGTGAGTGCTACTTATGCCGTCCTAGACCTAAAGAAGAAAAAGCCGCTGTTTGTACAATTAGGACTGTACCTTCAGAACCCATTCATGTTGTTTATTGGGGAAAAATTTTATTCAATAACTTATTTGGGAAAATTGACGAAGAAAGTGTATGGTATGAAACTGTAAGGGACCGAGCAGAATTTATTCATCTTAAGCCAGAGGTTCAACTTGAAAAAGCTATAAATTTATTTAACAAGTTATTTTATGAGATGGTTATTCAATCAATTTCGATAGAGAACCAAAGTTCCAGTGGACTGAGACCAATAAAATATGAGGAGGGCATTAAGAAGGATGATGAACCTCAAAACATTGAAAATAAAGTTTTGAAGCAACAAAGATTATTAACAATTGCAGAATGTTCAAAGTTATTTGTAGACAGTTATATTAAATGTCAGCTCGAAGTAAAGGATCAAGAGAAGATAGACTTTGATAAAGAAAATAGAAATCACATAAATTTCTTGACTTCAGCATCAAATCTTAGAATCTACAATTTCATTAACTATAAAGATTCTGCAGCTTTGGAGTATCAGAGTCCATTTCAAATCAAAGAAAAGGCAGGAGACATCATTCCTACAATAAGTTCAACGAATTCGATTGCAGCTGGAATTCAGACTATTGAGGCTATTAAATATCTTCGAAACCAATTTGATAAATTACAATTAGTCTGGATTTCTCCTGAGCCAGACAGGCTCTTCCCTGTTGATAATACACCTCCTGTTGCAGAATGCCAAATATGTTCTTCAGGATTTTACCCTGAATTTGAAATTTCAAGTGGTGTTAGGCTCAAGGACTTCTTTGAATATATCAAGATTAGAAAGAATATCACAAAGGCCAATATAATTATAGAAAATATCATATATGATAGTGAAGAGGAAGATGAGAGCATGATGGAACTTTATTCAAAAAATATGGAAGACAGGATAGTTAGACTATTTGAGGTACATAATAAAAAAGAAAATCCAGAAGGCGGAATTTTGATCATCAATTCTTCTAATGACTTATTTTATTATTGTAGTATAACAATCAAGAAGAATTCAGATGATGAAATTATAATCCGTGAATTAAACAAGTAAATTAGAGAAATGATGAGAAGAGAATTTTTTTTGAGTAATGTATCGATTTCTTTTTTCTATTTCTTTTGTAAGTCTTCCAGCTTTTCAGCATCGTACAAAATGAAAAACGCTACAAGTATTAGATAACAATAACTAAGTTTACCTGAATCAATGCTAATCTCAGTGATAATTTTAGAGTCATCTATGTCCTTTCTCCCAATAATCTCACCTTCTTTTTTAACTTTTTTCGTTGGTTCTGACAATTTTATTTCTTCCTTATCTTCAGCTTTCAGAGAATCTTTATCCTCTTCCTTCTTAATATCACTGTTATTATCATTTTCTATTTCTCCTTCTATCTTGAAGATGTCTTCTGGGTCTTCTTCGTCTAGAAGAAGATCTTCATCTTTTGTCCTGGCCAACATCTTCTTATTTCTACGGCCCCTAATACCTCTTCCACGAGATTTACCGCGAGAGACCGTTCTCTTGGTTGCAGTCTTCTCTCCTGTAGTGGTTGATTTTGAGGTAGATTTCCTTCTGATCCCAGTTCCTCTAACTCCAAGAGCCCTGTTGATGCTGACACATTTGAAGCATTTACATGTGCCACCACAAGAGTAACATATCCAGCAATCACTATTATAGTTCTTCATTTCAAAATCCTAATGTTATCAGATAGGGAGGTTTGACTCCTACTTTTTGGAAGTTCTTTTTTATACAGTCAAGACAAAAGGCCTTCTTACAATTGATAATAGAGCATTGAGGCATCAATGCCTTTCTATACTGTACACCACAGAAGTGACATTTTTTAAGCTTTCCAAGTTTAACTAGACAATTATTAACAGCCAAAATTTCAAACCTGGGGGTGTGGGGAGAGGTTCAGTTTTTATTTCACTCTTGGCATCTTCTACTGCCATTGCTGACTTGGTTTCTTCATGACTTTTATCCGCAGTAGATTTTTGGATCGGGGCTTTGGGCATTTTGATTGCAACACTTTTCTTTGCTTCTACTTTAGAAGGTTTTTGATCTTTTTCATCTGTCTTGTTTGAGCTTTCTGATTTCATTCCTGACTTCGTCTCGTCCTTTGAATTGTCTTTTGCAGTTTCTAGTGGAAAATTACCCTAGGAAAACAAAAAGTCACTTCTTGTGAAACTAGGTTGCTTTTTTGCTCTTTCGAAAGTTGCCAATTCTGAACCAATAAAGGAATCAAATCTCTCTTTGCATCTATACAGATAAGAAGATAATCCATTTTGTACATTTTGCAATTGCATACTTCTTTGCAAGAGTAGCATGTCCACTTTGGCATCTCCATCATTTCCAATATTTCTAAATTTTTGGCTCTGTATCGCTTTTTTATACATCTAATACAAAAATTCCTTTCACAGTCTTTCTCCGAACACCTAACAACCAGTCTCCTTGGCAGATGGACACGGCAGGAATGACAAGGATTCACATTTCCTTCATGATGTTTGAGTTTTTTTTCTAAACAGAGTTTATTCAACTTTAGATATATATACTTTTAGCTATACTCCTAATCTCTGTGATCATGCTCTTAATGCTTTCATTAACTTCATCGTCATTATCTTCACTCTCAGATTCTGAAATTTCTTCCGGCCACATATCAATAGGGATTTTGAGGTCGGGCTGTTTGTCGATAGTAATCGAGAAAGGTTCAGGGACCTCAATTTGAAATAGATCCATGGTTTTAATGTCTGTGTAGATCTTGGCTGACATCAAGATATTTGAATAGTAACTAAATAAATTTCTTGAGATAAATTATCTTCAAAAATAACTTTCACAAAGGATACTTTCAACATAACCAGCCTCAGGGATGCTTAGATATGAGCATATTATATGGTTAAAGAAATTGAGTTTATAGAATTAGTTTAGGAAGCTTTATTATAGAAACACTGTTATCAGCTGAGCAAGTCACAATGGTATCGCCTTTCCAGTCGACTCCTTCAACACTTCCTATTCTTATCAATTCAAAAATAAAAGGTGTCTACCTTGATGGAATCTTTCAGCATAAATGAACTTCTTCTCCAAAAGATCATATACGAAAACAAATCCGTTTTGAGCTCCCATAAAAATACGTGTTCCTTCATTTTCAAGGCATAGGTAGGTCAATGTATGCCATTCATTAATGAATGAAGTTGAAATAACATCTATTAGCTTGAAATCGTTTTTAGGATCATAAATTCTAGCTGTCTGATCATCAGAACAAGAAATAAATATTTCTCCTATTTTAGGATGCATAACCTAACACATTAGAACAATCAAAGTCTAATAACCTTCCAGTCGATACTAGTAACAGCCTTAGTATGTCCAGTCAATTTATGGAGTAGTTTTGGATTCTTTTGGGATAAATCCCAAACTATGCAAGTCTGATCTTCGCTCGCAGTTACAACCAAATCATTTGATGTTGGAGACCAGCAAGTTGACCAGATTTCAGCAAATTTATCTACTCAATTAGATTCTTTTTAGAAACAATTTACGCAGAGATCCGAAATGGATATTATTTGGGATGTAGTTAGGTAAATGCCCATGATAGGCAAACATTATGTGCATGGTTGGCTCATATTCAATTTCTTTGAAGGCAATGAACATTCCTGAGCCTATTCCAGCCAAAAGGAAATTATTCCCTTCTTTCATGTTGTTATATTCAAGATGGATTATTCCATGATCGAAGTGAGCGAGTGTGTGAGCTTCAAGACTTTCTTGGAAGAACCATCTAAGAAGCTTCCCACCGAGTGTTCCAATAATAATTGAGTTATCTTTGGAATCGAATATTAAGGCTCTCACGCATTCCATCTAAAAGTCAAGAAAAATCACAAGTTATTACAATATTTATTTTATACAGTGGCTCTACTTTAAGGCAGCTCTCGGTTGAGAAGACATTAACATTTCCAGCAAAATCTCCACAAGCAACATATTTTGTATTCTACAATAATAAGTTTCAATCAATAAGGATAGTTACATTGCTCAGTGCTAGTCCACAGCAGGTAATCTCAAACACATAGTTTTTCTTAACTTTTCCGTCAGTGAAATTTATGACATTGAATTCTCCTTCGAAGCAGATAATAGCTACTTCATCAACCTTTTGCCATACAAGAGAGAAATTTTTAGCATCCAATCCAGAGCTTATCATCTTTTTGACTGTCACAGCTTCATGATCCATCTGTTCAAAATCAAAGTTTGGAGGGAAATCTTTAGCTTTGTCCACATTAATCTTTAGTAGGTGATCTCTTTTGGTAGAAATATAGAAGTTTCTGTTTGTCAAATTACCAGTAAGAATAGCACCGACTCCAGCAAACTTTGTATAGAGGACAACTTCTTTGCTGTTAGCATTGAAGATAACCAAAGTTCTGTCCAAATAAAGGGAGCAGCAGAGATCCTTGCCATTTGAGAAAGAGGCTATTACTGTTGAAACATGATCAACTAAGGAACTATGCAGTTCTTCTTTGGATTTGATGTCATAGATCAGAGTATAATAGTTTCTTTTCTTCTTAGGTTTTTCCTCACGCGGTAAACCAGGGTTTTGCTTTTTTAGCATATTCCATTCGTCTCTTTCGGCTTGGTTCAACACATTTTCTCTCAAGGTATAGAGTCTTCCTCCCTCTAGTATATGGCAAAATCTATATCTCCCTTCAAGTGATAAGATTGGTTCAGGTTGGGAGCTCGATAGCACAGATTCTATTGTGAATACTTCAGTTATTCCTTTTCCTCCTTCTACTGAACCTGTTTCCCCACTTACAGCCAAGTATTCATCATTAACGCTGTTGTGTCTAACCTAATTATTTAGCTGAAGATACTCTTGTTATACTGTTCTTCCTTTAGCTTGAAACTTTTTGATAAGTGTCAAGTTTTCTCTGTCAATAACAGCCACTTCTCCATTATAACAAATCGAGAATATTAGTTTTGTATTTTGTATAAGACTCATTACAGCATTTGAATTGTAATGGAAAACCTTTTCTCTGCTAAGTGTTTCAAGGTTCCATAGGCAGAGAGTTGGTCCAACAGGAACTAAAAGTCTACTCTCACCCCAGGTCAGGCAAGAGTCATAACGACTCGTAGTAACACCATAAGTATGAATATCCATTTTTTGGGTTTATTTATAGCTAAATTTTGTTAATCTTTTTTGTTTAATAAAGGTAATAATCTGCAGGGGTACCTGATCAGAATTTAGGCATACCAAATTAAGATGAAATAGGTAAATGAATTTATAATATGCGAAAAACGTGCTTCCAAGTTATATACAGGACGAAAAGAAGAAGGTTTATTGTTTATTTTTGCTATGGAGTAATTGGAATTCGTCGTAGAGGACAAGACATAAGGTTCCACCAACACTTCTCAATATATTTGAAAGATATCCTTTCCAGAATCCCTTAATTCCTTCCTTTTCCCAAATCTGTCTAGTACAGTCCATTGCGCTCTTATATTGCACTTCATCTCTTCCCGCTTGGAGCATGAGTTTTCTCTTTACAGTATCAGTAGGATAGGAGACACCTTCTGAGAGAAGAACACAGAATTGAGCAAAGAAGAACTTTGTAATACCCGAGGCATCTTTGTTTAAGAAAAGAGCTTTTCCACTATCATAAACACCGAAATACAATCCTCTGTACAGGAAGATACCTATTATGCCCGGACCAATACCTTTATAGAGTCCAGTAATGCCATCATGTTTATAGATGGTTTTGATAACATCAAAAATTCCTCTAAACTGTCTTTCTGATCCTCTTCCAATGTCCACACCCAATCTAGTTCTAGCGAAATCCAGTGGATATACAAAGAAAGTGGTTGTCGTACCAGCCATACCTCCTGACACTATGTTGCCAATAAAGTATTTCCCTGGTTCTATTTTGGGATCATAAGGGTTGAATCTTACCTCATAGATATCTTTAAAGGCAAAATTTAACGCTTGAGTGGGAAAATATCGCACAACGTTGGCCCAGTTTCCTCTCCATAGTGACCAGAATCCATCCTCCTTAACAGTTCTGGTTAAGCAATCGATTACTCCATTATATGGCTTCTTGACTTTAAGATTAGCGCTTTCAGTCTGAAGCAAAAGCTTAACCCTTTCAGCTGGAGCAGCAGCAGTTTTAGCAATTGCTCCTGCTACGCCTCCACTAAGTAGATTTGCTAGAAAATTCTCCTTGTGCCGGTGATGTTCCTTAGTAGTGTTGGTCTGAGGAACTTTGTTCATAATCCTAAAATAAAATTTATTACTTTCTAAACCCTTTGAATTTTTCTGACGAAAAGTGCTATTCTATAGACCTTTTACCGAGACTTTGATTATTGATTTCTGTACAACATGCTGATAGTGACAAATATATAGAAGAAGTTGAAACGTAAAAGGTACAAAAAGACAAAAATGGCCCATACCCGAATTATAATTCTAGGTAGGCTTAAAGCTTAGAAGGAGCCTCCCCCAAGAACAGATTCTTATCAGTCTTTCGAAGTGTTCTATGGAACAATTTAAATGGCACTTCGAACTCAACTTCTCCACGAAGTGCAGCAAGCCCTTTCATATAGCCATCTACATACTCCCCTCTATCATTGAACTGAGGAAGTTGATGATCAACAAATCCTCTTTCTCTGGACGCTTGTCTAAAATGTTTTACCCATGGATTAGGATTTGATGTAACGCCTAATTCTTTTAGATGCTTCTGATATTTCTCTTCGGCTTCCTTTAGGAGGACTGCTTGGGGTCTATGATCCCACTCATTCTCATTCTTGAAGTGATTGGGTATTTCTGGCTTCCAGCTTAGCTAACAAAAATTAATTACAGAAAAGAAAATTGATACCACAAACTGTTCTTTATTCTCGACTTTCTGCTCGATGTCTCTGAATTTATGATTTTTATGTGGATAATAGGGATCTACTATCGGTTCAGCTTTAGCTGTCATTGCTTTTAGGGTAAACCTATCTGGTATCTTGAAGTTTGTAACGAAAGCTGGCTTTCCACCATCTCTAGGCTTAGTAATATCAATTCCTTTTTTTCTAGAGCTAGTTAGTTCTAGATGCCTTGAAGAGCCGTAGATGATGTCAGTGCCCTTCTTTTCTGGGGATTTTGAAACCTCCTTTGCAGTATCGCGTATCTTCAATGGAGGAAGGTTTTGAGTCTTGTAGATAGTTTCATTTATATCACCAAAAGTCATTTTGTTTGAGTCAGCATTTGGCTGCAAGCTTTCTTCAACATCTTGCTTAGAGTTTGAACTTGAGAAGAATGCCTTCTTTTGTTCATTCAATGACTGCTTAGCTTGAGAATAAACTATTTTTGTTATTGATAACGAGATTATAAATTACGAGTGTCAAAGTTGACAGGAATGAACTTTTGAATTGGGTTTATTTTTTCTGTTTGGTAGGCCCATGGACGTTCGGACAATTTTACAGCCTCATTGTAATAAGCTTTGGTTGCGAACTCGACGGTTGGATACTCTCTGTCTTGGTCAAAGGCCCTGAATTTATTATTGATGACCTTAGAAAAAGCAGCATGGCTTGGAGGGTCTTTTTTATAAGTTTCTCTGGCGTCAATGTAAACTTCTGAGATGTTCATTGTATTTTGAACTAATATTCCTGCTTCAGGAGTGAATCTGTGTTGGTATACTGGCTGCTTTGCATCCTTAATTATCACAGCCTATTCAATGAGAGATGATTTTAGTTTGATTTACTGAAGAAACTCTTTTGGTAATTAAGTTAGGCTTGAAGGTGAGCAAACCAGCCTCATCATTAGATAAGATGGGTCTGGGCTGTATGACCGGAGTGATATATTTGGGTAGATGTAGCCCGAGCACATTAAATAATTGAAGCCAGTGTTCTCTATGAGGACGATGAGAAGTAGTCCATTCCTTCTCACCTGGAGCTTTTTTGTATTTATATCTAACTACGAAATTAATCGATTATTTTGAAAGTTGACTTGCATGATAGAGCTCAGTAAGAGTAACAGGATCTGTCCTTTGACTTTCGACTTTTACGGCTCTCCTTTCGAAGATTTCTTGAAACATTTTTTGTGGAAGCTATTAGATTAACATAGTTTTAGAATACTTTACATCTTCTGGAAAGGCAAGGTTCTTCCTTTTGATCAATTGTTGAACATCCTCCAGGACAATTCTACCATCTTGGTCACTGTCAATTTTCTTTATAAATTCATTAACGAGCTCCATTGTGATATCAGGCTTACTAGTTATCAAGTGGTCATACTTAGGAGGGGCTGTCTTGTTTAATGTGCTGTTATTCTTTGCTTGAGATGCCCTGCGTTTATTGAAGTCTTTGTCTGTTTTTGACCCGAAGTCATTATTTATAGGGCTGATCAACTCAAGAACATCGGTCATGAAAATCAAATAGAGTTTATCCTTCTTTTCTCCCAAATAGGTGGCAATGGTATTGAAATCAGGATTCAGGAAACTAATTTGTTGTGGAAGTTCCTTGTTATACACTTCGATCTTGACATGTTCATTTTCCAATTCGCCCTCACTTAGCAGTAAAAATTCGGACAAGATGAGATAATTCAAAATGTCGTCGATTTGTTTGATGTCAATGTCATGTATAAATATGCCCTGATAATGCCTGCTGGGTAATATCTTCTGGAGTTTCTGATCCAGTTCTTGATCTTTCTCGAATAGACCTTGATGGAATTCAATATATGGACCAAAGTTCTTGGAAAAAAGTGAGTTAAGGAAGTTGCTATTAGTGAAGTCAGGAATAGTGACTTTCATTTCTGAAAGTCCTTTGAGATAAGTTTGCAATTTTTCAATCTTTTCTGCGCTACCATAGGAGATTGTCTTCCCTATGTCCTTAAAAGTGATGGTACAGTCTTCTTTATTTGAATTTTGTTCAATGAGTTCTGAAATCTTTTGGAGTGCCTGAGGTAACCTTAAACGATAAAGATTTATTTTTCCAATTATTTCATCTTCGAGTGTTCTGAATGACCTCAGGGGCACCTGCTGGCTAGAACATCTAGAGATAGTAACATAGGAGCCAAGACTTGTATTCATCGTTTTCAATAAAATTTATATGCAGTTTTATTTTTATGCTTGATTATTGAGGAGGAAATGAAGTTTGAAATAGTGTCATCAATGGCATATCGGCTTCTGGATCTGAAGCTCAAAATCATGAATCTTTTCATCAAAGGAAAATTTGCATCATTATTTTAAGAGAAAAGACCATGAAAAGGATTTTTGACAATAATTTTTATTTGAATCTTCAGAAAAACTTAAAAGGACAAATGATCCAGGAAAATCAAGAACCTTCAATAATGACTCTTGGAGGGATAAGAACAGTTTCTGACTTCAAGGACTACGATTTTATCCTGCCTCATGAGCACTTATTCCAAAACTTGAGCAAATTTTATACTGGAAATGTAATTTCTAGCTTTGAATTCTTAGATTCAAGAAAAATGTTACTGAGAATATTAGTTTGGCAAATTATTCTGCTATCAGAGATGACCCATATTCCAATATGAATAATCTCGTGTTAAATGTTGTTGATGAAATTTCAACCGAACTTAAACACGCATTTGGAGACAAAAAAGTCCTTTTGGTAAGTAGATGATTCTATCGTAACATATAAGGTTGACTCCACTAATGTCGAGAATGGAAAGGATGTGGATAAGCTTAGAAATGTAAATGTTATAGGGTTTGGAATAATTATGTAGATTTACAAGGAAAACAAGATTGATATAATATTTGGATGCAAGCTTGGCATTAAAGGACAATTGTATGATGACGAAGAAAAGAATAAAGTTTTCTTAAATGTGCCTAAGTTTATTCAAGAAATGGAGGATGAAGTCTTTGATGGTAGATTAGTATAAATTGTAATAGTAATTTGCTAGAGAAGAGGGAGAGTAAAGCTGGGTTAGTTGGTGAATTCTATTTGGACCCAAGCTTATATGAGAAATATGTAAGGATGGAATTTTATTTTGCTAATTTCAAGAAAATCCATACTTTTGAAGCAGGAATCAAGTTTGCAGCAAAATACAAAGCTCCTATATATATTGAATGCAATAAAACTGATAATTTTGTCTTCCTGAAAGAGACTCTAGAATTTATCAATGGACAAGCAGAAGGAAAGGAAGTTAAGCTTGTTCTCTGGAATCTGGTTATTAATCCATAAAATTTCATAATTTTTCTAGCCACTTGGAAGTGTTAAAGAGGTTAGAACTGGAGAAGATGGACTCCCCTATGTTCACACCAGCATAAAACAGCTTGCATTTTTCAAAGACCTTATTTCAAAAAATATTATTCTTGGCTTTGATATCAACAATTACTCTGAAGAACTGCATGAACTTGCAGTTTTAGTTAAGATCTTGGTTGAAATGAAGCTACATAATTCTTTGCTTCTTTCTTCAGGAGTGAAATATAAGACTAATTTGATCAGGTATATATTCAAAACAAACTTGCTGATATTAAGATATGGAGGACATGGATATTCATATATCTCTAAGTTTGTTAAATTATTGGAAGAAATTGGCTTGGATCCAATAGAACTTAAGCAGATTCTCAAGGAGAACCCCCTGTCCTTATTCAATTGGTGGAAGCCCATTAAAGTTAAAGAAGTCTATGTTGTAATGTGGAAATGCCATTGGTAATTAAGTGTTATTCGCATTATAAATAATTAGTTGTGGAAAAGAACAGCCTGATAGTGTTCAGAAATTTGCAAAAATGGGTCATGAGTTTTGTTCAGCCAAATGCATGAGAACCTTCAAATATGAATAAATTTTGCCTATATCATGTCGTTTCTGTTGTATCTATCTAAGCCCTAATTAATACTCTGAACCTTTATGAAAAATATGGAACTACAAATGTATCGGTTGGAATCAGAAGTAATAATCTTTTTTTGATCGGATCATTCAATGCAATTTAAGGTACTGATCTCGTTATCTTCAATAAAATTTGTAAGAATATCATGGAGAATTTAGGATATCAACTCTATAGAAAGTTGGGAGAGCCTAAGTTTATCTGCGCTCCAATGGTCGACCAGTCAGAATTAGCTTTTAGAATGCTAACAAGAAAGTATGGCACTCACCTGTGTTATACTCCAATGCTCCATAGCAGGTAACACAAACTATTACTCATGTCTTAATGATCATAGAGTTGCAATCGAAGACAAGAACTACCTAAATGAAAACTTTACCACATGTCCACAGGATAGACCTTTATTCGTTCAGTTTTGTGGAAATGATCCTGATACTTTATTACAAGCTGCAAAATTAGTTGAAGATAGATGTGATGCCGTTGATATCAATTTTGGTTGTCCACAGGGTATAGCTAGAAAAGGCCATTATGGTTCCTTTTTACTCGGAGAACCCGAATTAGTAGGGTAAGAAAATCTGTTAGGCAATTGACTCAATAGACGTCTAGTCGAAAAATTGGCAGCCAATCTTAAAGTCCCAGTTACTGCTAAGATTAGAATTCTTCCTAAGGAGGAAGACACCTTCAAGTTGGTCCAAATTATCGAAAAAGCAGGAGCTGCTATTTTAACAGTTCACGGCAGAACTAAGGAACAAAACAAACAGAAGGTTGGCAAGTGTGACTGGGACATAATTAGAAGAATTAAGCAAATGGTCAAAATTCCAGTCTTTGCCAATGGAGGAATTTACACTTATGAAGATGTTATTCATTGTCTTGAGTATACTGGTGTTGATGGAGTCATGAGCTCAGAAGCTCTTCTTGAAAATCCGGCTTTGTTTAGTGGTAAAGTTCAAGACCTTGACCAGGTTGCTCTTGACTACATTGAATTAGCAGAGAAATATAAAGCTGATATCTCTCAAGTTAGAGCACATCTCTTTAAAATTCTATATAAAGGCCTTTCAGTAACAAAGTGATTTACTTAGTGTAATATTCTTAGGAGCATACGGATCTGAGAGATGAAATGACTCAAGCTAAAACTTTACCAGAATTTAAGGAAGTTGCTCTGAAATTAAAGGAAAGAAGACTTGGTCAAGAACCAGAGACTAAGTTAGGATGGTATATGAGATATATGCCAGAAGAATCCCGTGATTGTTATAATGATTATTTAGTCCACAAGAAGTTTCCAAATGGGTTAGAAAAGAAAGCAAGCAGCAAAATTGAAGAAGAGAAGAACAATGTTAACACAGAAATCAATGTTGAAGAAAACCTGGGCGATATGTTTAATGCATAATAACAAAAGAGTTTTGTTGTAATTATTCTTGGTTGAATGACAAAGTTTTTGTGTTGACATTCTTGTTATTTTAGTCTTAATATGGGGCTTGTGTAAATTTTACCAGGTTTCACTGAAGATTTCTTTTGTTACAAAAATTTTCTAGTGGGTTCTACTAAAATAGACTGAGAATCCTCCAATTTGGAGAATAAACCAAATTATTTTATTCATACCATCAAGTTTCTCAGTTCTGAGGGCATCACAGAACTGAAAAGTGATAACTCTAATAAATATAGAGTCTATTAAGGTTGATTATTGATATTGAAAAATACGTATCTTTTGTTAGAAAGATCCATCATTTGAAAATTTTTTGTGTTTAATTTATTAATCGGGAAAATGAAGCTCGTCAAGTACTCTTTCGTCTTTTCCCCTTTATTTACTCACTTCTAGGTTCCTTATGAAGCTCAAGAATGAGTCCGTCACCATTGAATTGAAAAATGGTTCTATTATCCAAGGAACTATCACTGGTAATGTTGAATGTAACATGTCCTAAAGATTTTTTAGGAGTTGATATGAGAATGAACACTCATTTGAGCAATGTTAAAATGACTGCAAAGGGCAAGCCCACTATCGGTCTAGAACAGCTTACTATCAGAGGAAATAATATAAGATACTACATTCTCCCAGAAAGTCTTTCAATTGATACACTTCTTGTTGATGACACTCAGAAGGTCGCCAAGCCCAGACCAACTGCTCAAAGAAAGTCAAAGTAATAGAAAAACAACCAATTTTAATTGTTATAGGAAGCCCAAGAGAACTCCTGCCGCAGTCAGAAGATAAAATTGATATATTCATACAAGCTTTATGTTGATGGGAATGGTAAGTGAGTTAGATAACAGAAAACAGACCCTGTATTATCTATGTTTTAATTGAATTGTATCAGCCAAGTTTTCTCTATCAAATTTTGATTGCTATATCTTAACAAATTGACTCACCTCGAAAGAGCTTTGAATAATTAATAAGCTGATTTCTATTTGAATTCCTAGTTCTTAGACACACATTGACTAGTTTCCATTTGTTTCTCCCAATATAGATGAAATATGGAATCTTTAATTTCCAAAAAGTCAATTTCAGAGCCATAAGGGAATAAATTATTATGGGAAAAATAGCTTTGGTTTTGTATGCGGAATCTCACATTTGCAATCTAAAACTAACATAAGTGCAACAAAATTTATATGAAGTATTTATAATATATGTGCTATCCTCTTCAAGTCCTCAAGAATTATCAAAACCTGCACAATTTAAGGTTAAGAGCCTTGAAATATCTTCACACAGGAGAATATTTTCATGGTTCCAGATTTTACCATGGCAGACCCAAGAATATAACCTTTAGAAAACTTAAATTCGTCAAGTATATCAAAAAACTCAGGATTAGAACTGAAAAATCATATTATAAAGCAAAGATTAGATTGCTTATGACCTTGTTTTTGCAATATCTTGAAAATTTTGAATGTTATAAGATTCACCTGGGACGAGCTCGATTAATACTTAAAAAAGAAGACTGGATATTCATTTTGCTGGGAATCAGAAGGGGGAATAAAGAAAGATGCAGCGCAAAATCATTGTATAGAAACTCTGAAACTGGATCTGACGTCTCCTTTCTCAAGAAAATATTTTTTTTTGAGATTATTATCAAAGGATCTCCGCAGGGCTACTCACCTAAAGAGCATAATCATCAATGTTGCCAGGTCTCCATGTTTTCGTACTGCTTTCAAAGTTATAAAAAAGTCATACCTTCACATGGTTCATGGCATCAATCTGTACTACAATTGCAATGTACAGAGATCAACTTATCTATTAAATCTATTGGACAATCTCACACATTTAGTCCTATACTTGAACAAATCCGATAGAGAGGGTCTTTACTTTCTTAGAAATATTCAATTCTCCAAAAGGTTAGTGTCACTATATCTATATATTTCACAACTTAGCCACGGCGATCTGTGCTCAGTATGGAATTATCTTCATTTTCCAGCGTCTTTGGAGGATCTTGATTTATCATTTTATATTACAGATATCGACTTGTCTCAAGAAGATTATGAAAGAGCCAGAAAATGGTGTAACATAATTGGCAAGATAAAAAAAATAAGTCTTACTTTCAGTTATGGCATGTTATTCACTCTCAATGAGCTAATAAAACTATTTCCTTGCTTTTTGGAAATGATACATGAGGATATGATGGCATTTTGCTTAAAAGCAATTCCTGCTGGTTCAATACTAGGAAAATATTCAGTCGTTCCTTTGGATACAAAGCTTCTCCTTGAGAAATTAGAGATAGCCAAGTCTCTAAAAGTATTTACTCTGGGGATACCTTGTTACATAGATTTTCAGATTACGACTGTCAATTTTTGCAGTATCAAAATCGAAGATGTTACACTTGCTTTGCTTGGAGGAAATAGTCTACAAAATTTCTTGATGCTCCTTGATAAAAGTCATGTTAGAAGATTTAGTGTTCAAGGCATTCCAATTGACTCTTTGCAAGCTGAATTTTTATTGGCAACTTTAGGAGAGATGCTGAACTTGAATGAATTATACTTAGAGCTTAAGGTATCCCAGAAAGTGGTTGATTTGAATATTGGGAGGATTTGGGATATATTGAAAGGAGATCAAGTCCTAAACAAGATTTCAATAATTTTTGACGGAGATATTTACTTACCCAAAGCAAAATGCATTTCCCTTAGAGAGAAATTATTATTGAAAAAACGAATCTTTTCATTGAGAATAGCACCAAAAAACGGTTCTATTTATTCATCCTATATATTTTTAAGGGGAGATAGATATATCTCATTTGACAAACATCAATAGATACCCCTCGTACATAATCATTGGGTTTATCTTTGAATAACTTCACTGTACTCTTAGAAAATAAAATGTTTGTATAGACTTGCTTACTTTTTTAAATTGCACAATAAGCGTCATATCCCAAAATGGAGAAAACCTCATAATATTATCTCGTAAAGTTTATCAGATAGTAATAGATGGGCGAATGTTTATCGATTGATTGGCAATACTGTATCTAAACTTATGATCACGTATAAACTTTTAGAAACTAGATTAAATATGAAGGCTTATTTATAGCTTAGGCTTGACCAATCTAGCTCTCAAAAGCTCAGCAACTTTATCAATAAATTCTTCAGTGTTAAGGTACTTGTCTCTAGGCACCCTAAAATGTTATTGGAATTGAAAAATTCTCTACTTGTCAGTTCCATGAACTAGAATAGCCAAGTCCTTAGTCATAAATCCAGCTTCAACGGCATCAATAACGGTCTTTTCCAACAAGTGGCAGAAGGCTTCAAGTTCCTTGTTATTATCAAGAGCAGCTCTGTGAAGTAAACCTCTAGTCCAAGCAAAGATGGATGCAATAGAGTTGGTTGAAGTTTCCTTTCCCTAAAAAATTATCCTAAGTATCTTGGAAATTACTTGTTGATGGAGTCTATAATGACGTGTAACGGTACCATGGGCGGCTTCAGCTTCGACTACACCGCCAGGAGCAAGCAAGACGGATGTCATAAGACCAAGAGAACCATATCCTTGAGCAACACAATCAGATTGGACATCTCCATCATAATTCTTACAAGCCCAGACGAAACCTCCTTCTGATTTCATCATATAGGCAACCATATCATCAATGAGTCTGTGCTCATACCAAATTTTTTTGGCTTCGAATTGTTTCTTGTAATCCTTTTCATAAATTTCAGCAAAGATATCCTTGAATCTTCCGTCATATTTCTTGAGGATAGTATTCTTAGTGGACATGTAGAGAGGGTATCCTCTTTGTAAGGCATATTGGAAGCAAGCATGAGCGAACTCTCTAATGGACTACAAATTATACAAAGCTTAGATTTGATTACCTCATCAGTGTTATACATTCCCATACCTACACCGCCACCTGGATAGTCGAAGACTTTCCATTCTTGAGGCTTAGATCCGTCATCAGGAGTGAAAGTAATAGTGAATTTTCCTTTCTTGTTAACCACGAAATCAGTGGCTCTGTATTGGTCACCGAAAGCATGTCTTCCAATGACAATTGGCTTAGTCCATCCAGGAACATATCTGGGGATATTCTTGATAATGATGGGCTCTCTGAAGACAGTACCATTGAGATAATTTCTGATAGTTCCATTAGGTGATTTCCACATTTCTTTCAAGTTGAATTCTTTAACTCTGGCTTCATCCGGAGTAATGGTAGCGCATTTGATACCAACTTTGCATTCTTTAATGGCCTTGGCGGCTTCTAAAGTGACTTGGTCGTTTGTTTTATCTCTATTTTCGATTCCCAAATCAAAATAAAGAATATTCAAGTCTAAGAAGGGGAAGATGAGCTTGTCCTTAATCCATTTCCAAATCACTCTAGTCATTTCATCACCGTCAAGCTCAGCAACGGGGTTAGTGACCTTAATTCTATTACTGTGCATGTTCTTAAATAAAAATAGATTAGAATATCAAAAAATTGAACAATTAAATAATTTAGTATCTAAAACACGTCATCTCCGTAATCCCTGACGTGATCTTGATTGGAGGAGTTATATCATAAATTTAACTATGACGATTTTACAGTAAAATATCTTGTAATTATCCCTAGAAATAATCGTGAATAAGTTGTTAGAGTTTCTTTCTTTGGCTAGTTTAATTAGTCATGCAGGACAGATGACTTAATATATAATAAATTCACTTACAAATTAAGGTTTTTCTTTAAGGGAGGATCTTCTTAGCGTATTTATGATTGGTGAAAGCGGAAGACTCTTTTTTGACATTATCTTCATTTCTAGGATATGCTTCCAAGTATTTAGATTTCATAACAACGCTTTCTCTATTTTCTCTGGGCTTAACTCTGTAAATTCTGACGATCCAATTTTCACTGGTAAAGGCTTCTTCAAATCTTCTTAGTTTGAATCCTTTATTCTACAACATTATAAAGGTCTATATGAGACTATACTCCAATTTCACCTCCTCTAAGAGGGTCAAAGCCACCTCCTCTGTGGTAAGGAGACTTGACTTCGTCAAATCTGTAGTAACATAGCTTGTACATCAAGCAGTTAAGCATAGTATCAGAAGCATATTGATCAACTCTGTACTACTCAAATTAAGACTATACCAAGAATTTTTACTTGTCCTCTTCCATAGTAATCTTCTTCCTTGATGTGAGGGAAGACACCACCTCCGATTCTGACCATCCACAAGAATTTGTTGATATCATCACCAGAATAGTGAGAATATCCTCCAAAAATGACTAAGACATAGTCAACATCAAGTTTTTCACAGATTTCATAAGCATCTTCTTCATTGCTAGCCATAGCCTAATCGTTATTCTTTCACAAGGAACTATTACCATTCCGACTGTAGCAATATGACTGTTGTTCCAGGTATTGTTATCGACCAAAACAGTTCTGTTAGAGAAACCAGTAATTTGGTAACCATAATCCCACCAGGACATAATCTTAGCATCTTCCTTGGTGTTTCTTCTCATCCAGTAGTAGGCCTCTCTGAAGTCATCAATGATGAACTTGTTTCCAGCTCTGTCTCTGCTAGCTAGAGAGATTATTCAAAGACATTAATTCTTACAAAGAACAACAGAAGGTGAAGAGTAAGCTTCAGCTCCGGTGAAGGTAGCGTGGAAGACATAGGTGGAGACCAAGTAGATAAGGAGGCAAATACCGATAATGGCAGCTTCCATAGGAGCTCTCTTCTTTCCTTCAGCAGGCTATTCGGATTATTGTCTTGTTATCAGCTAATACCTTTCTCATGATGGACTTAGCGAAGAATCTGATAAGAACTGAGACACCAATACCGGCCATGACAGATACGGCAGGAGCCAAGACCAAGAGAAGACGAACCATGACACCTATTCTGTTAAGGAGGAAAGACAATATTCTACTTGCGAAGTAAACGGCAAGAACAACATAGATAGCAGCAAAGAGCTTGGGTTCGTTATACTTCTTGAAACAGTAATAGAATCCCACTGGAGTGAAGATGACAAGGTAGTGGAGATCGAAAAAGAAGGAAGACCAGGTGGTGGCTTGATGCTCAGAGACTGAGGCAATAATAGGAATGTATTTCTTGGCATAGGTAGGGTCCAAAAGGGTCAAACTTCTTCCACTCCATCTGGTTTTACCCTATCAAATTACGCAAGATATGACTCATTTACTGTGAGGGTCAAGTACAAGAATCCAACAACGAGGCCACTGACAACAGAAATGATGAGGAGTCTGGTCAAGAGTTGGAAGGCAGACTTGGTAATGTGCTTCTTAACCCAGTTGACAAACATGTAGGCCTAGAATATTATACTCTTTTTTCCTTGTGTACTTGAAGGAAGATGAAAACACCATGGGAAGCCAAATGCTCAGAAGAGAAAATAGCTTGGAATCCGACGAAGGGGATTTGCATGGCGAAGAGGGTACCAGCAACATAGAAAATGCTGTAGGCAACATAGAGTCTGGTGGACATCTTTCCAATAATGAACAAGAAAACCTAAAAAGTTTAAAACATACTATGACTATTCTTACGACAAAGATGGGGATAATGTTGATAATGAATGCATAACCACCCCATGAGGCAACCATGTAGAAGTAAGCGAGGGAAGCAATCATAGACCAGGCCAAAGATCCCTATTGGATTACAAATTATTATACTTCTCTACAGTGTTGACAGCCTTAAGGAAGGTGTAGAATGAGTTAACGAGGGCAAAGATAGCAACTCCTTCATTATCGTAAGAGCCAGCAACAGAACGAGACATGTAAGATGGAACGATGGCAATGAACAGGGCAGCAAATAGACCAGGTTCAGGTCTCTTGGTAATTTCCTTAGTCATAAGGTATGTGACAATTGAAGTCAATGCGGCAAAGACTGGGGCCAAGAAAACACAAACATTTCTGATATCAATAGGAATGGAAAGCTTGTGTAAAACATAATAGATGGAGTATGAGGTTGTCATCAAACCTTTAGAAATAAGAAATTGAGATGGACGACTATACCTGGATATACGGTACCACCGACACTTCTTCCAAGAGGATACCAAGATTCAGAGTCGAACCAGTTCCAAAGACCATAAAGTCCTTCTCTGGTAATATACTGAGTTGTGCGGTAGTTGAACCATGGATCGAATTCGTGAATAATACTTTCATAACGAATGACCTAAAGGGTGAAATCATTGTAGCAAAAAGATTTACTGAGAAAACACGAACTAAAACTGCAACGACTGAGATGCAAAGCAAAATGGTCATTCTAAAAGCAGGGGCCCATTTCTCAGCCTGAGTTTGGATAACACCAGACCAATTTTGAGCTTCCGGCTTCTGCTCGGAGGCAACTTGCTTGCTTGACATATTTAGATATGTGTATGAATATTAATATTTATTAAGCTTAATAAATCTTCTTTTAATCATTACGTGTGAAAAACTGCTGCTGACTCGACAACTTGAAAGTCTAAATTAAAGCTCAGACCAGAGACCTTTGTTCGGTCCATCTAGAGAAATAGATCTATGTAAATATATGAAGAAAATCATCAACTGTTAAGGAGAGATTTATCAAAAAATAAGCTTAGTAAATTACAATATGGAATAAGTTGAAAACGGAATAGAGACGATCTGAGTCGAGATTTAGTTAGCTCCTAATGGGGACTTCTTAGGAGGGCTTTTTTCTGTTTTTGAAATGCTTTTGTTCGTGCTAGCTGGACTATGCTGCTCTAAGAATCCTCCTTGTTTTCTTCTGCTTGACTTCTTTTGTTCTTCTTTTTGAACTGGCTTTTTCTTTCTTTTGTCCTTTGGCAATAGTTTTTGTCTAAGTTCTTGCCAACTGAAACAGGTGGAAAGTTGTTCATACATAGTAGTCCAACTTTCATTTTTCTAAAGATTAATTAAATTCTATTATTCTTACAGCCATGGTCTCTTCAATCAGGATTACCAACTGCTTAAGATGGTAAAGCATGGAGTCAATCTGGTTATCCTTTAGGAAGACATTGTTCTGGCAGATTTCATACCATGTCTTATGCATGTTGGAAAGGATGTTCAATTTAAGCAAAAGGGTCAGGACTACCCTCTCATTGGTGTTTTCAAAGGTTGTCTTAATAATTGAGAAGAACAATCTCTGATAAATGTCATTAGTCCTATAAATAAGAAAATTAAAAGAAGATATTACCTCTTCTCGAAGAACCAGAGAATCAAAGTATGCCAAGTAGTATCACTAATTTCATGAATGATACTGTAGTGATTAAACTGATCGTTATCAATAATGGCTTTCAAGGTCTCAACTAGCAGAATTCTTCCTGTCCCTAGGGGTTCCTTCACTTCATAAGTTTGAAGATAGACTTTGGGCTCTGATCTGGCTACCCAGGCATAACTCTGGATAATGGACTTACAAAGGAATTTGAAGTAAGCACGGCAGATATCATGGATATTTCTGCTGAACTTCATCAAGTAAGGATGGGTTCGACTAAAGATTATTAAGTTGAGTACAGTGAAAGATTACCATTTTGTAAGTATCATATTCACTAAAACTCCTGAACTATATCCACTGTTGATAGGCTGAAGATGATGAATCTTGATTTTTATTAAGTAGTTTTTCATAAGCAATTTAAAAGCAAAGAATCTGCTATCGCTAAAGAAGGCATCCCAAAATGGACCATAGTTGATTTCTGGAAGTCCAATAACTTTTCTTAGCTTTTGACTTTCAGTGACTGAGAGAGTTTTTCTGAATAAGATCTCCAATAAATCGCAGAGAGCCAATGAGAAAGCATCATTTGCTTTGATAGCATTTACTTGATACTCAGGCTGCTTGGACTCTTTCTCAATATCATCTTCCTGAATATTCTTATTGTAATAGCTACTTGAGTAGGGGTAGAGTTGATACAGTGATCTCATCTCCTTCTTCCCCATCACTTCCTTATCGAAATCATTGATAATCGTTTTTCTTTGTGGTGGGGCCTGTTCCTCTGAGTTTGGAGAGGATCTCGTAGGGTCGTTGTGATCGGATGCCTTTCTTGATATTGATTTGAATTGAGACGCATTAATATTAATATTAGTATTAGCATTGGAAGGAGTGACCTTGCTCAATTCACTCTGAGTTTGGCTTGGAGTTCTAACTTTATTAGGCACGGCCTTCTCGTCTTTGCTAGTGTTAATCGAGTCTCTCTTGCTTGTAACGATTGCGGAAAGATTATCAATAGAGCTTGAAGTAGGATTTTGTTGGTTCGGTATTGGCTTAGCATGAGATGCTGGATAATGAAAACCATGTGAAATAGTAATAATAGTCGAGACTATTGGCGATTTCTTCGGTGAACTAAAGCTTAGATTGCTTTTAGGGCTGGATTGCTGTGTGCTGCTTTGAATAGGAGCTTTCAAGTTTTTATTGCTTTTAATAAGAATATTTTTTCCTTTTATAGTTTTACTAGAGTCTCGTGAGGCATTAGGGTCATTTTGGGTTACTAATTTGCTGTCTTGTGAAATAGAACCTTGCGAGAGATTAACACTACGAAGATTTTCATTCTTTTCTTCCTCCGCTATTTCTGCTAGCCTCTTTGCTAGTAGGGAAGGATACCTGATGTCGAGCTGCTTCTTAGTGTTACTATCCTGCTTTTTTTGAGGACTTGCTGAGAGAATTTGCTTTTTATCAACTTTCTTCTTGCCTTTGATAGTGGGCAAGATTCCATCAATATCTCCCTTAATTCCACCAATTTCTTCAATCAACGAGGCCCTTCTATCTGGTTCGCCTATCTGAGGGTGGGATTTTTCATCTTTTGTATTTGATAATTCATACTCATGATGAATATCTACAAGCTCCTCAACTCCAGGAGGCTTCTCAGCCATATCAAATTTCTTTGTATCTATTGCCTTTTCTCCCAGCAGGATAGCATTTGTGTAGTGTAGGAAGAAGTCGGTCAGGCTACAGAATTTTATTAACCTTTTGTAAGCTTCTTCTCCAATACCTGTTGTGGTTTCAGAACAGTTAAATAAGGCCAAAAACAGCTTTTGTACAAATTCAAAGTCCACATTCTGTAAAAGCTTGAAAGGAATATTATAGTGTAGGATAAAGTTCATGCAAAGATCAGGCTCCTTTTTCAGGAAGTATTCAGCAACCTTGGCAACGTGGTTATAATTGCAGATAGCATCATTTGTGTTGCAGCAAACATAAAACATATGGACTAGAAGATTAACACAATATTATTAATCTTACAGAAGTTTTCAACTACGAGTTTATTGGTTTGAGTAAGGAACATGTAATTCCTGAGGTCTAATAAAGCAAGCATGGTCTTATAAGATCTGATCATATATGGTTGATATTTCTTGTCTTCTCTTAGATTCTTGAACACATTGTTTTTTCTGGGACTGGACCCTCCTTGATTTTCAAGTGGAGGGCAACCTTTCAGAAATTCATGCTTTAGTTCCCACTAATCATTAAATAATTAAATGATGGTTGCCTACGCAATCAGATAAGGGAATTGAAGTAGGATCAAAAATGAATGTGATCAAATTGTCGTAGGCTTCATTTGACTTCAGCGCTTCCATGACAGCTGGATTTTTAGTAATAATCGGGACGTCAGCTAACAAAAGTTAAACTAGGAAGGTAAAACCCTATACATATTTCTCCATCTGATAACCATTCTTCTAAGATTGGTATGGATTCATCTTTTGGCTCATGATCTAAGCCATTTCTTGAGGTTGTCTCAGTCCTGATACCCTCAGAATCAGGTACTTCAGGAATGGATTGCTGACTGCCATGAGCACTCCCTTTTGGTTTAAAGATTTCAAGTAATTTATTAGAAATAGTCGAGCCTGCTTTGTTGGACTGGAGAATGGATTGGTTATTAGATTGGCTGGTGGATAACATAATCGATGGATTCTTAGATTTGCCATCTTTTGATTTAGAGAGAATTGAATCCTCCATAATGGAATTTGATAAGGACTCTATCATACTCTTTTTGTGTACAATGACTATGAGTTTAGGATATTAGGATAAGTTTATATACTCTCTTCAACTTCTTCATCCAATTGGTAGTTATCATCCAAGGTTTTCAGCTTTTCAAGGATTTGGCAACAACGAACTATCACTTTTTCGTTTGGGGAATTTTGAAGGAATTTTTTGAATAAGCCTGAGATGTCAGGGCGGAAGGCAACTGTGTCCTTTAATTCCTATTTTGTAAGAGTATGGGTTTTGAAGTTACCTTGTAGTACAATTCAATTATTCTCTCAGCATAATCCAATGCTTTTAATTTAATGGTTTCCTTATTTTTGGTAATTTCTTCACAGAAGTCAAAGTTTCTTATTGGATGGTTGGAAAGGGGAGCATCATCAAGCTCTTTAAGAGTCTTGAGTTTCAAAATCTTCTTAACACTTAATCTCAATAAGTCTGCTGGTCTTTGTGGCTTTTCTACAACTTCTTTCATTTGGGCAACAGCTTCAAATCCCAGCCACATTTCTTTCAAAAAGTGGTGTATCTTCTTGAATTTGTCAATCATTGTTGTTATGATCAGATTGATCTTGATATATTAGAGATTGGAAAAGATAACTATACAGAAACTGGGTTCAAAGGGAAACAAATCATTAGATATTTCATCATTTCGTGCTCTTCGACCAAGACATGGTTTCTTTTTTCCCATGGCAAAATATCGGTTATAATTTTGCAAGCTTTGACAGCTCTAGTTGTTCGCTGAAATGCGTCAACTTCATAAACCTTTGATGATGAGCCATCAAATAAAATTGTTACAGCATTCTTTAGAAGTGAAACCGGAGTGTCCATCACTCAAAACTTTCGAAGCAGAAACTTGTAAAGATTAAACTAAAAATTTATTTTATGCGAGTAGTTTCGAACAAGAAAGTGGTTTTCCTACGCAATTAACTATACACACTCATTCAAAGTCTTGTGTCATTAGCTTTTCTATCATATTTCATTAACATATTATTTTTGCTTACTTCTCCCTAGTTTCACCAACGGGGGTTTAAATATAAAATAAGCTGGATGAGTTTTTGATAATCATTTTTCCAAATATCCTCCTTTGCTAGACTGAGACCACTTAGGATATCATTGTTGACTAAAATAAATAACCAACAGAAAGGTCAACCAAATTAAAAAATACCTAATTCCCATTCCAAAACAGGCTAGCAATGTATGGTACTGAGAGAGAGATTGCCCTAATATCATAAGCCAAACACTTTCCTAACAAAGTAATTCTTAATTGGGACATAGCATCAAGAAACGGAGAGATAAGCTGAAGTTAATTCAAGAAAATTGATATTTATTCATTGAAATTAGAAAATAAAACGAAACAAAGAACCTTCCAAATTTTCCTCTACCTAATGAGCAACCAGACATCGAATCGGTCAAGTTTAAATCCTTGTGCTTGTCGTGCTTCCTTAGAAATATCATGGGTGAAATTAAAATCTAACTAATTTGAAATTCAATAAAGAATAAATTAGAAGATGCAGAGCCTAACTCCTTGGATCCAAAGAACTTTCCTCATCTCTGCTTTTATCGCATCCTTGAGCTGTTTCGCCAGAGCTGACTACAATCTTCCTCTTTATATTTTCGCTTACATGGCATGGGGTCTTCAAAGAGTAATAATGATTTTACCTAGTACTCATTGTAATCTTAGAGTCAAAAATCAAGAATAGCATGGCTTCTTCTGGTCACTCTCTTCACCGATTTCATCTGGCTTGTTTATTGGGGACCATTCTGGGGTTCTGAAAAGTTCGAAGAAGGATATTGGGAAAATGGAGTCCACACTCTCGTCGTTGTTTTAAGCACAATAAATGTCGCTCTTAAGGTAGAGATTGAATATGCATAATGAGCTAATCGTATTTATAGGTCTTGGTCCTTATAATGATCTATAGACAAGAGCTTGAAGTCAGACATAGTCTCACTGCTGAAGGACTCAAGGACGGTCTCAACAGTTTCTTCAGTGCTCGTTAAGCGAATATTAAGTATCATATCAAACGTGAAGAGATATAATGGCTTATTACTCGTTATTCAGAGCTATCTCTAATTTTGTATCTTCATTATGAGGTAACTTCCATAACAAATTATATCCACCATCTTAAAAGAGACCATTATACCAAGCAAAAATCATGACTAGACTTTACATACCTGATAATTTCTGATTTTCGTTGTGTCTTTATTCGGTCAAGTAACATTATATAAAAATTCAAAAAACTTGATTAAATATTGTTTTTATATCCCGATATGAAACTCATCATTAAAACCATCAAGGGAGAGCTCTTTAACATCGAGGTTGAGCCTCAAAACAAAGTAATTTCTCGATGGACGCTAAACTTACTTTAACAGATCTCAGAAGTCAAGCAAAAGATTGAACAAGAGAAAGGATTTGAAGTTGCAACACAAAAACTTATCTTAAGAGGCAAGAACACCGAAGATGGCTCTACTTTAGAAGAGCTTGGAGTCAAGGAAGGAGATTTCATGGTTATTATGATCAGCAAGGTATTTTTTTGCATGAAGGAAAAATAAATACAAAAGAAACCTCCAACTCAACCTTCTACTCAGACCCAAAGCACACAACCACAAACCCAAGAAAAGTAGAAATGATAAAAGTAATTATAAACATTCCATAGGCCTAAGGAAACTACTACAACCGAGACCAAACCCAGCACAACTCAACAGCAAGGTTGATTTTTCTGATTAAACTATTAAATTTGCCTAGATACCCAGCCCACCGTATACGACCCTAACTCCACTTTACTTATGGGAGAACAATTGAATAAAGTAGCTAGCTTTCTCCTTGTTTGACTTGTATTAGACAATCGATGAAATTTGTGCAATGGGTTTTGAAAGAGAACAAGTTCTCAAGGCCATGAAGGCTGCTTTTAACAACCCCGATAGAGCTATTGATTACTTATTCAATGTACTTCTATAATAGCTTTTCCTTACAATGATTAGGGAATTCCTAATATTGAGCCCCAACAACCCTCTGGTGGAAACTTCGGAGGATTTGGAGGATTTGGTGGTCAAACAGGAGGAACCACTGGCACCACTGGAACAACTGGCCAGACAGGTGGATCACAAGGCACTGAATTGACTGGAGGTGACAATCCGTTGGCTTTCTTGGCAAACAATCCTATGTTTGCTCAACTCAGGGCTGCCATTCAGCAAAACCCTCAAATGTTGCAAGCTCTCTTGGCTCAAATTGCCCAATCTAATCCTCAACTCTTTCAAGTATATAAAAGTCATTATTTTTCTTATAATTTAGCTCATTACTCAAAATCAAGAAGCTTTCCTGAAATTATTGATGGAAGGAGGTAGCGAAGGTGGTCAAGCCGGACCTGGCTTTGGTGGCCCCGCTGTTATTCAAGTAACTCCTGAAGAAAAGGCTGCAATCGATAGAGTATACTTCTGATTCTTTGGACTAAAATTGATTAGTTAACTGCTCTTGGTTTCTCAAGAAGCCTTGCTATTGAAGCCTACTTGGCTTGTGATAAGGATGAAGCCTTAGCTGCTAACTACTTACTTGAAAGACAAATTGAAGAATGTATAGATAGACTAGAAGATATTGATATTTTAGATGATGAACAAGCCTTTGGCAACCAAAACGCTGGTGGAAATAATAATCAGGGTGGAAATAATCAAGGCGGTAATCAAGGTGGTAATCAAGGAGGTAACCAAGGAGGTAACCCCAATCCCAATCCTGATGATGACAATCTCTTCCAATAATTAATATTAATAGTTATATGCTTAAATTGTAGTAATGTCTTGAATTTTGCTTATAGATAACTAATTAATAAAAAACTTTCCAAAATTACTAAGTTACTTCAAATACTTCTCAATGAAGACGAACTATAATACATATTTTGCATCAAGAAAATAGAATGATATTCTTATATAGAATAGCTTCTTTTTATTCTTTTATTCATGGACTTCTGAAGTTCCATGATCTCTTCACAATCAAGTTCTTTTTCATACATTTTTAGTAGTTCCATCAGGTTAGAGTTCTGGAATTCCAAGAACTCCAAGTATCTTATTTGCTTGCTTAGCTCAATCTTTTTATTTGAAGCTGTATTAGCAAGTAAGTCTCCAACTTTTTCCTGCTCTAATTGAATAACTTCAGTAGATAGATAGTCCTTTTCATTTGACAATATTTCAAGTAGTTGATTATATTCCTGGACTTTTGAATTGCTAAATGAGACTCTTTGTTGCCATTTTTGGAATGACAATTGGAGTATTGTCTTGTTGAATTCTTGTCTCCAGGAATCTTTCATCAGGATATTTTGAAGGCATGAATTCCTCCTGATATTTTTCCACTCTTCATGTAACTTCTTATGTCTTTTCTCCAATTTACTATTTACTTGTGCTTGGTTACTTATCGTGTATTTAATGATTATATCCTGCTGAGTCTTGGGCTCGGCTCTTGAGAGTCTTGCTCCAATCAAAACACTTTTCACTTTATCAAAATAGCAGTTTTTCAGCCTGAGTATAGCTGAATGTAATGAATTTTTGAGGGCCTTAGCACCTGCTTTCTTCTGTTGCTCAATTGATTTATTGCTACTCTTATTGCTCTTGTTGCTACGTTGGTTCTTCCATGTGAAGTAATACTTTTCTAGCTTGTGAGAAGCGAGTTGAGCCTGAATTTTCTCAAGAGTTTGGAAAAACAGTATTCTTTTTTCATTTTGTATATTTTTATCTTGATTTTGTGCAGTTGCAAGTATCCTCAACCATGAGTCATAAAGATGCCTCTTTCTCTTATTATCAACACTCATTAATATTAGCTCACTAGCCCGAGACTTGACTTCAACAATATCTACTGTGTCTTGTTTCATAGCTAACGCATAGGAATGAATTCCAATATAACCAGCCTGGTAATAACTCATCACTCTAGATCCTAAAATGTCTGCTAAATGACTGACAGCCCTGACTTTTCTTTGGCTTAAGTTCTCTAGGTAATAATGGTGTTTCTTGAGCTGTGAGAATCCTAAAGCCAATTTATGAGTTATCAAAGGATCTCTTTGTATAGGATCTAGACTTGGAATTGAAACGAAGGAGTTTCTAAGGAAGCAAGTATATATACTCTCAGTTAGCCGGCTGACACATAGCTTCATTCGAAGAAATTCGTAGTCTTGGTCATCTTGATAGGGAGGATTTTTCAAACTGAAAAATATCTCTCTAAGTTTGTCTTTAAGTATATTGACCAAGATATTAAGTGTGCATTTTTTGTAGAGTGTGGCTACCTTGACCTGCTCGATATTCAAATGTGATAATTTGAATAAGAAGGATTGCAAATACCAAGCTCTGAATGCATTATACTTGGCTTTAGGAACGTTTTTCTTGGATAATATATTCTCACATTTAGCCATCAGGAATCTCACTTTGAGAACATCATAATTGGCCTTATTTCTTTTTGAAGAAGTAAGGAAACTTCTTCGAAACTTTTTGACATGGTTATATGACGAGAGTATCTTCAATGAGCATCTATTTATTATGAAAGGCAGCCTGGCAATAAAGTAAGGATATTCTATGATGTCTATCAACTTGGAGAAGCCTAGCGCCTTAAGCCCGATTTTGTATTCAGTGATTATTCTAAAGACTCTTCCTAATCTTCGGACGATCTGCATATCAATTGGTAGCTTTGAAATATCCACTTCTTTTGGCAAGGATTTCATCATTATCCATGCATCAAAATACACTTCTTGAATATTCCTTTCCAATACTTTCGTGAAATTAGTTAATATGCTGATTCTGTTTGCATTCTTCCATTCTTTGATTATTTTTAAATTATTTCGTGAGTCATATGGGAATGGATAATCTAAATTGGTTTGTTTCTTTTGCTGTGAGCTGTAGACGGAGTATAAGTTCAACATCTTTGTAATAACAGCTAGAAATCAAATTTACTAAATAAATCAATTTAAATTTCGTACTACAATGCCAATGTATTCTAATGTATCTCATCAAAAAAATCAGGAACTAGATATGATTCTGAAGCGCAAGAATGAAAAAAGACTAGTTTGAGAGTCTGAAAATTTTCTTAGGGATTAGTCTTTATATTTTGCACATTAGGAGTTGTGATTATTTGCTCAAGAATGGATATTCAGAAAGGGGACATTAGAAGAATAGTTCTCGTTTGGGAGAATATTGGAACAATAAAACTTTTTAACTTAAAATCAGAAAGCAATGTCCAAAATTATAATTGCTCTCCTTCTGATCTCAGCTCCTTTATTGAAAGCTGAATTCGTGGAAGTCGAAAACCCTCACAAGGACTATAACGGCGGAAATAATGCTGATGTTGCTGTGCCCGTCTTCCAAGGAGGAAATGTTAATATTGATAAATGTATCCAAAGTGTTGAAAATCTCAAACCAGTCTTTAACAAACTTCTTGCTGATAGTCAATATATGGCCTCTCACGAAAAGATCATAAGAGATCTCAAAGTCCTCTCTGCTCAACTTCAAGAAGTTTCTGGTACTTGCGGTATTAGTTTTGGAAACTTTCAAGGTTCAGGAATTCCTGCAGAGTGCGAAAGTGATATTAAGGCTGTATCCAGCATTGTTCAAAGTCTTAACTCTGCCGATGATAACTATTTCGTAGTTATTTCTCAACTCATGAGCTTGGGACAAATCATTCCTAAGGCTATTCGTGATTGCCAGTAACTAAGTGAGCATACTTAAGTCCATACCTGCATGAACTAGTAATAATTGTTATATGTATTTATTGAGCGAAGAAATTTGGGAAAATTTTTGAAAACTTTTCGTCTTTGATTGATAAAGCATATCATGAAATATAAAACCTGGTTACATATAAAGCTTCAAAACTCTAAAGATAAAAGCTAAAATCTTATCTACTTAGAGCGTCAATTCTATTTTTACAGACAATTACTTCTTCTTCTTCTTTGGCTTCTCTTCTTCCTCTTCTTCCTCATCAAAATCTTCGTCCTCATCCTCTTCATCATCTTCATGGGCAATAAAATCTTCATCTTCCTCTTCATCTTCTTCATCCATGCTTCCGCCCTTGATATCATCATCCTAAATTATGAGATGTCATTTCTAATACTCTTACATCAGATTCATCGAGATCTTCAGGCAAAACGTTATATTCTTGGACTTTCTTGACATTCATCTTCTTGGAGTTGAAGTAGTCCATGATGATTTCAAGTTCCTTCTTGTCAATACCAGAGAAGTTGAAGTTTTGGTTGTTCTTTGTGATGAGGGTAATATCGAAAAGCTTGATCTGGGCTCCAGAGCCGACCTATAATGGTTATGCTTATTAGCCATATTTGTTACTCTGTGGAACTCAACTGCCTTGATATCATCATGCTTAATATAGATGACGGGCTTAGGGACGAAGATAAGACTCTTAATCAAGAAGAACAAGTGTCCTTCTGAGGCTCTAACGGAACACTTGACACCACTGTGCTTCGTAGCGCTAAAATTGAGCTTAAAGAATATTCTGTATACCTTTGGAAATCTCCTGGAATGACGATATTGACCTTAACGATGGCCTTAAAGACCTTGGCAACAATGTCATAGACCTCTCCTTCATATTCTTCTTTGAGCTTGTCGTCAAATTGGGCAGAAATTTGTTCAGGAGTCAACTTAACTTTCACTGAATCAGTCATGTCTTTCTTGATCTGCATAACCAAGTATTGGTAAGAGGTGTTACCCTGTCTAACGGGCTTGTCAAGACCAAGAACGAAGTAAACGTGGACCTAATAGAGTTATTCCAATCGAGTGGGTTCTAATTACATCATCAGGCTTGGGCAAAAGGAAAGCCTTGTTGATATTTTTATATTGAATGATGTGGTTGAAGGTTGAACCATGTAATCTCAAAGAACTAGCAGAGAGATCACAGGAGTACTTGCCTCTTGGGACAATGAAGGGAAGATCATTAAAGCTAACTATGACATCACCGGCTGACTGGCTAATATTGGCTCTTTCAGTAATGTAACTATTGAAAATGTCAGCTGTGCTTTTGATTTTTTCCTTGGACTTAGGTTTTTCTTTTTCGGCTTCTTTTTCACCCTCTTCATTTCCTTCTTCTTCCTCAACTTCTTCACTTTCATCCTTTTCATCTTGCTAGACGATTATGATCATTAGGGGTTTTTTTACGTTGGGCGGGATATAGAATCTAATTTCAGTCAAGACGTCATCACTATAATCTTGAGTCATTATTCAAACATATTTACTCTCCAATGTCTTCAGCTTGCATTTCCAATGTGACATCTTGTTTGTTCACCACAGTGGAGTTAGTGACTTTATTGAGAGGGATTTTCATCAGAGTTTTATTGTCCTTTGATGTAACCAAATAGTTCTCATCGAAAGAATAGGTGCCGTAATTGATACCTTTAAGCAATTGGGGTGTTCCCTCCATTGTAAAATAATTTAAATTGAACTCAATTTTGCGAACTCAAATTGGATATCACACCGACTAACCTCTTTTTATAAGACAACAAAAAAACTATGAAAAACACACCAAAGTAGAAATGTCTTGAAATATCGGAAACGAACAGAAACGAGGCTCAACCTGACATGTGGAATTCCTTTGCAATTTTTAGTAATTTTTTTCCATATTCTGCTTCATATTTTGTTACATTTCCTGAGACTTCCCTCAGTTGTTTCCAGAACTCGTGATTTTCAAATATAACTTCAATGGTTTTTTCTTGGTCGAAAATTTTTTCATTGAATGCAATCTCATTGATGGGTTTTCTGTCAAATGTCTTGATTACTTTGAACCATCGTTTAATCTCTTGCATTCTGAAAGGATAGGCCTTTTCTAGGTCTTCAAGTGTAGAGATCTACCAGAATGAGGATTCACATAAGAATTTATACATTTTTATTTTCCGCCTCCTCTTTATTTAATGCAACTACTTTCCAATCTAGCTCTCCTTCATCAACTAAAGCAAAGACTCCAAGCACTCTCACTGGTACGATACTTCCAATAGCTTTAAAATAACTCATCTCATTCAAATTTTTTTACCAAAGGGAGTATCACTTATTTCTACTATATCTAGAGGGTCATTATCTCCCTATCAAATAAGAGACTAGTAGTGTATCTTATACTAGTAGATTGTGTACTTCCTTATTTGGAATGAGCATATTCTCCCAAGTTTGAGGAATGAATCCATAGTTAAAGAATCCATATTGGGCATATGATCTTAGCTCAGTGATTTTAGGATTGAAAAGATTTTGTCTTCTGTCGTGCATCAAAGGATGGAAAGGTTCATCTCTGGCCAACTCTAATTTGGCAATTGTATACCTTGGTATCTCAATTACGGCATTAAAGATGTCTGGCTTCTGGGTCGGATCTCTCAGAGGGACATCGTTCCAAAAAGAGATCTTCTCACCCTTCTGATTTAGCAAGTAGATTTTTCTATCGAAGCCTTTTCCTAAATCAGATGTAGAATAAAAAACCCTTCTGATGTAATTTTTCATGTGGAAAGAATAAAGGAAAATATTTACTATGTTAATGTTCAAAAGGAACTTAGAGGCTTGTGATTAATACAACAATCATCTATACTAGATTTCTTAAATATGTACTACATTATGTTCATTTACAGTTCTATATCGTACTTTTGTTCCTTTTTGCGACTAACTCTGAAAGTCATACTTAAAGTTCCGTTTTCATAAGAGACTGTATCATGCCTTTCAGCAACTTCATAGTAATTATCCAAACAAGGAGGGGTAATTTGGACCTTTCCTCTTCTACGATTTTGTACAATTACAATATCCTTTGGCTCAGGAGACTTAATATCTTCCAACTCTGCATCAAAAACCAGGCATGATTTTTCACTCTTCTCCCACTTATAACTGACAATTCTCTTGCCATTACTATCTCTCTTAATATTTGGAAGATCAACAATAAAGTGAAGAAGATGATTCGATGAGAGAATAAAGTCATAGTCAGCTTGATAGCTGTAGTCTCCAGTCTTAACTAAGGCTCCATTAACATCAAAGGAGATAGGCTTTAACTTTAGGGCTCCAGAGGTTCTGCATCTGAAACTTGGATTTCCATTTGGAGCTTGCTCAAGCTTAATCTTATATTCTTTTCCATTTGTATCAACATATTTGTCAAAGTTTGCTTGAGTATAGTTCTGCAAGACGCCCAAGATGTCAAAACTTTCAGTGGGAGACTTCGACTGGACTAGAGCTCTAAAGAAATCGAAGACGGGAGGATTGAAATAATCTCCTGCAGGAGATCCTTCGCTAGCTGTGACGAGATGTCTCACATTGTGGAATTGTTTATTGAGGTAGATTTCTTGGTGATAATATCCTTTTTCTGATAGTTCTTTGCTAATTTCAAGAGGGACAACTTTAACGTCAAATGAACCGTAGATATCTCTTTCTATGAGTTCATTGACATGTTTAATTTCATGGATTTCAAAGTAGTTATGGAGAATAAAGATCTCTTTATTGCTCTTTCCTCTTTGAGACAAGATTTTGTTGATCAACTTTTGATCGGAGAATGAGAGGTGTCCGACCACAATCACGATAATATCTGCCTTTTCAAAGATGAAGCTTTGCAAGAAGTGCTCAGTAAGGTGTCTATCCTTAATTTTAATTTGGTGGAAGCTTGTGATTTCTTCGGAGGTAGCATTAGCAGGGAGTTCTTCTCTGTTATTGAAGAAGGTAATAGGTGTCTCAAATCCAGCACTATCCAGATAAGATGCAGCCTTATTTTCATATTCGGCATACTTCATACTCAATCCGGAAGTATGAACATGGAACCCAGCACTAAAATTCTTGCTTGCAACATTGTTAACAAACCAGGTCTTTCCTTTATTGTACATACCGGCCACGCCGATAATAATAGTATCTTTTTTTGCTTTTCTTTCGAAGTCTGCTCTGTCTTTGAAGGTAACCTCCCAGCCACTAGACCCTAGAGCGAGGATAGAATCAATATTTATAACAGCATCATACTCAGCATAGGCACTGACTTCTCTGTCCAAAACAAAACTGCAACTTCCTGAGTCAAGACAATCGAAGTTTATTTTGTTATCACTCAAAGTGAGCTCGTATCTCTTCTCAAAAATATTGACTACCGTTGTTTTGGAGGAAGAATCTGGGATCTCAAATGGGTAGGTAGAAGGAGAGTTACAAAATACCCCAGAGGCTTCTAATCTCAATAAGTATGAATTTTCCTTTCTTGTGGCGGTATCCTTATCTATTTTGATGATTGTCCCTGTCTTCGGACAACATTTACAGAAGAAAAGAGAACATTTGGTTTCTTCTGAATTGACTCGATAAGTACCAACCCATCCAGGAGAATCTACGAGTTAGAATGAATAGGTAGGAGGTACCTCGGTTATTGGCAAAAGCACAGGCTATGAAAAAGAGTGAAAAAATAATCAACACGTAAGATTTTTTCATATTTTTTTAGCTTTTTTTGAATAATATCAAATTTGAATGCTAAAAGGCTCGCTAAAAATAGTGACATAAATTATGCAGCTCAAAAGAATGAACAAATACACCCAACAAAACGAAGAATCTTACAATAAAAATTATTAGACTGGTCAACCACTTTTATGATTTAGAGAAGCAAAATTGACTTGTAAATCTGATATTGCTAAAGAGAAATGTATTATTTCTCATTATTTTTCTTTACAGCTTCATTAATGAGGGTAACCCATTTTTCAGCTGTATGTTCAATTTGCTAACATGTTAAACAAAAAATTTTAAATATTAACCTTAAAAACATATTTCCTCTGAGGAGTTTGGACAATAAATTTAGTCTTTGATTCTAGGTAAGCCTTTGTTTCTGGATGGAGAGCAATTTCTCCCTTGAAAATTATAAAAAATTGATATACTTTTTACTCTCAGTTGATTTGTTTCCGGGTCGTAATACATTAATCTGGGTTTACTGTTCAAAATAAGCTGTCTGTGCTTATAGAACACCCATCCGCACTTTTTATCAACTAATCCTGATAGAACTATTGTGACATTCTTGTCAAATATTGGAGCAATCTTAGGAGTGTTTTGAGGTTGCTCCTCATTTTTCTTGGTTCTGTCAGAAAAATCATCAGATAGCTTGTATTTTCGTGTAGTAGCCACCCCTCCATTCTCAACATGGAAGCTGGTGGTTCCCTTCTTTTTGTGGGGAGAAGGAATATCTGTAATAGGAGGTTTTTGCTTATGCAATGTAGTAAAATCGACTCCTTTAAATAGTGGGTGAGCCTTGAGGGCAGCATAGTCGTTTTCAGAGCCTTTCTAATTAGAAATAATACTCAGTATTAATTACCCTTCTCCCCAGCTCCCAATCTTTTCTTAGGATCTCTTATTAAAATCTTTTGGATTAGATCTCTGACTTCAGGATCCATTGTCTTAAGAAAATTAATCACAAATTCTCATTATAGTACATCTGGATATTTCAAATCAACAGATTTGATCTTCTGGAATGTCAAAAATTCATTCACTTCGAAGAAAGGATAGTTACCAGTTTCCATCTGGTATATCATGCATCCCAATGCCCAAAGGTCAGCAGGTGCTCCACACTCACTATCTTCCAACATTTCTGGAGATACATATTGTGCAGTTCCAACGAAGGTTGATCTATGACTCTTCTTATCATATCCACCATCTGGCAAATCAGCAATATCTTCTTCTTCTTTCATCTTGAATAACTCGCTTGTTCTGACTTGAGCATTCAAAAAGCGGGCAGTTCCAAAGTCAATGACTTTAAGATGACCTTCCGCAGTTAATAAAATGTTTTCAGGCTAAGATTTTTTAACTATGTATCATTTTCAAACTACCTTCAAATCTCTATGAGCTATTCCGTTGCTGTGGAGGTATTCTAGAACGCTGATGATCTCAGCTGAGAAAAATATAATCTGCTCCTTAGGTAATTTTCCTAGAAATCTCATTTTTTATATGTGGATTCTTACTATTAGCTCTAAGGTATTCAGCAAATTCTCCTCCTGGAACGTATTCCAATAAGAAATACAGCTTATTCTTCTCTTGGAAACAAGAATATAATTTGATGATATTTGGATGATTCAAACGTTTCAAAACTTCTTTTTCAACATATACCTGATATTGTTTTCCTTCCTAAAAACTATGAGAAACAAAAAGGTATATTACTTTTTTCATGAATTTCTCATCGATTGTCTTGAGAGCATACTGTTTACCTGTAGTTATTTTCCTCACTAAGGCAACTTCAGCATATGAGCCTTTGCCTAGATTTCTGATCTTGTTGAAATCAGCAACAGACAATTTTGAGAGCCCTTGTTTTTGGGTATCATCTTTTCTCTCTTCAGATCTGTCAGAATCCTCACCACTCCTGTGACTCTTTGTTTCTATATCAGTGTTAGGTGTTGAAGTATCTCCCTCTTTGGTAATGCTTTGGCCTTCGCCGAGAGAATCACTGTCACTTAATGCACTATTTTGATCATCTTTTTGTTGACTATTGGGATTGGCGATGTCCCAAGCTATCTCCTTCGTCGATTGGGTTTCTTCCTCTGGAATATTATTTGCAACGAAGAATTGTGTATTACTAGTCTCTTCTTTAACTGGTAGTTTGTTTATCTGGTCATTTTTGGTCACATTCTTGCTTTCTACTGTATTATTCTTGTAAAGGCTGTTATCAGAGGTGCTTTGATTAGACATATCAAGTGGAATGTTGTCCTCGCAGTTAGTTTCATTCCTTTTTGGCTGATCTGAGTTTTGCACTGTTTCTGTTTCTTTCTGACTGCGATCTTCATTTTGAAGTTGGCCATCATTGGCTTTACTTGAAGCCAAGGCAATGTCTAAGTCAGGGGACTTTTCTTGAGGATTGGACGACTGTTCCTGAGCTAATTTATCTGTATTAGCTTGAATAATAGGATCTTCCATATATTTTGTTTTCTCCTTAATAAATTCACTATACAGAAATAAGTTATCATCAATCCCAGTGCAATGTGTAGAAGAAGCGTCGAAGAAAGAAACAGGTAGATGCATATTCTCACCTCAATCCTATGACTTCCACGATTTTGGGACCAGTAACTTGTACTTTCATAAAAAATGTAGAGACATGTTGAAGCACATTATCTATCCATTTTGATATTAAACTCTGTCAAGGGAATTTCCTCCACATCATAGTAATCACTTGGAAGGGATCTGTTCTGGAAATCAGCGTGGTCAATTGATTTTAATGAGGAATTATCTAATCACTAATGGCTAAACTAATCATTTTGGAATGAAGCTTCAAAAGTTTTATGACAGTAACCTCATAGCGGAAGGTCTATACGATATCACCTATTTTCAATTGATCAAATTTATGGAAGATTCCGCACATCGTAGATAATTAGAAATTAGTTTGTTCAACTTGTCATAAATTTTGACCTGAAGCGATGCAAAATATATCTGTGCAATGAAATTAGATGTCTACAAATTAGTGTGGTTTTCGCCTGAAATGATTAGATCTTAAAATGTTGGCAATTCAGCCCTAAATCCGATATAGATAGGTTTAATAGGCAAAATTTCAATAAGCTAGATAATAAATTCTGAAAATTTTCTCATGAAGTATATCACCTTTTCTATATTAGTTTATTTCCTGTAGAAAAAAGGAGCCTACTATACACGAGCACAATGATTTTCTAGTTCCAGGAGATTCATCTCCGGACGACAAAGCTGGTATCAAGTAATAGATTGTGTTTAATTGTCATAAATTTTAGGCGAACATTCACAAGAACGCATAGTCAAGAATGGCAACAGAATATCACAATAGAATTGAAGGATCCAAACTTTGCAAGCATCTTTATAGTCAAGAAAATTGATAATGACAAAGTAACAAAGCACACGATCAATATCATAAAGTACCATTTGAAAACTTAATATAATTCTCGCAAAGAAAATTGCTTACTTATCAAGTCAAGCTATATGTTGAAGAGAATTGCCTAGAGGAAATAAAATTGGTTTCTGAAAATGATCATCTCTCAGATAGCCTGATTCCTTTCCAAGAAAAGGATGAGATGAATATCGACCTCCTAATTGTTATTGGGGGTGATGGAACAATCCTTTGGGCACTTCAATACTTCACAAAGAGAATAACTCCACCTGTGTTGGCCTTTTCAAGCGTAAATTATTGCATTGTGTTGTTATTAATGATTAGGGTACTTTAGGGTATCTCTGCAATTTTTCTCTAAAGTCATATGATCTTGAGTTAAAGAGAATCATGGATAGCATCCTTGAGCACAAGCCTTTGAATATTGAAAAAAGAAATAGAATTCGTTGTGAAGTAAGCAGAAACTAAATTATCTTACATGACAAGATTAGAAATAAATCAACTGGAAAGAAGAAAGTTATCCAGGCATTAAACGAAGTAGTTATAGACAGAGGGTGCAACCCTAATATCATCAAAGTCGATTGCTACCTAGAAGGCAAATTGTTGGGAGCATTTGATGGAGATGGTGTTCTTATCTCAACTCCTACTGGCTCCACCGCATATCAACTTTCTGCAGGAGGACCTATTGTTAATCATTTGGTAAAAATACAGTTATTAATCTGATTATTAGCTGGATTCAATGTGTATAACACCCTTAAACTCTGTGCAAATTGCAACTAAGCCATTAGTCATATCATCTGATCTGAGACTTACATTCAAATTGAACCCGGCCAGCAGAAAACACGGTTTCATCAGTGCCGATGGCCAAATGAAAGTAGAGATGGGGCCAGACGTAGAGGCTGAATTGACAGGATCAGATCTATATGTGCCATGTAAGATTAATTTTGTCTTTATTCAGGGATAGTTTTATTGGGAGAAGATCAAGACACATTAGATAATTGGATTATTAGGTTGAAGAAATTGTTGGGCTGGAATCAGCCCAAAACATTGGATGAGGATGAGTAAATTCAATTATCAAAATGGATATATATTTCAATAATATAGCTTTGTGTATAACTTCTCTCCTTTCTTTGCTAATGCTATCATAATACATCTTAGTACTTGGAAATAAACTCTCAATAAATTCAAAGTTAAAATATGAAAGAAATATCTTTAGTCCAAGTTTTCCTTTGGACACTCTTTTTTAGTGTGCTGCTTACTGCAAATGCGAACATGGACGATCTCTTGCTTTGGGGAACCTATAAGCCCTATCTCCTTTCCGCAATAACCCAGAAGTCAATTAATCCAATTACAGTCGGGTTTGCTTATTCTGAATACTTGCCTTTAAAGGACAGTGAGGAGGTTTTTAAGCAGAAATTGAGACATAGAATGAGAAGGAACTCCACCGCAAAATATTCTCATCACAATGGCTTTGATTTCTCAGTTCAACAAATTGAAGATCCTGATCTTTGCATCAACTATAACATTTCGTTCGTAAAGGAGATAGACTTTGAAACAAAGAGACAAAAGTGGTACTATTTGATTGAAGGAGTTAGATCATTTGAGTGTCTACTTAGAGAAATGATCATTCAAGCAGATAATTCGGATCCTCATAAAAATCTTCTTGAAATATTTTCCTATATCAGCCTGCAAAACCTCGACCCAGAGAAATTAGAAGATACAGAAATTAGAGTACTAGAGAAAGATCATAATAGGTTCGTTCTTGCTGTCCCAAGTCCATCAGAAAATGTGGCTAAAGGATATTTTAGAATTTCAATAGAAAACAATCTTCTTGAATCTCATAAGGATTATTTCAAGAAAACAACTGGATGCTTGTCCACCAGAGCTGATAAATACAGTAATTGGATGGTTGAAGATATTATTTATGATCATATTTCAGATGATGTGCTTGATGAAATAACATTCTTAGATCCTTGGAAATGCCAACCAAATTCAATAACTTCAAATGGGACATTCTTCCTGGCTCATACTAAAGCCTATCCTCGTTTTACTATTCTAATATCCTATGATTCTCACGAAGTACCTGAAGAAAAGGATATGAGTTATATTACAAATTTGATAGACCAGAAAAAGCAAACGTTTGAGGAAGAGTGCTCCAAAGTCTTCAAGCTTTCCAATATAAACAGATTTATGTTTGATAAAGCTGAGCTAAATGAAATCTCTAGATATGCCTTGAGCAATCTTTTGGGAGGTATTTTGTATTCCTATGGTAAAATTAGAATTATGGGCATGCATGATTCATTCATCCAGAAAAAAGAATTATTTACAGCTTCCCCATCTAGAGTCGGCTTCCCAAGAGGATTTTTATGGGATGAAGGTTTCCATCAGCAAGTTATATGTAGGTGGAACCATTCTCTATGCATCCGAATGATTCAGACCTGGCTGGATACCATACAAAGTGATGGGTGGATTCCAAGAGAACAAGCGAGAGGTGAGGAAATAGAAAGTAATTTCAAGCAAAAGGAATTTTTATATCAAAGTGACCAGGAAGCAAATCCTCCGAGTATGATACTTCCTATAGAATACCTATTTTATAAGGCAATGAATCCCAACACTCCTGATAAAGATAAATTAGAAATTCTTGATTTTCTTAAGAGATACCGACATAATCTAAGAAATTGGCTGGAATGGTTGGCACTCAGCCATGTCAACTTGGATAAAAATGAAGTTGATCCTGAAAAACAGGTTTTTTTCAGATGGAAATGCAAGCAACCCTGTTTCGGAAAATACCTCTCTTCAGGCCTTGATGATTATCCAAGACACCATTGGGGATATCATTTAGTTGCAAGCGTTGATTTACATTCGTGGATAATGCTTTTTGTCCACGTAGTGAATAAAATAGATAAATTTTTCAATGATACTAATCCAAACTTTGTTCAACTTGAACAAGCTCTTCCTCATCATTTCGTACACATGCATGATTACAAGCAATTTATCTTCAGGGATCTTGTAGCTAGTGACTATGATCGAAAGATCTATCTTTCCATACATAATGGATATGTGAATATCTTTCCTTTATTCTTCGGTCTTCTCCTACCAAACAGTACTCAATTTGAAGCCACACTCAATTTAGCTGCCTCAAAAGAGCACCTCTGGAGTAGCTTTGGTATTAGATCCTTATCTACTAAGGATCCTTTCTTTATGCAAGGTGATCAGTATTGGACAGAACCAATATGGATTCCTATGAATTATTTGCTACTTAGAGGATTAAAATATTATTATATGGACAATTCTGATGCCAGGGATTTTTATGCTGCCCTTAGAGAGAATATTATCAGGAACATGATAAAGACTTGGAGAGAGACACATAATTTCTGGGAAAATTATGATTCATTTACAGGAGAAGGAAAAGGATTTCCAAGCTTCACGGGATGGACTA
>Ga0065720_1018856_pt1 | contig 90762 bp, 68 predicted proteins | sample Thericmetagenome_FD_59107 | JGI IMG/M metagenome (GOLD analysis project Ga0065720, IMG submission 59107) | Thermophilic microbial communities from the Joint Bioenergy Institute, California, USA of rice/straw/compost enrichment - eDNA_2 v2... | ecosystem: Engineered > Solid waste > Grass >...
CTGAAGATCGACTCTATTGTCAGCTTTTTGACTTCCCAGCCCCGCCATTCTGGTGGGGACTTGACAAAAGCTGGGAGCAGAAAGACAGAAAGACGACTGGGAAAACATTGGGAAAACAGAGGAAAGATTGCAGTCGAGTGGCAGCAAGTGGCAGAATTTGAAAAAAAAATCGAATAAACCGTTCTCGGGAAAGCTGACTGTCTATGAGCTGCAAGTAGTGAGCCTAGAAGACACCACATTTTGTCCCACATCCAGCCAGTCCGGAGTTATTCAGTACCTAACGGGAACAGCGGGAAGGCTGTCAGGCTGTGTCAGCAAGCCGCTGATGAGATGGGGATGGGGAACCTAGGAACCCTCACTGCAGCTTGTAGGCAGTCCGGGTGTTCTTGCTGTCCATGCGAATGTAGGAATGGATTAATGATTAGGGTACACAACTTCGCGGTTCGTACCCCTCCACCACTGGCGAGGCGCTCTTTCCCTGTCTCTTTTATACCTTCGAGTCCTCCCCACCGCAGAAAACCTTCCAGTCCCGGGTTCCCCGCCTCTTTGGTCTCTCTCCCTTCGACACAGCTTCTTTCAAGCGACGGTGCCTTAGTGCTCAGGCTTAGGTTTCTGACCCGCGGTGTTCCTTTCTTCCTCTTCCTCTTAACTTTTTTTTTTCCCCCATCTCCTCGGTCTCGGGACTTTCCATTCCTCTCGGCTACGCCGGAGTCCACTTACCTACATTTGATTTTCTCTCCTTCAGTTCGCCCAGCGCAGTTCAACCTTTGACAGACAGCCAGCTTGACTGTCGTACATCCACCTTCTGCGAGAGAGCAACCGTCACGGAGCGTCTGGTCACCGTCCTACTCGAACTTCAAAGTCGCATCACTCTTTCTGCGTCTTTAACAGACTGCGAAACACTGCAATCCAACCGACTCGCGCGTCACAAGAAGCGTCACTCCTACCGTTACGCGGCCTTCGGTTCTCGCAAGACCTTCATTTCCCCGGTGTCGGCCTGGAACAAGCTGTTCATATATTTTCGCCCTCCAGAACTGCTTGTTTTTGCGCACGTTACCAACTTCTGCAGCCCGAAATCGCCACTTCGTCATTGGCGGCAACAACGAAAGAGTTATTATCAGCGCTAGCACAGCACCCGAGGGCTGAGAATTGCACTGTCTCCTTAACAAATCGCCAGCAGGATGCACTCCAATATTTTCCTTCTTTTGGCTGTTGCCGGCCTAGCCGGGCAGGCTCTCGCTGCCATCCCCGGCGGTCATGGCCATCTGCATGGCCATCAGAAGAGGGCTCTAGTCACGGAGGTTGTGACTGTCACAGATTGGGTCACCGTCACTGTCACTCTGGACTTCAACCCCCATACTCGCTTCTACACCAACAAGGGCAAAACCAAGGACTGGAAGACCAAGCAGATCAGCACCAGCACCTTTGTGGAAGCAGCTGCTCTTTCCACGCCTAACCCGGCTGTGCCGACCACCATTGTCACCCAAGTCATTTCGGCTGATCCTGCACCAGAGGTGAGCCCTCTTCCTGCTGCGGAGAGTGTTGTTCCTCCCCCTCTCCCGCCTCCTCCGGCCTCGACACAGTCTACTGTTGTCGAGAATGTCCAGTCTGCCCCTTCGGCCAACCCAGGTGTCGCCGAAGATGAAAACAGCGGCAGCAACTCTCATGGATCCAGTGGCAAGCGTGGCCTCGCCTATAACGATCCCACTCTCTTGAAGCGCTTCGTCAATTCTGGAACCAAGATCTCGTGGACCTACAACTGGGGCCAATATGACGATTCCGGTCTTGATCTTGAGTTCTGCCCAATGCTGTGGGGCCTGAAGCTCGACTTCCCCCAGATTTGGCCTACCAATGCCCAGAAAGCGATTGATGCTGGCTCCCGCTGTCTCTTTAGCTTCAACGAACCCGATCTTGACTCTCAGGCCAACATGTCTCCTGAGCTGGCGGCCCAGAAACACGTCGAGCTCATGAACCCCTTCGCAGGCAAAGCTAAGATTGGCGCACCAGCTATCACCAACAGCGGCGCTCCTCACCAGGGCATTGGCTGGCTGCAGAAATTCTTCAATGCTTGCAATGGACAGTGCGCGGTTGATTTCGTCAACATCCATATCTACGGCGTTGATACCAAGACCTTCCTTAACCATGTGCTCAACGTCTACAGCACCTTCAAGAAGCCCGTCTGGATCACTGAGTTCGCCTTCGATGGCACCGAGGAGCAGATCAACGCTCAACTGACGGAGGTTATCCACCAGCTCGAGAATAATGCGACCTTCTCTTTCGTTGAGCGCTACGCTTACTTCATGGTCAGCGAGGGCCATCTTGTCAGAGGCAACACACTCAGTGTTTATGGCAATACCTTTGCGTATGGCTCCTAGAGAGGAAAGGGGGGAATCAGAGTCTCGCCCTGGCCATCGGCTTTGCCTCACCTTGTACATATTACCATTCCTCACCATTTTTTCTCGTCACTCGCTCTCATGATCGTTCATAATTCATGCTCCAACCCCTTTATGCATTTTGGAGATGATATTATGGGTTAGGATGTTGGGATATTCTGTACGGCTGTACGGGTTGGGTTTCGATTCTTACTTTCTTTCATGTATCTGTATGTATGTCACCATTTTGGCCAGAGGAAAAGGCAAAACAAGGAGGGGCAACCAGGATCAACAAGAACTGAAATATGCAAGTCTTTCATGGCAAGGAACTCGGAAGGGATATCATCTGGGGTTTGGGTCAGGGCGGGCAATGTCAGAGCTTGTGTGGGGTAGATCTTATGAATCTATGACACGATGAAATGAGACACCAATGTCACAGTTCAATGGATTGATGTTCCGCATGTGGAAGCATTTGCATGTTAACAGCACAAGTAAGCATACGGCGGAGAGTGAATGGTCAATCAGGCCATTTCATCAAATTCCATTTACTTAACTCTGCCCCTATGCTGGGCCATGAGATAGGCCGGACGTCTATCTACCAAATAGGTATCCGTGGCCCTGAGTCAGGGATTCATATATCTGTCACTCAGAGTTTTGGTTCTCATGTTCTTTGTGAGCCCTCCTTCCTGTGCCAACATGGTGGATTCCTCTCCACGGCTGAGGGACCAGTGTGAAAACAATGATTAAAAGACTATTCCTTCATAAAATGTGCCAGCAATGAAAAATCGAGCAACTCGCAGCAAAGGGTATCTTGTAAAACAATAGCAAGACATGGTATCCTCCCAAAATGAAAGCCAGTCATGAGTGAAATCATGAAAACATCGAAATTATCGAAATCAGTATCCGCAGTGATCATGTAGCACCCGTGGTTCCATTATCCGGGGCCTGCCCCGTCGTGTCGCTTGTTGACGCAGGAGGGGGGGACGATTCCCTCCTCCGCCCACGCAGGTGTACCCTCTCTGGGAGCCGCAAGCGGAACCTCTGCCGCCTGCCTTGCTGCTCCTGGTCGTTTGCCCCATCTCCACCTTGTTGTTGGGGAGTCTCGGTTTGAGACTGGGACTGGGACATGTTTTCCTCCGCAGCCCTCGCCTGAGATTCGACCGCAGTATGGTTCTCGTTCGCCCCGGAGGCCGACGCCGATACATCGACAGCATCACGCGTCTCCTGTGGCTGCTGTTCTTGATCACTGCCCTCTTGTTGTCGCTCGCGGCCCCGCTGGTGCGACCGATGACGGCGCAAGATCTCGATCCTCTCTTCTATTGTCGAGGCATGCCTCAGACGCTGCAAGTCAATGAGGATGCGCGAAGCACGGTTTGAGCGACGACGTTGCTGCCTCGTTGTCGTCGCTGCCGAGGTCGAACTCTCAGAGGGCGGAGGAGCGCCCGGCCAGTAGTCAACTGTTGCAGCGGTCACAAGAGCGAACTGCGAGGAGGCAGCAATCAGGAAGGGATCGTACGCATCAACCAGGACAGAGCGTGTATGAGCTGGGGGCGTTGGGGGGTCGCGTTGTTCGGGTGGGCGAAGGTCAAGGCGACTGATAATTCATGTGTAAGAATACCAAGCAACATCATGGGAAAATGTGTTACAAGGATGAGAGGCTTACCAAAGTGGACATGTCCCAGAGATGTTAACCAACCAGGGATCGATACAAGCAGGATGAAATTTATGGTTGCATGGGAGCACGCGAACATCTTCCCCAACCTCAAAATCGTCGGTGCAGATCGAACAGCCAAGTCGGTCCTCCGACTTGCGGCCGTCTGCTGAACTCGACGCATTTGTCTGAGGAGCAGCAGTGCCCGTCTTACCCACACCTTCTCTCGTAGCCTGCTCTTGCTGTTTTGGAACAGGCGCATTCTCCCCTAATGCGGGAGGAGCTACGCCAACAGGCGACTGTTGGGGTTCCTCTGGAATTGCCGACAATCTGGTTCCCAGTTGCGACGCATCTTGTGATGGCCCTCGAGGTTGGGCCTCAAGTTCAATTACAGGATCGGGCTTTGCCGGATCGGGATCGCCAAATTTGACAATTGGGAGGGTATCCAGAACTGCGCGGGCCAGTCCTCTTGCGCGACTCTGGCGGGGCTGCCCGCCATACCCGGCACGAGGTCCGTATCTCTCCGGGTAACGATGAGCTCGAATCGCTCCTGTTGCGATGATGACCAGAAAGAGCAGCGTGATAAGGCCGGTGATGCTGTACAGAATGCTCATGGCCACGGCCGAGTTGCTACCATTCTGTTCCTGGGTGCCAGACTGGGTACTAGTGCTGTTGGACGTTCCCGTGATAGTGGCTCGCAAGACACCCCCGGCTTGGAGAGTATGGTTCACGGCATGCTTCGCTTCATGCGAATCGGCCATCGTGTAGATGTAATGGTAGGCCAGTTCCTTTGGCTGAAGACCGCAGCACTTGGCCTCTATGCTGTAGAGAATGATGGCCTTTGGCTTATCGAGCATCAGATCATTGACCTCCTGCGTCGCATTTTCTCCATCGCAGCTTAGGAAGGCAATCACTTCGGAACTCCTCAAGCGAATGCGGTCTTCGAGGGCACCATCAGCAACCAAACTGCCACGAATCCTGATGTCCTACTGGCGAGTTAGCGCAGAGGTTCCCTAGCGAAAGCGGTGCAATAACGGGGTGTCCCACGTGTTTTGATGGCTCTGTCTGGTTCAAACCGGCCGTGTGAGTGAGGGGGTAGAGGGTATAGGTCAACGGTAGGGCCTCAGTTTCGGGCGCTCTGAGCTCAAGATGCATCTGGGAGTCTTGCTGCCATTTAGGGGCCTCTAGAATAGGCAATACCCTTGCCTGCTCCGCGCTTACTCCCGGTAGCGCAGAGAGCAAGATCACGAGGAGCGGGCCGAGGAGAAGCTGCCACGATGAAAAAGCCATTATTCTCCAGCGCCGGCGACGGTCAACGTCGCTACGGGCGAAACTGGAGCGGGATGGTGAATAAGAAACGGGCGACGGTTCGACTCCGGGTCGAAGAAAAAGACACGGGTGCAAAGGTCGGGTGCGTGGGGAGGAAAAGGCCGATGGGAATGCCAATGTCGGTGGTGGACGGACCGGGGCTGATCGCATCGCAGATCGGACATGCGGATAGGGCGCAGGGTGCAGGAAGCTGGGAAGCACTGCTGATGATGCTGAGCCGCTGTGTGTGTCTCACTGATCGCTGCCGTGCAGGGAGTGGCCGAGTCCTGATCGTCGGATAAGCGCTATGCTAAGAAACCAAAAAGTCGCGAGGGGCAACGAATTTGGATGTGGATGGACTGGGCTATGGCGATGAGTGCCGACCAAGGCCATGAAGTCCGACCAGCCAAGTCAGAAACAAGCGTGGTGGTATGCTGCGGAAAAGCTGGTAGCTCAAGGCCTAAAATATGAATGTTTAGGTACTTAGATGTTAGGGAGGTACCTCCGCGGTAACGAAGAACAACGTGTCAAAGCAGGTCCCGATTTATCAGTGACAAGGCCACCAACCGAATATGTATGTTGTCAGCTCCACGACATTGTCCACGAGCGCACCAGCACAACCGTAGAACGGTTGTTTTTGTTCACACGGATGGCGGTTAGGCCCAGATTACTGCTGATTACCTACTACCCGTGGACCGCAACACAACGGGCACGGCCAAAGGGACCCTGAGGTTAAGGAAGGCCATTCGCTGGCTCCAGGTGGGATGCGGGATGCGGGATGCGGAGTGCGGAATGCGGGATGGAAAACACAACGTTGCTGATTGGGGAGTAAGCCAGGTCAGGACTCAAAGTTGGGTCTCAAGAAGTTGAGGCACGAGATGGAACATTTTTTGAGGGGGATCGGAAGTCGGCGTTTTGGATATGTTTTAGTGCTCAGGGCGCTTCTAACAGAGGAATCAAGCATCGATAGTAGCCCTGATACAAGCCCGCGCTGGCGCTTCCTGCCGCTGCCGTGCGTAACGGTCCCCCCCACTCGCTTGTGCTACGTAAGCGGGGCTTGCTTATTTGGGCAACCGTCAACGGTGCAAGTAGTACGAATCAGTATTGGGTAAGCGTCGTCAACACCTTGCAATAAAGCTGCAAAGAGGGAAATTTTTGGCGGTTTTCTTCATCGAGACAACTAATCTCAGCCTTTACGTGTATATGATGCTGTCTCCTCGACAACTCGGAATGAATCTCGGACATCAGAACCCCATAGAAATACACAGTGTGAAAGTTACTATACACTGTATACCGTACGCGAATCACGTGCATCACGTCATCGGTAGGTCAACTCTCGAGTCCGGGCAAAGAGGTACAAATCACGGGTTTGTCCAACGTTTTTGCCATCACCTATTTGAACCGTCCCATTCGAGCTGATAAATTTCTGGTGTCGTCGTCAATCGCAAAGTGCCCGATAAGCGTTTGTGCTCATATTTGACCAACTGCCTATCTACTTACCTTAGATAAGGTAGGTACCAGGCAGCTACCATGAGAGGAGGACTTGGCACTAGTTAGACTTCAGAGAGATTTAATCTCGACTTTGCAGAGGATGCTTGCTGTTGTGGGTGTTTCTTCCTACCCATCAGCAAGCAACTGCAGTATCTTAACACTATTGACAAATAATCAGAGAGTAGAACTCATTAGCGTTGTTGAACGCTATTGTAAACATGTGACCCTGCTGGGCAAACCGGGCAACATGCAACTGCTGCGCCCAATGGACTGCTATGTTCTCTCGATCATGTATTTACTTGACAGCTACGGTGATGATGAAGGGAGGAGGCTTTATATCTTTCATGGATCTGCCAGAGTTTTGTGCTTAAGCGATCAAAATACTACCGCGATAGCTGGTAACTGCTTAGATATGGAACCAGGTTATCGGTGATCGCTGACTTCATACACGCAGTGTGACAGGCCAGGCGATCGTCGGGGTACACCCATCCCTTGTGATGCGGCTAAATGCGAGGTGCCGAAGGAGTTCGTATGGCACAAACATCTTTGACTATAAGAGGGGAACGGCGCTAATTGCTACAGTCAGAAGATGGTTAAGACCAGACACCTGTGACTGGCTTGAGGCTTGGGCCATGGAGAAGATAGGCAACAGCTAATTCATAGCCGCAAGAAATTGCTCACTGAGAGTTAGATTTCCTCCATATCTTCCAGATCATCCAACGGAGGAAAGTCGCCGACTTCGACACGTTCTGGCCGGACAAATATGCCATGTTTGAGCTCCGACTCAATACCCCAGTAACGGGTTCCTCCGATGCTTCCATCGTTTTTGCCCACGGGTTCGTCAAGATGGATGCCTACCCAAGCACCCACGCCGGGAATTTCCTTCACTTCTCCCACGTATTTGATTTCGCCGCGCCGGGTATCGTCTCCACCTACCCTACACCGCTTGCCAACAGCAATCCCGCGGACCTCAATCTCCCTCTGAATGGCTTGAACTTTAGCCTGCTCAACGGTCGGCGCATTGGGGTCGAAGCGGCCCAACTTTTGCGCTTTCTTCCAGGCAAGTACTGAATCCGTTTTCTTCTCATACTCTTCATCGGGCATCACGTATTTCTCAACGCCGGCGGTATTCGAGAAATCAGGTCTAGCTGAAGGAGGTCGGGTATCAACGACCTAAGATATAGTCAGGCAAGGTGATGCATTTGCTCCTTAGTGAGCTCTCAACATACCTGCAGTTCGGCGTATGGAGCGAGTGGAAACGATGACAGATGGACAGCATCTTCATTTACGGCTTGTATAAGAATCCTTTCGTCTGAGGATATCTTGAGGTAGATTTGCTGGCACAAGGGAGGAATGCCAGTTATGGGCTCGAGCTTGGACTTAAGCTGAGTGATGGTCCAGGACGGAGTAATCCGTCTCTCAGATGACGTGTAGTCTGAGACTACGTAAAGGGGCACGTCGGCCATGATTGGCGATGAAAGTGAAAATGGCAGCCACAACGCAGTTAGGGGTTGAGATAGGTAAACGGCGACAGGTAACCCTTTCAAAGCTCCCAAGATGCTGCCCGTAAAGAAGAGATTAACTCCAAATAAGAGGTTCCAGCAGTACAGTGCGATAAGACCTCCAAATGGGTAATCGTCGACAGTTCTGTAAGAAATAACTACCTTTCGAGGGGATTCAATCTCGAATCCCCTTCGTATGTCTTGGCTCTTTAGGCAAGCAGTTATGCCTGGCCCACTCAAGGATCCACTGGGTAGTCCGCGGGCAGATGATTGGCAATCCTCCCTGTTGCTGAGGGTGCTCCTGCGCCACAGACCCATTACGCCACACTAGTGGGTCCTTGACCTGCGTGATGCCAATGAGAGAGACGCAGCAAAGCCAAGCCACATGCAGCCCAAAGCTCGGCTGCTCAGGCGCCTGGCCCTCCGTGCTCTCCGTTCCAGGATTTTGTCGCTTCGGAACTTCCCCTTCAGTATCTTTTGTGTTCGATGAACTTACAAGATTGATGATTTGCCTGTGTCTTTGTCCGAGCGGTCAGAGATGCAGCACTTTGGCTACTTCATGACGCCCATGATGCGTGTATATCACTGATGCTTTTTGCCCAAGGCCACTTGTGGGTACCTATGCAGATGGCTCAACACTTCTTCCCGAGTTTCCACGAGTCCGGTCATTTCGGCTCTCCGTGATGAACCCCAAGGGCAAACAATGACCCTTCAATGCCCCTTCAGACATGGTGCTACTCTGCTTAATTGCTAGAATATTCGATGACGGGTTTCGACTGGGTTACAACGGCTTGCAGCGTTTGCATTCACACCTCAGGAACCGTCTCATTGGGAGGCCAAATGCGTGTAGCACCGGGCCCAGGCATGCATCGCTGCATCACTGTCAAACATCAGATTTCTCCTGCCGCCGACGTAGGTTCAAACGGCCTTCCAGAACGTCAATTGGCCAGCCATTGCAAGTACTTCAGCCAAGTGCGCATTATTATCCAAACTCGCACTCACACACAGCATACGGCACGTTCACGTTCGCCGTTCCGGCGGGAGCCAGTTGTCTCGCTCCCTCTTTCCGAGCCCGAGGCTGCGCGGTCCACGGCACCATCCGCCTTGCCGTCACTGTTTTCCGTTGGGCTTGCTGTCGCCTGCCCGGGCAAACGAGCGCCGAATAATGAATGACAATGATACGGATTATGCAGTGCGGAGAGCCATGCTGATCTATTATCGGCCCGCGTTGTCCATGGCTGCAGATTCAGGCGGCGGCAGGCCATGCCTCTACCCGCCTTATTCTTGGAACACACAAGACAATGAAGGCAACTCGGCCCCTCCGACATGACAAAACCGCCTGGGGCTGTCATCTTCTCTGTTCATTGACACAGCGCCCATCAATCAAATCTCTGTGCTCCGTTTCCCTCTGCAGCCGAGTAGTAGCCGACCATCAGGGCATCGGCAGAAGGATCAACCCGTACGAAGCAGGCTTTGAAGGCCTCATTTCACCTCACCGTCGCCCTACGCTGGATGCATGCAACTGACCGCCAAGCGACTTTTGTATTTTCTCATCGAACCACGTTGCCACTGGTGCCGGCAGTTGTCAACGAGCAGTCTTTCCTGCCCACTCCCTCAACAGGTGTGATGAGAACGGGGCTATGTGATGGACGTTAGTTAGGCAACAGAAGGAATGTGCTGCTCCCCACCCGATGCTTCACGACCGTGTCGATCCTGAAAGGTGTTTGCTGCCAATACTCCAGCCTGTTGTGTACTGTTAACAACCTCCACAGCTTGTCTAGAGGCGCAGTAGCTGCAGAAAGGACGTTGTGGAAGGGCATAGCACTTCGCCTGCTATTCCCCAACATCCTTCACACGGAAAGATCACTTCCCAATGCCTATGCATTCCCTGAGAAGAGGATGTATCACCGACGAATGTGTTGAGGAAGTCATGGCAATGCTCTCATAATGAAGAGCTTGGACCAGGACTCAATCCAGTACTACAGATGCATGTCGTTCGTCAGCTTCAACATATCTACCATCTGCGGTTCTCGCTAAGGGACCGGTTCCTAGTCGCAAAATATGCACCATTGCCCTGTTGGTTCTCGTTTTCGTTTCTAATCTTGTAGATCGGTGGCAATGAACTGAACGACACAGTCAACAATGCCGATATCCGATCAGAAGCTAGATCGAAACAGACTGAATGTGCTAATTCTTCAGCTCGGCCCCCCGCAGTGTCTACTTGCGGCGTGGATCGCTTGACTTGGGACTGGATCCGTATCCAAATGGGCCGTCCTATGGCCAAGGCGATAATGCGAAGAAGGGAGCATGGCTTTGTCGAGTTAGTGCCGTAGATGAAAGTTCCTGATAACTTCAGAGACATCACAGCCACTTAAGCAGGTGATTTGCGTTCCTGCAGCGGTTGCGATCTAGTACCTCTCCCAATGCCTACGGTGATAACCCCAGTTCATCATCGGGAATGATGGGAGGTCTCAATGGTCAATGCTTCGTCTACGGCTCAGGTAAGCAGTTGGCATGAACTGGGGAAGGGCATGATTCGTGATCGTCCTGCATCACTTATCTTCGAACTCCATGATCCTAGTTCGATGCGGGGAAGGGGGGACGACGCTTTTGGATGACCGCTGTTTTTCACCTACAATTGTTCCAGCACAAGGTGTGATTGTCATAGGTAGCGATGTAGTCAATATCACGGACTGATTAATAGTTTTGTTAACTCCCAGCTTGCTGACGGTCTTTCTGCTGTCTGTCTGCCTTCTATCCACCATTGTGACCTGGGATCTAAGCAAGACGCCGCTAGCGAGGGTCGATCCCGTGACGCACAGACATCGGAGATATCATAATGTTTTATTCATTCCCAGGTGATACACATATGGTAGTAATTACTCCTTCTGTCCATGATCTTGACTTGATTGCCTACGCGGGAAATCGGTTTGGCGTAGTTTTTCATTTCTGGAAGTATCCAGGATGGGAATCTGAACTGACCTTTCCCGGGTTCCAGGATTGATGCAGAAAATCGAACTTCCCCAGAAGGGCAGAGCTAGCTGGGCAGCTCAGTTCAGTCGACAGTGGCCAACTCCGGGCTCAGATCCAGAATCCCTTTATGCGAGGGATGCATTTTGTGTCCGAGATGATGCGTCCTTGCGGCATATCGCCCGGGATCATCCAGACTTGAATGCGAACAGACACAGTTCGGCAGGCTCGTCACGCGCACGGAGACTCGAGACGTCAAGCCAAACACCTAGCTACCACAGGTAACCAACGATCCAAGTGTTCCTCAGTTTGATAACTTTAGTAGGGCGCCCAGGATCGGGCAAGCGGTTTATAATAAACGACCATAAATCGCACACGCGGGATGTACGAGATGTGAGATCTGAGCGAAACCCCATGTGCGACGCTGACTCCCCGACGGTCCGTACCAGGATGCGAAGTGGTGGTCAATGCAAGCCAGATCTGCGTGGTACCGAAAGGGAGGAGCCTCTCTTTAACTAAGCTCCTTTTCTCCAGCTCCCATGCTCCTCGACGCTCCGAGCGCTTGGCCTGATTTGGGTGACAAGATGTTGTGTTTCTGTAAGAATCCGCATTGCTTGCCGGACCAACCTGGCATTCCCGATGATGCACAAAAAAGCAAGCTGTTCATCCCGGAGGACCATAGCCAGCTTGAGTTGACCAGACCTGCCCATAGCTCCGGCAAAGACACCACGCAGCACGTGAGGATTGGGACTCTCACATAGGTAGTCTTAGCCTGCCCCAATAGCTCCTCTATACTTATAGACGTCTAAACAAGAGCTTTGGACAGTCAAGAGGTGGATTCGGAATCCGGTGTATGAGTTACGCTTTCTGCATATTTCCTTCGTTGAGCTTATGGGACCACGCTCACTCAGCCTCTTGGGCAGTTTCGTCTGTGCATGATACAGCTTCCAAGCTGTGTGTTGGCTGTGCGGTTTTCAGCCATGTTGACTGCTCTAATTCGCTCCTTGGTCTCTCTGCCACACCAGGAGTAGCCAGATGAGAACATGTGTCTGCACAAGAGTGACTTGGCACGAGTGCATGTTGAAAGTTGCATAAGTCGACATGTCACCGGTTCAAGCCTGCTGCTCTCCCCGCACCTACCGGTAGGTACCGACATGTCCCACACAAAACCGTTCATTAGGATTCAGGGCGCTAGACGGTAGGTAGCAAGGTAGGCAGGTAAGTCTGCCAGGCACTTATGCTTGGAGGGGGGAGGTTAGCTTGAGCCCAACCGCCCACGGCACTAAATTGGAGCCCTTCCCGCCACTCCATCAGCCCAACGCATATGACAAACATTAGGGCTGCATTCTAACCACCCCAGCATCCCTTCTGAACCAAGAGCAACCTCCAGCGTGTAAGTGATACTTGATTGCTTCGTCTTGCGCGACAAAGAGGCCCTAGGCTTTAGCCAGGACCAAACCCACAATGCCACCAGCAGACCATAAACGGAGACGCCTCACAAGTAACCTGCCAGTATCGCTGCATCGATCTCGAACTCATCGTCTTGCATAAGATCCGGCGCTGTCAGATCTGGAAGGGCTGCGTGCTTGAAGGCCGATCCAACAAGGCGATTTAACGGTCCTATCCCGGGCCTTGCCCTGACCACGCTGCCAGAGTTTCATGCTCGGATCTGCAGCGTTGTGCCAATCATCCAGCTGAGACGACGAACTGGTGGACAGTGTCAAGGAAAAAGCCCCGAGAGAAGATTAACTTCGGTTCTTCCTCCCATTTTGTTGGACAACGCTTTGCCGAGTTCGCAGGGCTGAGACAGCCAAACTAGGTCGGCTGGGCTGACGGCGCCGCTGGCGTTCGTTGATCGACAAGCTCGAAACCCAATCTACGGGCTAGTGCGAGGCTGAATTGACATTGCTCTAACTTTGGTCTCTATGCGATGAGCATTGAGCTGTTTGACAAGACACTTGCTGGGAGGGTCGGGTTCTGCCAACGGCCCAATTGCACTACGTACTTAGCACTGACATGGCCATAGGGCGCAGAAGTGAGGCATCTATCTCGCTCCCTGAGTCCTTGTTTTTTTCCGCCTTGCTTGTTAGTCAATGCCCAAGCCATACCTTCGCGAGTAGAGCTTGGAGCCCATAGGCAAGGGTATGTAACTGGACTGGAGGGATTGAAAGGTGCGCTGCGGAACATAGAAGCCAAGCGGCTGGTAATCGGGGCTTTTGCAAATCATTCAATGTTGTTTCTTTCGTTGGCAGGCGTTCTGTTTTGCATGGATTCATTGTTACCAACTCTTGAACTTGATAGACTCGCCCCCTATTGCAAAACCCTCCCCTGTCCTCATTCCTAGTCCGCCCTCACCACCAAGTCCAATGCTTCGAGCTTAGAGGTACCCAGTAGAGACCAGAATATGCTTAAGGTTTCCTTTCACGATGACATGCAGCCATTTCTTCTGTACACTACCGTCTATTACTGTCAAGCTCACTCATGTACAAAAGCCCCTGGCTGCTTCCTGCTCGCTCCCTCTGATGCAGTGCCACGGAATCCTGGTCCTCTTAATTCCTCATCCCCCACATCTTCGCCTGGAGCCTTGACAGATTCTCGTCATCGACACATTCTCGACCCCCCTTCCCCATCAGGCCTCTTCCCTGTTCACTGCGTGCGCCCCCTCCTCTCTCGCACCTGTAAGGGAAACGGTGTGTGCCTGTGAGGCGATTATGGAGACAAACCTCTCCGCTTCTCATCAGAAGAAGCAGCACCAGCAAAGCAGCCGCAGCAGCTTCCCGTCAGTCCTGCTTGCTCATCGTGTGTCCGCCGATTACACTGCTCACTACTGCCTAGCTATTAGCTACGGTTTACCTAGGTAGGTAGTTACCAGTTGTCCCGCTTCTTCTCCTTTGTTTTCATCACCCATTGGGAGGGGAACCACCTCTGTAGGCTTGAAATGCCAATCATCCCGAATTGACCGGCCCAGATAACTACACGGACCGCATCTCGTCGAAGAGCTACGAATCGTCAATTCTAGACCGGCCATCTCCCTTCTGCATCCATTTCATTCGTCTCCTTTCCAACGTCTGTGCATTTCGAGTGTCGACCACGACCGTCTAGGCTTTCTGGTCTTGGACCAACCTAAGGTTTCAGGCAACTCATCTGCTGGACACAGACACGCTTCATCGGTGTCAGAGGCTTTGATATCCAGCTTTTCTAGTTCAGAACATCTATACTTCTCTCGCTTGTTTGTGGACGCGACATACTCTTTGAAGTCGGCCGAAAACACTCGGCTGTCTCCTCGCGGGAGGCCGTGTGCTCGGAGCAGGCTCCATCCATCGTTTCGACCTGGTTGTAAGCTCTTTGGTTCAGAGCTCGAGGCATCAAAAAGCATTGTTTTAGGCTACCAAGGGAACTGCAAGGCAGCGGAGCCGGGCTATTGAGTACCGAGGAGCAAAGCCCAGGCGCCCCATGAACCCATCGCCCTTGCAGGCAACCCCGGCGAGACACCGTCATCGTGGATATCGCCTCGCTTCTCAGGGGTTCCGACTCAAATGAGTCCTCCGCGACTCGAACCCAGCAGCCTTTGTCTTCATCGATCTCGGTTTCCGCGCCGGTGACGTCGCCACCTATTGGCCCAACACCTCCGGCTCCATTGCCAACAACATTGGCAACAAAAGTCTCGACGGTCATAACATCCACATCAGCGCCAGCACCAGCTGAAACAGCTGCCAGAGACCTGGCAAGTTCGTCTTCTGGTCTCATTGCTGGGGGAACGATCGCCAAAGTGAGAGGGCACAGCACCTCAGCCGGCGGGGCTGCTGGGCAGCAGCCGGTTTCGAGTTCGCGGGGAGTGACAACAACAGTAACTAGTACAACGGTGCCGACGGTAACGACAACGACGACGACGTCATCATCATCATCATCATCATCATCACGTAGTGCGGGGGGGACCGGAGGCAGCAAGCGCAGCATGCCTCCTCATACGTCCGAGTCACCGGCCAAGAAGCAGAGCAAGTGGTCCCCGGAGGAAGATGCTCTCATCATTGAACTACGGGGCAGTGGTATGAAATGGGATGATATCTCTAAGCGTCTGCCGGGCCGCAGCTCTATCAGCTGTCGATTGCATTACCAAAACTACTTGGAAAGGCGTAGTGAATGGGATGAGGAGCGCAAGAACAAGCTTGCCCGGCTTTACGAGAGGTATGTCGATGTTGTCTGGGAACGCTGAACGAACTTGTCCCTGACTTTTGACTCCTGGATGACGGAAGTCCATGCAGCACGCTGACGCACATGTGTACAGGTTCAAGCCAGAAATGTGGGCAAAAGTCGCTGAAGAAATGCAGGTCCCCTGGCGTGCCGCCGAGGCAATGCACTGGCAACTAGGTGAGATGGAAATGGCACGTCGCGCAGGGGTCGTACCCTTCTCGCTGAACATGGCCTCTTCGAGCGAGTCTCAAGGCTCTCGCCGCATTTCCCCTTCCCGGCCGGGCCATGGTCACCATCATGGCCACGCACATTCCCATTCGCAAGGTAGCTTACCTCGCGACCTATCCGGTTTCTCGTCTACGAGATACGGTGGACCACATGGTCAAGGTCTCAGTCCGATTCCGCCTCTTATTCCCCCTCCGTCATCGCACACACAGCCTACAACCGCCAGCCGATCGTCTTTTATGACCCCTCACAGACGCGAAAGCCTGCCACCGCGTCCGTCTTTTCATCCCACTTATCCCGAATACCCATCCCCAGCAGTTCCGTCGCCAGATTACGGATATGGCTCAGGCCCTACAATTCCCCCTCTCGCCCCGATTCAGACAGCCACTTTACCCCCACCAACCTCGGGGCGTGGTAGTGGGACTTCTGGAGGGGTACTCCCCAGTGTAGCCGAACTCACGACGGGCGTAAGCCCATATAACTCACCAGCATATACTCTCAGTAGTGCTGGAACGGGCGGTGCTATGGCTGGGGCAGCCCAGGCACCAGGCAACCCCGCAGCCACAAGTACACGCACGACAAGCCCTCTTAGCAGAACAGCAAACGCTAGTCCAGGAGGGACAATCGGAGCAGCCCCAGGGCCGTTACTCCCTGCGCTGTCTCCCTACCCGCCGCAGCCTCTCCAACCCCCTGCTATGCAGCCCCCTCCTCCCCTTCCAGCTCCAATCCAGTCTCCACGGCGACAACAGCAACAAGAAAGAGACCAACAAGAGCAAGGGAAGGAACAAAGACATGTACCAACGACCACGCTCCCGCCCCCAGCACCAGCAGCATTTGAGCCAAGCTTTGAGCCTGCCAAGCGGAGAGCAAGCCCTGCAGAGGATGTCCTTGACATCGGGGCCCGGGAGACAACAAGGCGAAGACAGAACCATCAATCGTACCACTACCCCTCTCACCAATCTGATGGCCCGTCTGGAGGGTATACCTCGCCATATTTCACAGACAGGCATGGAGCAGGAGTGGGGCTGACTATGCCTGTCCCCATGTCATCAACAGGCACAGGACCAGGAGGGGGCTCTCCAGCAGGGGGTGATAGAGGCGAACGGAGAATTGCAGGGAGATAGTTGGATATACCGTTGGCAATGATGCTCACTTTGAAGGCTGCTGGTTCACGAGGAACGTGCAAGCAATTTAGGCATTCTCAACATTCAAATCCGGGCATTAAGGGTTGGGCGATTTACCACGAGGGGAAGGGTTGGTGAACGCAGCCCACGTATTGAGACACGATAGAAAGGAGGTTCTTTCGTTTACCTTTTGGTTCCTTTCTTCTCACATCGCTTCACAAAACCCTTTTTTTCCTTAGCTTTTCTCGCCTCTTCGATCAACCAGATCAACAACAGAGAAGCAATAACACCTCCCAACCAACCCGAAGGTTTGAAGTCGGTGATTGATTGATGATGGTTGATATTAACGGGTGAATGGAAGAATGGGTACAAGGTTTAACCATATAAGTCATGTCTTTTTACAAAACTATGCCCTTGTTATCCTCGGTCGATATAACCTGCTCTCTTTTTTGTGACCAATATGTCTTTGATTCTCTCCTGTTCTATTGTGTATTTTGGGATATCTTAGCGATTCCTTGGCCCATTCATGTTTGGTTTGCACTGTCAGTCACCAGACTTAACCCCTATACAGAGGCACCGCTCAGTAAAGAGAGATATTAATTGCTTGAAAAAACCACAAGAGTCTTGATTTCTAAATACAACAATGATTGGTAGCAGAATAGCTCACCTTCAGGGGGGTATTCGAATTTCTAACCACCGAATGAGCAGTTACAGGTGAAGTACAACATGCTCTCAACAATAGTTGGCTACACAAGACGAATCAGATATAAACACACAACATCCTACTTGAACGGATGTTGCGGTGGACGGTGGCAAGCCAAGATCGCTCTTGCTCAATCACATAATCAACAATCTCAGCAGACGACAGGCAGCAATTCCTATCCCAGTCTGCGGCTGGCATGGATGTCGATTCCCTCCCTCCATCCAACTGTGCGGACTTGCTTATCCTGCGTGATGAACGCCCTTATTGGCAGCCACCACCCACCAGTTATCTTTCTCATATCCACTTGAGATAATAACACCGCCAGCAGCCAGCACGTCCTCTTCCAGTTCTCCCTTGCGGTACAAGTGGTAGTACCGCTGGAAGACAGGATCGGACTGACCGGGTGCTGTGGCTGCCGGCTCTGCTGGAGGTGGAGCGCCGGGGGTCGGTGGGCTCCTACTCATCCCGGCAGAACCAGTGAGAGCGTTCTCGGCCTGATTTTTCTGGGAGGAGCCCTTTTTCTGGTGTTGTTGTTGCTTCTGCGTATTTGGCTGGTTATTCTTCAAAACCCACGGCACGAGTAAGTCTTGCTCACTCCCTTCGTCCCAGCCACGCCGGCTGGTGCCCTGCTCCAGCGCCCAGACGTACAACAGCACCTGGCCGTCGAATTTGAGACACCTGAGTAGCTGCCGGATGGCTTCTTGTCGCCTGGCGCGGGTCGACATGTGATGGATGACGGCCACGCAGATGGCAAAATCGGCCGTCCGTTCGCGGAAGGGAAGAAGTAGCCCGTCGGCAACAAGAACGTCTGTCCCAACAGCCGGAGTACTGTTATTGGGGCTGCTGGTTATCTCCCCTCCCGTTCGTGCGACACTGTTTTGTTGGTTTGGGTATGGATGGACGCTCTGGATCTGCTTGACGCGGCTTTTTGCCAGAGCGATGAGGGAAGGACTCCGGTCGGAGCCGATCATGACGACGTCTGGGTTGACACCCAAGTATTTCCCATTCCCGCAGCCTACATCAAACCCAACAGCGCCTGGGGGCAGGGCGCGCAGAAAGGATGCCACAGCAGGCCAGGGCTTGTAGCGAGTGGCAGAGAAGTGTGATGCTATCGCCTCATAGACACCATGGACGTGAGTCGACTCGTAGGCCTCTGCCTCAGCGTCGGCTGCAGCGGCCAGTTTGGCGGCTGCTTCGGCAGCTGACTGGGATGGGAGTGCTGACGAGGTCATGGACGTGGCTATGGCGGCCGTGATAGACAGCCCAGAAAGCAAAAGTTGGGCCTTGGGTGGCTTCTAGCCCAGTTCGACGTGTCAAGCTTGCTTTACAAAGCTCGGACAAAGCTAGAACAAGGTTGACGCAGGCGCCGGGTAGGTCAATGGCTCACAGGCAGTTGTCAAGAAGTGAATTGGCTTGACACAGTGTTGTTGCACTGCTTCGTTTGCAAGACCTCGCAGGACGGTCAGATAAACTTGAGCCTTGATCGGTTGGTGGCTGTTCCCCAGTTAGTGTCACACATGCCATGCAGAGTTTTTCACACATTTGTCAACAGCCGCTGTATCCAAAATGGATGGGCTATGAGAAACATGAAAGGACAAGCACACATGCAGGTTAACAGACCACAACACAGGCAACTGGAGGGGTATGTGGAACGACAAGAACTAGGACTTGTTTAGTGTGAGGTATGTAGGTGACACTGACAGGGCCAGGCGGCATTTGGCATGAACTGTACATTTAGGCTTCCGGGGTAAGCGACAGCTTTAGGAACAGGATGCAGACAAAGGAAGCGCAAGTATCAATGATGTGAAAGGATGTGAGCGTTTTGTCTGATTTGAATGTACTCAGGTGGCAGTTGGACCAATGAGTCAAGTCCCACGACAGATTTCTCAACGTGTCAAATGACAAGGCTGGCTAAGGGCAAGAGGATCTTTCTGGAATACACTTACCTAAGCAGAAATACACAGAGTTGGCTTGGACTGAAGTTGAAATGGATGAACCGTTTTTTTGAAGGCTGCAGGTTGTACTTTTTGTTCGGATCAAGTTTCAAGCTGAGGTGTGGAGAGTGTGCTTTGGGTTTGGTGGGGCTCCACACTCACGCTCGCGAGCTTCTACACTGTTGCTCAATACCCTCACTCACTCTGATAAGCGAGCAACCAAGCAAATAGTACACTCACTACTACACTCATTACCCCTTGATGATATGCAACTGTGGTCTTCATTCATATGTGTACTATAATTAGCCTTTGCACAAGGCTTCCCTTGAAGAAAATTCCCCACATGACGCTATCTTTTCAAACATCCACCAGCACATCGTGTACACGTGCATCGAGACAAATCCGAAGCTTGCATAGTCTACATACCGGTTAACTACAGTTTGTTTGTGGCATCCATGCCAAGTTCTATGTTCGCGTCATGGCCCCAAACATATGCATGATCGGTCTCCGAGGCCTCGGTGTCGGGCATTGAGACATCCACAAACGCGAGTCCAGGTTGCCAAGTGATGCGACCGGTCAACCAGCATACTATGTTAGTAGCAGCATCTGCAGCTCAGGCACAAGTGCATGTTCTCTTAGATTGGGGCAATGGTGAGGGTGGGACAAACTGGCAAGGCTGTGGCTACACAAAATTCAGTGGCTGTCTGATCGTAGAATCACGTCAGCTATTATTGTTCGAAGCCCAGAGCTTCGGCAATCGCCTGATTCTCTGGGTTTAAGGGAGAAAAAAAAACCCTAGCAAACTGAAAAAAAAAAATAGACAAAAACTCTCGTATCATCACCATCTACCTAAGTATCTCGATGCCCAACCGAACTAACACGATTACCGCTTGCCTGTGTTGAGTGGGCTCTGAGGATCATACACATCAGTCGTGATCAACTCGGGATATTCCACGCCACCCTGGCGCAGCGCCTGCTCCATGACCTCCATGATGACGACGCTCTCTTCCCACGGTAGCGTTTCACTCTCCTTGCGGCCGTCCCTGAGGCAACGGGCACACTCGTCGGCCTCCCAAAACATGCCTTGGCCCCAGCCTGTGATGGGGTCCTTGGGAATAGGGCAGTCAACAACTTCGACCTTACCAGGGCTGTCACGGCGAATAACACGGTATTGGAGTGGGGAATAGGCCGGACCCATGACTTGAATCTCGCCCTCGGAGCCCTGGATGCGAATGGCCGGACCAGCGGTGTTCTGGCCGTCAGGGTCGGTCGACACGCGCAGCGAAGTTGTTGCGATGCCCTGACTCTTGTGCCGTGGGAAGTTGACGATAATGCTGGTGGCCTCATCGGCACCAGTGTGGTACTTGGTCACTGCCGCAATTGTAATGGGGGGCTCCTTCTCACCCTCCGGCTGCAGGTGGTAGAGCGTCTGGAAGACCCATGTCAGGGAATAGATGCCCAGATCCAGCAGGGCGCCGCCGGCAAGGGCCGGATTAACCATACGGTGCGCATCGTCGAACTTGACTTTGCCATCGCCGGCGTCGTTACCGAGTGACAAGTCGGCGGTAGTGCGATAGACGGTACCAATGGCTCCCGACTTGATCAGGTTGCGCACCTGGATGCTCAGCGGGAAGTAGCGCGTCCACACAGCCTCCATGAAGAAGAGTCCCTTCGCACGGGCCGTCTCGATTAGCTTGCGAGCCTGGGCAGCGGTCACCGTAAGGGCCTTCTCGCACAACACATGCTTGCCGGCCTCGAGAGCGAGCATGGCGTTCTGGAAGTGGTGGCTATGTGGCGTGGCGACGTAGATGATATCGACATCCGGGTCGGCCACCAGCTCGTGGTAAGACCCGTATGCCTTAGCCGTGCTAGGAGCCTTCACCTTGGCCAGGAAGTCGGCGGCGCGGTCCTTGGAGCTGGATGAGGCGGCGGCGACGACTTCATGGCGCACATCATGGACGCCGCGGAGGGCCGGATCGGCGAGCAGGTCCTTGGTGAAGACTGGAGCTATCAGTGCATGTTGTCGCAAAGCGCCGATATCCTGACGTTGAACTCACCCTCTGCAATCCAGCCAGTGGCCAAAATTCCCCACCTCAGCGTGTAGGGAGCTGCCATTTTTTGAGTGCGTGTTGACGCGCTGAACCAGTGAAAACCCAGCTAGGTAACTGCCCGACGAAGACGAGCGAGCCTAAGAAGTGAAGAAGACGTGACCAAGCCTCAGGGAACTCGTTGACGACAGCGACAGTACACCAATTGATGTCTCGGGACAGCAGCGCGGCAATGCGGCGTCAAGCTCGGCCGCGACTGGAGTGTTCCCTTATTATCTCCATGCTCGGTGTCCTCTGCCGTTCCGCCGTCCCCTCCATGGAGCTTGACGCTGGTCCCATAGCGGGGCAGCAGCGGCGTTGCGGGTAAAACGCCGAAACACCGCCCAGTAGAGCCTGTGACACCTGGTGGAGCTGGCCCTGTTGCAGTGGAAGCCGGCCAATAAGAGCTGCCAGCCGACTTCCCCAACAGGAACAGGGAAGAGCTCCCCCCGTGAGAGCTTGGCTTAGGACCTCTTGGCGCCGCCGCCATGAGGGGCTGTCTCCGTCGACGTCATCACCCTGTGATCGTTGGTGATAAACCAGATGCGACTCGCTGACTGCATTCGTCCTTGTACATCTAATCCATGCCGTGCAATAGCCGTGGGGAAATGTACGGAAGAAGAAACGTTTTGACAAGGTACAAGCCGTGCTGGAGAGAATGCTTTAGGGTTACTTCATGATCCATCCGGTGAGGCCGATGATAGGCTATAGCACGCTTTGGCATTAGCTGTCGTTTGAAGTCTAACTTCGTACCAGAGCCTCGCTGAACCCCCAGTTTTCTGCCCTCTCATTAGAATCAGAATATGATTAGAGTAAAGGACCCGGTAACGTGTGATGCTCCCCACCAACAATGCACCAACCTTAGAGAAAGGAAATCAACCAAACATGAAGAACTGGCTCTCAACAAAAACCGTTTGGTAGATAGATGAATAGGTAGGTAGGTAGGTAGGCGTGTGCTCTCGGCTCCCAGCAGCTTTGATGTAATCGGACTCGTGAAAAAAGAGAATTGTCCCTTGCCTTTCAGCCTCCTTTGGACAGTCATTGTAGACTTCGTAGATAGAGTCCTGCTGTCAGGGCCTCTTCTTAGTAAAAAGGCTCTGTCTTGATCCTTTTCTTCCCCTCATCTTCTGCCTTCCGCTTCCCCAAAACGCCCTTGCCATTGTTGCCACTGGTAGTCGTTGATGAGACAGCCCCTGCCGCTTCGCGGTGACAGCTAGCATGATACACCCTCCCCTGGGGTCCAGCACGGATGGCATCGGTCCAGACCCATTCCTGGGCCTCGTCGAGCCACTTCATTTCGAACTTTTCCTGGCAGATTGGGCATGTACTGTTTGCTGCGCGGGAGGCAGCATCTTCGGGGACAGGGAGGTAAGGCACTTTGCTGCCGGGTCCAAAGGATGTAGAAGTCTTTGTAGACGACGAGCCCGTCGGAGGGAACGGTGCAATGTGATACGGAAGAGTAGTTGTGGCCGAAGTGAGGTCGTCTTGGCCTGGGGCTGGAGTGATGTACTCGGTGTCGATAGCCTCCCGAGAACGGATCCAATCCTGTGAAGTGTCAGTTCATGTCCCTATCGTTCAATACAAAGTGAAATAAAGCAGACATGTAGAACGGCAAAGACATACCAGCTCATCGACGTACCAGCTTCGATGCTGGCCTCTTCTCTCTGCTTCGGCGCTGCGCTGGTGCACCCGGAAGTGCCAATCCATGTGCGCTGTCTTCCTACGCCGGCCCTCTTCATCTGTCTTGAACCTCCTGCCGCATTGTGTACATGGAGGACCAAGGTTTTCGAGAAGTTGAGGGATAAGATGCGGGCGGTAGCTGTGTCCAGAGTGTTAGATTATTAAAAGGCTATGGTTTTGGCGATCCGGGGGCAACTCACATTTTCAGTGAAGCAGGAGTCAATTGGATACCAGTATCAACTGGAGGGGTCGCCGTCGCTGCCGGTTTGAGCAGTCCAGACTGTCTAAGAATGGCCAGCAATGCGGCGGGATCCTGGGGCAGAACAGGGGCTCCTGGCCTGGAAGGATCAGCTGGATGTTGTTGCGATGAAGGCTGTGACTGCTGTGCAGCCGGAGGTGGTGTTGGTGCAGCTTGGAGAGCCGCCGCTATCGTTGCAACCGCCGAGGGCGGAATACCAGTCGTAGCAGGAGCAGCAACAGGAGGAGGAGGAAGAGGAGGAGCAGGTGGTGATGTTTGCTGTGGCACTGTTGTTTGTTGAGGTGTCGTGGCGTTCATACGCAAGAGGGTGGCCAAAGCACCCTTGCCAAATAGAGAATCAAGAGATATACCGCCGCCGCTACTGCCTGTCCCTCCTGATGTTGTTGGAGGAACGGAAGGGTGAGAGGGTGGTACTGTCGCCGTTGGTACGGAAGGTTGCCGAGCCAGAGCTGCTGCGACCACAGCAACTGCTGCCGGCGGAATGGGAGTTGGTTGTTGAGGCACAACTGGGTTTGGTGAAGTAGTTGCGGTAGGAGAAGTGCCGGTATATGGCGACAAAAGAGCATGGGCAGCTCCAACTGGAGCAGCAGCACCAACAGCAACGGCCGGTCCAGCAGCAGCAGTGACTGGAGGACACGCTGGCTGCGGCTGTGGGCGCAGTTTGTTTACGGCAAGTTCAGCAACTCGATCTCTTATGATCATCAACTGCTCCTGAGGCATGTCTTGGCTCTGGATAATTGCTTGCAGGTCCAGCAATGCCTTCAGTCTTGTCTGTTTACTAGTATCAAGTGGATCCTGTGCAAACTCCGCCTTTTCCGCAACAATAAGTTGCTGGATATCATCTTTCAACTTGTCTATGCTTATGGCTGCTGGCTGGGCGCCATAGACATCCCGCCCCGCCGGCGGTTGGTATCCAGCATAACCCCCAACTGGAGGAGCCGGTTGTGTTGTTGCACGCGGAGGAATTGGGTTGGGTCCCTGCATGCAAACACATTAGCTATAAGGGCGGTTGATTTAATATTGTCGCAATTCACGTACGCTGACGGGAGGATGGCCTGGATACGGCTGCTGGGCATTAGAAGGCACTGCGCCCAGCTGTTGGTGGCCATTGGGACCAGGATAGGGGGCCTGCCCCTGAGGAGGTGGGGGGTAGGGTCTGCCAGTTGGTGGCGTTGGTGTGTCCCTGCTGGGAACTGGCTGTCGACCTCGAAGCAGCTGTTGTTGACCCTGATAACTGTTCTGATTGGCAGCCATGGCTGCATTCCTGGCGGCGATCAAGGCATTCTCGATAGGGCGAACCTGTTCAATAGGAAAGACGGGCTTTGTCGACAGCGATCCTGGAACGGGCTCTTTCCATGTCTTGAGCATCTCATCCATCTTGCGGCGAGTAGCATTATCAACTTTAGTGTAGGCACCCATAAAGATCGAGTAAAGTTTGGGCCCGAAGTACAGAGCATACGGGGTGGGGACATTCTTGACTATCGAATCCAGCACATACAGTGCCGGCAAGGTTCTCGATGGTGGTGCCTAGGGAGGAGTCAGCTTGTCTTCTTTATCACCTTGGAAATTGCTCGGTTGTAAGTTGGCCAAAGGGCTCCATTTTGAGAACCAGGATACGATTGTCTTGATGGTCATTTGCTCCATCATTTGCTCTCATACCTTCTTGATATGGTTGATCAGCACCTCTGCGATTGCAAGGCCGTGGTTTGCATTTTCGCGAGCAATGTTGGTCAAGGTTGCAATCTCAATGCGTGAGTTCATCGTCAGGTCCTCCAGGGCCTGCCGATAGTCCTCGGCCACTTCAGCAGAGTTATCTGCCATCTTGGGGGATGAGCCGTATGCAGATGACACTGAACGTAACAGTTAGGCCGAGAAAGAGCCAATGAGCCAGCAAAGAAATTGACCAACAGATGGATAGGTAGATAACCAGAAGAGCTGCTGGGTGTGAAGAAATGAGGAGATGTAGCGGTTGGAGGTTGGAAGGATTGCAATAAGCACGGAGAGAGTGTGCGAGAGGATGTAGGGCAGAGCAAGGGAATCTCTCGGTGACCAATGACCACCTATTCAGACGAACAGAACAATAGGCGGGTAGGCAAAAGAACTATTGTTGTCCCTCTAGGATATGCCTCAAACCACCAGAGGAGTTCTCCCAATTGAGCAACCGAAAAATCCTCCACCAATCTGCCTTGCCAAATCACGTTCCACACCATCCAACGACCTTCTTCGCCTGGCTATCTTTTCCTCTCCTTATTGTCGTGAATGGAGAGAGGGGGCTTCAACAAGTTATTGCACACGACGCGGGATGCACAAGAAGACTTCGTCAGTTGGCTCCGCAAAGATGGTCATAAGAGGGAGGAAAGAGGGTAGGTGCAAAGTTTGGGAATTAGAGAAAACAAGACTTGGGGAATCGGTCGGAGTGCGGGCTGCGAAGTGCTCTGGTGCGCAGGTGTTGGCCGGTCACCACAATGACAAACAGGTTGTAAGCTCAGATCCTCAAGATACAGTTTCGAAAAAGATGAATGAATGGCATCACAAGCCTGTGAAAATGATACAAGGCTGAAAGTGCATGCAAGACAGGAACAGGACGAGGAAGGGAAATGTGATGTTGATGGTCGGCTGGCGAGCAGCCGCAAGCGCGAGCCACAAAGGCTGCTGAAAGATCGCGCGTCACGTGCACGGACCACTTTGCTCCACCAGCACCTGCTGCTAGCCCCTGCCTCATAGCCAACCTTCTAATGGCTCAGGATTAGGGTTGAAATTTTGAAGCTGCTGCGTGAAAAGGTTAGTGGTGATCTAGGTTAAACCCCAGACAGAGGCATATCCTTCTAAACTGGTGGAAGTTGATGAACTTTTGAGGGACAAATGAATGATATTTGTACTATAAAGTAGCTAGTGACGTGTCAAAACTTATCAAGCTGTGTGTGACACAAGCCAGATGTGTGTTGCTTAGTTATATGATATGGAAACAATGGTTTGATCAATAACGGTCACTGAAATCCAATCTGCCTGAAACAACAATCTGTGGATGATGTCAACACTAATTCCATTTTTTTTGCCTGTGGTCTTTATAATTCTGAAATCCATGGGTATTCACAAGGGAAGTCAAAACAACTACCGTGCCCAAACTGACCCAACGCCATGTTCTGTGGTATCACTGGCTAATCCCTCCACTGGTGAATCACCCTGCATGCTGAAACAATCCAGAGTCAATTTATAACATTTCCTGAGGAAGAGTTTTAATTACGCGGACTCTAGTTTGCTCGTAGAAAAAAAAAAGAATGATGCGGAAAGAGAGGAATGCACCAATTTTTGTTGGCCACACCGTGTCTCGATTGGCCCTCACCACCTGGACATATGCGCCTCGCTATACCGACTGCTACCTGTGTACATGGGATGCAAAGTCGATGGCGGCCGCTGGATCTCAGGGGCGATGGGGCTGAACTGATTCTTGGGGCTGGAGGCTGTTTGCTGAGTCTGCTCAAAGCCCGATGTTTCCTGAGGGATAGGTTTGCTGATTTGGATACGCGACTTGCGGAAGTTCTTGGGGTTCAGCACCTGTGTGAGCCGCTTTACACGAGAGGGTTCCTCGTTGGGCTGCTTGAAGTATGTCGGCGGCGGCGGGAAGAAGTGATCGCGGTGCGACAATGAAGGCGGATACTCGTGGGGAAGGACATCTTCGATAGTCTTATTCGCCGCACGTTGTGGTGCAAGGCTTCCCTCGCTACGGATCATGCGAGCCGTGATGTTACTCTCAGGAATGCGGAAGATGATTGATGCGAAGATGTTGAACCAGCCGAATGTGAGTGAGAGGATGCCCGCGGCCACAATGGCACGCCAGAACGCGAGCCCAATAGTCTCTTGACTATAGCCAGGCTTCACCAGGTCACCTAGCACTGCGCAGCCGATCACGATTTGGGCAATCCCCAGCCAAGCCAGAGAGTGGTATTGTGACAACACTGGCCAGTTACGCTCAAACCAGCCCCGAAAGATGCGCAAATTGAGTTCCGAAACGAAGAGAAAGATCGAGGTGAAGAAAATGAAGACGTGGCTGATGGTGTCGAAAAAGTCGAAATGCCCTTTCAAGATAGAGAGGACGATCATGGCCCATACCGCAGCCATGACGATAAGCAGGCCGATCATAGTCAGAGCCCGCAGGATGTTGAGGACCAGGTGGCCAGCGCCTAGTACCTTGGAGTTTTGCCCGATGCTGAACATTGCTTTTCGGTATCTCCCTGCTTGCGGCTGGTTAGCACCTGTTCTCAATCGAGCTGTTGATCTAGCTGATTTTGCTCCGGATAGAGTGCCAATTTGTAGTTGAGATATTGACGAATATGACTGTCCACTTGGACTCCCCCTTCGCCTAACCCCTGACCCCGTTCCTGATATCTGCCCTAATTCTTCTTTCGGCAACCTTTCCCGTGGGTTGGGGGTCGCCGATCTCAAAATTCCCGTTTGTGCTTGTCTCTCAGATGCATTCATAGTTGCTGCTTGCGGTCCGGCTATAGGAATCGAAGACTCGGTAGAGGGTACGGAGGGTTGGGAAAGGTCAGCCAGGGTTGAAATATCCTGCAAAGGATACCAGTCCTCGTAAGCAGGTTCCCATGGCTTGGGGCTGTTGGTGTGCCGAATCGGGCTGGGGAAAGTAGGTGACCCTGGTGAGATTGCGCGAGGATTAGGAGGAGGTCCCTCCGCCTCAGAACCCATAGAGGATACGGTCTTCACAGTCCAAGTTCGCCTAGGTCGCTGATTGCTATCCATGTTGCGTTGTGGTAGAGAGGAAACAATCGCTTCATTCGAGGAATATTTGCCAAAAAGGGGCCCATTAAAGTCAGGAAGCCTCCAAATGTTATATACTTACTTGAAGCACAATCCAAAATATGTAACTTGTTGCAAACTGCCAGCAGTTGTCGTGGTACTTGTTGAAGAGTAATGCGGTGATGTGGTCGTGTGCGCTCAAACAAGGTCTGACAAGACAGATATCGGTGTGGAAAAGAAAGAGTTGATTAAGCTGCTGAGAATAAAAAAAGAAACGGCAATCCAGGCCGTTGTGAGAAGGAGAGCAAAATGTGTAAAAGAGAGCGAGGACAGACAAGCGTTCAATAGCGGAACATGCCCATTGTCGAGGTGCAACAATAGCAACCCGTACAAAGTTGGGAAGTGTATGTGGCAAGTTGGGCACAGCGGATTTTAAACACTCGACAATAATAGAAGTGCGATGCAGCCCCTCGGCAGTTCCCCCCGAAAATAAAGGACAATAGCCAGGAATCTCCTGTGGGGGGATAGGGATGCTGTGTCCGTAGGATGGTCGTCTTCCGCCCTATGGGCGTTTTGCATTGAACGTCGGACTGTATCCTGAAATTCTAGCCAATGAAGCTTTAGGCACTGTTGCAGTTCCAGGGCAGCCAGCAGCTCGACGCGCATGTATGTTTCATGAAGGGGGTTAAAAAAAGGCTCCATATGCTCGCGAGCCGCGCTACTCAACAACTACTATCCCTAGTCTGGCATCATCTACTGACTAGACATGGGTTGAACAGAGCTCCGGTCGAGATCGATCAGCGATCCATTGTGCTGGTGTTTCGGTCTGGCGCGTTGCTGGTGGGGCGTTCGCGCCTAGCAGCGTATAACCGCAAGCTCATCGACTGCTCTCATCCAATGATTCAGCAAGCGCCATCCGGCGCAGCAAGGAACCTGAACTTCGGGCGATCGGCGACCCAACAAAGGGGGATCAAGAAGAACTGAAGAGAGGCTCCTCAAAAGCAGGGAGCTTCGGGCTGTCGATTGGACCGTAAAAGCGCCAAGTTTGTTTCAGGTCATTTAACCATTGAGACTCCGGCTAGGACGGCGCTGCCCCAGAGCCCCAATATAAAGAGCAGACTGGGCGCAAGTGTCATGAAGGAAAGGAGTAGAAAAATAAATAATCTGTTTTTATCTCACATTGTGACCAGCATACTGGAATGTCTTTCCCGTCAGCAGATATGTGCATATAAATCCTGAGTGATGAAGCGGGTTGCCTGAGGTCTATTGCTGGGGTGCGTTTGTACTGGAAGGCTATCATAAGTTATCGAGGAGAGAAGCACGGACCAGCTCCATTAACTCTGGACCCCTACATGAGAATGCTGAGGGGTAGCATGCCATGTTGGTCTTTGGTTTGCCTTGTGTTGTTTGTGCAGCAAACACCAACAGCCTTTAGGATGTGAAATGCCTTGACAGTCGGCCCTGCGAGTGGGCTTTAATGTTGGCAAGCTGACAGATTCAGAGCATTTGACAACATGGGATGATTTTCAGATCTCCTGCCAGGGTTTGACACGTGCAAGCACCTGTCCTGGCTCTTCATGCATCTGAGGTTAGTTGCTTTCTCATTGGCTAGAATCCTTTGACAAGGCGTGTGGGGCCACGACCCACCAATGGAAGTGCCCAGAAACCCCACTGGTGACGGTCAGTGCACAGCCTCCAGCGCGGCATTGAAAGCGTAAAGCCTCGATTCCCGACCTTGTTGGCGAGCCTTCTCCCAAACATCCGGCGGTCATCCCCTTTGCCTACGCTGGCAGCAAACACCGCATACGATCTTTAGATCATCGCCCTCCATATCATCGCTTCAAGAACCGAGCACCACCTGTATCATTTGCATTCATCATGTCCCGCGGCAACCAGCGCGAGAAGGCCCGCGAGGCTAACCTCAAGCGGCAGGCTCAGCAGGTGCGTTTTGCTTGAGTCACAACCATGCCATCTAAATCCAGAAAAATGCTGACATTGTTTTCTTTCCCTACATACAGAAAAAGCCTCATGGCATGAGCGGCTCTGAGCTGGCTCGGGCCAAGGAGATCGCCGCGCAGCGCATGCGCGAGAAGCAAGCTGCTGGTATGCGCGGACCCCTCTTGTTGCGCAATATGTCCTTGGGACGGCCTAGCGACTGACATGCTTCCAACAGCTGATGCCAGGAAAGCAGCAGAGGCTGCTGCTGCCGCTGCCCAGAAGGCCAATGGCAAGAAGAAATAAAAAGTCAGGCTAGTTGACACACCTCTCGCTGCGTTGGATATACCCCGCAGCGACAACGACATTAACGACACATCCCCCTCTTTCTACATTGTTAGCACACGTACGGCGTCGCAATGGTTTCATGAATTTATTTTCAGGCGATCCACACCACGTATATTGGAGCGATTCGGTTTCCCCTGCGGCTGCCAGTAAGGAAAGGGTATGCTCCGATACCATCGCCACTGCACACAACATCCTCTCATCTTGACTATCGTCATCGTATTAGCGGGAAACACAGAAGGAATTGCATGGACTACGGCGCTCACAGGCTTGGCTTCTCTAGGCGTAGGTGAAGGCGTGTTGTATGGCAATGCGGATCTTTACCTTGTCCTTTTTTTTCTGATGGATAGGCGCCATGCTCAGGGAGGAGACCTTGCGTTCTACTTTTTATATTGTTGCCATTTCTTTCTCACTGCAACGGTGATTACTTTCTACCCTTACAGTTTGCCCATACGCTAAACCCTGCTACAGTGGAATGACACCCCGACGGGAATAAGCCAAGGTGTGTGATGGTCATGGATGAAGACGTCTAACCTGTGTCCAGTCTATCGTTACACCTAAAACCTATTTTCTGCCAATCTACCTACCTGCCTAACATTGAATAGGACCTTGGAAAAGGATACTTTCAACATTGTTTGAGACACTTTACCAGGCAGATATCACGGCAATGTCCCCCATCCCGGTTTCTTCCCATTAATATTGATCTGTGCCTGCAGTACATAAATCCGATCCAGTCATATATAGGTATTCTCCATACCTTTTCTCTCCAAAAAAGGCAATATCCCAAGCCGGCAAAAACCGCTCTTGCACGAAAGAGGAAGAGTTTTAACACCTCAACCCCCCCTCCGACAACTTCCGTTACAGAGACGGTTCTTTCCAGGCCTTCCTTGAAAATGGAAGGACTAGCCAGTAGGGAGAAACAGAAAAGAAGAAAAGACAGAAAGTTCTACAGCCAAATGGTATTTCCGACTCTTTTGCTTTCCACCCCAGTCAACGCAAGCCGATCCTCAAATACCATGAGCTTTTGATCATTACATCATCACCACCGTTGTTCCCATCTAAGCCCTGAAGCGCAGAGGCTGGATCATATTCATCGGGACAGAACCTAAACGCAATCAGCAACATGTCTCTTCAGGGGAAAAGCTCCACTGGAGAAACTTACCACCGAAACCGCCAAAGCTATCCCTCCCTTGCACAGCAGCAGGGAAGCCAGGGAAGCTGCACTGCACAGCGCATACGCAGGCGCCATTCTCTCCGATCTGCCCAATGCCGGTGACGATGTCTGTGCTAGCCGCGGGCGGTGGGCTGACGGCGCCACCAGCACCGGCGTCGATGGTTGTCGGCAAGGGAGCCAGCGAGGTCGTCGAGTCAGAAGCAGCAGGAGGAGCCGGAGGGTTCGGGTCCGCAGCGGCGGGCGGAGGATTGCCGGTGATAGCAGAACCAGCGCCATTGCCGTTCTGCTGGATGGCAAGGGCCTGGAACTGTGCGTGGGTCTTGTCTGCCGTCGGGTTGATGCTGAAGACCATGCCGCGACCGCAGTGGTTGCCTTGGCGGCAGTAGAACCCTGGAAGACCAACGTTAGTCTGAACGATCCAAATTGTAATAGGGGTTAAGGGGGGCTTTACAGAGCGGAGTGTCAACCATAACCTGCATCGCAACTTGCGGGGGCGGGTTGACCGTGTTGTTGGGGTTGGCCTGGTATCCTGAATCCATGCCGCCCTCAAGAGGCTGGCAGGGAGTTTCGAAAGAGGACTGTGTGGCAGTGTGGTTCTGGCTGAGGAAGGTGAAGATGACGGTGTCACCTATGGAAGCTTGAATCTGAGGAGGGTTGAAAATAAGACCGGCAGGACCACCAACAGTGACACTGTGAGTGGCACCTGTGCCGACCACTGTGGTGGTTGGGGTATCAGCGATCGTTGTTGTGGCGCCATCGACGCCAGTGACGACGGCAGGAGGGGCGGTCGCCGCGACGGTCTGGGTTACTGTGACAGTCGAAGCGGTGTTAATGACTGTGGTAGCAGCTCCGCCACCCAAGTTCACCCATAAGAAGTTGATGGATGTGCCGGCACCACGATTGAGACCAATCAAGCGAGCAAGCTCGGCAAGGTGAGCATCTGTCGCAATGATACTGGTGACCTGGGTCTTCACAACATCGGCCGATGCCCCTCCCCGAAGGTGGCCGTCCCGACGGGCAACTGACTTGCCAACCGCCAAGGATGCCATGCCCAAGATCGTAGATGCCGCTGTAGAGAGCCTCATTTTGTCTCTTGTGTCTCTGTTACCTCCTTCTTGTCTTCCCTTGATATTTTGTTTTTCGGATGTGGTGCCGTTGCTGGCTCAAGTCCTCCTGGGATTATCTAATATCAAAGCAAACTAGTCGAGTCCCTGCTCGTAGAAACGAAAGATGAGAGAGCGGATGGAGGAATAGGAGGGAAAGGAAAGAATGGATCAACCACAAATGAACGAACGCACACACTGAAGAGAAGAGATAGAGAGAAGAGGAAAAACTCAAACGAGGACAGAAGGAGAACCAGGGCTTCTTTTTGAGACGAAACAAAAGAAGGCTGACCACGGGACGGGGGAAAAGGAGAACAGGCATGGCTTAAATCCGGGCACGAGGATCTCCGGGCACATCATCCAGGCGGTAGGAAACAGGGGAAGGCTTTGCGAGGAATCAAGGACTCAAGGACAGCGATTCATGTGCCATGGTGCATGAGTTGGCAGCCAAGCAACACGGGGGGGCAAAGTCTGCGTTCTGGAGTAGCGGGGGGAAGGGCTCGAAACACTTCAGGAAACCATCACCGTGGTAGCGCACTCCTTGTCATGGGTTGGAGCCCACGGCAAATGGGCAATTGTGCAGATATCCATGTCAAGGGCTCTGGATCTGGGCCTCTCTTTTTTGCCGCCAGCCCTTTCCGCGAGATTCAGCCTTCAGGGTTCGGCGAAGCCAAGCTTTTCAGCCAAGCACTAGGCGTGCTGGGCAGATCTCGCGTGGCCAGCAGGGCTGCTCGTCACTGGCTGCAGACAAACATCGCCATGCCCTATCCTCTCCGATCCATGGCATGCCATGGGGAATTTACTGCAGAAAGGGGCATTCATCCCGCTCAGATCGAGGGGCAAGCAACCGAGCAGGGAGGTTACTGTTACAAAGTCGTCTCAGATTCGGCGCTTGACGTTTGGCGTTGCGCCAAGACTTGAGCGCACGGGCGGCTGAGATTAGACGAAGTCACCTACCATATCCGTATGAATTGCAAAGTCGTATGTAACTTCGTAATGACTGGATGATCTTGACCTGTCACTTTGGGTTGAGTTAACCACATGAAGAGTATCGCCAACTAATCTTGTGTTCCGGTCAAGAGACACATTCATAAAAAGCAGTAATCTTCTAAAGATATGGAATACTAAAAGTTGTCCTTGGTTGCGTGTGCCCTTGCGCAGCTGCTACGATACTCTGTATGACAAGTACGTTTCCTCTCGGAAACCGGTGGTCCACCGCAACCGTTCGGAAGCTCTCAAGATCCACTCCCCGACATGAGTTGAAAGCGGCCGCTGACATGGGCCGGCGGCAGCTTTTGTCTGGGTTTCAACATTCAGTTGAATGTTTCTTCGGTATGGTAGAGTGGAACTTTTGCCAATATGGGATCGTCACAGAGATCCAGAACCAGAGCCATGATCAAACGTCTGCGTCTCTGGGAGGACGGTAATTGGTTCGCTAAGACGGTGTGACATCTAAGAACTTTACCTTGGTAGGCAGGCATGCACGCGACTTATTGAACTGCCATCCCGTCGATATGAGAATTTACAACCTACCTTAGCCAGGTAGGATCAGGAAGGGGAACACAACTCCGTGCGCAGTAATCCTACTCCTACGGCCCCATTGCGGATGAGGCTCCGAACGGGTGGTCATTGTTCCGGATCCTTAGCAGCGTCACCATGAACTGCCCTACTTTACATAAGCCGGGACGGACACTAAAGCTAACCCTCCCCTTTCTCGAAGGGGGAGGCAGCCAATATTTGCTTGTTCATAGAGGCAAGCCTTGGTATTAAGCATCTATGCACTCAGTTTACCGTCTCTTGAGGGTGTAACCTTTCTCTTGAAAGGAGTGCTCGAAGCGGTCAACGCCGGAGATTGTACTCGATAACCATTAGCATCCTCGTCAAGGGAATTACAAAGATGAAATCAAAAGCTTCCTAAAAAATGCCTACTATGTGGTAGCGTAGGTGTAGAGGAGAGGGAAACAGCTGGGCCACAAAGAACAGGTGAAAGACTCCAACAAGGAACTTGAAGGTGCCGTCCTTGAGCCAAGCATTCTGCAACACCAAATGTTAGAGAAGGTCGTTTTCTGGGCGGCGATCAGGGCGCCACAACTTCTAGGCATATGGTGAAACCTGCCTGTGCAAATACTATACGGAATATTCCGCACAGAGATATGTCAAAGATACTTTATATGTATCACCGAATTGTAGTATTCTCTGTTTTCTTTGCCTACATGAGTGCTGGGGTGCCTACCTAAGAGATAGGCTTGCTAACGTTGGGAACACTGGCTGCTGTGAGTCACGATTTAGGGCTTCGGGATCCTTGTTTCTAAAAACTGCCAAGTTTTGACAGCAGACCAAACCAGATGGACGATCGGTCATCATAGATTGAAGCATAACAGTGAGCAACATGTTGCCCAAGGTACTTAATGAACATCCAGGTTCCTGCTGAATTATCGGGCGTGATTTCACCAGTCGTTTTTGAGCTGCTATCTTGACCTTAGCTCCAACTTACATCTACATTCAAGAAGCTTCTTTGGGAGCTTGCTCGGCCTGCCGAAGAGCCTGCTGCTTCCCCTCGTATAACCCCGTATAATAGCCTACGAATGTAAGTAACAGCCCTGTAGTCTAGTTACCAGAAGCAAAGGAAGTACATTACCAGCGTAATACCACGACATCAAGAGCTTCTTTAGATCATCATCGTGAACTGTAAATTTATCGACTTGTCAGCTGCTCGAGATCTGACAATTATAAGGCACGTCGGTTGCTAAGCAGTACATACCAGTTCCAACGAGGGTTTGTGGCCCAAGTGCAGCGGCCGCGGTGGATCCAGAAACTTGAGGTCCGTCCTCCTGGCAAGGTCGATCTTTTCGTCAGCTTGTTGTCGAGTTCAAACAACTCAAGATGAGAAGGGTAAAGACACGAAGATCTTGTTTCGTGCCAAGCCTCGGTGATGCTTAGCCTGCAAGTTTCATCGCCGAACGCACCTTCTTATCTGCAGCGGAGCCCTGAGCATCCGGAATGACCGGATGTGAGGCTGCTGGCTGTTGTGTTTCATCATCGTGGCTGTCGCCTACTCCCTCTTCGTCCATCGGTTCATCTTCGTCGAGCTGGCCTTCGCCTTTTTCCTTCCATTCTTCGCCTACTTTTTCCTGGTCAGAAGTTTTATAGTTGCTCCTCTCAGCTTTAGCTTTTGGCCGGGCTCTGATATTGCAAGTTAGCTTTCTTCTTCCGTACGCAAACGATCAAAACACGTTTGGAGACAGAATCTGGAGGGATTCTTACGAGCATTCAAGTACTTCAAGGTCCTCCAATGAGCCCCTCGCATGAATACTATGGTATTTCTGTGTCTTGTGAGTCGCCAGCTGCGACAAAGCAGCATGCAAACCGACATACCTTATACTCCTCTAATGCCTGGTTCCATGACTCAATGAGCATTGAGTCATCCCATATTTCTTCATGAGTTGCTGCTTCTTGGGACTCCATGGTTTGCAGAGATGCTTATGAGATGGGGGAGGGGATGTGTTTAGGCAATGCGTTACGTATGCCAAAAACGCAGCGCCTCCAGCTCTTTGAAAGGCCGAGCTCTCTTCACGTTATCCGCGCGATGGTAGCAGTCAAAGCCCAAATAGAGAAAAGCAGTTAATTATGCTGACAAGGTACAATTCAATGTCACTTCATCATGGCAGGGATGAAGCTTTTGGTTGCTGCCTTGACTTCCTACGGTCTACCGAGTTCTCGGAATGCAGGTTTTGGAGCTTGACCATAAGCGCTGGTGTGTAATTTATCCCATAGCCATCGAACATACATGTAATTTAACAACAGAACACGTATCATGCAACACTGGGCGGTAAACAGAAAGGGTCGACTTTATCCATGAAAACTCCTCGATCCTCTTTTTGACTTTCCCAGTCTTTCTGAAAATGCAATCAAATGAGAGCATATCAGATGAAAATTTGGCGCAAAAAAAAAAAAAAAAATAAAATAAAATAACTACAGTATTGGAAGTGTAGCAGGACAATCGCAATATATCGAAACGATGAAATTGACGACGCCAGATGCCCCGCCGTAAGGTTTATGTACCCCGCTATCATGCAGAGTCTAGAATTCGACAATCCAATTCTACATCGACATAGGTAGAACACGAGTAATCCTACCTCATCTTCTGTTCCCTGTGATTTTGACCAAAACACTAGACTCCGTCCCTTCGCCAGTCAATTTTCAGGTGGAAGGCGCTGTTATTGCTCGCGACACGAGCTGCTATTCAGCCAGTTAACCCAGGTCCTTTACTCCGCAACCTCTATATCTGAAATTCCAGGGTCACAGCCTCACCACGGTGTCTTTCACATCCACAGGACTGAGCTCTTCTCATCCACGTCAACATCAAGGTAATCGTTTACAAAGCCCAACCCTGTCAAGAAGAGACATCATCAAAATGTAAGTCTCCCTGCCACAACAAGCGTCGGATATCCTTAACCTCTTACAAGCTCGCCGTGGGATTCAAACAGGGGCTCTTCCCAGGTCAGTCTTCTGAGTAAATCTCTCCTGTTTTGCGAAAGCATTCCTACTTACACCATGTAGGAAGCGGAAAGCTATTACGTTGGCGTTGATGTAGGCACCGGCTCGGCGCGGGCCTGCATCATCGACTCAACGGGTGAAATCAAGGCTCTGGCAAGCGAAGATATCAAGCTTTGGCATCCATCAAGCTATGGGGGAACGCACTATGTAAGTGTTGTTGCGCTAGCAAAGACTGTCATCGCTCTATCCTGCTAACCAAGGGGATATACAACGACAGGAACAATCTACCACTGACATATGGCGGGCTGTCGCAACGTGCATTCGGACGTGTCTCTCCACTTCTCGAGTCCCTTCTACAAGCATCAAGGGAATCGGCTTCGACGCAACTTGCTCCCTGGCAGTTTTCACCTCTGACACCGACGAACCCGTTCCTGTTACCTACCCTGACTTCGCTAATGATGGCAACGACCGCAACGTTATTCTCTGGCTGGACCATCGAGCGCTCGCCGAAGCCGAAGAAATCAACGCCACCAGGCATCCACTCCTCCGCTACGTTGGCGGCACAATGAGCCCGGAAATGGAGGTACCCAAAGTGTTATGGCTGCAGCGGCACATGCCACCTGATCTGTTCAGAAAATGCAAGTTCTACGACCTCGCAGATGCTTTGACACATATGGCGACCGGAACCGAAACACGCAGCTTTTGCAGTGCGGTGTGCAAGCAGGGCTACGTTCCTGTTGGCATAGATGGTAGCATCAAGGGCTGGCAAGAGGATTTCTGGCGCACGTTGGGTTTGGGCGAGTTGGTTGAAGAAGAGTTTGCACGGATCGGGGGTGTAGATGGGGTGGTGAGCCCTTTCCTTCTTACTAACCTGTCATGGTCTTCTTTTCTGTCTTGAAAATGGTGGCTAACTCTCGAATTGTGGGCAGAACGGATCATTTCTGAGCGCTGGCGAGCTTGTTGGCCGCTTGTCAGAAAGGGCAGCAAAGGATTTTGGTCTCCCAGCCGGTATTCCTGTCGGGAGTGGTGTCATCGATGCCTACGCTGGTTGGATAGGCACCGTTGGTGCTCGGGTGGGTCTGGACCCGAAGGATGAGGAGTCTCTACCCAACGACGTCTCCCAGGCATTCACGCGACTGGCGGCTGTTGCAGGGACATCAACCTGCCATCTCGCCATGTCGCGTGAGCCAGTGTTTGTGCCGGGAGTATGGGGACCATATCGAGACGTCGTCATCCCGGGCTTTTGGATGGCAGAAGGAGGGCAGTCGGCGACCGGCGAGCTCCTGAAGCACATGCTCGAGAAACATCCTTCATACCAGGAGACACTCAAGGATGCCAAGGCAACCGGCAAAAACATTTATGAATTTCTCAACGGTCATCTGCGGCAGCTCGCCTCGTCCCACAAGGCACCTTTCATTGGCTACCTTGCTAGGCACCTCTTCTTCTATGGTGACCTCTGGGGCAACAGGTCTCCGATCGCAGACCCGACAATGCGTGGAGCAATTATAGGCCTTAGCAGCGACACAAGCCGTGACAATCTTGCGATCACATACTATGCGACAATGGAGTTCATTGCGCTGCAGACGAAGCAAATCATCCAGACGATGAACGAGGCGGGTCATGGGATCCGCGGCATCTTCATGAGCGGTAGTCAGTGTCAAAACGAGTTGCTGGTGGAGCTGATTGCGACGGCATGCGAGATGCCAGTTGTAGTGCCGCGTTATGTCAACGCAGCAGTGGTCCATGGAGCAGCAATGCTGGGAGCCAAAGCTGGAAGCGCTGGCCCGGAGGGGAAGACGGAGCCACTGTGGGACATAATGACACGAATGAGCAAGCCGGGAAGCGTAGTGTATTCAAAGGCGAGTGAGGCTGAAAAGAAGCTCTTGCAGGCCAAGTACGAGGTGTTCCTGGATCAGTGCCGGACGCAGCGTGAGTACCGGAGGAAGATTGACGAGACATTGGAGCAGGCTGAGCTTGGAGGGAACTAGGATCATTCAATGCAGTCATAAGTAAGAATAGAGGATAACATACAAGTACAAAGGAGCCTGGGTTTTCACATAATGTTCGGCTCGAGGAGGAAATGAGCAGCTGAGCATCCTCTGGGTGTTGGGGCTGAGGTCTGAAATGATGCCAAGCAGACCCACGGAAGACTCCGTCGCGACTCGCTAGCTTGCTCTGAGTACGGTCCGAGCTTCCGATAAGATAAGAGGCTTGAGCTGGGGTTGTCACGCCCCACTGTTTCCTGCAAGGCACTCTCAAAGCCTTCCGTTTCCTGGGAACCAAACTGGAGCGTGCGCCAGGAAACAACAACGGGCAGCAGAAAAGTTGCGGCCCAAAACTTCAAAAAGCAAACCATCAACACCAAAACAACCCACCCAGGTCCCTCCAACCGACTCTTTGCAACGCGCATTTCGGGCACGCGTTGCGCTCCTGGTACGCGGCAAGCGAGGACACGCGCAATTGCTGCTCAAGCGCCATCAAGAAATCATATTTCGCGATCCGTGAGACGTCAAGCGCAAACTGTAACAGGACGCCAAATCGCATCATCACCAACCATGTCGCTCATCGGAAATAACCCTTCCGTGCCACCATCCTCGACGAAGGCGTCGCTGTTCAGCTCCCCGACGACCTCGGCAAATCCGACTGGCGGTCTCTTCGGCTCGACCACAGGCGGCTCCTCTCTTTTCGCGCCAAAGACTGCGGGCAGCACGACGACATCGACGACGCAGCCGACGTCCACCACTGGCCTTGGGACATCTCTCTTTGGTACCTCAACTACGGCAAACACCCAGAACACGGCCAATGCCGCACGACCCTCACTTTTTACCGCCGGCAACAGCATCTTCGGCACCAGCACAACCCAGCCAGGGCTCGGAGCCAGCAGTCTAACGACCGCCGCAACGTCAAATCAACAAGCTCAACAGCAGCAGCAACAGCGGCAGCAGCACCAGCAAGCCGCGCCAACTGGTGCACTGTTTGACAGTTTGCTTGCCAGGAACAAGAAGCAGGCCGAAGGCGAGACGGCTCTCGGCGAGCTTCCCTCTCTGCAGCTGGGCTTGGCTGACCTGCGTCAACGCCTTAGGAAGCTGGGCCCGTCGTCGGACCGCCCCATCGAACCCGGGAAGGCTCATTACTTCCTTGCTGCGTCTGGCGTCGACCCCGGTGCTGCCGTTCGCGACCTTGGTGCTCTTGGGCTCCAGGCCAAGACCGAGAGGACTGCCGCTTCCGTTGGACCTGCTGCCGGGCCCTCTGGTGTTTCCACCACTGGCTTCGGGACTGGACTCGGCGAGGTAGATGTTGATACATATCTGTCGAATCTTCAGACCAAGACGACGTTGAGCATGATTGCCGATGGACTGGAGCGGTCGGCTCGGGATTTTGACGCGTTCCTGGAAGAGAATGTAACGCTGGAGTGGGAGGCCCAACGCAAGCGCATCTACCAGCACTTTGGCATCAAGCCCAGAGACAGCAGCGTCGCAGGCACAACCACAGCCCAACCGACGGCTACTCCTTCTAAGGATGGTCAAGGCACTTTTGGGCGCTCCAGGAGGAAGGCAAGCCAACCGCCGCCCGGCGAGCGCCCTGCGCAGCGGATGAGCATTCTTGGGAGGTCTACGATGATGCGCTCGGTCATTGGCACGCCGACACGGATTGGGGCACACGCGCCTGAATTCTCGGATGTCGAAGCCCGTAAGGATTCCAGCGGTGCGGCTGTGGCGTCGGTCGACGATCGGTTCCTTCGGGAGAAGCAGGCTAAGCTGGCCGAAAAAATTCGCGAGTTTAACGATGCCCGACAACGAGGAACGCCTTTCTACATTTGCCGTGATCTGGCCGATTTGGAATCCAAGTCTGGCGACCGTCACGGCCCACACATTGTTGAGGCCTACAGGGCTGTCATGGAGATGGTCGGCGAGCACCCAGATGCGGGCGAAGCCCCGCGCGAGCGTCAGTTCGCTAAGATGTATCTTGATCCCAACACACAGTCCGCCAACGCGTTGGCCATGCGCAAACAGATCCTCAAGGGCGCTACCACGTTCCTGGAGAAGCAATTCTGGAACGAAGTCAACTCGCTTATCGCCAAGTATCCCCAAGATGCCAACTTGGGCGGCTTGCCCGATGTGGTCAGCAAGATCAAGGCGTATATCCGGTTGCGCATTGCGCGCAAGACACTGGTGCCCGACAACGTGGAGTTGCAACAGATCAACGGCGAATATGTGTGGGCAATTGTCTTCTACCTGCTGCGTGCTGGGTTTGTGACGGAGGCAGCGCAGTATGTCAATAGCAACCAGGCACACTTCCGAGCAATTGACCGGACCTTCTCGGGCTACATCAATAGCTACGCGTCGAGCGAGGAGCGCCGGCTCAAGCGGCAGATGCAGGACCGATGCATGAGCGAGTACAATCAGCGCATCCGCAACGCGCCCGAGGGGTCTATCGATCCGTTCCGTATGGCATGTTACAAGATCATCGGTCGCTGCGACCTGAGCAATCGCAGTCTGGACGGCCTGCAGACCGATGTCAACGACTGGATTTGGCTCCAGTTCAACCTTGCGCGCGAGACGGATCGTTCGCTCGAGCTGGCCGGCGAGTCTTACGGACTGGCCGAGCTGCAGGCCAGCATTCGCGAGATTGGCCTGAAGCACTTCCCCAAAACGGCTGCCGAGGATACTAATGGAAGCTTCGGCATGTTTTTTTACCTGCAGATCCTTGCGGGCATGTTCGAGCAGGCCATCGCCTACCTTTACCCCTTCTCGTATGTTGATGCAGTCCATTTCGCCATCGCTCTCACGTACTACGGCCTGCTACGTCCGGTGGATGCGGCGTCTGCTGGGAACGAGCTGTTATCGCACAACACCCGGTCAATGCCACAGATCAACTTTGGCCGTATGCTCGGTTACTACACGCGCGACTTCCGCGCAGCCAACCCAGCTGCCGCCGTGGACTATCTGGTGTTGATCTGTCTCAACGCCGACGAAGCTGCCGGCGGCCAACAAGCGCAGGCGGCATTGTGCCATGAGGCCCTGCGCGAGCTGGTCCTGGAGTCTCGCGAGTTCAGTCGTCTGATTGGCGACATCCGGCCTGACGGCCGTCGCATCCGCGGTGTCATTGAGGAACGCGGGCCGCTCATTGCCCTCGGCCAGGAGGATGATTTCATCCGCACCATCACCCTGCAGGCGGCTAGCTTCGCCGATGACAACGGTCGCACCACCGACGCCGTGTTGCTGTACCATCTGGCCGAGGACTATGACACAGTCGTATCGATCGTTAGCCGTGCTCTCAGCGAGGCCATATCGCTGGAGATTGGCGAGGACCCCATGCGGTTAATACCGGTGAAACCGAGAGTTACAAACGCCGAGGGCCAGGTGGAGGAAGCCGCGCCTGGCAGCAGCCTGAGCCTGGCTGCGATCGACGATCCGGTCGAGCTGGCTAAGGCCATGATGGGCATGTATGAGAGAGACCATATGTTCTGGCAAAAAATTCGCGAGCCTAATCGTGTGGCGTGCTCTGTTCTTCTGCAAATGGCCGATATCAAGAGTCTGGTAGAACAGGGCCGGTGGGCAGAGTGTTTGGATGTGAGTACCTATTCCCTTCCTTCTCCTTAACTGTCTTTCGCGACCAGCTGATGCTGATGGTGATGCCAATTTCATATAGAAAATCCGCGCCCTGGACATCCTCCCTCTCACGGCTCGTGGCGATCCGGGCACGATTCGCAGCTATGCGGCACGGTTCCCGTCGCTGGCACAGCCCGTGGCCATCAACGTGCCCAACTTGCTCATGTGGACAGTACTCTGCTGCATGAGGCAGCGCGAGCGGCTAGCCGGAGGGCAGTTTGCTGGCAACGAGTCTACTGCTCGCCTCATGATGGACGAGCTCAAGCAAATGACGGTCGACCTAATGGCGTACACCAGCCAGTTGCGCTACCGGTTGCCGCCGCATCTTCACGAGGCGCTGGCCAGGGCAAGCGCCGATTAAGCGGCCATCTGGGGCCTGGCATTAATTGCTTCTCGTCTAATAGTTACCTATGGCGGAAGAGAGGATGCGGGTTGAGAATGTACACATTAGATATGTCTGAGATGCCTTTGGGATTGTGTAGCTCAAGATTCTGTTCAAGTATCAATCAGGCTCTGGGGAAAGTGACGGATGTTCACCCGTGTAATTCTGATCGTCTACCTCCATACATAAAGAAAGATGGTGTGCTTTCTGTCTCTTTTCTCTCTTTTCATGCATCAACAGTCTCTAGGCCCTATCGAGCCTGGACGATGACAGATCTCTCCCCCCCTCTCTGAGCTCGAACTAGCTAAGTAGTGCGCTGGCTTGAATCGCAGTCAAGTCGTGTGTGAAAAGCGAGCCGACACAGCCGAACGACGCTTGCCAACCGCTATCTGGTCGGCCGCAAGCTGCTGGATGGAGAAGAAAAAACGGTGGGGATTTTCTCCCAACACGCTCAACGCACCAAGCATACCAAACAACCGTAAGCTCCAGCTGGTCTGGCTCCCACGCGCCGCGTTTTTGGTTTTCGCCACTCTTCTTCCACCCCACACATGACTCGGTGGTATTTGCTGGCAGTTTGCCCACTGATTCGTATTGCCTTTCTGGATGCCCGCAAGCCGTGTCGCTTTCACCTGTTCTCCGCTTCACTAAATCTATCCGCCGGCACTCGCGCGCGGTCCTCGACATTCCCACTGCTCCATTCGCATCGCAAAACTCGCTGACCGCTGACCCAGTCCGAGCTGGCGTTAGCTCCAAATTGAGGAGAGCCAGGGTTCCCCAATCCAAAGAAGGGTCGGGGTCGCTTCTCCAATCTCTCCAATCTCCGCACGTCGCTCGCAGCTGGGTCTCTTGGTCGTCACCAAGTGGTCCGCGAGACAGCGACAGCAACCGGATTGTACTAAGTGACTGTTTGTACTCTGCGGTGTGGGTGAGGGGAAGCCGTGCAGAGAGGATCGCTCACAGCTAGAATTCCAGGATTGGGGATTCCTCCACACGCTATCAGCGAGTTACTGCGCTCTGCTGCCACGCTATACCACTCCTGCTGCTTTCTGCTACTACTATACCGCTGCTACGCAGTCACATCCTGTACGGAAGGCACATATTAACAGTGGCCGCCCAGGAGTAGCTGTTAGTGTGCGTGTAGGCAGCTAAGGAGCGGTAGAAGTTGTGGTTGTAGTTGTTTGTAGCAGTAGTTGCAGTAGCAAGCGGGAGGGAGGAGGAAGAGAGCTTGCATGCTCTTGCAGCGGGTCATCCACAAACAGCAACAGTTCTGTTCTTGCGTCCGTACCTGCTTGAGCGACTGCACCGGGTATCTCATTCATACGTCTGTGTCTGTCTGGCTCGCGCGTCCATGGATTCCCCCTCCCTGCTGGTTGGTGTAGCCCCTACTGGTAGTGGCAGTTCTGCGAGCATCAATCCCAATGCGACAGTTCCCATCCCTCCTGACGATGCAACTACCGGCATTAGCCCGTTGGCCCACGGAGCAGCTTCCGTCCCCGCAGCCCCCGGAGGGATTGCTCCTGGCTATGGGGTAGGGGCTGGAGTTGGCGACATCAATGCTGATCTCAACGGGCCGGGAGCAGCACCAACAGCAACATCAAACTATGGCACCGGTCACCCTTTTCATCCCGGAGCGGCCTCGGCGGTTGGAGGAACCACTGGTCTTCAAAACCCGACTATTTCGGCAAACCCAGGAGCAACTCCCTACTCGCCTCCGGCATCGTCAGCGCCGGTCGACCCACGCTATTCCCATCAACAGCACCATTATCAGCAGCAACCACAAGCACAGGGACAACGGCAGCAGCAACAACAACAACATCAACGGCAACAGCAGCCCCAGCCCCAGCCCCAGCGGCTACATCAACAGCCAGATTTGAGAGGCTCAGCCGCAACATCCGTTCTCAATGCAGCTTCGTTCGGGGGTCCAACAGTTGTAAACACTTCCCCGACAACCTCAGCATCAATCCTGGCTGTAGCCCCAATCCCAGCATCAGAGACACAGTCAAGCAACAGCGCCCCTCCGATCAATGGTACTGCTACCGTAGGCAATGCTCCGACTGGTAATGGCCCTGCCGCTCCTCCCAAGAAGCGCAAGTCTGGCCCTGGATCACGAGGCGTGGCCAACTTGACTCCCGAACAGCTTGCTCGAAAACGAGCTAATGGTCAGTACCATCAACCCTATGTAGACATGCACATGTAGGTTGAGCTCTACATCTAACTGTGTATTAGACCGTGAGGCCCAACGTGCGATACGTGAGCGTCAACGGTTGCGGACTGAACAATATGAGCGTGAGATTCGAGAGCTCAAGTCCCAGGAGCCTTACAGGAAACTACAGGCCGCTCTGCAGCAAAAGGAGGCTGTGGAGGCTGAGCTAGCCGAAGTCAAGCGCTGCCTTCATGCCATCCTAGCCATGATCCAACCCATTTTGGGTGCTGCACCTGTGGTAGGGGCCGTAGGCGGCCCTACTGGTATGATTTGCCCTCTTGTTGCCTAATCTACTTGCGCCTTTGCTGTCGGTGCCGCTTGTGTTGTGAGAAGTAGGTTTTGCTGAGAAAGAAGATAGCTGCCGAGTCTCCGTCTGCCACCTCGCCAGTAGCAGTCCAGGCTGCTCATCCGGCACAACCATTGAGCTCGATCGTGTCGGTTAATCCGGTCTCATCAACACCCACAAGCGTCGCTTCTCCTGTTTCCGCGAGCACCCATGGCAGATGGCATGACAGTTTATCGCCCGTGACAACCTCGGTCAGCGTGGACGCCCAGACGCAGCCTGCACCACCACAGGCCCAGCTAGTGCCCCTCGAGATGCAGGACCAACAGCAGCGGTGCGGACCCGTCCCTCACGGCCTGGAACTTGGCTCTGACAGACTCCCTCTCGACTTCCTGCTTGCTCCAGATAGCAAGCACAAAATTGCCCGCATCCAAAGCGGTGTCAACGGTGCCCAAGACTCGCCAAAATATCGCCACGTGCCCATGAAGCACGACTGGACCGCTACCTCAAACATGCCAGCCATATCGGCGGCCTCGCAAGGACCGCCGACACACCTCTATGCTCCTGCACAACAAGAAGCGGGCAGCCATGCCATACCGACGGCTCTTCCTTCAGCTCCGTATCCGCCTGCCACAACAGATGTAACCGACCTGGCCTTTTACAACCTCCTACCTAAGAACTGCGCCCCAACCTGCCCTCTCGACTCTCTCCTCCTCGACTTCCTCGCCGAGCGCCGTCAGCGCGCCGCCGAGGGTCTACCACACCATGAAATAGTCGGTCCACGCTATCCATCCGTCTCATCCCTCCTTAACCCTGCCGTCTCAGTATACTCTCATCCCCTCTCCAAAGTCTTTACTGACATCCTCGCCCGCTTCCCCGACATCCACACCCTCCCGGAGCGCGTCGCCGTACTCTATCTCATGTTCCTCTTCATGCGTTGGCAGGTCTCCCCCACGCCCGAGAACTACGCCAGACTGCCAGTCTGGTTCCGGCCGTGTCGCTCACAAACCGAGCGCGAACACCCGGCCTGGCTGGATCATTTGCCGTTCCCCGGGATGCGGGATCGGCTGGTAAGGACATACGACCGCGAACCCGGGGGGTTCCCGTTCGACAACTTTTTCATCCCCTTCACGTCGACCTTAAGCGTCAACTGGCCGTACGAGGACACGTTCGTGCTGCTGGCCAGCCCGGATGGTGACGAGTTGATGATCAATCCTGTGTTTGAGCAGCATTTGCGAATGTTGGATAACTGGACTCTTGGGGAGGCGTTTGATCGGGCATTCCCAGGCCTGAAGGGAACATATAATTTGAAGAGATGAGAAGGTTGATTGGACTAGACATGGTTGGACAGGCTGAGATACCACTGCTTCATCGTTCGTCATCAAAAGTTCTGTTCTGCTACATGAACGTACATTATCCCTTTTCGGTTTTGCATTGTACTACACACAGAGCCATGGATATTTTTACACACAAGTCCTATGTGCCGAGTTGTCCTCCATGCGCCATTTTACGCCCGTTATCAACACCAAGAACTCTAAAACGCCTTTCCTTATTCCCACTGTGTAATACCCTCGCTATATGTTAAACCATGAGAGACTCAATCAAGCCCAGAAACTATACTTCACTACCTTAGGCCCTTCTCCCACAAACAAACTTGGGTGCTTTTCTCCAACCAGAGTCTGCCACTGAAGGCACCGTACCACGTCCGGGGCCCGAATAGTATCCACTCCCTCAGGAGAATCCATCCTGGCCCCGTCGCGTAGTGAATACACGCCGACGGTGCCGTCGTCATGGGCAGCTGCCACCGCCCCATGTGAGCTGTAACAACCCGCGTCAAGCACGTCCAGCCCTATGTGAATATGGCCCTCGTTTCGGTATCCGGGGAAAGTAACAATGGGAAGGGTTGAGTTCCAGTTCTGGAAGGTCTTGGCGGCTGGGTTTTTGCCTTTGGCTCCTCCGAGGGTATGGCTAACCTGAGGTTGATGGTTCTGTGACGCAAACAGCTTCGAAAAGCGAAGGTCATAAAGAGCCATGGAATGGTTGGGCCCTGCCGCAAGTATGGTGTATCCTCCCACAGCCCTGACATGGGCTGTCGCACTGGAGTGGCGGATTGTTTTCGGCCGTACTAGTGGTTCCCGAAGGTCCAACAGGCAGATATGTCCTGAACGGGTGCCTGCCAGGACTACCTCAGAGGAGTTAGAGGGAAGGAAGTCGACCGAAAGAATCTCCCGTTCCCATGGAGGGTTATTCACCCTGAATCGACTATGACCATTAGGGTTGTTCTGGTGCACTGACAACTGCGGTGATGATGAGGTGTTAATCCACTCAAGTTCATCGTCCTGGAAGCTGATAAGACCCCGGTTGGTGCCCAATATTCCTGTCAAACGTGAATTGGGGGGCGCAGCCCGGAGAGTAGTGATGTAAACTCCGGTGGAAGGGGGAGGGATATGCCATTGAGGAGGGATGCCAGTGTTCTGAAGATCTAACAAGCAAATCAGTCTTTGTGCAACAAACTTTCAAGGGGATGCCTGAAAAAAAAAGCCTTGTAAAGCCGGGCTGAGGAACAGGCTCACTTGTATGGAGTGCGCTAGGAGCGAAGAATGCAAGCCACTGGTGCGAACAGGCCATCAACAACTTGCCGCTTGGCTTGTGGAAGTCCATAGGTCCTAACGGAAGATAAAATCCTCCAATGTGATATGTAGGCACTGAATTAAGACCACGGAATTTCTCGGTAATCAGGATGTCGATCCTGTGTTTGGTTAGAAAGGTCCATATGGGTAATTCTTCGAAAGGATAAAGGCGTATATGACTTACGTCTCTTCTTCATTGGTTGGGATCCACGACTCTGCTAGACGGTGACCCATCCTTATAGCGAACACAGCTGGCATACCGCCAGGCACTTCCTGGGTAAAGCTGGATCCGCTATCCACCCACATCGATGAGATTGTCGCGTCCCCAAGAAACTGGACTGATCCCTTTTGCTTGAACCCTCCGACCCAGGAATGGAGCAGGATATCTCCAACTTCACCTTCACCACAGGTACTTCCACGCTCGCCAACAAGACCACCAACAGGACGACATCGTGCTATGCCTGTTTCCCGAGCAAGCAGCCCGGCTGCAAGGGAGCCAGAAACAACAACAGGGGAGCTGTTAAAAGCAGGTGAACCACCTGCAATATCCGGGGCAATTGAGGGTCGCCTGAGAAGGTTTGCTGTGGTAGTCTTCACACACAGAACTGATCTCTTTATGCCTCGGGCGCGCTCCCAGGCCTGCTTGCGACGCTTTGCCTTTTCCGTCTCTTCGGCTTGCCGCCGCTGGCGCTTAACATTGCGTTCAGACCAAGCTGCCCATTCGGGTGCAGTTCGTGACGACTCAATGCGAAAGTATCGCTGTTTCTCGGGGTCTGTGATAAGTCGGGTGTGAGTGATGGATGCTAAGCCAAAGTGATCATGCCTGAGGTTCTAGTACAAACCGTAATAGTGACCAGGTATCTCGAGAGGAGGCATTTGAAGGGCTTTTAATGTTGCAGCTGGCCAAGCTGAACGTGTCCCGTGATAGCAAGAGAAGTATGGAACTGGTATGATTTGTTGTGATGAGAGTGAAGAAGTGAAGATGAGCGATGAGGGGCTGTGTTTTATGTGGAAAGCCGACCTGCTCAAACGCTTTTTTCCTTCACTACTTGAAATCAGGCATCAGCATGCACTTCTCATGCCAAGTGCAGCAACCAGCTATTCAATGGCAGTGGGGTGATTAGTGATTCGTAGGATGTAAGCAGACCTTACACAGCGCTTGTTGTGTTGTGAAAGTTTAAGAGGAAAAGTTTAAGTCGACCAGTGTTGACCGTTGAGCCCAAAACCAAGTAAGGAAAGGAAGGCAGGATGTAATTGGCAAGGGCCCGTGCACCGTAAAAGAATAGCGCTGTCCGATCAACAAAGCCAGAGTCACCCCGGATGCAGCAATGTGAAATCTGTACGTCTGGGACAAAGGAGTCCAAACCCATTTTGATATAATCTTTCTTACATGAAAATACGTAATCTGCATCCTGTTTTCATTTGAGTTTGAACAAAATGCTGACCAGTTAACGATCAACTGTGCATGTACTTCTATCTTTCTGGGGACCCAGCATGAAACAACAGGTCACGTGATAACCTGGAGGAAGAACCTAAAAGACCAATGTGTCCCGACACCTCATGCACTGTGCCTCACAAACACTTTAGACAAGGAAGTCAACAAGCTTAAGTGTTAAACCTGATATAACGCTGGTTTGGTGGCGCTAAGGATAGACTCTAGCCCACAATACCGGGGCACAAGTAGAAGAAATTTGGACCCGATTGACTGCGTTTGTCTGCTTTGCTTGGTCGTATTTTTCCCACATATAGCACTGGCAAGACATTATCTTCTATTATGTTCCCTACATAATATGTTAGCCATTTAAAATCTATTAGATACTACTACCTACACACTCATAGGCGTCATACACATCATCGATCACATAGCAGAGCGACCATGGATTATTTTACTGTTTTATTAGATTGTCCTAAGAAAATCGGGGTGAATCTACCTAGCCCCTCGACGCGAGAGATGGAAAAGCCCTTGATTAAAGACCCCCACTCTGCACAAAGAAAACGAAAAATAAACACTTCAGAGGAGGAGGAAAAGCAAACACGCCCGACAAGCAGGTAAGGCCTTCCCCCAATCCATCCGTTCTGTTCATATCATATCATCGGCCGACCCGCTTGTCACCTCAATGACAAATCCCGCAGCCGAGTCTTCGCTGGTGCTGCTGCCCAAAAAAACAGGCGCAGTCTTGCTGCTCTCGAATGAAAACTATGTTGCGCTTAGGATAAGGGGTTAAAAAGCCGGTTGGGGTAGGGGCAAGCATGTGTCCTTTTAAAACCAGCACCGCCAGGTTTTGGTCCCGGCTCATATTAGGTTAGATACTAGCGACACGACTGCATACACAGCTCTGCCCGGATCCGGTCCACAACCCAAGCCCAAGCGCAGTCGCAAGTGATGGAGAGCGCGAGCCGCTTACTGCGACTTCTCGTGCTGGGTCGAGACGCGCTGCAGAGAAACGACAAAGTCCTCCAGGGACCTCTGCTTCTGGCTGCCCCTGAGCGACTTGCCGTGCATGAGGTTGTCGAAACCAGTGCTGCCCTGCAGGATGTAGTAGAGACCGCCCATGACGCAGAAGATGCCGAACGAGAAGATCCAAGTACGGACGACAGCGACAATGGAGGTCTGGTGGCCGTGCTCGAACCAGCCGAAAATGCAGAACAGAGTGGCGATGATGTCGACAATGAGCACGGCGCCAGACAGCTCCCAAGAGGGAATCGACGACCAGAAGGGACCATTGGCACTGAAATTCGTATTAGCAAAAAGCCAGAGTAATATCATTTAAACAGAGAGCGACGGGAGTAACATACCGAGTGATGAAGATGAGCCAGTTCTCGGTGAGCGAGACCTCAAGGAAGACGACCTCATCCATATTACCGAAGTTCTGGATGATACCACCATTGGGATGAGCGTACATAGTCGTGACAGTAATCCAGGTGCCGATGGCGAGGACGATGCCGAGCAGGACCGACATGCCCCAAAGCTTGGGAAGGTTCCACTTCACGGGCGTCTTGCTGTAGGGAGCGTTGTCATAGGCAATAGCCAGAGTGGCAACGTCGGCAAAGATGGCGATGAAGACGACCAGCTCAATGTTCAAGCTCCGGTTAAGAATGGCAATCCACAAGCCGAGATAGATCTCGAGGTGGATCGACAGAGCGATACGGTAGACGACATAGGCGTACATGCGGTGGAAAATCTGACGAGAAGTCTTCAAGGCATCAATGATGGCACCAAGACCAGGGGCGAGGAAGACGATATCAGCAGCAGAGCGAGCAGCATCGGAAGCACCCTCGACAGCAATACCAGTATCGGCCTTCTTGAGAGAGGGAGCATCGTTGACACCGTCACCAGTCATGGCAACCAGGTAGCCACGCTGCTGCAGAATCTCGACGACGTTGTACTTGTGCTGGGGGAACACCTCGGCGAAACCATCAGCAGCCTCGACGAAGTCGTAGACCTCAGAGCCAGGCATGTCACCGCCACCGCCGAGACCCAGACGCTCAGCGTTGTAAATGTTGGTACCGAGACCAAGCTGGCGGGCAGTCTCACGAGCAATGCCGACGGCATCACCAGTAAGCATCTTGATGGACAGACCGAGAGACTTGGCCTCGTTGACGGTACGGGCAGTGTCGTGGCGCGGAGGGTCGAAGCAGGGCATGATACCCAAGATCTCCCACTGGCCCTCCCCACGCTTGCGGGCAACACCCAGAGAACGGAAGCCACGAGAAGCGAACTCGGCCACCTTGTTCTTGTAGGCCTGGTCAACCTCCTCCGGGATGGGGTGATCCTCCTCGACAGTTTTGAGAACGAAGAGAGGCGCACCCTTCACGCAGATGATGCGCTCACCCTGAGGGGACTCGACGACGGCAACGACCTTCTTGGAGACAGGGTCGAAGGGGTGGAACTCGATGACCTTGTACTTGTTGAGGACGCTCTTGGCGCGGGGGTAGTGCTTCAGAGACTTGAGGAAAGCCTTGTCGATGGCATCAAGACCCTTCTTCTTGCGGGAAGCGGCCAAGCAGGCAGTGAGCATGAGGTCCTCGGGGTCAACGCCGGCGACGGTATAGGGCTCGTTGAGAGAGAGCTTGTTCTTGGTGAGGGTACCAGTCTTGTCAGAGCAGAGGATCTCAACACCAGCCAGAGATTCGATGGCAGAGAGCTTCTGGACGATGGCCTTCTTCTTGGCGAGGTAGGCAGCACCGACGGCCATGGTGGTGGTGACGACGGCAGGGAGACCGACAGGGACACCGACGATGGTAATGGCGAGAGTGAACTCGAGGATCATGACAATCGGGTTAGAACGGTAAAAGCTGGCAACCCAGACGACCAGGAGGGTCAGAATGACAAGGACCAGCAGGATGGTGCCGATGCCGTTGAGCACCTCCGTGAAGTGACCGCTGCCGGCGCTGGCGGCGCTGACGAGGGCAGCAGCACGGCCAACGAAGGTGTTGTCACCAGTGGCTGTGACGACGAGGAAAGCTTCACCACGCTTGACAGCAGACGAGGCGTAGCATTGGTCACCCTTGCGCTTCTCAACGGCGAGAGACTCGCCCGTGATGGCAGACTGGTCGACCTGGAGGAAAGCACCATCGGTGACGATGCGACCATCAGCGGGGATGATGGTACCCTCCTCAACCTGGAGGATATCACCGGGGACGACTTCGGGTGCCTCAATCTCTTTGAGAGTGCCATCACGCAGAACGACAGCCTTCAGGGCCAGAGTTCTAGCAATCGGATTAGCTCATGATCAACCATCGCAATGATAAAGTGTCGACCTACTTCTTGAGCTCGTCGACGATAGAACCAGCCTGGTACTCCTGAACGAAACCGACAACAGCGTTGAGCAGCAGCAGACCACAGATAACACCGAAATCGACCCAGTCCTCAAGACCGGCAGCCACTAGAGACAAGCAGTTAGCGGAATACCAACATCCAGCGGTCGGTGTGTGATGAATTAGTTTCATTGATTGGTTGGTGATGTGGAGTCAGCGCCAGACTCTTGGCGTCCTAACCAGGACATCAAGAGTCTGTCAGCCCGCATGCAACAGCAACGCCATTGCTATGCAGCTCAGCGTGACGTCCACGAGGGAAGCTCAATGTGTAAAAGCTGGGGGACTTGGGGGTGAAAATGGTCAGGGCGGAGTGCTACGTACGAACAGCGGCAGCCTAGTGGGGAGAAAATGCATGTTAGCATGTTTCGACGGCAAGTGGGGATTGTTTCGTTTCAGGTGAAGTCCCGAGCTGCAGGCACCGTGAAGATCATTACGTACCTCCATGACGAACTGGATAGGACCGACGAAGAAGCCGAAGAACTTGAGAACCAGGTTCTCCTTCTCCTCCCTACAACTGGTGTTAGCACATCCCCAATTGATGGATTACACTGCATCACCAAGCTGCAGTCGACGCGTCGCTGATCACGATGACGACGACTTCGGCTCAGCAGGTTCAGCAGTCGCGGAAAAGTGCTTGTTCAACACGTACTTCATTTGATTGAGGCCATATTTCCGGCGGCGCTGGATGACCTCCTCGGAGGTCAGACCGACGCGGGTGTCGGTTTGGAGCAGCTCCTCCGGGACAACGCGGAAACCGCCGGGCTGGACCTCTTCCTCCTCCTCAAACTATAGCAACGAGTCGTTAGCATTGGTCCGCGGCAGAAGGACAAGCGGTCCAGACATCGCACAGCAGTCTCCTGGCTCAGACGCATGCGCTGCGTTGATGCAGTGATGCGCTGGTCGCTCGGTCTGCTGGGCACCAGGCAGGGTAGGTCAGGGTAGAGCGTAGCAATCAATTGGTACTTACAGCACCATGGCCATCATTACTCTCCAAGTCCTCGATGAGGGCATCAATGTCCTCGTCCTCCTCCTCTTCCTCCGCAACGTGCTTGGGGCGAATAACTTCCTTCTCATCAAACTTGCCGCTCTCGATGTTGGTCGACAGCGCCGGGGCGCCGCCGGCAGGATGGTCGGCCATTATGGAAATCGATTGCGGCAGAAGAAGCTCTGCGCAAGGCTTGAATTAGGGGTATCGATGGGGAAACAGTTGGTTATGTGCGCTCAGAGCCGGGCGCGCGACAATAATTAAAGGTGAGGGTGAGGTGCGAACGGCACGCGTTCGCGCGCAAAAATGGCGGGGTTATGTGTTGGCTCTCTGGGATCCGAGCGAGAACCAGCCAGGTGTCGGACACACGCGCAGAATCAGAGGTTGCTTTGGGGTTTTTTTTGTGTGTGTGTGTGGGTGTAGGAAGCGTGGAAAGTGGGAGAAGGGCGAATGGATTGGCGGTACCCGTTCCCCAAAATCCCGGTGCGGGACGATGATGAGAAGGGATGAAAGTGGAAGAGAGGAGAGTGGACTCGAGGAGAGAAGCGAGACCTCACACGTCGAAGGGAGTTTTGCAAAGGACCTTCGTGCGTAAAGGAGAAAAGAGAGGAAAGAGAGAGGGATCAGATGGGGGGCGGCCGACGTATTTCAATCTTTTCGCGCAATCCCGCAGTCCGAGAACCGCCCACAAACCCATGAGCCCATGAGCGTTTGGAAGCACCCGGCCATTGAGCAATTGAGCAATCCGTGCCGGTCCGTTAGCAAAACTCTAATCACTGTGGTCACTCTGCCGCTTTGCGCAACTTGCGGCTTCCTTGCTATTCCCTGCCAGGCGTCGGCCAGTCGCCAGTCCTGTCCATTTCCAGAGCTCCAGTCCAGTACCTGCTGCTACTCTGCCGCTACGGAGGTACCTGCGCCTTTGCTGCTGTCGCCGCGGCAGCGGATGGTACTCTCTGTACGTAGCCCCATCCCAAGCCCATCGCAAGCCATCGCAAGCGAACCATGCCTACCTTGCCAATCCTGCCAACCTTGGCTCCCCTTCCCTGTTCTGGACAAGGTTGCCCGTGGAGCTGAGGACCTCCGTTCGCTGCACCGTCAATTAGCAGACCAGCGTCCAGCACGAAGAGCCGCCACCGCTGATGGCGAGTCTAGTGTCTCCACGTGCAGAACACAGTTCTCACACAGTGTCATATCCCACCGCCAACCACCTGCCACGGTTGTCCGCTCGCTGTTTGGGACGTCGGCGGTTTTACTCCCCCCACAATTCGCACCGTGCCGGCCTGGAAATCGACGTGACGAGACCAAAGCATTTTGGGAGGTGGGGGTCCAGCCAGCTCAGCTACCCTTGTCGACAGGCCCCAGATCAGGTGGGGCTCACGGGTGCAGGTCGCAATCAAGGGTGGGGTACTTGGGCTGTACATCGACCGCGTAACCCGAGCGCGTACCGCACCCCACCTGCAGGCGCGGTGCAGCCCGCATTTTGCGCGGGAGGTCGGTACCTTACTGTCGCTCAATGCCAAGGTACACAGTCAGGAACCTTGTCTGCGGGATTTTCTGGCGGTGCCTCCGGGTCTTTTGTGAGCTCCAGCCGGCACCGCGCTTTCGCCCAACATGGCTTACCGGCCAGCTTCACGGAGCAACCGCTGAAGCATTGAACACGCACTTAGCACATTGCACGGGCGCAAACTACAGTAGGCAGTATGTAGGGTAGCGTAAAAGACCAGTGGCCAGGAGGAAGGCCTGTAATTGAGCGTTTGGGAGGCAATTGGGTGGCAATTGGATAATGTTGCTGTCTTTCACTGCTGCTGTTGTCAACCATCTCTCCTTCGCTCAGAGGTATCTCTGTCATGTCCAAGTAATATGAAGCGCGCCTGACCGTTGCAAGCGCAAACCGCCAACCACGTACTCACAGTTGGCGACTTGCTCTCTAGTTGGTTAATAAGATGCTTGACCGTTGTTAACCGTTAGATACCTGATATATAAAAGAAATTCAACGGGCGTAGTTAACGGACGGCCTGGCGTCGTATACTTCGCTCTCTTCCTTTCGTCCATTTCCACTGCCTTTTTGTCTACCGCACCAACGTTTTGTTCCCAAATCTGTCAGTCTGATGTTGCACGCTCAAGCGGCAAATTCCCCCAGCTTAAGGTAGCTTGAAGAGCAACCGACCTGAGCTTACATCGCATTTCCGACTCCAACACTGACCGGAGAGCGAATGATGGAGGTTTGGAAATCGCACGGACACAAACGCACAGTGATGACAACCAAGGTCGTAAAGTGTAGAACGTGTAGTCAATTTGGTTTTGCTTAATGTTGCTTTCTCCCAATCTGGGCCATCCTTGTACTCCATAAAACAACTGCCTCTAAGAAGGCGTTTTTGTTCAACCCTCCAATGCACCCATTTTCGCGTACTCCCAAACCTTCGGTGGCAGCAAAACCATGATCCCGATGTCCTGGCTAGATATGCTTGGCAACAATAAAAGCGTTATATTTGCCACAGAGTCAGCGAGCGTAACAAACTCATCTCTCCTCGCTCTCTCGCTCTCGTCTTAGGTCGCCAGAGAGCGTGTAAGGGTCCCCAAGAAAAGAAACTTATGAGCATGTGGACCCAAGATGGAGGCTCGCTGTTCAACAAAGACGGGATGATGGGGCAAACGAGCCATTTGTTTGTTACTCTATCGCACAGTGATGCATCCAGGGCGCTGTGGCACTTGCACAACGTTGCCCTTCTGCTGATACTAACGTCAACACTGCCTGATGATATACATAGATTTTAATGGCGCTCAAGTCTTGCTTCGATGCTTCCAAGATTTTGGAGATGTCGCCGGGCCGGATTCAATCGGACCTTACGATGGAAATTCGCTCAAACAGTTTCTATTTCAGGGCCGGGAAATTATCAACAAGTCGGAGTCAAGTTTTTCGCCCAAAAAGACAAAAGTCTGTGTCTACACATCGAACAAGAAAGCCCACCAGTAGGGAAGCAGGTGCGGCACGGTGAGGACCGGCCGAAGCGGAAGTGCCGAGGGTCTGACCTCTTCCACTACGTCATTTCTGTGTCCAACCCTAGACCCCAGCAACAATCAGCTTCGACATAAGGTGAGCGCCGAACAGCGTTCATCGATGGAGATACAGCAAGCTGTTTACGCCGATCCTTCCGGGCCTTATCAAACTTTTTTCTCGAACTTTATGCGGCTCAATCGATAGCCTTGTCACAACATTCCACGATGGACCTGGAAGCATATCTTTGTGCTCCAGTACCTGCTTGGAACCATCGATCATTGATTGCCCGGCTTTTAGTTCGTCCTCTAGCTAAGGTCGGTGGTGATACCTAGACTACCTTCCTGCCTTTTCCTCTGCCCGGATTAACACCCTAAAATCTGTTTTGGTGTGGATCGAGTCATCGCAATCGGCCTACTCGTAATTCGTGACCCTCTGGCTAGTCTACGGCTTCGGAACAGCTTCAATGTGAAGCATGCCATGCCCTGATAAAGATCAAGCCAGCTGTGGCTGCGTTTCCAAGTTGTGGCGCTCCGCCCGTCCATCAGATGAAGCATGTGTGTAGGACAAAAGGAGTTTCATCGGGCTGGCTGTTTCAAACAGATACTGCTAGGCTCACCCTCTCAATGAGAAGACGGGTGAACAGGAGCAAGGGGAACAAAGATGCTAACTGAGTTGAACGATGAAAGATCTGCCTTCCCGTCATCATGTGCCAACCAAGTGCAACAATGCCGAGACCTATAAACTTTGACTGCACAACAAGCCTACTTCGCACCTTGAGTGAGAACGAGAACAGAGTGCAAGCAAAGTGCCAATCAATGGTGCTTTTTCCTACAGTGGTGGCAATGCCGTTGAGATCGACATAAATTGCTTCGTGATGATTGCCTCGAAGCTATTAACCAAGAGAGCAAAGGGCGGCATGCGACGGACTGAAATCTACCAATCTCCGTAGTCACCCGTCTTACCTAGGTATGCAGCCCATAACTTGCGCTTAACTCATTAGAGGGCCTTCTCGGGGCTTCTCCGGTGCCGGGCTCTGGAATTGGGAGTCTTGAGCTACGGGTCGTCCGGAGCTCAGAGATCTCTCTTCATCTCACCTACACTGGCGCAACCTGCCATGTCATGCGGCAGATTGAGCGGCAAAGTCTCAAGGTGCGGTGGCAGCTGCGCCCAGTCATCCGTATATCCCTCAGACAAAAGGCGGTCTACGGGCGACCCAACCCCGTTCCAAACAGACGTTCTAGAATACTGCTCGATAAGCTAACCATGTACTTGTTAGCCAGCTGCATCATCTGGAGGCTTGGACTTATGAAAGTTGCATCGAAGGATGAACTGTTTGGTTGAGAGCTAACTTTTCCCCGCTGTAGTGATGCGGGGTGAGCGAGAACAGAGAACTCCATCACAAGGTCCCGCATAACGAACATAATAGCTCAGTTACGCATCGTGAATGATAAGTCACTCTGGGAGTTTGTGTTCGTACTTGCGGATCAGGCTCTGGAATTCTTGGGCACAATGACTCTCCGGCAAAACAGATCTTCCAACCCGGCTGTCGGCATGAGTTGATGGCTGGCGAGAGCCGCCAGTTGGCCCTTGTCAAAGGTGGCAGCGTGCCCAACGTGGGGGTTCGTAGGCTCAAAAGTACGGACTGCCTACCCTGTCGCCGACTCGGTGGATGCAACACAGCAAAGAAAGTATGTCCTCGGCTGCGCTGGGCGAGCAAGGCAGTCGTCCGGATACTGTGTTTATGCCGACGGCGATTTTACTAATCGAGGAGAGGTGAGGATTTACTGTGCTGACATGGAAAAGCTGTCACTCTCATCTCGTTCAGAGCATGGATGGTTCTAGCCAACAATTGCGGTAACTGACGAGGAAGTAGGCGATCGGATCCCGGAGCGCCGGAGCGCGCCTTGATGAGGTAATCTCTGATAAACGGCTAACCCTGGTTGGCAATGAAGCACGGGCCACTCTGGATTTTCTTGTGCGCAAGCTCACGTCTGAAAGGTGGGAGGAGGATCCGACTGGACATTGCCCGAAAATCACTCTCCACGTGTGGTGGGTTGTGAATGCTCCATCGAATCGGACCCTGCGTTCGGTGTAAGCTCCACCGACCTTTCTTTTGCAACTCTGCTGTCTCTAGCCATTTGGCCAGACGGACGACGGCTGTCAGCAGTTGGCACTGGGTACCAACGCTCAGTTTTCCTCATTTCCCACAGGAGCTTTTGGACCCGCCTCTGCGGACATCTTCGGACATTACACTGCGCTCTGTTCCCTCTCCTTCGACACTTCGAGAACCGCAAACCGCGAACTCGGCCCTACGCGGGCCATTTCACTTGTTTTTTTTCATTGCCTTTATGCATACATACGTGAAATCCGAGCCTATGTCCAGTAGTTGCCCGCCGATAAGCAACGGTAAGAATAAAAGCAAGGGTAACAAACCGATCGCGAAACATCATCACTTTTCATTTCACCACCAACACAGCAGCTCCCACGATTTACTTGCCAAAAGCCGAGAAAAGACAGTCAGATCCCCCAATCAAAGGCCGTCTTCCCCGCATTTTCCCCTCACTGAAGCCATCAAATCGAGCCCCCAAAGCCCTGAATGACATCCAAGACCACCCAAGCGTGCGACAGGGCATGCGACCAGGTAACAGAACGACACCACAAGCGGGACGGGGAAAAGGAACAGCGTGTTGCGTTCGCCCGTCGACCACTCGGCTGGCTGTCCGCTTGGCAATAGCGTGGGGTGCAGGCGCGGCAGCCAAACTTGCTCTAGCCTTGCGCACGCGAGGGGATAACGAGCGCAACGGTGACAGTTGGCATGCTCGCAACCAAACGGGAAGAACGAATCTACCAAACAGCTTCCTCTGTTTACTTTAGCTGGACGGATAACAACTCATGATTACAAGATAAGTGCGCTACTATGATAGTATACATCACCAAAAGTACCTACCTGGATCAACAGAGAGAATTTTAATGCGAAGTGGGCCGCAAGGAGCTTCTACCTGCTGCGAGCAGGAGGTGCCGCTGCGCTTCTGCGCATTCGTTCTGTGCGCCCTCTCGCGTTGTTTCCGCAGCTCGCCAATTGGGATGTTCGCCCTGAGAACCCGTATGGTTCGTGCTGGGGCTAGGCGGAGGGACAGGGTGGAGTCATCATTTGGAATTGAGCATCCTGTCCAATGCTAAGCAAGTTCCTAGATGTTAGTTGAGGATGGAAGAATAGGAAGACTCAATTTCGTTTCTGGGAAGCTCGAAGCGCAAAGAGAAACGAAACGGACCAAAACATCAGGAAAAACGCAGAAATCTCTCAGCGGCCAACATACCAAGGCCCGTTTCTCGCCCCTGACTTTTCGAGACGACGGCTTTCCTAAGACGGAAGCTGTCTATGAGAGAACGGCTTCTGATTCGTCAGGCCTCCGTCACGGAGCCGTCATTCCACCGTCCCCATTTTGCGGCGGCATCGCATGCAGGTACGCGATCCGTCAGTCTCCATCTGCCCGCCAGCTCCGTTCAGTGGGCTGGAGCCTGGAGTTCGTCGGACGCTATATAACGGAGTCCACTGCACTAGCATTATGGACACTGCTCCGCCGGACACGCTACTGATTGATCGATGGCATGGTGTTGATAGATATACCCACATAGCCATTCGTACGGCACCATGACAGGTCCATTCCTGCGAGAGAGCGGGATTCAGCCATCATCTCTGCGTCATCCCGCCCTGGCTGGTGGTAGGATACGGAGCTGCTTACGATTGGGATGCCTGACTTTGTAACGTCTCCCGTCGAGACATGTCGGAAGGGCAAGCGGCATACAAGTTTGCCCACATCGTTGGATGCGTGTTTGTGTTCTCTTGCAAGACATAAGCTGGCGCTCCTACGTCTTTCAGAGACCAGCTTATCGCGACATGATGATGGCATCTCATAACCTCTGATTCGGACCTGTTTAGATACGCCATCGTCGTCGAGATTATTGTACACAGCAGGTCCAAGTATAGTATGTCGGGTTCTTCTACTACACTGTGGCCTTCAGCAGCAAGTCAATCTCTCCGCTAGCTCGGTGGACCGGTATCATCCCCAGGACTTGTCTGGATTGTCTTACACAGCAATATCCCAGAGTGACACCAGCTGAAAAGATCAGCGGTTGGACAAGGCTGTACCGTTGGTCGAATTTTTACCTAGTCGGGGGCTATCGTGCTTCAGGATAGCATGTCTTCTGCAGTACTCCTCTGAATGTCGGTCGCAATGTCTGGTTTTATCGTCATCAAACATCCTCCACCAGCGATTCCATCTGGCTTGCGTGACACATGTCCCAAAAACGAGCTATAGGTGATGAGGGCGCAGACACAATCTGGAAGGTGTCACAGCCATCGATTAGCGGGAATATTCGGCCTCTGGATAACGTCTTACAGAGCGCCGTTTTCATCGTCATCATCATGGGTATCATAAAGACTGAAGTTTGCTCTGTCACCCAAGAAAAGGCCAACTTCACCCGCATATTGATTATCTTCAAATGAGACATCGGGACCTACAAGTTGCACAATCGTTAATCTGTACCATGTTTGCTTTCGCGGCACAGTCCTCCCCCTTGCTACCTTGTACGCAGGACATCGCGTGGCCCCTCCCCCGCAACCTAATCGAAATTGAATCGAAACGCGATCGAAATGGAGGGATGGGGATTACACGGACAATCACCCCCATTCTTGACTAGTCGACGACACATCATCCCGCACGCCAACCAAGTCAAGCAAGGAGACTCGTACGCATGTGTAGAACAGCTGAAAGTCAGCTCTCGTAAAGATCCGGGAAGCAACTAGGTGCAATTGATTGATGGGTAAGGGAAGCTAAAGCAAAGTTGGGCCGAAGCTGAGGGTTACCTGGACAAAGTCGCGTGACATCATCGGGAACATCGCAGCGCGCGTCACGCGTGCCGTGCAAGGAGAGCGTGTCCATATCACCTAAAGCTGGCCTTCCAAAGTCCCGGTTGTCTCCGGCCTGTCCGGATGGCGGCGGATAACGGAGGTTTGCCACCCAGCAAGCGACGGCCCACGCTCAGTGCCGGCTGGGAGATTCTCGTACGTTAGGGGTTCTCTCTGCGACTGCGACACCACACCTGCATCGCATTTTTACAATAGTGGAATCCAGGTTTCCATTTTTATCGCCGGCTGTTTTTGGGAGAGCGCATCGGCGGATGGACCTCATCTTACTTCTGTCAAGAGCGTTGCACTTAGGTATGTAGGTACACGCATCGGATTTCGGAATTGACGGATGCAGCTAAGGTAGCCATGAGCGTAGAGTTTCCTCGGAGGATTCTCCCCGGCAACATTTGCTCGGCCCTTTCGCCGCCAATCTAGAACCGGCGGTCAACCATCCATGATGAAAGCGAAGCAGGCGAACGCAAATCAATCTACCAAGGCATAAGTGCACCTGGATGACTTTAGACCCAGAGTGGTTCTTGATGTAAGTGCTTGTTGACTCATGTCATTGACAATCCAGCTTCACTTTCTTCCACTTCTCGTACGGAGCATGTAGTGCATCTCCCCATTGCCATTTGCACTTGGGAAATGCCGTCACGATGTCATTGCCGTCAGACTTGTCTTCGAGGACTGCCGCGTCTCCTTTAAAGCGGGGTCGTTCCTGGGAACCAACCCGATCAATAAATCGAGAGGAACCCCAGAGCATCGAACCTGTCTCCAGTCACTCCATCGGTTCCTGCATCCTGCGTTTTTTATTCTCTCATTAGTCTGCCCCTGTTCCTTTTCTGATCACGATGGAGCAATGTGTTCCTCTCAGTAAAAGTGATCCATTTCCTAGGTATGTTAACGTTGCCCAATGAGTCCCATGCATGAAATTTGCATGTGGGTTTGGGTAGGCTTGGAAACGTCATACCCTGTCTCAAGGTAACAGCCTGTTGCAGTCATCCCGAGTAGCCCGGAGTTTGCCTTATTATTGAGGCTCCGCTCAGATTGCCAGTTGCTCCTCGAAATGATGGGCTTGGCATTTCAATATGTCACTATAGGAAGTTCACGGTCATCCCCTGAATGTGATAATATTGCCGTCTGGGCTGGCTGTCATCCATACTGATCGTCACATGCTCATGTTGTGCGGCGAACCTGTCCCGAACTTGGTGCCCAGCCCAACTCACCGTAATGCCCAGCATTCGTGACATGCTCAAGGAGTTCTACAGAGAGTAGGATCCTGATGATAGTCAATGCGTTCTCTATGAGATTTCTTCAATGGCATCATCGGCAAAGTGTATGAGAAAACTTCAATCTCGTCCACTTCATTGACTTCCAGTGAAATATGATACTCTGGCGGAAGTGCAGGTGACTTAAAGCTCGGACTCTGACTTCCAGCAAAAGCGCCTGCAAAGAAGCTTTTTGTTATGTCAGGGCAGTCTTCACCCACACACTAGGATAGTTGCTAGATAGACTGGAGCCTTCATTGTTAAACTGCGAAGTGAGAATGTCAAAGTTTTTCCTTCCTCAGTGACAACCCAAAAAGTGGTATATTGAAGAAAAAATTATTTTGTGCTCTATTTGAGTATCATCTACTGCTTTAGGCCGGAATCGAATGGCTTACGGCCCATCTCGATGTCCTGGTCCTTCTCTAAGTCTTACACCCTCATTATGCCCGAGAAGACTTCTTCCGCAGGGAATATGTAGTATGATAATGGGGCAAAAAGATATGTTCATCCCACTCCCTGGTTGTCTATGGTTCGAAATATTCCGTAACTTCCAGATCAAGACTCCCTATATGATTGGTGCCAGTTTGATGTCTCTCTTACCTGACCATCAAGTGTTTTCTCTCACTCAGCCTTCTCATATCTCAATTAAACATTGAGACAAGATGAATCTAGTTTTGGTACTCGATGAGCTAATAAAGGAAACCAGTGTTCAAGACAATAATAATGGAACAAACAGAAAAGAGTAACAAGAAGGAGTGAATCCGTGTGAAGATTTAGAGTTTTTTGTAATGCTCTTTTCTGATATCATATGGCCTACTAAATGTATATACCCAGCAAGTTTCTACCCATAAATACCACCTTCTTCCCAAAGAGATCTATCGAAAGATGACCACTTCCGTATCTATCTACAACAATCGGGTCCTCGCTAAGGAAATTCGACTGCTAGGACATGTTACTCTAAACGAAACATGGGAAGCAGACTAGCACCATGATTTTTTTTTCCTGATATCCTCTCCGGCTTACTTACGGGACCTTTTTCCTGAGCAATTCAGAAGTAAAACAGCAAAGTATACATGTCCACCAGAGCTTAGGTGCCTAGGAACATCAAAGAACTTTCCTCAATAATCTGCTTTTTCGAGCTTAAGGGGTTGTTGGGTGTATAGATATCTGGGATATGGATTTTGAAAGGTAAGTAGGCCTGCATTCTGGTGTTATCCAACCTAACCTGACTAAGTAAGGAACCCTCGGCTCATAACCATAGTGTTTGAGCCAGGAGTGAGCTGGTAGCTATCATGAACGGTACTAAATGTTAGGTAACAAAAACTCCAAGGACGGTGATGGACTAGCTAATTCAACATGGCAGTTGAGTAGGCGTACTGAATGCAAGCTCTCCGCAAACCTGGACCCAAAAGAGGATATTGATCGCCACTGCCAGTTAATCTCTCAGTCATTCCAATTCTTCGAACTAGTTCACATTTCCTTATTGTTCCAAGCATCGCGATCAACATGTCATCCCACCACAGGAGGCGCATTCCTTTGTGCATGAAGCAGAAGCAGCAACACAAGGGTGTTCAAGAACCCCTTTCTGGTTACGTGATATGGACATGCCAAAACTTAAAACAACCAAGTAGGGGTTTAGGTGTATTGTGAAAATGATATTGCTCTTATTCAGATATCATCCAGTCCTCAACATGCCTACTCCCTCAGAGGCAAGAGCAGTTTGCAAAATATTGAAACCGTATCCGTTTCTACATTTATCGTTCCCTTCCCTCTCCTCTCTTCTGACATTCTCATTCACTCATTGTTTTTTCCCGTCCCTTGCTTTCTTATGTGGTAAATTTAAGATTAAGCAAACAGTTCCCCAACGCTTGCCACATGGGAGCCATGAAAGAGGATTTCAACCCTAAATATTTCACTGATAGGATATAGAGATTGGATGAAGTGCCCTCAGTCCTTGACCAATCTTGTTTGAGTGCCTAGAAGACAACGTGTCGAAAATCCCAAGGAAGTCCACTCCAACGGAGGTAAAAGGAGAAGAGCGACTGCCGAAGCTGAGCCATTTCTAACATCTGGACAACAAATCCAATACTGGCATCACTCCGATACTCGAACTTGGCAGTTAGGTCTAAATCAACGAAAAGAAATCCGTCTATATGTATCAGGTACCCATCATTACCAACGAGCATCCTAGAAGCGCCCGTTATGTATAGGACTACAATGACTGTATGTGTAATAGAAAAAGGATCTCGCAAGCCTGTCCGCCCAAAGAGAGTCCATGATATCTTGTCGTAGTAACATAACCCCGAACAAGAGCCCACCCGGATCCTTTCTAGACCCACACACCATAAACGCCGTCGTTTAATGCTTAGCCGTAACCTTCTCGCCTGTAAGCTTCTCAACATATGTCTTTGCCCTAAATTGGTGATTGTCAGTACGACCCTTCACTCAAAGAAGGCAAAACGAGGGAGGGCAAAGACATACATATCACCCAGAGCAACCATGCACACAGTCTGCCAGACCCCCAGACCAATGCGGGGCGTGACACCACGGTACAGACCCTTGATACCGTTTGTCTCATAGATGTACTTAAATGTGGTGCCAACTGTCATCTTCTTTGGCCGGTTGGGGTCCTCCTTCTTGCTTTGCATCTCAACACGGATAACCTCGATAGGCTGGTTCCAAGCAGAGAGACCGCCGCCAAGGGTAGAAGCGAGGATCTTCTCAAAGGCATTCAACTTCTCACCATTCTCCTTGCCCGTCACCTTACGGATACCCTGCTCGGCAAGCCGGCTCAAGCCGAAGCGCGAGCCCCAGTTTGTCATCTGACGGATGGCGACGGCGTTGACGCCCTTGTTGATGCCACGAATACCCTCACGGCGCCAGATGTCCATGAAAGTGGCCCAGGTGCCGGGGGGCTTCTGGCCTGAGGCAGCCATCTTGTGCTTGGTGATCTCGACTGTCTTCATGCAGGTGCAGAAGCCCATGGTCGCATACGCTTGCGCAACACCTCCAGTCACGCCGCCAATGATGCCGCCGCCGAACTCGCTGGCGCCAAAACTGCGGGCCCAGTACTCAGCCTCAGAGGCAACGAAAAGAAGCACAGCACCCTTGGTCGAAGCTTCAATCCAAGCCCAGGGGATCAGGCCTTGGTAGACTGCATCCGAAAGGGAGGAGAATAATTAGCAACGTGAACCGAGGATGAGAGCAAACACAACTGACAACAAGCAACTCAACTTACAGCCGAGGATACCACCGCGGTTCCAGATGCGGGTGAGAGCAGCCGCGAAACTGTCCCCGCGGTGAGCGGCCATGGTAGTCTTGGTGACTTCCAGAGGCTGACCGAGGGTGGTCACCTCGAAGAGGTTGAGCCCTGCACCCAGAAGCAAGTTGGAGAACTTGACGGGCTTCTTCTCCAGCTTGGGAGGCTGGGAAGCCGGGGACGCGACAGCGGCGGACATGACGTAGTCGGTGTTGACTTGAGGGGGCCCTGACCAAGGGAAGGAGAGTGCTTCTTCGCGGGTTGCACGGGAAGAAAAGAGTAAGAAAGAAGCCGAAGGCGGGGCTCTCGGGGGAACGCGGGGTTACTGGCACTAGTAACCGGCTGGAGGAGCTATCACGGGCAGATGGCTCTCAGAGTAGGTAGACGCAACGAGTGCGGCGCGGGGGGAGGGAGCGAAAAAGGTGTGGCGTGACGGTCTGCAATTGTGCCGAGTGGGAGACACAAGAGACACACCGAGAGGGAGCAAAAATATAACAGCGAACTGCAAGACCTTCTCGACGAGTCGGCTGTGATGGCAATCCTGACATGCACGTGTTACCGATAAGCTTGAGTCCTCTACCTCTCTACCCGCGGCAATGCTGGCAATGCTGGGCGATGCCACAAAGTCAGGGTCCACACTTACAATCCGAAAGCGGCAGCCACAGTTCGATGGTGTTTGGTATCGTGGTGTGCTCGGGCAGCGGGAACGTTGGCGATGGTATAAATGAGATATCTGGAAAGGCTGTGTCAGGAAAATGACTTCTGGCGATTAAGAGCGGTCGTGAGTCGTGAACCTGAAATTTTGCTCGATGCCCGCCCAAAAAAGAAAAATACCGGCCTCAAGGGACTGGAAAACTTGGGACGCCGCACGGTGAGCTGCCCGCCCTTGCCATTTCGGTTCGGACCTGTGTGCTGGGGCGATAGTCAACCTCAACAGACACGCCCAATTGGCGGACGACCCCTGGCCCAACGCCTTCCTTCCTCGGTACGGCAGCCCAACGTAATCCGCTTGGCGGAGATGACTGGATCCATCCTCGCGGACCGGGGTTGGGGGAAACCGCCACTCTGCGGCTTACTCCGTACAGGCCTTCCATTCTATCGTGTATCAACGAACTGCAACCCTCGGGTTCCGAAAGACAAATCGATGGCTTCCAGCTTTCACCGTCTGCCACAAATCATTGCTGTGCTGGCTCTGGCGGTCAGGAACACTGGGCACCTGCAGCTCAACAATCTCTCCAATCCCGCAGCACGCTCCCCATAAACCAGATTAACCCACCAATTTCCAGTGGCCAAACTAGGCAAGCACGCTGTTACATGCGTACATAACCCAGAAGCCTGAGATCGCTTTTGACCATGTGGCGGGGCCCCGCAGTCTTCTTCACTATGACAAGCTGGAGCACCCGCACAGGTTCCAGGACCCTGCGTCAGGTTTAGTTCCATTGCCCAGGCCACGATCTTGTGGGATTGCGAGAATGAGAATCAAAAGACCAGGATATCTGCACTTATTTTCAAAAATAGGATTCCGGAAGGATGCATGCCTTTGTTCATGGGGAAAAAAAAGAATAGCAGAAATGTGCCGTAGTGTAGAAAAAAAGTATTCACGGTAAGTGTTTGTGACAATTGACTTTTTGTACCTCGGGGCTGATGCAAGTTGCCCGGCTTTGGACCGAGTCTATCGTACAAACATATAACGGCTAGCAATCCCAAAGAGACGGAAGCCACGCCACTAGCAAGTTCCCATCCATTTATACACTACATCAAATACCCGTAAAAAGTATCCCATGGCGCCGTGCACCGATTACCGAAGGTTACTCATAGTTGCGCACTGCGCCTAGATTTACAGCTTGCTGCAGATCTCAATCCACTTCTCGGTAGAGAAGGACTTGGGCCGTTCAATCGGGGCACCGACAGCGCGGTCAATGATAAGCTGAGGCAGCACACCAATGGCACGCGAGACACCGAAGAGGACAGTGTAGTACTTGGCCTCAGTCAGGCCATAGTACTGCAGGAGAACACCAGAATGAGCATCGACGTTGGGCCACGGGTTCTTGGTCTTGCCGTGCTCGGTAAGAACCTTGGGAGCGATCTTGTAGACCTGGCTGACGAGCTTGAACATGGGATCCTCGGGCAGGTGCTCTGTGGGATGTGTTAAACACTTCAGTAAGTCTTGTTGTCAGGGTACGGGTAAGCTTACTGAGAGCGAACTCGCGCTGCGCAGTGTAGCGCGGGTCGGTCTTGCGCAGGACGGCGTGGCCATAGCCAGGAACGACACGGCCAGCGTTCAGGGTATCCCAGAGGTACTTAGTGATAGCCTCATCACTGAGGTCGTCGCCAATGGTCTTCTTCATCTCAGTGAGCCAGAGCAGGACCTCCTGGTTAGCCAGGCCATGAAGAGGGCCGGCTAGACCGTTCAGACCAGCGGCGAGGGACAGGAAGGGCGAGCTGAGGGCGCTGCCAACCAGGTGAGTGGTGTGGGCGCTGACGTTGCCACCCTCGTGGTCAGTGTGGATGGTGAGGTAGAGACGGAGGAGCTCGACGAAGTCAGGGTTCTCAGCGTAGCCGAGCTGGTTGGCGAAGTTCCAGGCATAGTCCTTGTCCTTCTGGACAGGAGGGACCTTGCCGCCCTTGAAAACGTTCTGGTAGATGCGAGCAGCGATGGTCGGGAGCTTGGCAATGAGGTCCATGGAGTCCTCGAAGGTGTAGTGCCAGTAGTCCTTCTTGTGCACGCCCTTAGCATAGGCACGAGCGAAGGCCGAGGTCTGCTCGAGGGCAGTCACGGCCATCGAGAACTGGGCCATGGGGTGAAGGTCGGTAGGGCAGCGGTCGATGAGTTCCTCAACGAACTTGGGGATCTCAGCGCGGGCAGCCCAGTCGGCAGACAGCTCGCGGACCTGCTGCTCCGTGGGAACCTCGCCGGTCAGGAGAAGCCAGAAGAGACCCTCAGGAAGAGGCTCATTGCCGCCAGGAGCCTTGGGGAGGAGCTTCTGGCACTCCGGGATGGTGAGGCCGCGGAAGCGGATACCCTCCTCAGCGTCGAGGACCGAACCCTCCCACACGAGGCACTTGACGCCACGGGCGCCGCCATAGACTTGGTCGAGGGTAACCTGGTCGACAACCTTGCTGCCGTGCTCCCTGGATTGCGCAACATGGCCCATCAGCAATGCTGTTCTACCGTTTCAGCGGGCGACATAAGGTGGGGTAAACCGTACTTCCTGAGCTGCTTGATCTGCTCGATCTTCTCCGGCAGGAGCTCGGCAAAGCGCTCCTTCAAGGTCTGCTGGCCAATTCCGAGGTCAATGGGACGTCCGATGATGTCAGGATGCATGAACTGGTGGCCGGGAGCGGGTAGCGTACCTGGCTCTTGGACGAGTAGCAGCGGGCAGCAGTGAACGCTGCGTTTCGAGAGACGAGCGAGGGAGCCCGGAGCGAGGCTCTCAGGCCCGCGGTGGCTAGACGCATAGCAGGTGCCATCTTGTGGTATCTGGTATGTGGATTGGGGGGTTAAAGGATGGGAGGAGAAGAAGAACAAAGAGAGGAAAAAGTTTCGGAGGCCAGAAAAGGACCCAAGCTCGAGAAAAAAACCGCAGTTCAGGGAGTTGGGCAGTGGCAGGTGCCCCCCGGACAGATGGGGACCATCGTGCAGGGCGGACCGACCGGGGTTCGGACTACAGTTTCCTAAGCACCCATACCGCTGTCAAATCGTCGCTCCAGCGCTCCCGCGGACGGCTTTGGGGCATGGAAGTGGCACACTCACAGCCAACCACCGGACGGCGCCTACAGTTTCCCGCCGCGAATGCCATTTCCCGAACTTATCCGTGGCAGCAGTGGCAGTAATGGCATCAGCGTGGGTGGGATCGCAGAGTTGCAAGAGCAGATGTGTTCGTCACATGAATGTATTATGTAGGACCTTTCGGCAATACGGATGGAGTAGTTGTTGCACCTGCATGCAACAATTATAAGATCGCCTCATATTCCCCTAGCATGTGCCATAGCCTGATGAAGGGTAGGCACTGTTGTGTTTTAGAAGCAGATACTGGTCAAGAACTCGGCCAGTAGCCTGCTAATGTACAAGCGCATGTTTGCCAACCCGTTAGGGCTGATTTCTCATGGTGATGGACCCTTACCAAAGTTATTATAGAAGTTTAGATTTTAGAGGTCAAGTATGGCAAACGTGATGGATGTGCCGACCGTTGACGTCACGGCGTTCGCGAAGCTGTCATAAGCATGGGTGATTTTTTTTTTCTTCACATCCAGGTCTTCTCACATGTACTGCCACCAACCACAAGGAATCAACCTCACATCAGTCTGCTGAAGGGCAATCATGGTAAGCTAGCTCAGTCACAGGGAAGTGAAAACTAAAAGAACTATTAGTGGCTTTTCCACATAAGTAATGGGCGTGTGTCCCCTCTTCCTATAATGAGTCCATGAATGCTCTTCTTTGACAGGTCTCCTTGTTTTGTTGGGCTTCCCCAAAAGCCTGCGGGCTCCATTTTGTCGCGGCTTTTGCTTCTTCCTGCCCCACATCCTAGAATGAACGCACATGGCTGTGGTGGCTTGTGTAATGTGGAATACCTCAGCCACAAATTGCTTAGTCATAGTATTATGTAGTCATGGTATAGGGTATGAGGCGCACGGATGTGGATGTGTGCGCGTCTGGCCGCGCTGTTGCTCTTTCAGGAGCCAGAAGAGATTGGAATGCTGAGTGGGCCCATAAAACCGGCTGCCCTTCTTTCCACAAGCGCGCCCCTCCCTTCCATTCTTGCATCCCACAAAGAACACAACCAAAGCCCTGTTACCAGGAGCTGGAAGTCATCGATTTCATCAAGGCGACTCATCCCAAGGAAAGCTTCATCAATTTTAAGTTTCCCAGTAGCCCCAGTATCTTGCCAGCTACTCGTTTTCGACGAAAGGAAGAAAACTCGTCGGCGTGCAGCAGGTTTTGGGGGAAAATCTCGCGGGAGTCGGTTGAATTTTTGATCGCAAGCTGGGTTAGAAACCCCGTACGGAGTATTTCGGCCAGCTCTCCTCTTGAATTCATTGCCGCTCGCCTTCCTGCCACGAGGAAGAAAAAAGCCAATTTCCACATTTGCGCGCTCCAGGCCCCTCGTAATTCGTTGACTGCCACCTTTTAAAGAGAGCACTTGACGAAGCTTGGAGCTATCTGCCAGCCAACATTTTCTCTGCCTGTCATCGTGCCTTGGTCCAGGGGCATGGCATAGATCGTTTTACCTGGATCCTAAGCCGCTTATCGTATCACAAGAGAGCGAGTGTCATCAACTTTGAGTCGGTTGCGTTGCCGCGGCGAGTGTCGCCTTCATCATCTCACTATGGCTGCTCCCCCTGTAACCGAGCTGGAAGCTGGCTTACAGGCCATGCTGGCGCTGAAGCCGCCTGGTGTTTCGGGCTCTCGAATCCAGTCGCTTACGGCGTTGTGTGTTGCAAACGTCCAGGTAAGCTACAGTCACGCGATCTGCCTGCACAGCGATACGGCTCGGAGGAAGACGATGTATGTATCGCGATGTGTCTGCTAACGTGGATGCCTCATGACAGTACGAGTCGGTCCTCATCCAGAAGCTCTTTACCCACTTCAAGAAGACGCCCGGCACACATAAACTGGGAGTACTCTACGTCGTAGACTCTGTAACAAGGAAATGGCTGGATCAGGCGAAGGCCCAGGGACAAGCGCCCAGCGCGTCGGCACCAGACGGGACCTTTGCTGCAGGCGTGCATAGAGTAACTGTGCTGATCCCCATGATGATGAACGACATCATCTCGTCGGCGCCCGACGACCAAAAGGTACGCAGAAGAACGATGCTTGAATGCCATCTGATGACTAGATTCCATTGCATGCAAGAAGAAGCAAGTGAGAAGCGGGTCCCAGAGCGATGGTGGACATCGATCCACGCATCCACAAGGCCCTCCAACTAGAACGGGCAGCCTACCAGAAGCTCCTCACATCACTTCTGTGATTGACAGTGGCCGTCGGCTTGGGCTCCAGGTCTTCCAGCCTGCAAGCCTTACTTAGGCTCCAAGCGCTTAGCTCGCCTCTGGACTTGAGCTCATCCAACCTGGCAGGGCTGCCCATGTACTTGCGTATTCTCTCACCATCCTCGTTCTATCTCTCCCTTTCGTACAGCCTCGCAACCTCTATATCTTGAGACACTGCTGTGGACAGACACTCACACCAATGGCACGCGTAGGAGAAGATTAGGAAACTTGTCGATATTTGGGAGAAGGGCCAGACGTTCCCGTCTGATATGGTCAACTCCTTCAAGGAGAAGCTGAATGCCCGACCTACCAGTAGGTGTTCCCCAACATCAACAGCCTTATCTCCGTTCGGCGCCCTTCAGCCCGCGCCGGATGGTGTTGGTGCATGGCGTTGTTGCTGTCAATGTCTTTTGACTCCCGTATGTGCTCTAACCGCATCCCTGCCTGCAGACGAATCAACAACGCCGCCCGGCAGTCCGCCTGCCGAACTGCTCGCCTCGTTTGGTGCAGGTAGCAAGCCCCTGGCAGCAGCAACGGCAGCTCCCGTGCCGTTGCCGACCGCAACAACGGCACTGCCCCCCAACTCGGCTATCCCCAGCATCTTGGACAAGCTTGCTAGCATTGCTCGCCAAAACGCCTCATCTGCTGCTGGTACTACCCAGAGTAACCTGAGCTTGGCAGCCCCTACTTCGGCTCCGGCTTCGGCTCCGGCTCCGGCCGCGGGCTCTAATACGGTTCCTGCGTCTGTGTTTGGTACCTCTGGTGGTCCGCCTAGTAGTGCCGCCGTGCAGCCTGCCCCGGTTCCCATACAAGCGCAGCCAGCCATGCCGTTTTTCCCGCCTTCGTCTCAGCCGGCTGCCCAGTCCGTAAACGTGCCCGCGGCGCTGCCGTTTGCGTACCCTTCTCAGCCTCAAGCGGTTGGTCCCGCCCCAGCTGCCCCGGCTGCCCCGGCTGCTCCGGCTGCTCCGGTTGCCCCGGGTCCCTCTGTTCTTTCCAACGGCACCAGTAACCCGGCTGCTGCTACAACTGTCCAGCTCGTTGCTGCTCTCTTGGCCCAGGGAATCCCGGCCGACAAGATTGCTGGTGTAATCCAGATGATGACCCAGGCTGGCGCACTTCCTGCCGCGTCTCAGCCTCAGATGCCTCAGCCCACCCAGACTGGATATGCTGCACCTCCTGTCCCGGTCGCTGGTACTACGCCTACTGGTTCTGCTCCTTGGGATGCCCCACGGCCCGATGATATGCGTGACCGGAGCGGCTATCACGATCGCCCCCGTGGTCGTTCCCGCTCTCGTTCTCCTCACTGGGACCCTCGCGGCTCTCCGAGGTCACGTTCAGGTTTTGACTATGGACGCCCTGGTTCACCTAGTCGTGGCCGCCTGGATGACCGGGACCGGGGCCGCGCGGACTATCGCCAGCGATCGCCCCGTGGCCGCCGTGGTGACAGTCCTGGCCGAGAGCCAATTCCTCAGGAGAAATGGGTCGAGTATGACAACACACTGCCCAATGGCCATATCAAGGTGTACAGCCGCACCCTATTCGTTGGCGGTGTAACGTAAGTTGCATGCCCGTCTTTGTCCCTCGTTGCCTCGATGCCATTCATCCAAAATCCAAGTGCATGCCACCAATGATCTAGGCCGCTAACCATTGGCTCTACAGTTGCTCCGAACAGGAACTTCGGGACCTCTTCAACCGCTATGGCAAAGTCCAAACTTGCATTGTCAACAGAGAGAAACGCCACGCCTTTGTCAAAATGTATTACCGCAAAGATGCCGAGCGAGCCAAGACCGCAATGGAAGAAGTCCGTAGTCAAGATTACAACCTTCGGGTGAGTTTCGCTGTCGAATCTCTCATCGCAAGGGACAAGCACATATCTAACCCTGATATTTAGACCCGGTGGGGTGTTGGTTTCGGCCCACGTGACTGCAGCGACTACTCTACTGGCATCAGCGTGATCCCTATCCATAAACTGACCGAAGCCGACCGCAAGTGGATGCTGACAGCGCCCTTTGGCGGTTCTGGCGGCCGCCCCATTGTCAGCGGCATGTGCGTCGAGGAGCCCGATATTGAGATCGGCGCCGGTGTCTCGTCGAAGGCTATCAGCCGCCGCATGCAAACTGACAAGAGCGGGCACCATGGGCCGAAGTCCACCCGCCGAGAGGAGGAAGCTAACAATGGCGGTGGCGGCGGTCGCTGGCGTCACCGGGACAAGCACCACAAGGGAGACCGAAACAATGACAAGAACAATAACAATAATAACAATAACAACAATGACGAGCCCATTGTCGAGAGCCTGCCTGCGGGTGTGACCCTGGGGCCGAACGGTATCAACTTTGCCCCCAATTTTCAGTTCAATGCTCCAGCGAATAACTGAAGAACTATCACCGACCATGCAGCGCAGCAGAGTACAAGCAACACTTTTGGTTGCAATCTAATTCTTTTCACCTCCAATGCTGCGTTCACCCAACATTCCTCTTTTCACATCTATTGTTGATACATGAAGGGCGGTTCGTCCTAAGGCAACAACCACATAGATACCATGGTCATCAAGGTCTTCGTGACATGATTGCTGAACGAAGCTATGATCATCAGTGCACTCGCGAGGAATGCGAGTGCCAATGCCAAGGTCATATGGAAAAGGGCGGCTTGGTTTGTTTTTTTTCCCTAAAAACCCGTGGTTGTATTCATTGTGTATTCATTATCTTTGGCCTCTTCCCGGCTGGTAGAACGAGAAGGATAAGGCAGGTTGCTGAAGACACGGATGGGGTTGATGGGATAATACTACCGGCGTTACAGGAACGGGGGGATGGATTCAATGATATGATTGGGTTCCTTGATCTGAGTAAACAAAAGGGAGGGCGCGGTTTTCTCTATCAAAGAGAGTTTTTCAGGCGTTAAGTCGTTTAGCGTCAATTAAATGCATACTATGCTGCCACTACTTAATGTTCTGATGATTGTGAAGACTCGAGTTGAGTGCAAAGAAAAAGACAAACACACAAAGTCCCTCGATATTGCCCAGGTAGATTTCTTTAATGGCATTACTGGCTCCTATCAAGTGCTAACGAAGTATTAATGGCAGAGAGGTATCCGTCGCGCTTTGGTAGAGGAAATCCTCGCCCGGTTATCGAGCTATGATTGAAGCGCCCTGGCTTCTCTCTGCTTTATATGAACTCATTCCCATCGTCTCACTCACTTTCATACTCCAGCACATAATCCTCCCCAAGCTCCAAGTCCGCTCCCTCGCAAAGCAACCCTGTTATCGTCTCCTCATCCAGCGCATTGATATCGAAATTCATCGCCTTATTCCTGGCATGCTTCTCCCTCAACCCTTCTACCTCCTTAACGGGCCTCAGGGACAAGAATTGCTCGCGTCTTCTGCCTGAGAATCCCTTGTTGGCTTCCTGTTGGTGTACTTCGAAATGTGCAAGCAACGGCTGTGACGGATCTTCAAGAAAATGCGCCTCTCGGCGGAAAAGACCCGTTTTAGCGTAACGCGGCCCCTGGACGACACCGATGGTGGGGTCCGGATGCCGCTCGAGATATTCGTTTTCGAGGTAAGCTCGACCGATCTCGACACCAGAATGGCTCAAGATCGGTCGACCACGAGCGTCATAAGTCGGAGGCGGGGGTTCTGGATGCAGAGTGATTGTAGGCTGCCGGATCCTGACGATATCCGAACCGGGAAGCTTGAGTACAGTTGCTGGTCTCTCGTCCTGTTCGTTAACGGAGAGCAAGTGAACGCGGCCACTGGCGTCGCCGATGATAAGCCTTGATTTGTCGGGAGAGAACATGCCCGCTGTTATTGCAGCAGGAGCGCGGAGCAAGTCTCGCACATGTGGGTTGTTTTCAGACCGGATGTTCCAGACTTTAAGGACGCCATCTGAGGAAGCGGTGTAGAAGCGATCGAGTGTGGTGCCCCAAGCAGTGAACTTGACACCAATGTCCTCTTTCTCTCTGTCTCCTGGAACTTCATCCACAGGATCACCATGTCGAAGGATGCGAATCGGCCTGTTACTCTTCTGACCTGTATCCCAAACGTAGGTGCAGCCGTCAGTGCATCCCGCAGTGATGTAGCAAAATATGGTGCTATTAGGCATGATCGTGAGCTCATTAATGTCGAGAGCTCGACAATCAAGTGTCCATATCGGGCTGAAAGCCGGACCACCAGCGTCTTGCAGATCGATTGGGCGAAAAATCCTGATCTGTGTTCGCACGCCAGGATCCACATCAAGGCCCAGAGGGGTTGTGGCGGCGACAAACCACGGTTGAGTTGGGTGCCAAAGCACTTCAAACACGTTCTGAGTTGTAGCAGAGGTGATTCGCCATCGCTTCCCTGTCAACCCATCCCAGAGGCATAGTTCACCAGACTTCTGACGATCCTCCGGAATATCCATGTCATTCCCAGTGAGGCTCCTGGGGGAGTAGCCCACCAAAAGGAGGTGTTTAACGGATTCTTCAAGTCCCCATTGCATCGTTGCCGGAAAGTATGCCCATTTCTCTGTCGACACAACGCTGCCGTCAGGGTCAGTAACACGAGAGCAGGAGAAAGAACGGAATGGGCTCATGGAAATATTGTCTTGATCGATAGTGTAGATCCGAACTGCGTCTGCTACAACATCAGCAGCAGTGGCAACCAAGCCAGCGGGGTGCTTGGAGGCGACGACAAAGTTAACGTTGCCATCATGCCGCCATTCTCCCACAACCATCATAGAAGTACCGGCTTTATCGATGCGCCAGATCTTGACCATTCGGTCAAATCCAGACGTGAAAGCCAGCCCATGGAGATGGTCAAAATCAGAAGAGACCACCGATGTATACAGCCATGGGCTCTGGCTTTGCACCATGTCCTCGGTTGAGTTCTCTCCATCATTGACGATCGGGCGGACAATGCGATGATCGGGGTAAGCCTGGAGGGTCCAGGAATCGCAGGAGCCAAAGACAAGATTGCCGGGCTTGTTATATTGCTGATTATGGGAGTCCGAATGATCAGTAGTCCCACATATGAAACTGTTGTTGGAGACCCAAGATATGGTCACCACGTCTCCCGCGCACCCCAGCCAGTACGCTCTTCGCTCAAGCTCATCCTCTCGACACTTGCGAAAGTCGTTGTTGAAGTTTTCCAATGTTCTCATAGTCACAAACCCTCGCTGGCCCCAGATTTCTCTCGCGAAGAGAAGGGAATTGAGACGACTTGAGCGTACGAAGTCACCGCGCTGGTCATCGTGATCCCTCTCAATCTTCAGGGTTTCTGGCTTTGGCCTAGGCCCATAAGCGACAAGGTCTTGGAATAGATTGGCCAGATCGGATTCTGTCCTTCCTGGCAACCTCCTTGTCTTGGCTATAGCTTTCACGACAACGGGTACGTATTGCTGATTGACCCGTAGAACCTTCATCAGATCCTTCCTCGGATCTTTGCTTCCTTTCTGGAGGTCTAGGTTAAGAGTCCTTCGGGTCAGAATCCGCAGCCGCCTGAATTCATCAAGAGAGAAATCGACATGAACGGGCACAGGCCTTTTAAGGAGGTCGGCGTCAAGCTGCAAAGGGAATCGAGCACCCTCTAAAAGTGCTGCCCTCATCTCTGAAGTCAGGTATGGTTTCCTTGAGATGAAACCTTCGTCCCCGGATAGCAGTTTTCCAGGTAGGGCTCGGACTTGATCCTGCCATAACCTGGAAACGATCCTCCGAAACTCATCTGGGCTCCCGTCAAGAACTTTACTAGTTTCTTTTGGTCTCGACTCGTCATTATCATTAATAATAATGACCCTGGTGTGACCGTTTGTCACTGGCTGGCTTGGAGTGGGAACGCAATTGGACTGAATCTTCGTAGGGGAGAGCCGGTGTTGGTGTTGTCTCGGAGAAGGCTGCGAAGGAAGAGCCGAAGTGAGAGGGTCTGCTGCGCTTAGCAATTTCGGCGAGAAAGGTCGAGATTCTGACCGAGGAAGTTTGTATTCCTGAGTCAGAGGAACGAGGGTTAGCCGGTATCTTCGCGGAGATTTGTGGTTGACCAGTATTGCAAGCCATCCATACCGGTTGCTTCGAGAGCGCCTGAACTTCAGCTTCAGCCCGCCGAGCTAACTTGGCTTCGAACTCCGGACTGATGTTTCCTCCTGTTTTAATGTATTCTTTGGTAAATTCCGGCCCGGTAAGGATTGCAATGACCTGAAATGAACACAATTATTAGAAGTGTGGAAGACATGTTGTAGCGGAGGGTTGGAGGGACGCTTCATGGAGTGGAACGAGGCTAGGGCCAAGCCGCGTCTGGGATGCAGCTACTTACGCGCTTTCCGATCTCGAGAGTGTTCACCTCCTCAGCCGAAAGCCTCGATATCGGCGCGTCAACGTGTGGAAAAACATGCTTCTCGAGGCATTGGGTAAAATGATCGATCGGTAAGCTGCTGGATGGGTTGGCTGTAGAATCACGTGCGGCAGCTAGCGTAATATCGCCTTCAACGCGGGCGCGCTTCAAGGGCGGCTTGCGCCCAGCGTCTCGGGTGCTGGTTTTGTTAGCCTTCAGATTTCCATAATCCGCGCAAAGAAGTGCAATAGGTGCCCTTCCAGCAAAGGCGCGTGACGACGTGGTGGTTGTAGCTATAGAACCCGTTTCAAAAGACCAGGAACCGACTTTAGCGCCACAATCGCGCGAAGCGGGGTGTAAAAATGCCTGGACTACCCAATGGAGAAATTTAAAATAACGATAATATAGTAGAGATAGAAATGAGGAATGATAATTTGAAATTATAAAGGACTGGCATAGGTTAAACTTACCCAAACTGCATAGGATGCATTCTACTCAAAGTAATGAAAAGAGTAAAACTGGTTATTTTAGTAAGATGTCTTACGAGGCTACAAGTAAAGCAGTATAAAAGCGTTATGAATAAGATCAATGGATATAGCTTGATCTAATGTAACGAGATAATTATTTAGTAATATCAAATAATAATAACAATAATAGAATATCATTTAAAATTATTAAATTTAAAATAATTAAATTTAAGACTTTAATTATACAAAAAGGTATATTACAGTTATATAGTTGATATGGCTGGTAATTGTTACGGCCCAGATGCGGACCAGCAGCCGCCCCGAGTAGTGGGGGAGGACCAATGAGGGAGTTCCAAGTGGAACCAGCAGACAGACCAATCGTGGGCAAGAAAAGATTGTCGTTGCCAAGAACCACCTCCAATCGACCTGTCTAACCTCGACGATAAATCCTGAACTTGGTCAATGATACTCTGAATGGCAGGGCACGCATACCAACGGTCTCCGACTATAAATATGTACCTAGAATCTCCCATCTCCAGAACTGCGATGAGGACTTCTTCAGTCAGCAATAGAAACAGTTGTCAACCAACAACTGGTGACCACAGGAAATCACCGACACTACTGTGTGAGGAACTCCGTCCCTCGGGAAGGCTAGGTGGATTGTCACATATCACTGAAACTAGTATAGGTAGCAAAATAAACACAAGACTTCATCAGATTAAACTATCTCTAAATAAGCGCATGGCATGCTCACTATAGGAATTGTAGAATGAGGGCAGGGAAAAACAACAAAGCCCAGGCACAATCTCTCTTAGGCTGATACCTGGAAATGACTTAAGAAACTCTCGGTCAACACTGTTTGTATTGATGCTGCCTCTTTCGGCGATCTGTCCATGTTCCCATTCGTGGGATTGCAATGCGTTGGCCCACTTTCACCGTTCCGATCGTGACCGAGAAGTGTCGTGAGCCGCATGCTGTGTAACTGTCTTCTGAAGCACATCGAGAGGCTTTCCAAATAAGCGTCTTGGACCAATTAAGTGAGAAAAAAGGATTAATATCAGTGTGACACCTTCTACTCAAGATCCATGAGAGTGAAAATGTAATGATCCCATCTTTGACAACATTGCAGATGCAAACGCATTTCTTTGGTTTAACTGGTTTGTCGATCTGGACTCTAGCACTTTTTTTTCTCTATGTATATTTCCAACTCTTACTTGTGCTCTTGACTCAGGGTCTTGTAAACTTTTATATCAAATGCTGTGTGTTGCCGGCTAGCTCTGTGGTTAGTCTCCTCAAAAGTTTCCTTTTGAGATGCTAGCATCTAGAGTGTACAGAGAGGGTTGAGCAAAAAAATGAAAAAAAGATAACATTTCACCTTCTCAAAGACCACGGGGTCGCGCTTTTTACACAAACCACACCAACGCGCTGTGTTCGTTTAAAAACCCGGCAGGAACCGAGGCCTTTTACAGGTAGTGCTACACAAGATAGATATATACAAAGCCAGTCAGGACGAGGGCAAAAAATAACCCCACTAACATTCATAAGAGCTATTGGGAAGCCAAGTATGTAGAACACCTAATAACGCTGGCGGACTCTCTGTCCATCCATCACCGACCCATGGGGTACTCTCTATCTCCAATTAGGAGCAAGCATAGCAACGCCTTTGAAACATGTAGCGGTATCCAAGAAACCGAGGGAACTTAGAGCTTGGCCTTCTCAGCGGCCTGGGCGTGGATTTCCTCATACATCTTGTCGATCTGTTCCCTGAAGGCCCGGGCAGTCTGGGGCCGCTTGAGCTTGAGCCTATGGAAGAGATTTAGTACGTGACATTGTTCTGATCACTCGAGTTCAGTGAAAATGGCACTCACGTTGGCGTCAGAAGCTCGTTCTCGATGCTAAACGGCTCAATGTCAAGGTAGCAGTTCTTGACCTTCTCGAAGCTGTTGAACTTGTGGCTGGTGCCAATCTTGTCCAGCAGCTTGAGGAATTCGCGCTTGACGCGCGGGTCGTTGGCGGCCGTCTTGAGCTCTTCCTTATTATCGGCCGGGATGTCCTTCTTGAGGATCTTGCTGGCATAAGGGGCGAAGTTGACAGGGTCAATGCCGAAGACGGCAACGAGGGACGACTCCTTCGGGTCACCGTGGACAAAGGCCATGGCAATAAGGTTGGTGCTGCCCATGTACACGTTTTCGATGCGCTCGGGAGAGATGTACTCGCCCTGAGAGAGCTTGAGTACATTCTTCTTGCGGTCAATAATCTTGAAGCGACCCATCTTGTCAACCTCGACGATGTCACCCGTGTGGAACCAGCCATCAGGCTCGATAGCCTTGGCTGTCTCCTCCGGGTTGCGGAAGTACTCCTTGAAGATGACCGGGCCACGCATCAGCAGCTCGCCACGAGGGTTCGGCTTGTCGTCGACCGTGTAGTCAAATTCGGGCACCGACTCGATGCACAGCTCAACCGAGGGGCACGGGGGACCGATGTTGCCGGTGGTGAAATCGCCGGGCAGCTGGACGGTACCGACAGCATACGACTCAGTCATACCGAATCCCTGGACAAAGTTATTGCCAAAGGCAGCGCGGAGGAACTCGTGAACGTCGGGATCAAGCTGCGCGCTACCGCTGACCATGGTACGGGTGCGGTCCAGCCCGACAGCCTTCAGCACCTTGGGCGTCCAGATGCGGTCATACAAGAAGTGCTTGTTGGTTGCCTGTCCGGCAGGCAGTTTCATGCTGGCCTTCTTGGTGTCAATGACGCGACGTGAGAGCGCACCCTTGAAACCTTCAGCATTCACGGTGGCGGTCTGGATGGCCGAGTTGATACGGTTGTACAGGCGAGGCACTGACATGAAGGCCGAGGGGCGAAGGAGCTTCAGATCCTCGACAAGCCCGGCGATATCGCCGTGGAAGTAGCCAATCGCAGCACCCTCAGCCAGCGCAGACTGGTCCGCCATACGGCCATAAATGTGAGCCAGAGGGAGATAGGAGATGTGGACATCACCCGGCTGGACAGTGTCGTTGGCACGAGCGGCAGTGATGCCGGCAACGCCATTGCGGTGGGTAATGAGGACACCCTTGGGGTTGCCGGTGGTGCCAGACGTGTAGTTGATGGTCAGCACGTCCTCGGGCTGAGGAGGGCGCATGGCACGGCCAGAGCGAGCACCAATGGCCTCGACCTCAGCAATGTCGTAGATTTGAATGCCGTGAGCTGCAGCCATGCCGTTCAGAAGCTCGCGCTTGGAGTGACCGTTGGGCTCGCCGGCATCGAGCGGATCAAGAGAGATGATGAGCTTCAGAGTGGGCACGCGAGGAGCCAGCTTCAGCAGGGTCGGGATATGAGGCAGAGAGCAGGCGACGCAGGCCAGCTCGCTGTGGTTGATGATGAACTCAGTGGTCTCGGGCCCAAGGGTCTCGTAGAGAGAGACGGGCCACAGCGACTGCGAGAGCAGGGCCAGCTCGGTGATCTGCCACTCAGGGCGGTTTTGAGCCCACAGACCGACGCCATACTTGTCCGCCTTGTGGCCGACGCGATGGTGCAGCTCAACAATACCGGCACCCAGGTTCTTCCTGCGCTCAGCGACCTCAGCGTACGTGATCCAAACATACCTGGGCTCCCATGTCTTCGTGGTCGGGTTCCACGGCCGCCAGCCCAGGCAGCGGTTGTTGGGGTTCTGGCCGACCGAGTACTCGAACAGATCGTGGACCGTCCTGATTGAGGGGTCGTACGTCTCCAGGAGCGGACCATTCTGGAAGCGCCAGTGGCGATAGATTGGCGTACGGTTAGGGCGCTCAGTGCCGGGGATGGGCAGAGCATAGGGGGTGCCCGGAGGAGGGGGCGTTGAGATGGTCTTGATGTAGTTTCTCGTTTCCTGTCTGCTGGGAGCCATGGTGATGGATATCGGAGAATGTTGCGCTGGTTTGATGCTACGAGCCGAGTATTACTGACTTGTGGATGCTATGTTGATGCAGAAATAAAGATGATTCGGGAGTTTGGAAAAGAGCCGAGGTTGTGTCGCAAACGAGACGGGGCTGATTTGTTTTTGTTAGAGAGCGTGCTTCTTATTGAGGGCAGATTAAGGACAGACGCGGGACGTGTTGATGGCGGAGAGGCTCAACCTACGTCACAGCCGTGAAATTGAACAGCAGCCTGCAACTCTTGCGCTTCCTTCGGTGTGCGAGAGGCAGAAGCGAAAAGGTCGAGAAGAGGAGCAAAACAAGCTGGAGAAGTCGAGGACGATGGACGGCCTTTTGGCAGGATCGGCACTCGGCAGCATGTGGTCGTGGGGTGGGACGTTCAGATCCAAGCCGAGTGCGACGCACGGCCGACTTGCAAGCGAGCCAAACCCATCAGGGCGAGGACGCGCCCGAGCCACCAATCAGCGGTGCGAACCGTGACGGCGGGTACTTCCCGATTCAAGAGCCAAGGGTCTCCAGCCGACGAGGCACCGAAACGTCAGCAACAACATTGAGCCCAAGGGGAGCTGCGTTGCTCTCTGAGGGCAGTTGGCGCTCTCCCAGCATCGTATCACATAGGGCCGTATATTTTTGTGCTACCTTTGCCGCTTACATACTATCCTGAACACTCTGATGTCCGTTTGTGCAGCACGACGGCCGACTGTCTTCCAGGCAGGGCACGCACTTTGACACCGCAAAGCCTGGAAAGTTAACCTAGGTATCCAACCAGAACCGCCAGGGGAAGGCCGAGAATCCAGGTTCAAGCCTCGGCTGGCCTGAGACGAGAGTGGAGCCGTGGCACCGAACAGTGGAGGGCGCAAGCTTTTCCAGGTATTGGTTTTCAATCCCCGGACAGCAAGTGGGCAACAAAAAGCTGGGCAGTGGGGTGAAATGGAACCCCAGACCTTCCATGCCGAGAGATGTTCGCGGGTTCTCCGCAAAACGTTGTCGGGCTGGCATTTCCGTTTCTGGGCCATCACATGGATGATAGATGGCGGGCTGGCCGCGAAGTTCGCGGCTGGACGCATCGAGGTGCTGTAACCGTACAAATCGCCGCGATGGATTAACAACACACGGCGCAGAGGAAACCATGCTGGCACCATGACCAGACAACTGCTTGAAACTCGCGGAGATCAGCTTCCCAATATGGGATGCGGGGTGCGGGGAAGCGCTAGCGGAAACACACCCTTCTCACAGACGACAGTCCCTTGCTTCTCCAACAAACATCCACGCCTCCATAAAATGACTGACCGTCTGTTCGCCGCGGAATGGTGTTTTCCAAATTGCCAAGCTTCGCCCCGCCCGAGCATTGGCAGCAGACAATCTGATGACAGGTGGGAGCTGTCAAAGAACATACGTGGATCCGAGTTTTAAGATGTGCGCCTACAACTTTTGTAAGTCAGTTTTGGGAGGGCATGTCATGGTAAGATTCTCATGGTTGGCATCAGGCTGGGGCTGTCAGCTGCATGTGAATAGACATCGCTTTAGCATGCCAGATTCGTCTACGATAAACTAACCTGCCAAGCATCATTCACACCTACTGGAAGGTAGCTAAGATATTGAAGGAAGGAACTTGCTGTTGTCATTTGGGAGCAGAAAGTTATTGTCAATGTGCCAAGCAAATTGTTGTGGCAATCTCTCGCCTTCGTCGTTTTTTTTCGGCCTCGGGTGTCGAACCTCGGCTTCCTGTCGAGATGACCAGGATCAGTGATTTCAGGGCAAGGGACCAGCACCCCCAACACTTCACCCCGCAGTTTCAGGCGCACAGGTGGGGCCTTCCCCCAGCGCGCCGGTACTGGGCTTTGACCCTCCTTTCATTATCTTATCGATATTAAGCTTGGCAGCTCTTCTGGTCGCCCGATGAAGTCTTATTATAAGCCACGAACTTTCACATAGCCACAGCTTTCGCAGCTCCAAGCCACGGATGTCAAACCCAAAAACGCCAAGCACTCTCTGAACTCCTTCATCTCGATTCCCCCCAAGTTTATTACAGCCAATCCGTTATCCGTTTTCCACAATAAGAACAATTCCGCTTCTGTGCGCCTGCAGCTAGGCCTGCTTTTGATCTTGCTTCCATCTTTCAAGATATCATTCAAGCATGGAGCTCCCTCACAAAAGGAGTGATCTGTTTTGAGTTGTCAAGACACTGGTACAAACGCACCTGAAGCTTTTCTTTCGGTCGATACTGTTTTAACAGGAGGCTTGACATAGGTACCAGGAAACACAGGTCGTCAATCAATTTTAGAAATGCTTATCTAAAGGGTTATGTATCCATGTAGCATCCGGATATAGCTTGGTAGATTCCCAATCTTGTCCTTCCCTCTGTGCTGTAACTGGCGACAAATATATCCGTCCCATTCATTCATGTAGCAGACGGTAGGGAGCGGAGAACGCCCTGCCGGCGTCAAGATTGATGTTCACAGTAGCATTTTGATGGCCGTCGTCAAATTATTGGCCAGCCGAGCGTACCGTGTTGGTGCTGCTTCATGCATGGCAATGTGCCTGATGATCTCTGTTTCAGGGGCTGCTCCCCCAGATTAACACCCAAGGCTGAGAGCTCAAGGGCACCATCTTTCCATCTCAACGATTCACCTACAATATTGAACTTTTCCATGTTTACCATTCTATCGTCCAGGTCTCTTGCAGCTGTTCTTCATACTTGATCTAGTTTTGCAACCATATCAGCATCGTCTCCTAACACCAATCATTTAAAATTGCTTTGTTTCGAGGCCTCACTTTTTGATCTTGCCATGAAGATGCCCAAGCTTTTCGAGGATAAGGCCATGTTTATGGCCAAACTAGTCATTGCTCTCCGAGTCGTCCAAGGCATCTTTGCTTTGCTAGTGTTGGGCCTTTCGGCATCTGGTGAGGAACAGCAAACAGCACTTTGACAGTACCTGAGACCTTGACTTACTAAGTTAACAGTCATCCACTGGTACCAAACCAAGACAATCATCTTCTCACCCGTTGAGTTCAACTTCCTCGTGTTCAATTCCGTCTGGTCGCTACTCTCGCTCGCCGGCTTATACTGCCTGCCATGGCTCATCCCACAGAGTATGTATTTCCCTCATCAACTACTCATTCGCTAACCTTCCCCTAACCAACACCCTGGACAGTCCAACATCACTACATCACCTTCCCCCTCGACATGTCCAACGCGCTCTTCTGGCTGTCCGGCTTCGCCGCGCTGTGCGCCTTCTTCGGCCGACTGCACTTCTGCCGTGGGTCAATCTGCCAGGCCGCCCGGGCTGACGTCGCGTTCACATCCTTCAGTTTCGCGCTGTGGACGGTCTCGGCGGTGTCGTCGACGCTCGCGCTGTACAAGTCGAAGCGCGGATCGGGCAATCAGCAGCAGGAGGGGGCGGCGGCCGAGAAAGGGGAGGAAACAAACAAAGAAGCTGCCGGGATAAAGCCGGCGTCAGCAGAGCAAACTGACGCGGCTGCTCAATCTGCTTAGAAAAGGCATCGATTTTTCTTGGTTGAGGTGCTGTACTTTTGGATTCTATGTCGGCTCGCAACTCTTCCTACATTGATAAAACTTGTGCGAATGTGAAGGGGGTGTGCTCTGGAAGGACGGGAGGAACCTGACATGCCAGATCCCAGCAATGAGTCTCTTTTCAGCCCTACTACGGGTGTTACAGAGATGTGGGCTGAACTATTGTAGCTGGTAGGCTACACTTACGCTTGCGTTATGTATACTACCTTTGTACTTCAAAATTCCCACCGGACGTCGGGGTAGTGACATGGTACCGGGAGAGGACAAGATCAGTCTTCCTCGGAGATAACGATCTCACATCGGCTTGCGAGCCGCATGCTGCAGACGAACAGGACAAGCAAGGACTTGACGTCCTGAGATGGGTTATCATTCGTGGTGGCTTTTTGACATTCTACCATTGGCTTTGCACTGCTTGCCATTTTGGACACTGGCAGTCAGGTTGCGTATGCTATGTAGACCCAGAATGTCATACATGACGACAATTGGATGATGATTACGCACAACAGCTTGGAATCCATTCGGAATCCATTCAGGACTGCTACAGGAGTCTTGGCTGCCAGACTGCTGCAATTCGTCGGGAGGACCAAAGAATACCCAGTCGCAACTCAAGCCATTTAAAGGTGGTGAATCTTGAGCAACTCTGCAGTCTGTCAAGATATTGTCGCACAGTAACGCCAGGAGCGTAATCTAGGCGCCAGATCACACTAAATAGCAACATAGCCCCGGCCTCGTGAGGTGCAGTAAACATTTGTAAGGTAGAGGTGATCGATCGACATGGCAGGTTGCACCCATCGGTGGATGTTCTTTGAAGATGGAGAGAGCTGGCAACAGGGGTGGAGGGGGAGGGAGGGGCAGCGACAAATGAGACAGGAGGGATATCTGGAAACGGGGTCTTCAACGATGTCCCAACGGCCCGGGCCCGAAGCTACACCGCGCAAGTGCCTTTCCCGAAGTCACAATGCATCCTCCAGCCAGGCCTGATTTGGCTATGATGCCGTCAGTCCTCCTGTGAACAAATCCAACTGCATGCTTGTGCTTGCGTCTGGCTAGACTCCCCAACGGTTTGTTTCAGGGATGAAATTTTTTGAGGGCCAAAGTGATGTGAGACACATTCGACCTCGTAAGGCCCTCCGAACACCGGCGACTCTGCCCCACGTCCAGGGCCAGGGCGATAAGTGATAAGTAAGGCTTGGCGCTCGTCAGAGACGCAAGGACAGTAAGCACCAAGGCCTGCGGAACGGAGTGCCATGATCGCAAAATTTGAGAACATGAAGGCGATTGTATGACGAACAACGCAAAATCTCGCCAAAGAAGCCAGGCGTGAGACGAGCAAAGAGTCAAAGGTGGGCAATTGAGAGTGTGCAATGGGCAATGATGCTCTCTCTTTGGCTGTGCTTTGTGCTTCTGGCGTGGGTGCCCCGCGCCATGGACCGATGGCGCGATTGCGTGCTCGACGCTTCACCCCACCTCCCCAGTACCATCCAGTACCATCGCACACGACTGGTGCACCTGGATGCACCTTGATGCCGCGCAGGACGCAGTGTTGTCCCGTAACAGAAACTCAGAGATGCCACCCCGGAACGTGGGCACCTTGGAGACAAGACATGGAGAGCGCGGGTGAGCGGGAAAGTTCAGGTTGGGATGTAGGCAGTAGCTGTAGCCAGTCGCAGAATCTTATAAAAAGACACAGGCCGTCGCCGATTGCTCCTCACTGCTTCCGATCTTCTCCATCTTCCTAGTGCCCGGTATTAGACAGACAGACAGAAAAGCTCTCGTTCTCAACTGCTTGTTTCAACGGCAACGCTCTCAACTTTGCTTCTGTGATACCCCCTTGATACCCCTCATCCTCTACTACTAGCCAGCCCGTCGCCATGTCTCAGCAAAACTTCAAGTTCGAGACTCTCCAGCTCCACGCGGGGTAAGCACGTTACGACAGCCGTGCACTCCCAGGACCACGTGGGGAGGGCAGAGACTGACAGATGAGCAGCCAGGAGCCGGATCCCACGACTAATGCCCGTGCCGTCCCCATCTACGCCACGACTGTGAGTGATTCTGGCGAGGTCTCTGCAGAGAGGGAGCAAAAATGGTGCTGACGGAGGAACAGAGCTACGTCTTCAATGACTCGGCCCACGGTGCCCGGCTCTTCGGCCTCAAGGAGTTTGGTAACATCTACTCGCGGATCATGAAGTAGGCAGCTCCCTTCTCTCGCCCATCGATACAAGCAGTATGCTTACTCGGCGTCTCCTACAGCCCCACGGTTGATGTTTTCGAGAAGAGAGTCGCGGCCCTCGAGGGTGGTGTTGCCGCTGTTGCGGCCTCGTCCGGGCAGGCCGCGCAGTTCATGGCCATCGCGGCGCTCGCGCACGCCGGTGACAACATTGTTGCGACGTCCAACCTGTACGGCGGTACCTACAACCAGTTCAAGATCCTGTTTAAGCGCCTGGGCATCACGACCAAGTTCGTGAACGGCGATAAGCCAGAGGACATTGCTGCTGCCATTGACGACAAGACCAAGGCCGTCTACATTGAGAGCATTGGCAACCCGCGCTATAACGTCCCCGATTTTGAGGCCATTGCCAAGGTCGCCCACGACGCTGGCATCCCGCTGGTGGTATGTACTCCTAATAGGCCCGCATTCGCTCCGTCAATGGAGACCCAAATCACTAACCACCACTAGGTCGATAACACCTTCGGTGCGGGCGGCTACTTTGTGCGCCCAATCGAGCACGGCGCCGACATCGTCGTGCACTCCGCGACCAAGTGGATCGGCGGCCACGGCACCACCATCGCCGGTGTCATTGTCGACAGCGGCAAGTTCGACTGGGGCAAGCACGGCGACAAGTTCCCGCAGATGGTCGAGCCGTCCGAGGGCTACCACGGCCTCAAGTTTTGGGAGACCTTCGGCCCGATCACCTACGCCATCCGCGTGCGCGTCGAGCTCCTGCGCGACCTCGGCGCCTGTCTCAACCCCTTCGGTGCGCAGCAGCTGCTGCTCGGCCTGGAGACGCTGTCGCTGCGCGCTGAGAGGCACGCCCAGAACGCGCTGGCTCTGGCCCACTGGCTCCAGCAAAGCCCCTATGTCGCTTGGGTCTCGTACCCGGGCCTGGAGTCTCACCCGTCGCACGCGACGGCCAAGAAGTACCTCAAGCGCGGCTTCGGCGGTGTGCTGAGCATCGGTGTCAAGGGCGGCGGCGCGGCTGGCTCGCGCGTTGTTGACGGCCTGAAGCTCGTGTCCAACCTGGCCAACGTCGGCGATGCTAAGACGCTGGCCATTCACCCTTGGACCACGACTCACGAGCAGCTAACTGACGAGGAGAAGATCAGCTCTGGTGTGACCGAGGTATGTTTGCCCTCGAAATGCGAAATGGCTAATTGCTCATGACTGACTCTCTATGTAGGACCTCATCCGTATCTCGGTTGGTCTCGAGCACATCGATGATATCATTGCCGACTTTGAGCAGTCGTTCAAGGCGGCGGCTGAGGCGGGCTATTTGGAGGCGGCCAACTAGAAAAATGGGGAAATATTTTCAATTATAGATCACCTGTGATTTGCTTATAGTATGTCTGGGTTTAGGTACTCTGGGTAATGAGTGATGAATGGGCATGGTATAATATATATGATACTTACGAATGATCTGGTATTTTTCGTCTTCGTTCATACATGTTTTGAGGAGCTTTAAAGTGATCGAAGAGAAACTGTCCGGACGATTACACCCCACTTCTGTAATGTTACCGTAACGCAGCACGCAATGAACGTATGGATCTGTAACTTACTTGCGCCAATCAGCCAATCACATGCCACTGCTAGATCCATGAACCATTGTACCTCGTCTGTCTCGTCGCCATTAGCATCGCGTCAGAGGGCCGCCCCCCCCCCCCACACCAGCTTGCTGAACCTTCCCTATCCCAA
>Ga0065720_1018857_pt1 | contig 90435 bp, 74 predicted proteins | sample Thericmetagenome_FD_59107 | JGI IMG/M metagenome (GOLD analysis project Ga0065720, IMG submission 59107) | Thermophilic microbial communities from the Joint Bioenergy Institute, California, USA of rice/straw/compost enrichment - eDNA_2 v2... | ecosystem: Engineered > Solid waste > Grass >...
AGTCAGCAATACAACCAGTTGTTTACCAACTGGTGCCACAACGGCCACTTTGGTTGCGTGAGAAATCCTCTCTCTCAATCCAGCAGCCTAGCAACTCTCGAACTATCTCAGGAGGTCTGTCTGGATCGTTACATCTACTAATTATTCAACAAGACATTTTCACATCATACATCTGCATACGCACCTGCCGTGCTACTTGGCCGAGGATAAATGTCTAATTTGCCGGCATATGATTTGAGATCGAGTGGCACGCAAAGGTAGCATGATATGTCATCTGCCATAATGTTGCCTGTATGGGGTAGTTTCTTGCGATTGTAGGGATGAATTTGGTTAGTAACCTTGTTCCTGTGCTTAATTAGATGAACATACATATGCGCTCTGAAGATCATTCTCTAGAGAATTGGCATTAGTTTGTCAGTCATGTGTTAGTGCTCTCTCTTATATTCACTTTCTGACAATGAGACTCGAGGCCCTGCTGACAATCTTAATAATCTTTGTCGCTCTAGCGATAGCAGTATCGTTGCATTGGATTTCAAAACGGCAACAAATCACACTCTGTGACCCGATCTCGTACTAGCCTGGTAATGGATGGCTATGAATTGAACAATGATCTATGGGATCGAGATACAGCAATCTCAGGTTCACAATGCACCTTTCTCGATAGTTATTACGATGGTGGGATCCAGTGGCATACGGTGTGGATATGGCCAAGGTCGGAAAATGACATCAAGAGTTATGCATATTCAGGCAAGCAGTTCTCCAGAGGTCAAAAGATTTTCTCTATCGGAAGCATGGGGACATCTGTTCAATGGGACAATGATAGCAATGTCATCCGCGCAAACGCTACATATGATATCTTTACAGCAACAGAACCTATACATGTTACAAGTAATGGTGATTATGAAACATGCTTAAATTTTGCTTGCATTATACAGTGGCCCTTTCAGTCGTTGTAAGATGGATGAAACTGACGAGCCATCACTGCAGGTAATGATCTGGTAAGGCACGATAGATGATTCTCATCTCTTGACCAAGGCCTGGGATTAGGGTGCTTATTACATATTCACTAGGCTTGCTAGATATGACAATATGCAACCCATCGGCTTGGCCCTTGAGACTGTCAGCATAAATAGTCATGACTGGGAGCTTTGGTACTGTCAGAAATGAGATATGCTGGTGTTCACATTTGTTGCACCGAAATCCACCAATCTCTGGACAATGTCATTAAAACACTTTTCGACTATGCAGAACAAGAGCACGAGTTCCTGGCCGTTGAGCAGTGTTTGCTGAGTACGTCCCCTGGAAAAACTTCAATGCTCACAGCGGTTGTCCTCTTGTGATGGTAGCAGCATCCTATAAGCACAGAGGTAAGGATTACAAAACAAAATATGGTAGCAAATGCACTAATCTCTGTATTTATGTAATTTTCGGATGGGCACTGAGGCAATGGTTAGTGGGACCAACAACTTTCACGATTCCTCACTTTTCTGCGTGTGTTGAATAGAGAACAAAAGTGGTTGGAACTTCAAGGCCAGAGACTGTACTTCGGTAGTTAACCAGCTCACGAGACTGCAGGTATGAATGAGGGTGACAAAGCCTAGTTCCAATCCATATATCCCGAACCCAAACATTATACAGAGTAGAACTATGAGCCTACTCTGAACATCAGCAGAGTGGAACCAGAGTATATCGGTTTTCATTGCAACATTGTAGGCAGGGTGTCAAGCTCTTTGCTCGAGGGCTGGCCAGTTGGCATAGTTCGTTACATGCTTTTCAAGTTTTATATTGAGAGTCACTGGGTCACTCTTGCGAATTGCATCTTCAAAACAAGCTTATCCAAGGTTACGTAAAAGTCTAGCTCTGATGACCTATTAACCACTGAATATCAATCGTATTAGAAGATCATGTGTGGACTTCTGAGACTGACCATCGCGCGATAAGTATTTTGCTGGACGACCAGCTTGCTTTTTCCCTTATCGGTGGATAATCTGGCCTAGGGTTATGTATGAATTTCAGAAGATTTGTCTTCATGAATAACTCAACCTTTAGAATTTTCGTGGCAGAGCAACGCAAATCCCAGTACGGGAGTCAAAAGGGTTGACCATCGAGAATCTGGGAAGTAATTTGATGTTAAAGATCATCAACATACAGGCTAATGGGACTTCATTGCCCCTAAAGTCGATATAAACCTGTCAACTCAACAACTCCTTTATGTCCTCAATCCTTTGTAACTTCTTTTCCTCGTCAGTCATCATACCGAGCGATGTCGCGCTAACCATGTGGTCAGTTGGAACTTTGCAAACAAAAATCGCAACAGGACAACTTACATGAATTTTTTACGGTCTTGAATCCTGAGCATTCTCTGCTCGACGCTATCTTTGACAATGAAGCGGTAGATTCTAACCTCATCTTCCTGCCCCATTCGATGAATCCGATCAATTGCCTGTGCCTCAACGGAAAAGCTCCACCATGGATCCATCATATATACTCGCTTCGCCGATGTTAGGTTCAGCCCAACACCGCCCGCTTTAAGGCTCAGGAGCATGACAGTGAAGTTTTGACTTTCCTTGAACTCTGCTAAAACCGCCGAACGCGCCTTTTGATGCATCGTACCATCAAGTCGTAGAAACTTGATACTCGCTCGGCGAAGTGCGGGTTCGATAAGGGTGAGGAATGAAGTGAACTGACTGAAAACAACGGATTTCATGGTTGGATGTTCCCTTCGGAGATTGCGAAGATGATTTACCAAAGCAGTGACTTTTGCTGACGAGGAGCTCGCCCCAAGGCGCTGGAGAGTAATCCTCGGTCCTTGACCGGATTCAGGGTTAGTTGTGTCATTATCGTGGCGTACCACCTCGAACAGATCGCGCGAATTGATGACTTCCCGACATTGGAAGCATCGAGGCTGTTGGTTCTGTGCCGTCTGATGTTTTATATACTCCAGCAGGCACTGTTTGCAGGCCGAATGCCAACATCCGGTAACAGTCTGGTCAATCATAGGCTCCTCAGCACAGATAGGACACTCGTTGACAGCTTCATCCCTGATTTGCTGAAGTACATGGGCACCAAATGCATTGGGTTGCGAGGCATCGTCAGTTGTCGCAGTGAAGCGTTCGATCAAGGATTGAAGATCCATATCATCGCCCAGCTGCGCAGCTCTGTCAGCAGCAGTCCCAGGCTCAACGTCGTCGGCGACATTTTCTTGGTTCCGGATAAGGAGAGGATGACAACATGATTGGCGAAGGCGAAGGACCTGGGCAAAGATGCTAGTGAATGATTTCATGACGGTGCCGGCCTCGACATTGGCCTGGAAAGTTCTCTTTGCTTTCTTGAAGATGTAGTCGTACACCTCCCGCTCTTCCTTGGAAAGTTCGACTTCGACAACTTCAATGTGCTTTGGAGGCAGAGCAATTAGAGGAGTGCCGTCAAGCATCTTCATGTCCTTGGTCCTCCGCATGACGAGCGGTTCTAGGACTGTTTGGACGACATCCAAGGCACGCATGTAGTCCTTCGACTCGAAGGGAACCGTAATGAAAGTCCTCCAAAAGGAAAAGTTATCCCATGGTTCGACCCTGAGGAACCGCACTAGACTGAAGAGATCCTCCAGTCTATTGACAATTGGAGTTCCCGTCAAGACCCATCGGTGCTTAGCCGCAATCTCGTAGCAAGCACGGGCTGTTTTGGACAAGCGGTTTTTGATCGTGTGTGCTTCATCGAGAATCACACGAAAGAACTTCAAAGCGAAGATACCACGGTTTCTGGTCTTGTCACGATGATTATAAGCGATCTGATTGAACTCCGACAGCACCACTCCGTAGCTGGTGATGATGAGGTCAGGGGCGCTGGCAGCGTTGGCCTCACAGCACAGAGCCACTAAATCCATATTCTTCTCACTACCATAGTATATCAGGGACTTCAAGGTCCCTTCCTTGGAGGCGTTTTCAGCTTCACTCTGCCACTGGGAAAGCAAAGTCATTGGGGCAACAACAAGAGTCGTGCATGGTGCATCTATAACAGTTCCTCTTGCAGCAGGGACGAGGAAGCGCTGACCGGGAGTGATCCACTCCCCATTATGACCAGACGCACGGGCTCGAGTGGCCACCTCGGATCTATGGGTATGGATCAGGCTGAGCATCTGGATGGTCTTGCCTAAGCCCATCTCGTCGGCCAATATGCCACCAAGGCAGCGCTGTTCTTGACGCGGGAATTCTAGAGACAAGTCGCCAGAATATAGATTGACGTAAAATGTTGGCTGATTAGGGACTTCCGGAAGGTCCTTGTCATCGTGATCCTTCTTAGGCCAGGCATACTCTTCCCACAAGGGGTGCATGGAGGTTTCTCGCTCTCCAATATGAACGTTTTTCTCCTTCGACAACATCCAGTGGAGTGCCTGTTTTTGGTAAGGGCGCAGGGTCATGGCGAAAGAACTGGCTGGCTCAGCTTCGGGAGTGGTGAAATCAAACGACTGAGCTTTCTTGTATAGGGCGTCAAGCTGATCCTGCTCGAGTTCTTGCCCATCTTCATTTTCGTCTGACGGTGATGAGGATCCGAGGGTATCTTGTGCCTGGGATTTTGCCTTCGTCTTCTCACTATCTTCGGCAAGCTCTGCTGCGTGGAGCAGACTTTGACGCTGTGCGCTGGCTGCAGCCGCATTCCCTCGGATGGGGAGGAGGTTGATCTCCTGGAAAAGCTTGACAAGAGCAACTTGCCTTAGACGGAGGTCTCTTTCTTCCTCCGATTCACCGCTCTCAAAATGGCCAAACGGGCTGTTGCTAGTAACCTTGAATGTTCGAGGATCAAATGCACTACGCAAGAGGTAGCATCGTAGTTGCAAGACGACAGTGTCATTGGTGCGCAGGCTCTCGGGAGCGTAAACACATGTGCCTTCAAACCTACATATTTTCTGGTCTATCAGAGTCGAGACCCATTCCGCTTTGTCTTTGGCTAAGCGTCCAATTTCCCTGCCAGTACTGTCTGTGAAGCGCACAATGACATCGACTCTTTTGGCTGCAACGGCGCCCATAAGCGATCCAGGTGCCGGAGTCCCAAGTTTGACTCGCTGTCCTCCACGAGGCGACGAAGACTTCACTGGTTGGATCTTCTGGCGTTCGATTCTGATGGGGTCACCGTGTTTCAAGAGACCCGTGCCACTGCGAGTGGCCCATCCTTCCACACCAAAAGCGCCGATATATCGTGATTCAGGCATGATGCGATTTGCGTTAGGTTGGAGAACCATAGGGTTGAAGGGGTTGCGAACAGGGTTTTCGGTCATTCGGGAAGAAAGGTGCAAACCTGTGGTCCGAACACTTTTCCCAGGAGTCTTCCATGTGCCGTCCAAGTACATATTAACAGCCCTTTCGATGTCACTGCCACATTTACGTCGAATGACTGCCATGATATCGGGCGAAACGTGTTCCCCCACAAAAGCGTCAAACGTTGCTTGGTCGAAGTCATCATGCATCGAAGCATTGCCGGACGGACCCGGCTTGATATGTGGTGTTGTTACTTCGTTAATATAGATACAAGAGTCCTTGTTGGACACCAGCGCTGATGACTTGGCGCTGAACAAGAGCGACGCATATTAGCGGCTAGTCCTAAGGAATCGGTTAGATCTTACAGGACAGCATACATTTTTGGATCTGCAGTATCATCGCTATCGGCAAGAAAGCGTTGCCTTTTGACAGGAGGCTCATTGGGGTCGGTAGATTCCATTTTATTGGGAGTTCGGCAATATTGGGACTTGGAAAAGCGGTTGGCCATGAAAAAAAGCTAGATCGTCGTACCAATGGAGACGCGATTAGATCAAAGACCGCGTTTTTGTCCTCACAGTCGCGTTACCCCTGCCTAGGTAATTAGACCAGCATCTCGTTTACTTCCACTCAGCTGTTTGATACATACATAATACGGATCCTTACATAGAGCGACTTACAAAATGAAGAGTTCCACTTCCGTATATGCATAGATGCAACTGTGGATACGTACACAAGCCCCTCGCCATTGCTCGATGCACATGCTTTTTTGCAGGTACGGCCTGCCCCCATGTCCATGGCTCAAAACTCTATATCCCATTCCTTGAAAATGAGTTTGTAGAACCGTGTGCCTCCAACTCCCTGCGATGCGTCTTATGCGACACCTTGGGAATGTCCTGTGGCACCGGGCATCCCTTCGGGTTGACCAAGCCTGCAGCCCCATTGCCATTAACGCCAGAAACTATTCCACCAATATTGTTGCGCCTTCCGATGCGGATATAGACTCGGCTCGCAAGTACTGCGTGAACCAGCTGAAGTATTACAGCCTTTTTGCTAGAAACAGGGATTAGACAAGGACCATTGTGTTGCAGAAGCTGATGCTTAAAATTCTTAGGCATGGAGACTATGAGGCATATCTTATCCGGCATTTCTTGCCCCCGCCGGCTCAGGATGCTTATGATGCGCTCCGAACTTTGAACCTCGAGCTCTCCCGCATGCCGGAGGCTGTGTCCAATCCAACCCTCGGCCGCATGAGAATGCAGTTTTGGCGGGATGCCATCAGCAACACATTTGATGGGAGACCCCCGAGAGAACCCATCTCTGTGTTGCTGCACAGATCCATTACCAAGCTCAAAGAACGAGCTGGTCCCGGCAGTGTGGGTTCGCTCAAATTTTGGCTCTTACGCTTTCTCAGCACACGGGAGCAGCATTTGGACAACAGGCCTTTTGCCAACCTGAACGCCCTGGAGGAGTACGCTGAAAATACCTATGCCACACTCATGTACCTAACACTGGCCTCCATCCCCATCCAATCAGTACACATGGACCATCTGTCAAGTCACATCGGCAAGGCCTGCGGAATAGTCGCCATCTTACGCAGTATTCCGGTTCTCACCATGCCGCCGAGGCCTGTTGAAAATCCTTCGGGCTCTCTTGTGGGCAGCTCGCGCCCACCCGCACTGCTACTCCCGCTCGACGTCATGGCAAAAGTTGGCTTGAAAGAAGAGGATGTCTTTCGCCAAGGTCCACATGCCGAAGGCCTGCAAGATGCCGTTTATCAGGTTGCTACGAGGGCAAATGACCATCTTATAACCGTTCGAGAAATGTTGAAAAACCTGCAATCTGGCCAGGGCCCTGGACATAATTACGAGCACCAGCACGAGGCTGAACATGTCCATACAAGTCCTGCGCAGGATACTCAGGACATAGTGGTGGAGATACGACGCGGATTTGGTGTTCTTCTCGAAGCCATCACTGCCCATAGTTACCTCAAGTCTTTGGAGGGCTCGAATTTTGACCCATGGAGGGTAAAGCGCAGTTGGAGACTACCATGGAGTCTCTGGAAAGCGGCAAAGCGCCGTGAGTTATGAGATGCTAACCGCAGATAAATCGTAATGATCTTTAAAGGCTGCAGTTGATGGGAGCCATGCATACCCAAAAGCTCAAGCCCTTCTCCCCCATGTATTTTACCGAAGAGAAGATTACCAACAGCTGATACCTAGGAACAAGGAACAGTATATAGTCTTAGTTATACGGATCTGATGCGCAATACGGGCATACATAACTCAGTTGGTGAAATCATTCTGAGAAAGGCTTGGGCTCTGGGACCGTGTCGCCCGAGTGTTGTGCCGCTGGTAACCGAGACTTTTTGCAACGAAAATAACGTGTCTTTTGTTGGAAGGGGAGCAAGAAAAGTTTTTCTCGTTCTCCAGCCAGTGCTATCATGTCACGGTGGTGATTGCTGAGATCCCAGAGTTCGGCCCGCCTGCGGAGTTCGGAATCGGACATTGTTTGCTTGGTGAGACCAGTAACGTCTCCACCAAAGTCAACTTTCGTCTCTTGCAATCAGGCTCCGCTGCGTTGGCGAGAGAGCCTGGCATGACGTTGGACTGGGGTCTCTGATACCGGTACTATAGGTACCTCATCTGGCTTGGTTGTTGTTGCAATGTGCGTTTGGGACAACTTACGCTTAAATGTGGCGCAATGTGATCAACAACCACGAAGTACCAATCCGGCGCAGACCACATTTGCATCTGTATGTTGCAGCCTGTGGTTGAAAATGCCGACCCCCAGAGCTAACACGGGCCGACATATAGCTACTGTAGGATCGGCCGGCTCCGATACGACAAAATACCCGGCAGTGGGTACACGCGGGGCACTGGGTAAGAAGCACCTGAACGACTCACTACCCTGGGCTAAGTTCTGCCGCGAAGATGGAACGAGGCTAACCTGTCCGCGGTGTTCAGGTGCGGGGCATCCTTCCGCTCGCGTCTTAGGTATGCTGCAGATGTCTGCTGACACTCCATCGAAAATGCAATAAGCCATCTGGAATCTGTTGGGATGAGATGGTCTGCAGGCGTGATGCCCAGTAAAACAAGAAATTGTAGGGCGCCCAGTGCACATGCATTGAGATAATCAAACTCTCTTTGCACCTGGCGAGGGCCTCAATGCAATCGAAATCCGCAGTCTCGCACTTGCGCCTGTAGTACTCATCGAGCCTTCCAAAACGGTGGTCCGACTAGTCTGCAACGCAGGCTAGTCGGGCGGAGAAATCTGCAAATTTTATGGTACTTCCAGACCTCTTTAAATTTGTATAGCAAACGATGTCACTTAAGCTTATTGTCATTCAGCGATGCTTGTATGGTAAGTGCTTTGAAAAACACTTTCTGTCGCATCGCCAACAAAACTGTAGATCAAATGCAGGACAAGATAAATGTTGAGTGTATGATGGAAAACAAATAGCCAAGAACAGCTTAAAAGCACATATAGGAATTTCAATCATAAAGGAGGCTAAAAATTATTATATTTCAATTTAACTTTCTGATAAAAAGTCCTAATTCTAAAAGGTCCTTCCTACATTACTTTTATTGAGGGTCTTATCCTTAAAATAGCTGCTTTTATCGCTATTCTTATTCTTCTCTAAATTAAGAATCCTCTAAATAGCTAGCGTGTAATGATTCCACAATCTCCTGAAATGGGTTCGAAGGTAGGAGTCAAGTTGTAAAACCTGAGGGATTGGGGTCCTCAAACAGTAGCGTGTGTGATTTATTGTGGTCACCAGTTGTTGATTGACAACGGTTTTGATTGCTGACTGCGAAAATCTCATCATGGCTCTGAGGATGAGCGATTCTATATGCATAATTATACGTGAGTGTTGTTGGTATGCCTTCCCTGCCATTCGGGTTGTCAACCAAGTTCACGATTATCGACGAAGGTAAGAGTTGATGATCGGTAGTTCTTGGCGACAATAATCTTTTTTGCCTACGACTGGACTGTCTTCTGGCCCAACTCGGGGCTTTCTTATTCATCCATCCTCCACTGCTGCAGGGCGGCTGCTAATCCACACTTCTAACCATAACACCTTGGTTCATAGATACAGCTGAAACGAAGAAAAGCTGACTAATACTATCTGCTGTGGAAGTTTATATATGTGGATATGCTAAACTTTACAGGTTGCTCCGCTCGACTAGTCTGTAACGCAGGCTAGTCGGACCGCCGTTTAGGAGGCCCGACAAAGTTTGTTTCTGAAGGGTGATGGGTGCCTGCTCGCTGACCGAATAGCTACCTGGGGAACGAGGGTCATATCGGCGAGGTACGTACCAAGTGTAGCTTGAGGGCAGTCAGTTTCTCCTGCGCAAGTCCACAAGTTGCACACGGACCAGACATTCCTGCCTCGGTGTAGTTATGGAGTCAGTACTGTGTAAAGCTGGGAAAATTTTTTGCCAGTTCTCAATACTGAGTGGAGCAGAGTGGTGGATGTCGAATCTGACCAGGTGACCCAGCAGAATGTTCTGGGCTGGCGCCTTTCTTTGCTCCTCTGCTCCCCGCTTTAGTACCGTGGCCAATACTCCTCTCAGGGAAGCAGAACGTACCGTCCTGCTTTTTGGATGAAATGCTCGCTTTTAGATGGCCTTGCATAGTACTCCTACATAACACGCTGAATACACTTCATCCTTGCAATGTGCTGTGTCTCCACCTAGACCTAAAAGGCAGGCTCGAGAATGTGGATCGTAGGTAAAGTGAGTAGGTAGTCTTCCAATTAATCTGTAGTGAGCCCACTGGACCATGTACGCGATATGGACATGCTGCCTTTTCGCCGCATTTTGCTTGCTCGCCTCAGTCGTATGTTTGCCAATGCTGGGCAATGATGCTGTCTTTCTGATGATAGTTAGACATAGGGACCTCTTTGTAAAGATTCAGGTACCTGGTTCTTCGTCACGTTTACTTGCTACGTGTCTGTATATTTGTTCGCCTGCATACCTTCGACAATGCAACTTATGATTTGTCCCCATGTATTACATACATGCGTAGCTGGGCCCATTGAGGTGCGCGGACACGGGTGATTGGAGAACCACCAGAGAGCATAGTCAAAGCACGCTATGTAGGGAGGTGTGTCATGCGGACGATGTGCCGTTGGCTGGGCATGCGAGAACAAAGCCGCTACTGCAGGTTTCATCCAGACTTCGCCGCCGTCGACTGGAAGGGCCGTTAGGCGATCTGTTAGACGACAGCCCTAGCGGGCCCAGTGTGGTGGATTAAACCAGGACAAGGGAAGCAAGATCCAGATCAAGTCTGGATTCTGGTGGAGTCAAGAAAGTTTTCCGTGTGCCCTCTCCATACCATTACATGATGAAAACCATTCCCTTGGTTCTTTATGTTAAAGAAATAATTAACAAGGCACTGCCTCTTCCCATTGATGCGTTCTGCTTTCTCGATGTTCTCCAAGTATCAAAAGCGGTTCGAGTCTTCGGATCTCAGGTGTTACGCGACGAGCGCCGAACCCCGCAATTCGAGCTCCTCGGCGCCCACTTTCACCCGACACACTACACCGACCGCAACTACACACTTTGGCTGTGAGCTGGCACCATCAGATCGGAGGTCACTTACACATCACTTGGCCTGCACTTCACCAGCTAAACAAGGGCCGCAAGAGGACGCCTCTCAATTCAAATATCATTTACTCCTTGCATCCATTGCCAATACGTCAGCACCGAAGTGCGTCCTTCGAGAAACAACAGCGGCATCAAGCCACGATTCTCTTTTAGGTTGAAAGCAGCTCTCAGGCAGTTTCTGTGACTGCGTCCGTGGTAACACCTCAAACGAAACACCCAAGGTCCGGGAGCGTTTTCGTCCAAAGTCTGGCGCAGTGATCGAGCCCGAACCTGGGGAGCGCCCCCAGCAGGGAATTGCTTGCATCATTGTGGCGTGGTCGATCATTCGAAACAGGTAGTTCTTTCCCCGCCAAGTTTTTGACAACGCTGTGGAAAGCCCAGACAAAAAAATGCCACATCGGGTCGCGGACTTCTTTCGGTCCTCGATATCCTCTCCCTCGCTGGATAGCCAGATTCCCCACCCGACACAAAAATCGGCTTCATCTCAGCCGTTCAAGTCATCCAGGTCCCGAAGAAGCCGAAAGCCGCTTGAGCGACTCACATCCACACTGTTGTTCTTTGAAGGCGGCAGCGGCGGCGGAGACGACGACAGCGAGAACGCCACTCCTGACGACACTCGTGCTCCGCCAGCAGCGCCCAGCTTGAAGATGGCCGACTCCCGAGCAAGCAGCCTTTCGTCAGAATCTCACAAAGATCATGGTCACCATCACCACTACCGTATCTCTCTGTCAAGCATGCACTTTGGCCGGTCGCATAAAGAGTCCCACGTCAGCATGCCAGCAATGTTGACATGGGAGCTCGAGTCCCCTCCAGCCGTCATGTATGGAGAACCAGAGACCAGCAGCGGTGCACTGGTTTCTGGCCAGCTGTATCTGGACGTCAAAGAGGACTTTCTCGAAGTCTATCTGTTTTTTGCAACTCTAAATCTCCATGTTGTACAGAAAAAACCTTTTGGAAGCCATTGCTCCGAATGCGCCAATCAATACACTGAGATCAAAAGGTGGGACCTACTCCCTCACCCATTGGTGCTCACTAAAGGTAGGTAGCTGGCGTCACGATCTCGTAGTCTTAGCATGCAAGGCTAATCGCAAATAACTCACAGGCATCCATACGTTCCCTGTGTCGGTTCTCCTGGAAGGTCATCTTCCTGCAAGCATGGACACACCGCTGGTTTCCATTGCTTATGAGTTTAAGGCCGAAGTTCATTCCAGGAGCAAAGGCTCTTCACTTCCACCGATCAAGCTAGAAAAGGTATGGGATGTCAAGCGCAGCCTTGCCACATCGGAAACGCCACACCACTCGGTCCGTGTCTTTCCTCCCACCAACATCAAGGCTAGCGCACATTACCCCCACGTGGTCCATCCTATTGGCAGCAACACTCTTTCACTTCGCCTTGATGGCATTGCCAAGCACAATAGCAAGGTCAACACTATCGAGTACTGGAAGCTCAAAAAGCTTACGTGGAAGCTGGAAGAGACTATTAAGACGGTGGCGCCGGCATGCGGAAGACATAGCCCGCGGGCGACCGACAGCTCTGATGATGGCCATAATAATAAAAAGGGCGTCGTCAGAGCTGAAACCAGGGTTATTGGCGAGAAGACTCTCTTTTCTGGTTGGAAGAGCAATTACACGAGCGCAACGGACAGCCTAGTGGAACTTGAGCTCGATTACAGCTTAACCAAAGGTGCGAAGTACGCATGCGACACGCGGAGCCGAGATGGCACCGAGGTTACACACCAGCTTATGATCGAGATGGTGGTTTCCCAGGAATGGGCACCCGTCAACCGGCCCTCTTTAGTGACGCACACAGGAGTTGGTCGGATCTTACGCATGCACTTTGGTACTATCCTCACAGAGAGAGCGGGAATCGGCATCAGCTGGGACAACGAAGCGCCTCCAATTTATCAGGATGTGCCACCCAGCCCTCCTGCATACTGTGAAGGTATGGCAATGGGTGTCCACAATATTGCCGAAACAGTAGAGCCCCCTGATCGTCGTTCACAGCAACGCAGCGACAGCAGCACTCCACGGAGTAGTGCAGATAGCAGTCATTCTCGGGCAACCCACCATGGAGTGAGGTGAAGAGCCTCTTTCATGTGGACCCGGGCATTTAGAAGTGCTTGCGTGAGTCTTGGCTGTGGCGCAGGAAGCAGCAGCAGCAAAGACAGTTAATGATTTGCACAGAGCGAATTGTCGATGCTGCCTATTCAAGAGACAAGGGGCTTGGCCTCGCGGCTATGCATTATTGTTTGATGGCGTTTAGGCTGCAAGATGATACCCCTGAATACAATCCACTGACTAGTCTCACTTTGTTAACACAATTGGTGGTAGTTTCATGGTTGATAATTGATGAATGTAATATCATGTCATTGATGGAGTGTATTGCGCATGGGTGATACTGACAGGGTGTGATAGCGAAGACCCCGGGTCTCCAGGTTTGGGGAATGGAGAACAACGCTGTGGCTCAGCTCGCCTTTCACTTAAGTCTCCACTTGAGGATGACACTACCCATGAGAAGTATGGAACATGGGTATGAAAACAAACTTTGAAGGTAGCTATAAAGCTACTTGTTGATCGCGTCAGTTTACAGCCTCGGTCGGCCACGTTGGACGCCCCCTTGATGGCTCCTGCTGACTGATGTGAAGCTGAAATGTGCTGACGGTGTATGCAGCGTATGCTATATCTAGGTACCCATGAATTATATACACTTGATCTGTCCTTGAAAACTTAAAGGTATGGCAATTCGGTCTACGTTAAAAGCATGGTTGAGGATGTCTAAAACGTGCATGATCCATCTCCGTGGTTTTGTGGGGAAGTGGGTCTTGCTAACAAGGCCTGGAAACCGGTAGCCGGGGTCTGGGCGATGCACCAAAACAATCCGTGCATCGGGACTCCACGTGGGACTTATCGATAAGATCGGTGGCGCTCTCTGGATGGCTTGGAGGCCGGAGCTGAGGACTTGATGACTCGACAGATGTCCACCGCATCGACTCATCCGGCGAGCCAGGCTACCTTCAAACAGCTCCGCTATGTATAAAGTACCTTAGTTAATTTGGAATCTACAAGTTTCACAGCATTTTTTGACATAGCGATTTATCTTAGCCTATCGGCTGAAAGGTATACGTTGTGTCCTCAGCTGTCCCCGAACTTCCGTGAGCTCATATGGTGTGGTGAAAGCGCCATTCAACACTTTGCCCCATCTTTGCTTCCTCGCGCTCCTCCTTGTACTTTGACGTTAGAGTCCTTGATCATGACAACCAAAACAAACAAGCCATTACCGCATGAAAGGCGGAAAGGAGAAGCCGCTCTAAGCGACTTTGCTGAGTATGTCGAAAAGCAACAGGCTCTGCGCTATCCAGGTTCGAAACACACAGCCAAGGCGGCTGCTAAAAACATGCAAACCGGTTTTGACCATCACGAGGAATTGGACGACATCCTTAACAGTCTTGACCTTTCAGACCCAGTTCCGCGGGTCAGGTTACGAGAGCTGTTACTCAGCCCTGACAATGTTACTCTTCAGAAGCTCTCGGAGATTATAAAGGAGCGTATCGAGGAAGGACATGGCGAAACTGTCTTTGAAATTGGATTCGAGAATAACGGCGAAAGCATGAAATTAACGCGGGAAGAGTTTGATGTGGCATACAAACGACTGGTCGAAGCTGCCAAAAAGGTTCGGGCTGATACCCAGCTTTTGTTGACCAAAAATGTGGGCGGTAAGCTGGATGGTGTACCGACGAAGGACGGTGACTGCAGTGGAAAAGTTTTGATACGGAGAGTTCCAGCGAAGGTCGAGGAGGTGATTGAAACAAGAATAGCTGTAGTGGGCAATGTCGATGCTGGCAAGAGTTCCATGCTTGGTGTTCTCGTCAAGGGAGATCTCGACGATGGGAGGGGAAAGGCGCGGCTAAACCTCTTCAGGCACAAGCACGAAATTGAGACTGGGCGCACGTCTTCGGTCGGCATGGAAATTATGGGCTTTGACACCACTGGCCAGGTTATCGTGTCTGACACACCAGGCCGTAAGCTGTCGTGGGAGGAAATCGGGAAGCGCAGTGCCAAAGTGATCACTTTTACTGACTTGGCCGGGCACGAACGCTACCTTCGCACCACGGTGTTTGGCATGTTGTCCAGCAGTCCGAACTACTGTTTGTTAATGGTGGCAGCCAATAACGGTCTAATCGGCATGAGCAAGGAACATTTGGGGATCGCCCTCGCTTTAAACGTGCCAGTGATGGTGGTCATCACCAAGATTGATATCTGCCCTCCGCAGATTCTGGAGCAAACCATCACGCAAATCACACGCATCTTGAAGAGTCCCGGCGCCAGAAAAATCCCTGTTTTCATCAAGAATCACGAGGATTGCATTAATACAGCAACGCAATTTGTTAGTCAACGGATATGCCCTATCTTCCAGGTGTCAAATGTCACCGGGGAGAACCTGGATCTAGTTCGCACATTCTTTAACATCCTCCCGCACCACGGACGCTACGATACCGATGCTCCGTTTGAGTTTCACGTCAACGATACTTTCAGTGTCCCTCATGTGGGCACGGTGGTCAGTGGTATCGTCAAGTCCGGTGTAATCCATGCAGGTGATGAGGTTCAGATTGGACCAGATTCCCTAGGTCGTTTCATCCAAACCTCGATCCGTTCCATTGAGAGGAAGAGAATAGGGGTTCCTGCTGCGTCTGCCGGCCAGTCTGCTTCATTTGCCCTGAGGAGAGTCCGAAGGAAGGATGTTCGCAAAGGGATGGTGGTCTTGCCCAAGTCGGACGGACCCCCACCCAAGGTGTACCGGGAATTTGTTGCTGAAGGTAGTATCTTGCCATGTATCCTGTTCGACATAAGACGAGCATACTGACCATTGATAGTACTCATCTTGTCTCATGCGACAACAATCAAAACGAAGTACCAAGCCATGTTGCATGTTGGGCCGGTGTCCCAAACATGTGCAATCATCGATGTTGATCGCCCCTTCATACGGACAGGAGACAGGGCAACTGTAGCATTTCGGTTTATACAACGACCCGAATATTTGCAGCCCGGTGACCGTTTGTTGTTCAGGGAGGGGAGAACTAAAGGTCTAGGCATTGTAAAAAGTGTTGGTTATGACCCCTCAAAACCACTGATGCCCAAGCAGCCCGAGACCGGTGCTGGAGGTGGAGAAATTGAATGTGGCAATCACGGAGAGAAAAAGGACTCGGCCACGGGGACAGATTGAAACGTTAAGCGATGACGTTGGAGCTGGTTTATTGGATAGGGACAAGTAGTTCTTGTTTCTTCTCCGTTTTTTTCTCGGCATGTTTGGCGTTCGAGCAATCCGTTGAAGAATTTCAGGCGGAAGGTGAAGACAGATTGAATGGGTGAAGGTGTGAGTTTTAGGATGATGATGGGGACTTGATTGTACGAGTCCATACATTTTGCTCATATTTGTATTAAGTTGCCTCTCGAGGATAGAAGAATGTGTGTTAGTAGGAGTTATGGTACTATGAATAGCCTCTATTATTCATCCTCAATTAGTGCTTGAGATGCATGTTCTGGTGCAGAGCCCAGTGAAGTGTTTAATTGTGGCAGGAGCAAAACACTCTCCACCATTGGCACACCTCTGACGGCAGATGTGATATCGCAAAAAGGACCCCAACCAGCCTGCAAAGAGATCAGTATGACCGAGTATGAGGTGAGATAAGAACAACGCTATCGCCTGGAGGGTGTCAGTTGGATTATGGCGGTATCATCCAAATCTTTGTAAGGCATACCTCTCACAAAGAGCATCTCGGATTTCCTGCTGATCGTCTTAGGGTGTGTCAGTACTTGGGGTGTTCAAGGAAGTCAGACCTGTCATTTACCTTCACTTCATTCTCATCTTCATCATCGGCCACATAGATTGTCTCCTCTACATCCCCAAGCACTAGGTTGCAATGGCTGTCATATGCCTGGGGGAAAAGAGTCAGTAAACCGAATGGAGGAAGGTGGGGCTGCGGGCTTACATGAAGGCGGCCTTTGAGCTCTCGATCCCCTCTGAGCTTCACACAAACCACCTCATCCAGGAGCAAGCGAACCAAATCAAGGGGTTCAGAAACCCCAGCTCCATCATCCCTGACTTCGGCCATTGTGTTGAGGCAACCGACTGTACGGAAAATTCTCGTAGTGAAATGATCCGTCTCTCTGAGTTGTTGCTATGGGTTGGTTTGTAAGATTAGCCGTTCTGTAATGAAGCGCAGGTCTTGGTGTCTATGCTCTGCGAGCACGAGCACAGACCCTAATGCTGCTCTTGCTCCCTCCTACGTCAAGGTTCTGCCATTCTTCACCGCCTGCCAAGCAGCCAACAGCCGCAACGATCACAAGAGAGAGTTCTGCGACGCCCAGATCGACCTGCCCTCCCATTCGAGAAGCAATGATCCCCAACCCCACCCAGCGGAGACAAGTCACCAGTCCCAGAATCGCTAACATTTACACAGCACATGCAGACAACTGAGTTTGACTGTAGAAGGTGAGCAGTGAGATTAAATGTCTCTTCAGAGAAGATTTAAAGCGGCAGAAATGATTAATATCTGGTTCCTTAGTTTCAGCGATGGCCTCAGCTTTCTTCTCGTCCTGTAGCGCCACTGCGCTGTTACGAAGGCGTTACGTGATGTCTCTGATTCAATTCAGACAGAGTCGATCTATCCAGCAGGCTCTCGACAGAAGTCCTTACAAGAAAGAACCTGATTTCGAACAATTAGGAGAAAGTTTGGGTTTCCGCGGAGGAGGCAGTTCCATTCGGCTTCTAGGTTCAGATGAATTGGAACTGCTACGATCTTTATCGAAAACAATAGCAGGAGTCAGGTCGTTAGATTTTGTCCCCGGGCTTTCCTTCGCCGACTCCCAACAGTTATCAACAAACGACAACCTGATACCGCCCTCCTCCTACAACAGTCTAGATACCGGTCCACACCTTACTCAACGACACGCTAAGCATGGTCTGCAATTGACAGAGGCTTTGAAGCATCCTGTGAGAAGGCTTCTTTACCTGACCGACATTGTCCGGGCCAGCCGCAAAGCCGAAGACCTCGAGAAGCTGTCAATGGATGCCCTTGTACAGCTTCCAGATACCTCTTTCTCGGAACTTCTGCGATCTCTCGACCCTATAGAGTCTTTCAGTAAGGAATTGGACCCCCTCGATGACATCAATGTGGAGCCCGGGATGTGGCAGCGTACTCCCCTTGGGAATGAAATTGACGTTTGGGGCGTGAGGAAACGTTACGTTCACCTGCTTTCCCAGGCCCTGGCTGCTTGCCAGATGAGACTAGAATCAGGCAGGCATCTAGTTCTTTCCGACTACGTGACTTTATTACGATGTGCTGGAGCTGCCTGCGACTTGAAAGCCATGCAGACCATCTGGGCGATGATGAGCGCTACTGGTTACCGAGATATAGACCCGAATGGGATCTATGAGCTCATTAGAGCTCGTTTTCTGACGGACCCGTTGTATACGCAACATGACCTTGCCCGATTTCTCGTGCGACCCATCAATTTACATATGCAGAAGCTGTGGATCCTGGGCACAAAGCAACGCCAGTATCTAAGGATCCTTGGGCATAATAGAATCAAGCGCCAGCGCCACTATTTCGGCCATAACCGCAACTCGCTCGATCATGCAGAGCCTCTGGCTAGGATACTGAGAAAGCACATCCCTCCTTTCCGTTTGTACAAGCACGCAGTGAGGAAGTGCTATATCGTAGACGAGCGCGTGCTCTGTGCCCTTATGGTTGCCTGGGCGCGTAGCGGATCGCTCCAAAGCATCCAGCAGCTGATTCTAAAGCGGTATTGGGGAGTTGATGTCCGCAGGCGCTCAGGCTGTCAAGCCCAGGTAACCGGGCAAGCAATTGCTTATGCTCCAGATTCTCCTTTGCGACCAACAACACGGCTGTTGGAAGCAATAGTGACCAGCTATTGTCTCAACTCCGAATTCGCAACCGCTTTGCAGGTGGTGGATGTTGTCTCGCGATGCTACAACATTCCGATTACGAAAAAGATCTGGTTCGCCTTGCTGGAATGGGCATATATTCTCAATACCAAGCCCGTGGCGAGGGAGTGGAAGATTGTTGGCCGCCAGTTCCGCTATTCCAAATCTATTCACCCAAATTCCGTCCAGATGGTTTGGAACACCATGACGGCTGACCCATACAATGTTCGTCCCGGCCTCTATCAATACCAACTGCTAGCCAAAAGTCTGGTTGGTCAGGGACGTGCTGCCGAAGCTCTTGACATCATGCTTGAATTGGAGCCTATGTACCGCCACATCCTGACGAAGCTTGAGCTTTCATTCAGTAAGCATGCGGTCAGCATGGCGTTGGGTATTGACGTAGCCAAGACTCAACTAACCTGGCGCCGTGCGCGGGCACGCAAGCATGCAGCACTCTACCACATGCAAAAAATATGTCGGGATTTGCTCAAAGTAGTGTGTCGTGGACGAACAGCAGAGCATGCAACGGTGCGAGGCGTGCCACAGTTCATTGAAGCATTTCGAGATTTGCTACCTGCCAATATCAAATACCCTATCAAAACTGGGATAATAGAGCTGCACTATGCACAGCCGATAAGGAGGCTAGAATGGGCCAAAATGAAATTCGTGCAGAGACCTGCAACGACGGGAGATGTGAGGATCGGAGGGAAGAAAAAGAAGCTCAAGGTCAAAACAATTGAAGAAACACGGCTTGGGCCGGCGCCGCATTTGAGTCTGCATGGGTTCTTGACGGCTGAAAAGCCGTCATGGGTTCTTGTCCAACGAGAGTTTCACTGAAACTATGTGTTGGTGATTGTGAACAGACAATCATCAGTGTTATCTCGGAAATTCAAAATCAACAAAACATTGCAGTCCCTTGCCAATTTAATATTCTATGGCTTTCATAAGCAGCGAAGGGTCATTGTCCCCGGCTCTTGACTAATCTCAAGTCATTGATGTACATATACCGGCTCAGCGTGATCCAGCCATACCTAAACCATACCATTTGACTCTTGTGGGCTGAAGTCATGGCTTTCCATGCGGTCATCACCCCACCATGCCCTGCTAAGCCATTCAAGAACACTAGCCTTCCTGGATGTTCCTTGTCCTTTTTTTCTGCACTAAGTGCCCAGCTGAGCAGGGTAGCCGGAAGGTCTAAGAAGGCAGCATATTTTCGCAGGAGCGAAATGGTTGTCAGGGTGTATAGATCAACCGGCGGAGACCAGCCAGGTTTGCCAGAAATCAGGGAGTCGACGAATGCCCTCGCACCATGATATAGCGAAATGTGGTTCGGATGAGACGAAACACCACCGGCGTCAAAGGTAATGAGGACATCAACACTAACAACTGAAGCGCTGCTATCGGACAGACTGTGAGAGCGTGGCTGCTCAGGAACAAAGGCTGTTCTTAGGAGTGCGGCGATCTGCTGGCTATCCCAAGTTTCTGTCATACTATCAGGAAATTGATCGGGGCGATCGATCACCAGCACATCCTCAGGTTTCCGCAGACCGAGAATAACTCCGGATTTTGCAAGTTCTTTCTTGCGTGTTTCGCCTAACCCTTCTGCGTTGCCTATGGAATGTGTTAGGGATGAAAGCTGTATTCCTTGAGACAAGAAAGGAAAGAGAATCCTTACCACTGCTTAGACACAATATTTTGACATGATTCCCCGTATCAGGATGTGCCAATGCTTGAACTGTGGGCGAAAAGAACATGGCTTCATCGTCTGGGTGCGCAATCAGCAAGCAGATGCGCTTGTTGCGAAGCATGGGAAACCGCGCTGACACCACCAACGAAGTGTAAATATATAGAGAGGGTATCACAACCGCCAGCACTCCGGCAGTGGTCAGCCAAGCCATTTGTGGGTTTGTTTGAAGTTAGAGCACAGGCTTGTAGGAGGATTAGTATCTTTGAGCATGCAGGCCCTCAAGACAATGGATACACGCTGATCTGGCCGCGATATTTAGCAAGTTTGGCTGATTAATTGGCCACTCCTGAGGAGCTGAGGAGCTGGCAGGACCCAAGGCCCCCACCTTGTCACGGAAGGCGTCTTGCACCAATATATGGCCTTGATGCAAGATACAAAGCGTGATGACGTTGTCACCGAGCTTCAAGCACAGTATGGGAGCTGTGATAAGCTGTGGATGCAGCCAGAAGTGAAGGTGGCACAGCCAAAGCAGTGAGACTTTGTCCTGTTTGTCAAGTTTGTTTGCTAAATAGAGCAAATAAGCAAAGAGTAAAGAGCCTGAGTAGTAGCCTGTTTGTTTGGTGAGAGTGAGCGAAGATGGATCAGCCAGACGATGGCTTTCAAACGATCGGTTCACAGAAAGGGAAGTTGAAAGACATTCGATGTGACCCTGCTCTACGGCACTCGAGGTCGCAAGATGCAAAGTTGTCACATGACATCAGGGGTGGGGACGTTACACAACAGCACTCCTGATGGGTGCACTGCCGTGTATTATTAAGCGGAGTGTCACACAGGCTCTTAACAGGGATATCAATGCACGCATGCGCACAAGTAGAGAGTAGTATATTGCTCGCCGGAAGACTCATACTTGAGCAAGCTAAACTCGTGCTACCTGCTCAAAATTTGTAGTATTGGGATTAAATACACATTTCCATCTTCCACTGCTATTCTTGGATTACTTTGACTTCTGTACGCCTGATTATCTACTTGAGCTCTTTCTGTGCTAACTTGGTGGTACTATCTGGTGACGTCAGCCCTGGCAGGATCGGTGGGGCTCTAGACCCTAACTTATTTACATATTGACCCAGCAACTGCAGCCCCCATTCCTCCCAATATTCTGTCATAGTAACTGTTTGTCTACAGTTCAGAGCATACACAAAGGCTATTCTTACTAAAAAAATTTCATCTCTTCTTCATATACCTGTTCACAGTTTCTGTGAGTTCAACCCGATAGCTCCCACAAACCCACGAAGTCCAAAACCGTCATCATGGCCAGAAAGCGCAAGGAGGATGGCTCGATCAAAATCGAGCTCAAGCAACCTGACAGATCGGGGCCGACAGGCAAGACACTTTTGCAAATCGCCGAGGAGAGGGGCCTTTGGGATAAGGCAAAGAAGAGAGAAGACGCGCTAGCGAAAGAGAAAGAAAACGTTGAAGATAATGACCTCAAACTTCCTCCTGGTGTCGAACGTGTGATGGACACGCTGCTCTGGTCCCTAAGCTTGTCCATGCTGCACTTTACCCTAGACGTCCTGGTTCATCACCAGTATTCCATTAACAGGATTGTCTGGTCCACCGTTTGCATCAGAGCGGCTCAGGCTCTACTAGGTGAGTTCCTGAGTTTTTTCCTAAATCCTCACGACCCCCCTGGCTAATTGTGTTTTCCCTCCTTTCAGTCTTCGGCGTGCTTGTCTACGTTCTTCACCCCCATCCATCGAGCACCTCTTTTGTCCCTGGCCTACCTCGACGACTCCAAGAACCCCTTCGCCAAGCTATATTCTTTTTCACAAGCGTCTGCGCAGGCTGCTACTTGATTCACATAACTAATATGTATGGATACATGGCTGTGATGAAGCAAGCTCCCCCCATTGGTTGTTTGTGGATATGGTCCGTTATTGAGCTGAAACTTCAATGGGCAGTTCTCAGCGTTGCTGCAACTGGTACATTCCTTTGGCAAAGAGGTTATAGCATCAAATGATTCATGGCACAGCTTGATGCTACTCCCTCCAATGTTATCCACATACTAAACGAAAACAGGTTCGGGGCGTTCCGTGACACAAAGGCCATGGTAATGGTGGTTATCAGTTCTGTTCTATCATTCCGACCTGCGCGTTTTTCTGTCTCATCGCCATGTACTGGTGCCTGTGACATCCCGCTAGGCAGATTAGGTAATCCCATTGTAATCTGAGTCCTTAAGACCTGTTTAACCAGTTCAGAGCTACCTAGAGCTAAACCGTGGCTGCCACTGTTGATAGGTCCCTCCTGCCATATTTGTATCATGCAGCAGTGTTCCGGGGTTCTCAATGCCATTTTCATCCCACATGGGCAAGGCCTTTCTCACACTCACACCTCACTTGCTGTCCAGTCAACATGGAGATAAGGCTTTTGAGTTGATCCTTCCTGAGAGATGTGCCAAGGATGAACAAGTCGCATCTGTCCACAGGGGTTCCTTCTTGAGACAAGAGAATGCCTACAGAGTTCTTAGACCCAGATGTCTCTAGCCCGTTTTTAGCATCACCGATGCCCATTCTGCCCTTAAGTTATCTGAGCACACTATATGTCTTTAGACATTGCCATTACCTTTGCAGTGCTCGGTTCTTGTATTAGTTGAGTCATTTTTACAGTCGGCCATTCACCTGGAACGCCAAAGCACCATGACCCCGGGCCGCCTCCGTGTCCTTCTGCTTGGGTCACTGCTTGTTCGTCGAACCATCTCCTTGTCGCCTGCCAACTTTTCCAATATCTCGTCACGAGATGTCGTTCGGCGCGGCTTCATGTACGAGCATTGCACTGTCCCAGGTCTTGTGGCCCTGACTTTCGACGATGGGCCATACAAATTTACATCCCTGATCTTAGACTACTTGGACAAGTACAAAGCGAAGGCAACTTTCTTCATCAATGGCGAGAACTTTTCGCGACTTGATGATCCTTCACAAGAGTGGATTGGCATCCTGAAGCGGATGGCAGAATCTGGTCACCAAGTCGGATCGCATACATGGTCCCATGCCAACCTCATGGAGATCGACTTGCCTACACGACAAAATCAGATCAGGCAGCTCGAACAGGTGGTTGGAAATGCCATCGGCAAGACGCCAACCTATCTTCGGCCCCCGTATGGCTACTGTTGGGATGAGTGTATCAATCAAATGGAGAGCATGGGTTACCGCGTGGTTAACTACGATCTCGATACCAAGGATTACTTGTACAACGCCCCCGGGGCCATCGAGGCATCCAAGGCTGTTTTCTCAAGCGCGCTGGACTCGGGGCCTCCATCAAAGCAGTCCTTCATCGTTCTCTGTCACGATGTCTTGGAGCAGACGGCTACGGCGCTGGTGCCCTTCATGCTCGACAAGATAAAACAAAGCGGATACAAGGCCGTGACAGTTAGGGAATGTCTGGGCGACCCTCCTGAGAACTGGTATCGGCCAGTTTCCGATAGTAATCATCCCGTGAAACCCGCTCAGACGAACAACAACAACAACAACAACAACAACGACAACAACGACAACGACGACGCAAAACCTAGGCCAAGCTCACCACAAAAACCACCAACCACAGTCCCAGCGCGACCCATATCCCCGTCAGCCAAGTCCGAAGGTTCACGTCATAAGCCCTGTCTCCATTGGTACGGGGGACAATTTAAACGCACCGGGTTTTTTGATGTCTTCCCCCTATCTTGGTTCCTAGCCGTACTTGTTGATGTTGGATTTTTGCTTTTGGTCAAACATTAGTCGTTTCCCAATCTGAGTGACAGGAGCGTTGAACAACGCCTGCGAGTTTCTGTGGGTTAGGAGCACGGTAGACTGTATAATGTACAATGTATCATTGATCCAAGCGGCTACTTGCATGCTGATGTCCTCGCAGTTATGTCTGGCTTCTTCTTGGCATTTCTGGACACTCTGGCATGGGCTTTGTGGAGCATAAACCCACTCAGGGCTCCAGCAACATTTGCAACTACCTGTTAATCGTCAAAATCTCTGATATTGTCAGGTTAGTGCATATGCCAGGGCTGTTTAACGATCAACCATAATCGCTGAGAGCCAGACTCTGCGGTTCCTGGCCAATTGATTCTCGCCTTTTCCCACTTGGTCCGGAAATCTGTGTCTTTATCACAACCTACAGACACGCCTAATGCTTCTTTTGTTCGACTTTGAACCGAGTTTTGGCTTCTCCTCACCAGGTGGCACTTTTGTCGCAGTTTGAGCCGAAAGGTTCGAAGTGGAGGTTGAATGGACGGAGGCTTTACATTTTCCGTATATTCCATGCGTTCCCCATCACCGTGCACTCTTAAGCACATGTAGGGCTTCTTTGTGTCTAGAAAAGAAGTACGGATACCTTCCATGTATGACCAAGAACACCTTGAGATGTGGAGTGTCACAAGGGTATATCCAACACCGGTTTCAATCTCGAGTAATTTTGAAGTCTTGTAGATAACTGCTTTTTATTTGGTATCGTTGAGTACTTTGTACGGCTAAGCGTCTAACCAGTGCGGGTGGAAAACCTAAGGTAGACAGTGTGTACTATATCTATCGAACCGAGTTAGTTATCATGATAGTATTAGATATAGCATCCGTAGCGGAGGAGCCTAGGCTGGTATTGGTCAACTGCGCAGTAGACGGTTATGAGTTGTTGAAGATATACCTACCTCACATTCCATGAAGGAACTCAGAAGTTAGATTGTTAATTAGCGAGTTTAGAACAAGAACTGAACACAAGTGATCGTAGAGGTATGGATGATCAAAAATTAGTAATAAAGAGAGTTCCTTTGTTGGAGGTAATACCAGAATCGTAGCTCGCTGAGTATCTGAGACACTTCGTAGTGCTCTGGAACCAGTGATAAAGCAAACCACCGGAAACAAAATTGGCCGTTCAGTAGTTTAAGGTATAAAGCCCATACCGTTGCCAAACCCGGATGTAATCTCCCAAGGATGCCTTACTACAAAATTCCCCAACCAACACTTAAAGCGGACTCGGGTAATGTAATAAGTATGTCTGTATTCCGCTAAAATAATTCTGAGAGTTCTATGGCGTTGCGTCGAAGTGTTCCTGTGCCTCCAGCCTATGGAGTCTGAAACGTCTTGCCAGTCTCGATGATACAAAAGTTGACTCCTTTATGCACAATCGATGCCGCCACAAGAGGGAGAATCTCAGAACCAGCATGAACATCACAGAAATAAGAGTCTCGCTACTGTGGAAGAATTGATCTGAGGAACTTACACAATGGCAACTATCTGTGTATTCTATCAAAGGGGCTTCGTGGTATGTCTCTCTAGTCAGCTCATATTGGGCCCTAGGAGGTACGCCACGACCGCCGATTTCTGCTTTTTAAGGTGTTCCCGAGCGGGACAAAACTCTAGAGTATGCGACTCACCTCTCACCAGCATGTGCCTTGCTTAAAGAAAATCGTTACAGTTCGATGGTGAAAGCAAATATTGTCGTTCGCTACCATAGAAGAGACCAGGAAGGTATCCGAGATCCCCTCTATGTTTCCATGGATCCAAACATCAGCTGCTTAAACCAGATTTCGGTCGAACTCCACGCGAGTGCTACTGTGGCCTACCAAATGAGCAACCAGTTCGATGTATGGTTTAGAACCTATTTTGGAATTGCAACAATTCTCATCTGCATGGGTGACGTGCAGACGATCCGTTGTGGCACAGCCGTTAATACGGAGACTTATCACTCAACAACCACGCAACCTAGAGCATGGTATTCATCGATATTATACATCACTTGGTTCTCCACCAACTTACAGCCGCCTTCAGAACTTCTTGGTTGACTTTCATTGATGTAGCCCCGCTGCTGGTCACGTCTGAGGCATCGCCGAAGGATACGTAAGACACTAGAGTCAGACACATCAGTAGTGCTAGATAACTGGATGGACTAGGGCAGGGTTGGGTGGTCCTTTTTCCCCCTAACTGCTAGGAGTAGATAGTGAAAGGCTTTCAGTTGTTCATTAATCACAATGACGTTAGGATGATACCTAGTTGCTCCAATATTGAGGTTTAGATTAAAGCAATTGGAATGATCCGAAGGACCCGATGACAAAAAGTCTACCACTCATGGGAAAAGATAATGTTGCATTGAGGGCGAGCCACCTTGATTGCCTAAGTGCCGAGATCGGGTGATATAAGGGCATTTGTTCCCGCTTTTGCGACGGATCAAGACTAAGTACGTTGCGTTGAGGGTCTTTGTAAGGCTGAGTTAGCTGCCATAATGGCCTACTGCTACAGGACAGGGAAATAGAATGGTTGGGTAATTGTTATTCTTCTTTCTACTAGGGTTGGATTGAATGTCCTAGTTACCATTGTATCTTCAACGCCTGAACCGTCCAGTTAACGTAAAAGTAAGATACCCCTTCCTTGGCTGTTGCATTAGAATCATATAATGGAACCGTTAAGTACTTAGGTTCATTGCGTCTTAATACAACAGGTGGCTATTCTGCAAACTTGCTATTAATCAATGCTAAATTGCGGTGATTTCTTTCTTCCTTATCCATCTAATGCTATGAAGTAACGATAGTGAAAGACTCCGTGTAACGATCCAGACAGACCTCCTGAGACGGGTTCGATGGCTGCCAGGCTGATGGACTGAGAGATAGGAGTTCTCACACAACCAAAGTGGCCGTTGTAATCACCAGTTGGTAAGCAACTGTTTGTATGGCTGACTGGAGAGCTTCTTGGGCCAGATGGCCCTACTTGGAATCTATATACATCTCATGCACTCTTGTGGCTTCCCTTCCTTCTTCCTCAACAGGACAGACTGTTGAGATTCAACATCCTTGGGTGTTGAGGAACACTTTTCCAATGTTCAGTTGTTGGGGGCGGATATCCGAGTTTGATGGGTCACAACTCCCTTCTATTCCGACCAGTGAGTTATCATTACCTGAGGGTATTGTTTAGGTTGGCCCCCTATAGCGTCCAACATATTTTGCAGACAAGCAGGATCACCCATCTACTCTTTTTTCGTACAAACTACAAAATAAGTTTCACACGCCCTCCTGGGGCAGCATAGATCTTTGTTCTCACCGGTTTTCGAACAAGGTGTGATAGGTGCCCGCATGTGCTATAATCACAGGTCAGAGGTATAAGCTTGGCAGAGCATTACTTTTACATTATTGGATCAGATGCTTAACTATTTTTTCTGATATCTCTCGTGCAATCTACCCTTCTCATCCCTCTATAGTCACCCGTATACCTGTCAAAGCACATTTGTTGGTAACCGGCGAATCAGTCGATGCGGAGTAAGGTGACGAGCTCCATACATTATGGTATTCATTCCTTTTGCACTTATGATAATCGGAACGTCCCATTCATGTAGACGATCCAATCGGCGTCTGGCCTTTGATCTCCTGTTACAGGTATATGTATGTATGTATATGTATGTATGTATGTAGCTCTTGCTTTTATCACCGTACTAACACTGTCCGAAAAGCCATAAGAAGTAGTGTTTACTTGAATCTGTGTGACAACACTTGTGACATGCTCATGGCTCAGAAGTCATTGATTTGTTTGATTCTTAGACTGGGCAGGCCACCAGACAATCCGTACAGGCAGCCTGTACTAAATCTCCTGGAGCTTGAAGGGTGTCGGTAGCGACATCGCTTCATATCTCTGTCTTAGCTATCTTGCAAGATATCATGGGGGCAACTAAGTAGATGGTGTAGCGATTCGAAAGGTAGTCACTTTAAGTTAAGCTTTGGTCTTGATCTCGTGCATTCCACCCAGTGGTGTAGACCAGGTCTGGATTGGACAACGACGACCGGGTGACAAACTCGAGTTGACAATAGAAGAGGGGATTCCCTATGATCACACATGTGTTCAGCAACAACAATAGACTAGTTATAGCAAGCGTCTTTTCATTCTCACCCAGGTACTAGTGTAGTTGTGTAGTGTTTCAGAGTTGCCGCCCATAGTTATCACTCAATTTCCCTCACCCTGCGCTCTTCCTGGATCTGAGCCAGCTCAGCATACAGAAGTCATGCATGACGCTGTAATTTTCGATCAACTACTTACTGAAATGATTCGACTGCCTTAACGGTGGAAGTTGGTATATTGGAAACCAAAGATTAAAATCGGCATGGTTCAATAACCATCACTTGTCAGCGAGGGGAGCGTTGGCTTTCCTGGTCCCTGGTCCTGCCGTAGCTAAGGCAGCTTTTGGGTCTATGTTTAGCTAACCTCCAACGTTGCAAGGAGAATCGTTGACGCTACATCGGTGATGCAACAGTGGGCTGAACATCCTGGCACTGTGAAAGGGATTTCGCTCGTAATGTTTTGCAGTGAAGCACGTACGCACGCTGATGACCCCACCAAGAAGCATTCTGTTATCTTATCATCAAGCTCCACGATGGCGGGGTAAGGGGTTGAAACCTGGATCAGATCAACAATTCTTTTTGAGTTGGCGTTTGTATCTTGAACAAAAACCCTTAAATGACCGGCAGTGTAATTGGACAAGTTGCGATAGGTAGGTAAAGGTAGAAAGTGACTTGCTTGAGTAGAATATCTTATGTTGCTTTTGCACCAGCAACCAAGATTGAAGTCAATTGGTACCTCTGCTTGTCTCCTTCCGTGCGGTGGATGATTACGTACAGCCCACTTTCACGCTTCAGCGGTGCATAACGTAACCCTGATTTCAAACCTCCGATGGTCGCTCCGTGGGAGGTTCAATGTATCCTTGGACTGTTCCTGTACGTTACCGGATGCAGTTTCGCTTCCGTTATCTACCTACCGAGTCCACTGTTTCCCCAGAGATCTATGTAAGACATATTGAATTCACAATTTATATAAGGGTCGATTCTTCCGGACAAGACATATGTGTGTCAAGCAGACGTTGAAGCGAAGATTCACGAGCTGTAGTATTTTACCTATGTGACATTCATGTTATCATAGTCGTTGTCATAGGTGCGAGTAGTTATGGCTGACAGTCTTAGGCAATGGTATCTTTTAATGTTCTTCAACTTCGCTAGCCCTAGCGATCTACTTGAGCGTGGTTTCATGATTAGCGAACTATTCATGGGGGTTTGATGGTGGTCCACTGACCTGCCTTATTTGTTAGCGGCAACATTGCATCCTGGTGGAAGAGCAGGCTTCAACAGCTATGGTGGTCCACATATCCCGTGTTGAGTTCCCGAGTTCAGATCGGGCAGTAAGGCCTCGAACAAGAGACAAAGCTTGGGCTCCTCCCAGCAAGCCTCTCCGTTCCCGATAGCACAGCAGAGCGATATTAGAGGAAAAATGACACTAAAATCTAGTGATCGGAGAGCAGAAAGATGTTGCTTCCACTCTTGATAATTACAATGTTTCTTACTATGGTTATTATTATTAAGTTTTACTGGTATTAAGAGTTTAACGGTTTCCATGACATAGATTTGTAGCATTTATACCTGACATGTAGAAAATTCGTGGGACATATGTTCAAAGATCTCTGTTACATTGACTTATATCGCACAGCAGGAGAGCATTAAAGGGTAGTTTACTAGGTTCATGCAACATCGCAATCAAAGATTCACCAGTCTGGTGTTCAGAAGTTTGAAGCACTAATGGCAAGTGTAGTCCGTAAGTAATTTACTGTATTGTACGGGTTATTATGGGCGGGAGTCATGAAAGCAGATTCGAGCTCCACATAGTTTCAATTCCACAAACATACTGTAACATCAAAGCAGGGATATCCTCAGCGCTTTGTTGATGCCGCAGCATTCCGCGCAAGCCGTGGGCGTTCATCAGCGACCCAAGCAGCCTGTTTTCTCGTCACTAACTGCTTCAACAAGTTGATATAGAATGATATCAGATATAATATCAACTCCTATCGTAACCGTAATTGTCTGATGCATATGTGGTGGGGCGGTGCAGAAGGATTACTGTTATAACTACTGACATTTTTATTACTTACTGCCTTCTCGTTGTTTCATCCTTTGAGGTTTGTCAAACAGACCTTGTTACATAACCTCCAGCGCAGCAGACGTTTGTTACCGCGGTTAAGGGGACAGGTACGTGAGAAGAAGCGTGATTCCTGAGGGTTGCTTGCACCGCTGCCCAATCAATCTATCGTCTCACCTGCTCAAATACTGTCAAGGGTTGACTCAGTTGATGCATCTTGATGGCTCAACGATATAGATACACGCTTTTATTGAACGCAAATCTGCAGGGCCGCGTAAAGGGGTAACAGACCCGGCAGGCAACAATTGGTCTCTCTGTTCCTACGCCATGCGACAGCCGCGAGTTGCATGGCCACTGGCCCATAAGAGCTGGGCAATATACCGATGACGACTATATAACTCGGAGTTGGCATCTTGCTCACCTTTTGAGCCGAGTCGGCGCTCAATAACAAGCAGCTGTTATCGTTGGTATGCTTGCCTGTACTTGTAGATAGACCCTTGCTGTATCGCGAAGCAGATGCATGAGAGATCAGGATAAGCAGGGACGCTTGTAGGAGTTCCAATTGCTTGGCTTTCCACGCTGGTAGAATCCTCAGAGGATTCCGCTAGGTACTGCGTATACATAGTGCAGTCTCAGATAGTGTTGGACCAACACACGTACTGACCGGTAAGGATACCTAGTATGTCCTTTTACAGCGATATGTCTGCGAAGCACTGTAATTAGCAGTTGGTACACCCATCCTTGATCTATCTTGAGGGGCCAAGTCCTGCCTGGTTCTATGACAAAGGACGACAGCTGGTCGGTAGAAGTTCTGACTCATGGGAGCTGTGGATGCCAAGCCGGGACGGCTGAATAAGTATAGAAAGTATCCGCGATCTGATGAACTGACACCTTGCTCCAGGCTGGATAGGATGGATGATACACTGCTGTTGCAGTCCCCTTTCCACTTAACCATTCCAGGTATCTACATTTACTGACCACTTAACTCAGTCAGGTAGTGTATAGCACTTGCAGATGCAGCGGACATGTAATTAGTAGTGTATGTACATGCTCTTGACATCAGATTACCGAGGATCGCACGGAGGACGGGGGAGCTGGCGGCTGGTGGCGGTTGGCTTTCTTGGTTGGATTGCGATTTGCCCTTTCGGATCAAAGTACCTACACTGTTGTACCTATATGTGCGGTACCACGAGACTCCCTGCCGGCTTCTTTGCTTGGTTTGGGTATGGCGTGGCTACCTAGGTAGGTTAGCCCGGCGAGGGGCTTAGGGCAGGCCAGGGTGGGCGGGCATGCGGTGTCGTAGTCTCGGCAGCTCCACACAGTTAACATTCATAGCTTGATACTGTGCGAATGACCAGCTAGCGCCACTTTGACCAGCGTGATTTTGCCTGCATCAGCTCTCGAACATGCGCCCCAATTTCGCCATGCGAAGCATCCCACCGATTTGGGCAACCAAGCCAAGCATGGAACCTAGGGGATCTGGCTCAGGGGCCCAGGCGCGGCGTTTCTCGTTGTGCCCTGCTGCCCTTCCCTTCGATGCCTTGCAGTGCAGGGCCTTGCGTGGTTCGCTTCCACGCTTCGCTGCCGGTCAGGCCCGGGCCCTTAGGTTTCTTGCTGCTTAGGTTTTCGTTCATTCATGCTGACCTCCTGCGTCCATCCAAGCAGTCCACTCAATCCATCCAACCCTTCTAATCCGTCCAGCTGGGTGGCCTTTTGGCTCTCTCTGCCTCTCCAGTTTCTCTGCATCTGACGCGACCCTCTCTTCCTCTGCTTCCTCTGCTGCAAACGAAGGGGCGCACAATCGCAATTGCACAATCCTGCAGCACGCAAGGAGTTCGCATACCAATTGAACAAGGAAGAGCATGCTGCGGTAGACGTTGCTGGCGAGCTGCTCCCTGTTCCTGTTCCTGTCTCGCTCCAGAGCTTCCGTCCAGGCCTCCATCAACTCTTCCCACCGCTCTGCTGTTCCGGGTGTTGCTGCTCGCTAACTGCCGCCCGCCATTCATCTGCTGCTTGCTTCAATTTGCTGTTGCTGCCGCCATCGCTGCCTTCTGTGTGCCTGCACCTCACAACCTCCCACCCGCCGCAGCACGCAGGACAGCTCCCCACCACCCCGGCTACGGAGGACCCAGCCTCAGCCTTCTCTCTGTTTCTTTCCCTCTCTCTGTCTCGCATCCTAGCTCCCGTTCTGCTCTCCAGGAAGTGCAATTCGCCGGTTGCTCAGCCAAGTTGTTCTCCGCCGTCCACCGTCTCACCACACAAACCACAAACCACACACACCACAAACCACACTGCCAGTCTGCTCCAACCTCGCACAGAATCCCGCCCCAAGGACCATGACTGTGTCGAGTGACGCTGGCATCAAGCTCGAGGCCGCTGCCATGTCCAATTCTTCGTCATCGTCCTCTTCGCCGGCCGCGGGCGGGACTGCGGCCACGGGCGATGAAGCTGGTATGTCCTGTTCCCTGCTCCCTGCTCCCCTAACCCCTTCCCCTTTCCCACCAAGCAACACCCCACCATCCGTGGATGCGATGGATGGATTCGCAATCAATCCAATCCTCTATCTATACACACACATACATACAACGCAACACATGGAACCCCTATTGCATTGCCTGACCATTTATAACTTGGTCTTCCAATACTCTCTGCCTCTACTCTGTGCGCTGGCGACATCGCTGCTGACAATTCTCCTTTCCCGCAAGAAGCCTCGACCATCATGGTCAACACCAAGGCTCCGGCCCCCTTCCCCCCGCCCAAGACCGACAAGCCGCGTCCCCATGTCTGCAGCACCTGCCAGCGGTCGTTCGCTCGTTTGGAGCATCTCAAGCGCCACGAGCGGTCGCATACAAAAGAGAAGCCGTTCGAGTGCCCCGAATGCGCCCGTTGCTTCGCCCGTCGTGACCTGCTTCTCCGCCACCAGCAAAAGCTGCATCAAACCACCACCCCGTCCTCTCGTCCCCGTAACCGCCGGGAGAGCGCAAGTGGGGCGGCCCCAGGCGCCAGCCGCGCCCGGAAGAATAGCATCGCGGGGCCCAGTGCTGCCTCTGCTACTGCTGGCGTCGCCTCGGCCGCCAATATGAGGCCTAGGGCAAACACCATAAGCCATGTGGATGGCACGGCCATGCAGATGATTGCTGCCGCCAATGCCTCGGTATCTCGCATGCCTCCCACCCACAGCCGCCACCCGAGCCTGCTCGGACTGCCTACTCATGGTCTGGAGAACTTTGGCATGGCGTCGGCTCTGGCTCATCGGGGCAACACTCTTGGTCTGCCCAAACTGGAGACTCATAGCATCAATGGGATGGATTTCTCCAGCGGGCTGCGCACCGCGCCGCCAATGGGCTTTGGCTCTGACTTCGACATGGACGGCCTCTTCTTCGTGAACTCTCCTGGCTCTACCATCAACCCCAATGCCCTGCACTACAGCGACTCCCCTCCTTCCAATGCTATGGACCCGCTCTCTCCTTTCTCGCACGGCCTGACGGACATTTCAAGCGGCCAGGCGCTGGACGACGGTTTCGACTGGTTGTCGGGCTTTGAGCAGCAAATGTCATTCAATAACAACACGACCACCGAGACCACGGGCGACGGCTCCTCGCCTTCTGCCATCAGCACGACGAGCCAAAGTGGCATCAGCGATGTCATGGTGGATGGTTCGAATCATCATTCGACCACCACCACCGCTACCACCACCACTTCTACCTCAATATGGCAGCCCTCTCTCATGACTACGCCACAGGTATCGAATAACCCCTTTTCTCTCGATCTTAATTCCGTCTTTCCCGACCTCTTGAGTGGCGCACCCGTATCACCCCAGCCATCTTCGGCCAAGACGTTGAATGACTCGTACTTCTCTACGCCGCCGCCTTCGATGAACTCCATCAGTCAGCAGCCCGTTATTTCAGGCTTGAATGGCCAGAATGTAAACCAATCCATGAGCTTTGGTGCCGGCCCGGAAACGCCGTCCTCGATGAATGGTAGTAATCATGGCACCTTACCCGTCTCGACAATCACTGATTCAACAAGAAATGCCATCCTAGGTGCCCTATCGGCCTGCCAGGCTTCCCCGTTTGGAACGCGGAGATTGTCGTTCGCCGCCCCGAGCTCACCCTTGACCGTTCAGCCGTCCCCAGCGAACAGCACCACCCCCGAGCAATCCGTCTCCCTCCCGAGCACGCAGAGCCTTCAGCGTTACGTCGGAGCCTACCTGCGATACTTCCATCCCCACTTACCCTTCATCCACCTACCGACGCTGTCCTTCGAGCTTCCGACGCATCTCACAAGCGGGCAAACTAGCGGCATTTGTGGGAGTGGCTCCCTGCTGCTGTCCATGGCAGCCATCGGTGCCCTGTTTGAGCTGGAACATCAGGCATCCATGGAGCTGTTTGGATTGGCTAAGAAGATGATCCAACTGTATCTTGACGAGAGGAGGAAAGCGAACGTAAGAAAAGCAGAGTCCATCCGGCTCACGTCCGTGTTGGCGGACCATAATTCGCAACAGCAGGAATCCCCCGTCGAGACCCCAGTGTGGTTAGTCCAAGCGATGCTTTTGAATGTTGTATATGGTCATAACTGCGGGGATAAGCGTACGGGCGAGATTGCGTCGACCCACGCCGCCGCGTTGGTAAGTCTCGCCCAAGGAGCAAATCTGTTTCAGCCAGTATCGGTCGAACCAAGCATCAAAGATATTGCCATGCCCGATGCAGACGGCATTGGCGGTTGGAATGGTTCAGGTTACACCCTTGCCCAAGAGCACGCCGAGTGGCTGCACTGGAAGGTAGCAGAAGAGCGCAAGCGAACCCTCTTTGCCATCTTTGTCGTGTCTAGCCTCTTAGTGTCGGCATATAACCTCTCACCAGCCTTGACCAATTCTGAAATTCACCTGGACCTCCCGTGTAACGAGGAGTTCTTTGCTGCGCGGAGCGCAGCTGATTTCCGACTAAAAGGTGGAGTTTTAGGGGCATATCACAACCGGATAACCTTTCACGAGGCCCTAGGAGAGCTGTTGCGGAGTAGTGACAAGCTACAGCACCAGAAGCATCCGTTTCCTCTCCAGCTGCCGCTCGGGTCGGCTACCAATGTCAGCGATCTACCTAAGACCAACCTGAAGCCTAGCGCCTTTGGCTGTTTGATCCTGATTAATGCGCTCCACAATTATATATGGGAAACGCGCCAGCGCCATCACAGTAAGGTTTGGACCGACTGCGAAGTTGAGCAAATGCATCGACACATTGAGCCTGCTTTGAAGACATGGCATGCTGCCTGGGCGAACACCCCGTTTCACAGCGCGGAACGTCCAAACCCATATGGTGCCGGGCCGCTTTCGGCCGACTCTATTCTTTTGCTCGATCTCGCTTACATCCGTCTATTCGTTGACCTCTTCCGGGCCAAGGAGAAGTTTTGGCAGCGTGATTGGGATGGTGTGATTGAGGAAGTCTCCCGTGGAGCCGATGTCGTTCAGCATGCCGAATTTTCATCGACCCCGCAGTCAGCAACTGATTCGTCCGTCACAGATCCTTTGGGTGACGGCAATGGCTCCGTTTGCCGGGCAGTTGACCCAAATGCCACACAATCCCTAGAGTTTGCCCCTTCTGGCACCTTCAACTCTGCTCTCACGCAGCACTCGTCTCGCACCTCATCACAGGAATCATGCCATCGAGCCATGTCTCGTAGAGAGAAATTCTTGCGCAAAGCTGCTTCGATTGCTGCCGAATCCCTTTGCGCCTCTAGCAAGCTTGGCCTCTCCTTGGCTGATTTAATGGGCCGCGAGCTACCGCTGCAGGCATCACTTTATGTGTTCGACTGTGTTCTTGTCCTTGCTGAATGGATCTCAACACTTCAAGATCGTGTTGGCCGCTATCTTGGGGTTCTTGGGAGGGACAATGTTGACTTCACGCAAGTGCCTGCCATCGTGCTGCTTGAAGAAGAGGACATCAAGCTGCTAGGGAAGGTTGATGAGATCATTCAAGAAATCGAGAGCAAAGTGAGAGCAGGTGCAACTCGAGACAGCGGGAGAGTGAAGGGAGGAGCCAATGACAAGGACTCCGAACCTGTTGGCAGTTGCCATATTATTGATAATGCGGGCTATGCTGCGAAGCTGCTGCGGCTGACTGCATACCTGTTCGACAAGGCACGGGTATGGCCTGGTAAGTTCTGGAGTTTTGCTCTTTTGTTGTTACAATATTTTCATCTTGAAAGATGGTATTTGCTGATCATGGGAGAAGTGACTCGCTTGGCCACATCCTGCTTGGAGGTGTATGCGAGTCGTGTCAGTGCACGCGCCGAAAAGTCGGCCACTATCAACGACTGAACTGGTTCAAACGTTAATAAGCAATTTCCGCGCAATGGCATTGAAGCGACGTCATCGTTGGGGCTTGCCTGGCTGCCATTTGATCTGATGTCCACAAAGAACTGACAGCACGGTGACAAAGGCTATTGAAGCGCTTAATCAGGAGGTTTTGTTCTGTCTTCTGCATATTGCGTGCAGTTTCCTAAACAGCTCAGGCCCGCGGGGGCTTCATTTCTTGGGTTGTGCGCTGGGTCAAGATCTTACATTACGTTGCCTTCGAAATTGACAAAGGTGAAAGGGCCTTATTAGGGTCTTGATTGAAGAGAAGGTTCGGGCTGATGTGGGTTAGGATTTGGCGTCGATTTACACATCTCGGGTTGGGCTTCTCATGGTGCTGGATGTATGATTTGCTACAAGTTCGGAGGGCATGGGATGGTTGCTTTCTTTTCATGGCGAGCTACGAGTACGCTCGCAGGTGGCGTCATGGAGTTTATCGTTAGCTTTGTAGGCTTCTGGGTTTAAAAACATGATGGGAAAACGATGTCTTTTTTGGTTGTGGATAACAGAACACTCAGAGAGAGGAAGACAAGAAAAAGGGCAATGAGCCATCTTCATGAAAGAGTCGGTGACATGCCAGCTGTGTCAGCGGAATACCATGTTGAAAACTTCCAACGTTGATACCAACCAAGCCTTCTTTTCTGACGTCAGTTGTATGTAGAACAATACATCACGACGGGTTGCCGCACTGGAATTAATCAGCAGGAAAGAGAGGTATCATTTGCAGCTAGCCCGAGAGCGAATCTTGATGGTCATGAGATGTTGATTGGGCATGGAACATGAGAAAGGATACGGGGCTGGTATACGCAAGATGCTTTTTGGCGTCTGTTAAAACAGGAAGATAGTGTATCCTGTACTTTGCATGAAGGATACCTGTTCGAGGGTTGTCTAGTTTGCAGTCAGCTAGCCTGCCTACTAGCTCAGCATACTATTTGGAGGCTTTAGCTATGTGTCTACTTCGCTCTGTCGCAAGTTGTGTTGAGGAGGAAAATTGGACTTTCTGATTTTACCTGATACGTACTAGGCGCTTCATGCAGGGCCCAGGCCCTCAAAGGGACAGAACGGCTTTTGCTTGTCGCCCTTGCCTTCTATTAAACCTACTCAGCAGTCTTTCATTGGTCGGAAGAGTTGTTGGCTCCATTTGAGCCTTTTCTGGAGGGTTTAGGTTCGACAATTTGCGATAAGGAGGATAAGGAGTTTTTTTTTTTTCCAACGGCTGGGCTTCTCGTGTTTTGATGATAGGAGATTGAAGAGATAGAAAGAGACGCGAACGGGGCACCTGGAGGTGGACCACACAGAATTAACGCAGCCTACAGGGTAAAAGCACATAGTTGGGCACGTATATAGTTTTGGCGCTTTTCTCCCTCTGTTCTTCAGGATCGCTTGCCAGCAATAAAGCGACCAAATGCGTTTCAACCCTTGTGTTTGTTCATAACTTTAGACAGGGATCATGGGTCCAATCCTTCGAATTCTCACCCTCTGAATCAATACAACGTATTGAAAATAAATAAAAAAATACCTATTTCTTTTAGTTAAGTGAAAGCAGGGCTGAGCAAAGGAATTATTGAAGCATTTTGATGTTGATTTTTTGTTGTTGAGTTGGAAAACTTTGTGTTACTACCGAGGGCCAAAGTACCCTACCTATGATCAAACTAGATGGTTGAGTGTTGTACGCGTGGCAATGGCCTCCTTCCGGTTTTCACATTAGGTGCCTAGCCCTTTTCTCTAGAGAGTAGCTGCGTGGGGGAAGGTCTAGACACAATCTAGTTGAGACCCAGATTAACATGGATCCTGTACTTGCCTTTGATGCATCCATCCTCCCCGCTTGTTGGTCGAACTGGGCCCAACCTGAAAAGAGCATGGAGAAACCTGGTTGGTAATGTATCAGGGGTTGGGCTCAGGGCGGTCAGCGACGTGAAGAATGGCAGAAAAAAGCGAAAATGTTGAGCATGTCCTTTTGCCCAGGCGAGAAGCGAACCGGGTGTCTTTTTCACTCTTTTCTTGTTTCCTCTCTTTTTGTCCTTATATACGGTCCTCACAACTAGTTTCTCAGTTTTACTCCTTTGGTTCTGCCACTTAGTCTCCGAGATCATCAAAATGGCGGCGACTACCACGACCACAACAACCAGAAGTCGCAGGGTGGATGGCCAAATCAAGACGGCCGGGCCTGCGTATCCCGACATTCAAACCATCAGGAACGCAATTCCTCCGCATTGCTTCCGGCCGTCGACTCTGCGTTCACTAGGCTATGTCGCGCGGGACGTCGCCATGGCGACGGCACTAGGTTGGGCAGCCCTTACCTATATTCCCCAGATGGAGTCCTTTGTTTTGCGCACCACGGCCTGGTTCGTCTATGGCTTTGTTCAAGGCCTCATCTGCACTGGTATTTGGATTCTGGCGCATGAGGCTGGCCACGGAGCCTTCTCGGCGCACCGCAAACTCAATGACTTCGTGGGCTGGGTTCTGCACTCCGCTCTGTTAGTTCCCTACTTCAGCTGGAAGTTCTCACATCATCGCCATCATCTCTTCACGGGCCACATGGAGAAGGATATGGCTTTCGTGCCACATACCAAGGAGGACCGCAAAAAGCGCCGCCTCGCCGACTTGTACCTTGACCGGGAGCTGATCGAGGACGTGCCAATTGTTCAGCTCGTCAAGTTGCTTCTTCACCAACTCGCCGGCTTCCAGATGTACCTGCTCTTTAACGTCTCGGCCGGGAGCAACAGTCAGCAACGCAAGGCTAGTTGGCTACGCGTCAGTCACTTCGATCCAAAGAGCGCCGTCTTTCGCCCCAGTGAGGCCGGCTATATCGTTCTGTCAGACATCGGCCTCGCTATTGTTGCCACAGGCCTGTATTTCGCTTCAAATGCAGTCGGCTGGAAGACGGTCTGTCTTCTGTACATTGCCCCTTATTGTTGGGTTCACCATTGGTTGGGTAAGTTATACCTCTTGTGAGACAGGCATCAGAGACTAACGCCTGATCAGTTGCCATTACCTACCTTCACCACACTCACCCTGAGGTCCATCACTTTGATGCCGAGAACTGGACCTTTGTCAAGGGGGCACTCGCCACCGTGGATCGTGACTTTGGCTGGATCGGCCGCCATCTCTTCCACGGCATCATCGACACACATGTCGTGCACCATCTTTTCCCGTTAGTAATCTCTTTATCACGCTCGTATGAAGTGGGGAACTGACCATGTCGTCGACAGCCGTATCCCCTTCTACTACGCAGAGGAAGCCACTGAAGCAATCAAGCCACTTTTGGGTGATCTTTACCACCGTGACGAGCGTTCTTTCGTTGGGCAGCTGTGGGCGTGCTTCACCAAGTGCAAGTATGTCGAGCCGGATCCGAACGTGCCTGGTGCGCTGATCTGGGCCAAGAATTAAAGGGTGGCCATGGAGCAGACAGGAGACAATCTATGAATTTCACGTACGAATGTCATTCCCTCATGTTACATGCCAGAGGAACTACGAGAACGCGATAGATGTAAGTAAAATGATAGAAGATAGATTATAGACTCAGAACAGTCAAATTACAGAACAGAACCCGAGATGAAGTATTTTACGGAAGTGTGTCTATGCTCCTATAAGGAACTCCTGTTGTGACAAAGCATCTGAAAAACGCAGTCACTGTAGAGTTCCAGTCAGTGCCCGAAACTTTCACCCGAATGCCATAGGAACAGTGTGATTTTTACTAAAGTTTCCGGGTTTCATGATACTTTATTCCTCCATGCTAGGAAGCCGAGGTTACTTCCTCTTCCCTCGGCGCAGAGAATGCTCTAAGTTTAAGCTTGACTCGCTGACACCGAAGTGGAAGTCGAAGTCGACAACCCCAACCAATCTACTCACATCCTCCATCAATCCCTCCAGATCATCGCACACTAGCGTCGTGCATACCTGGAGGACCGCAAACTCTGCATACCCCGGTTTTTCGATATTTCGCGGGCCTAGGATGTTCGCCAAGGCGGCATCCCTATGTAAATCGAGATGGTACTCATCCTCTCTCCCGGTTCGTGAACTGACCATCCTCACTGGCGCGCCATCGGGATCGTAGAGCGCCACATCCGCGGATGACTTGCTTAACTTCATTAATTGACGTGTCATCTCGTATGGCTTAGGTAGCGGCAGGAAAGGGGGAAGGCTTTGTCCCGAAAGTAGTGAGTTGGAGAGAAGAGTAAGTGTCGACAAGATAGTGTGATGTGTGGGCTTGAGAATCTCGAGGACCTCGGCAAGAGCAGTGAGCCACTCATGATTGGCACTCGAAACAGAAGGACAACGTGAGCTAAGCGTCTGAGGACGACTCCGGAAACCTCCCGGGAAGCGGCCCTGGCGTTCAGCACCAGAAAAGTCATCCATGAGTCTGTCTCGGACACGCAGTCGCGTCGGATGCATTAAGGTGTAGCTAGTTAAGATAAGATAAGACAAGATGCGGTTACTGCGTTTTATTATGTCGTTGTAAGCGTCGCGCGGAAATTTTCCGCCAATTGTGGGTTCCCATTTCTGGTATTCGGAGTGTTGTGACATGGAAGGAATCAGCATCATGAGCTTGCCAAAGATTTTGCGAGTGACCTTGTACAGATGATGAGCTGGCGTGCCATGCACATTGATGTCTCCTATGGTGCCCTGGACGTTGGACTTGAGGGTTGAATGGATGACGCCGAAGTAGTTGGCCAGGAGATAGAGAGTTGCTGAAAGGTCACGCCGCAACCATGTCCGATCAGTTAGAGGCGAAGGGAAGATCGTCCAGAGAAAGGCAACGAAGGTCCCTCCAGCAACGCAAGCAACGCGGTATGGAGCTAGCAAGTATGTCCTGTTATGGTCCAGGTCAGTGAATAAGCTCCTCTACCAAGGGAGAAAGGACAGAAGGAAGACCATACGGATAAAATGGCTGGCCCGATTTCTCAGCCGCCTCACGACCGATAGCAATGACCTGAAGTTCGTAGCCAATGATCATACACTGTGTGACAACAGAGATGATGATCGCTGGGACGATGCGAGGGTACTTGACAAATAAATAGTAGTTGATGCAGAGTACAACCCATAGAAAAAAAATAATCCCGGCAACATGTTCGTTCACGATATACCAGACAATGAGAGAGCAAATCATGGCGAAAATGGTGCCCCCGATTCTGCACAAGAAGCCGAATAACGATTGACCAGATGCTGTTGGCTATGGTCAGAATACCGCGATTTTGCACGGGTAAGAGGACAAGGGAGATCTTAACACTTACTCATGGACATTCCAATGGCAATAGCAATCATAGCCCATACCAACCTCTGCTCGAAAAAAAAGTGCTGTGTGTGTTCCAGGAAAGCTAAAATGCCAACCGACATAGTAGCGCAAGCAACTCGGAAGCCAAATGAAGATTCTTCAGAGCCAAGAAACTTGGAGATCTTTCTCAGATGGTTACCAAAGTGCTGCCAGGCTGTCTCAGGAGGGAGGTGCTCAGGATCCTTCCTCCTTTTGTAGGCATCGCCAAAATAAACAACATTTCTGCTACTCTCCATGATGTCGGGAGATTCTTCGCCCGAAGAGTCTTCGTTGTTGAAAATGCCTCGGAGCCATTTCCTCAGACGACGGGTTGAAGGGACAATGAATCGTTTTTTAGACATCGTTCCGTCAGCAATTTTTTCATCAGCAAAGTCGACAAGGTCCTGAACGGCTTCGCCCGATGCGTGCATCAAGTTTTCCAAATAGAGAATGATGTAGAACTGGACTTGGTCCCGTTCGCTTCGGAAGGATGAAGGGCCTCCACCGTCGTCATCTAGGTTAACACCTCTCTGTCGAACCCAGGTGCGCAGAAGCTCTCCCTTCCTTGAACGAAAAGCGTAAATCTTCTCGTCGATAACCCTGGCAAAATGCAATTCGCCCGGCTGAAGTTCTTCTGCACCCTCAAGATCAGTTTCAAAGGGGTTTTGATTTGGCTGGCTGAACCTGCGGACCGGTTGTCTCTTCAGCCTGGGAAGGATACCCAAACAGATACCGGCATGTTCAAGGCCTTTGTCGATGGCTTCCGACAGAATTTCGAAGGGCTCTTGAACTTGCTTCATGACCTCGTCCCATACATGCTGTTCCTTCAACTTTTCGGCAATGATCTCGGCGGGAGCATCGCCATCGATAGTCCAGTCCGGACGCTCCGAAAACCGTCTGAATATGTCAATGATGGTGTTCATCCCGAGACTGCCGAGCTTCATATTAGCTAAGAAGAGCTTTTGAGAGATAAGGAGACAACGGATAATCATACATTGGGATATAGAGGTTGCGAAACAGTTTGAATATCTCCGCCAAATCTTTAGCATCCAGTCTTCCCCAAGCGATTTCACGCTTTGCAAAAGGAACGTCAACGTGCAGCTTTCCAACAAGTTCTCTTATCTTCGTGCCGGTTTCTTGAAGTGCATCTTCCGCCTTGTTTTCTCTGACGACCTTTGGTTGTTGGTCTTCTGGTGTTCCGTCATCTTCAACCTTCCCAAACAGGGTTTCGGGACGTGTGAGAGTTGAATATCTAGCAGTCGATTCTGGACTTGCCAGGTACGCTTTTTGCTGCGAGACCAGTTTCTTGAGCAGCCCGAAGCCGGCAGCGAACTCTTTAACAACGACCAAGCGGCTGCTAACCGGGAAGACAAGAAGATTGACGCCGAGGGCAATAGCGAGGGCCGTGAGCATGCTTGTAAATAGTTGTGTTACAAACATTTCAACGGCAGTCGTCGTTGACAGAGAAGATCCAAAGGTTACAGCAATGTTGACTAGAATGCTGTAGGTAATGATGGGGAGGTTGAAGGCCGGCAACTTCGCGCGAACTACGTTTCCGAACCAGATGCTAGCAAACAGCCATATGGCGCAAACGGCTGACTGGCTCGCGTTGTATTTCGGCGCAAGTCCTGGAGGGATCCCATCAGGTGTTGTGTGATGACGGGCTTGCACGGCGGACCAGAGGGCGAGCATGGACAAGGCTGTACCAAAACATACAGCCAAGAGGTTAAGAATAAGGTTCATAAGGAACTTGCCTCTCGGCAAGACGGACATTGCGAGGACACTCGTAATGGGAACGAGGTAACTGATTGTGCCAAAATAGGAGGCTACTGCGGGAGCATGGCACATGGCGATGCCTATTGTCGGTGGAAGCGAACCCCTAGAGAGAGTTAAACAGGTTGGCAAGGATTTCGAGAGGCTCTAACGCAAAGATGCACCTACTTCAGCATCGCAGTCAAAGTGCTTGCATCAAGGCCCAACTTAGTGAAAAAAGATCGGACGAAGCCATGATTTCTTGACCTGACAGGATCACCATCATTCTTGACGGTGTTCTTCTGGCTGGTGCTATCCATCGTGCGTTGACGTTCGGACCTTGAAGTATTGCTAGCCCTTGTTGGTACACTCCGACGATTGAATACTGTTCGGTCACATTAAATTCAGAATCTGATTATCGCTGACCGTAGGAGACTTTTGGGATGTGTCAAGGGGGCAAAGTCGAGCAGGCAGTTGTGATGACTGTGATAAGGAACGAACGGATAGACCACTTCATCTGTTGAAGAGACCGATTACTTCCCCGTAACGAAACTTAAGATCGATCACAGAGCTTCCCACATGTTTCGGGGCTGTTGGGAGGGGAAGTGATGGCAAATGTGTTTCGCGGTGAACATTGTGAGGGGGGATTTAAAAATTGGAAACGGTTGGGATAGATACGTCATGATGCAGGGAGGAGAATGGGAAGCGGGGATGTCAGTGCCTGGTGGGGTTTGTATTCAACACCAACACCGGGACTGCCTGGCGGTCATCGCTCTTCCATTGCCTCGAATGGGGCAGTGATGGCAAAAATGTACAGCGAGGAAGTTTCATCTTGGCCGAAAGTTTGATGCAGATACTGGACTGTATACGGATTGCAGACCGCGAGCGGTTAAGTGTTTCAGCTTGGCGGAGGTGTAGCACGAGCCATCCTTGCCATTCTGTTAGCTGACATTCTGAACAACGCCGGATGGATGTGGCCTCTAGGATCCACACACATTTCATGTCCGGGACAGATCGGGTGGCAAAGAAGACTGCTGTGTATAACAAGTCTTCTGGGAGAACGAAGTGATGAAATCCAACCTACTCGGGGACTCAGGTCACACCTGACGACCTCCATGTGGAGACGGTCATGTTGCAGATCGATACAGCGATCAATGGCCCCACATCTACAGAGCTTGGCTTACGTCGTGCACTTCTAACCCTCACCTGCCCCATATTGGAGCGCTTGGTGTTGATCATGAAAACCGAAACAATAAGCAAGAATTCCAAATCTTGCATCAGCTGAATTTTTGCCGTGGTTTCTAATATCACATAAGACAAAGTCAGCGTAGGTTGGTCTCTTATTCATAACCATGGTCTGAAGCATGACTATCTCGGACATGGGTTGACTTGGTTGGGGCCAACACCAAGTTGCGTACAGTGAGCTAAGTTGCGAATCCTCATTACAGGTCCTCTTCCTTCTTATACGAGTCTAGCCGTGTTGGCCTGCTGATGTAACCTTTGCGTACCGTCTCTTGTATATAAGAGAGAAGCCAATTTCAACATAAATGAAATTGACATCTGTCATCTAAACAGCAAAGTTAATTGTTTCAACTGTATAATAACATAACGCTTAACTTCTTATATAGGTTATCGTTCCCGCCCAGCGTTGCTGAAATAATGGGAGCTACAAGAGCAGCCACCAGCAACAACCATGCTGCTAGTCCCCCTACACCACCGGGCAAGCGAGCAACAACATTCCCATATGTATTTCTTGGCTCAATCGCTGCTGCATCTCTGGCTGCGCACAAATATTGGCCAAAGGGTTTCCCTCATAGCGAGAAGGAGGACTGGGAGTTGTCGGATTTAGCGCTACGTGCGCAGAATAGACGGCGAGCTGAAAGGGATTGGAATGGGTGTGGAAGGGCATATAAAGGACGGGAAGACCGGAGTCAGCATATGGGTGCAGTTTTCGAACATTCAGCATCATTGAACGGCGGCTGCTGTTGCTGTCTCTACGACAGGAATTGTCACTGTGAAGAGTTGACAAATTGTTCCAGGAATAGCAAGAACAGAAGTTCCAGGTCACTCCCAATTTCCCTTGGAACTCCCGGGAGGATCGACGGCGATATCCCAGCTTTGACAATCGTTGAATATGCCAAAGAACCCTTTTATATCAAACAAAACTGGCGAGAGCACACAATCATGACTCGGGAGAAGGCCATTTGGATCAGATGGACATTGATACCTCAAGGAAGCTCATTAGCACCAAAGCAGGTGCTGAACAACTAAGATGCTACATCCCAGACCTTTAATGTTTCTCATGATGCCCATAATCAACGAGGATCAAGCGGCGTATCGTTTGATGCGGCTGGTATATGGCAGTGCCCTCATCATCTTGAGGAGCATTTAGAAAGATAAACAGGTGCCTTGGTTCAAGGCACAGTTCGGATGCTGAAATCCATGAGGATGTATAGTGAGCCGAGACTTCAGAGTCATGGACAAAGGACCAGACATTAGTGATGAGTAGCTACTTCTCAAGCCGTAGATTCATGTGCTAATTATCTATCTATGATCCCTACGTTATCCCGAGTTCAAGCCAGGCGCCACATATGAACTATGAAAGTATGCAAGCTAATGACTGCCCCCCTGAAGCCATAGGTTGCCCCTCCTGATGCAAAGAAAGACATGTTCGAGATTCCTTTCAAGTAAGGTCATCATCGGTCTCGACTGCCACAACCTTTTGCCGCTTTGGCCTGCCTGCAACCATCTCTTCCTTGCTAGGGGTTGTCACTGACGATATGTTGTAGGTAGAGTTCTGAAAAGAACTCTTGACTTGCTCCTCCGACGTTGCCAGATCCTCCTTGTCAAATCCATTCCATCCTGCACCAGCGGTCTTTGCAACTAGGTAAGGGTTGATATCTGCTTTAAACCACTTCTCACCCCGAACAGTGCTCCTTGAACCCCCCTCTAGTGCTGAGAGAGCTGTCCTAGTGGTCCGCATGCGCTTTGGTCCTGCTCTGCCACCCTCACTTACAAGGTTACTATGTTTCAACCTCTGTCTTTGCAGGCGGACATCGTAAGCGACAATGCTTCGAACATAAGGCGCGACATCGAGGGTGATGAGCTCCATATTTCGGTCAAAGACAGAGGGCTCAAGGTAAGAGGTCGGCTGCGTAGAATCGCTCGCAGCGATTGGGTCAAATGCAAATGCAAAATCCATGCGATTAATCACCGGGGCATTGAGTGGAGGTGTGGTGAAGCTCTTCTGCAGACACTGAATGGCCTGCTCTTCACTCAGGGGCAGTAATCGTGTGGCGTCGCGCTGCATTGTCACTGTGCGCTGGTGCAGGTAAGATCGTGCCAAAGACTTCATGGCAGAGGAGATCGGTATTGCCAAAGAGTTGTAGTGAGTAATAAAAGGCGTGTCGAGGTGCGTGACCCCCAAGATCCAGTCGTCTTGAGCTTTGGCAGAAGGTTCTGGCTGAGTGGTGTCAATCGCTTCCTAGATGAAAGGAACCATTAGCTTGGTCGACATTGTGTATGGAACTCAAGGGAGTAAAGACCAACCTCCATGAACACAGCAAATGATCTATCAGAACATATGTCTGCAGTACTCATTGTCTCAGCCAGTGTGTCATACGCCTCAAGGATATGCTGCCGGTCCCTTGCACTTTCCATGTGGGATGCCATGTCCATTGCCCAATCGTCGAGTCCCACCGAATCCTGCCAATGTCCCAAGTCGAAGGTCCAAGACTCTGATGTTTGATGCAGGAGTTCCTCTTCCACGAGTTGTGGGGAGAGTTTAGAATCGGCGATACGATCTCGGCAGAGCAAGTTCATCCCATACTGATATGTTCCTTCGCTAACCACCCTGATGATTTCATTGTTCTCATCCAAATCAACACCCTTGGGCCAGCGGGGAACGAACCAGTCAAAGCCACCTCTGCGGTCACCCACACCAACCTGGCACCAGTACTGCAAATCCATGGTCGCAGCACGAAGGTCGCAACCACGAGAGTCATATAGCTGCTCCACGGCCCGGCGAGTGAGTGCATGGCCCTCATTTGCAGCGATCAGAAGCAGGCGATCAACTGCAAGGTCCCTTGGGGGTATGCTAAATCTGAAGATTCCATACAGCCGAAGAGACTGCAAGGGAACGAGAGTTTCGTCATTGCAAGTCATGACGAAGGGGCGTTTAGACTGCACAATCAGGCCGATGACTGTTGCCCAGAACTGTTTATCTTCCTCGTACAAGATGTCAACCTCTTCGAGGAGAATCAAAGATTGTCTCTGGTTCTTCGTGGGTTCCTTCTTGGGGGGTTCAAATTTGACGTTCTGAGTGCTAGGCTTTTCCTGCCTGGCCACTGACCCTTTCAATTTTGGCTTGAAGAAGGCATTCATGGTGGACTGCTTGCCAGATTTGATGTCCTCTTCCACATTGTCTTGGGGAACCGGGCTTTCGTCATCTGGCTTCGATGTGACCTGGTGTTGTTGAACGTGATGATTCCTTGTCATATCGCCTATCTTTTCCAGGACATCCTTGCCGCTCCGTCGGCTGCTTGAGTTGATTTCGAAAACTTCGAAGCCCAGTTCTTTGGCGACGGCGTATACGACAGCTGTCTTCCCACATCCGTGTGGACCGCTGATGACTAGCGTGTTTGGAGTTTTGCCACGGTTGCGGTTAGATAGAGGCTTGACAACAGTTGGTCTGACGATTCCTCGATGCCCACTAGGAGTCCAGTCCGTGTCTTCATCTGAAGGCTCGTAGAAGTCTTGATCTTCCTCATCACTAGAGACGATAAAGCCATCTAGCTTTTTCTTCCGCTTCTTCTTGTTGGCGGTTCCTTTCGTTTTGGATCCGGTTTTGCCTTTGTCGGCATCCGGCGAACCGGTGTCCACAGACTGAACCATCAGGGCCTGCAGCCAGTCTCTCAAAAGGAATGCTTCCCGTCCAGGCTGAAGAATCTCCACGGCGTTGGCTGGAGCATATTTCTGAGCCCAGTCCCGGCTTTCACATTGAGACATATCAAAGGCAGACAACTCCAGTGAGATGGAATGGAAGAGCCGAGCGAGCTGTGGGGGAGGACGAACGTTGAGCCCGTTGCACATTCTAGGCAAGCTCTGCTGGACTGACTGCACCGGGCAGGCTTTAAAAGTTTTGAGCTCGGGAAGAATACGAGCCTGCAGTTTGCTTCCGCTTTCGAAATGCTTGTTCGGAAGGCGAAGTTCTGGGGGAGGAGGAGGGAAGTTGTCCGTATCGATGTTGCGAACAGCCTTTGTGATGGCTGCGATGTTGATCGATTGGGTCATGATATCGACCACAGACTCTCCAGGAAGTATTCTGACAATATTCCCCTTGGATTTACGGGGCGCATGTAACCGTGTTATGTCGATCGTGCGGACTGTTTCATGCTCTTCCCCTCGTATGTGCATCATACCTTTCCATGGCCAAGAAGGTAGCTTGGCCCCAGGGAACTTGATGCCCATGCTGTTGACGCCAAATTGTGGCATGTGATGCTTGATGGTCGGTATAGGTCGCGATCTCTTCGATGAGCATGGAATCGAGCTGTAATGTTGAGCTTGTATGTTGGTAAACGAGGATGTCGAAGTACTCGGATCGGAATCTTGTTGCTGCTGGACTGGAGCGGGCTTCTTGGTCCTCCCTAGAAAGAAGGGGTGAACTGCCTTAGCAGGTTTGGAGGATGAAGGTCCAGAAACCTCAGCAGCATTATCTTTATTAACCGATGCTGACTGTTTTGACTTGAAGTCAGGATTAATCTTCCGACCATCGAGGATACTGTTGATCGCTTCGCCAATCCTGACCCGAGAATCAGGACTAATGCCATAGGGGATACGCACAATCATAATTGGGGGTTTTCGGTCATGCATTAATACTATGCTCCTCTGTGCATCAGCATCCTCCTCCCCTGCTTGAATCTCTTTAAGCTTAGGCGGAGAGCCAAGCATGCCTGTTTTTGTATTGAGTCTGGGAATCTTTGGTTTCTCCATATTCTCATTGGGAACTTTGGGCACTTTCCAAAGGTCTAGCTCCGGTGTTTTATCTCCCGTTGAATGGCAACGACTGGTCTGCTTGTCGTTGGTGTCACAAGCAGATGAGTCCAGTTGACCTGGGTCAATTTGAACGACAGTATCATCGCGGGCTGCCTGGCCATTTTGCTGAGCCAAGCTGGTCTCGGAGCAGGTTGGCTTTTCCAAAGTGTTGGTGGCTTGCCCTTTTTGTGCCAAGTCTTCGAGGGCTTGGTCATCTCCATCGTCTTGCTCCCGAGTTCCAGAGCTGTCACTGCCTTTGGGCAGCTTTACTAAGTGGGCTGTGATATTTGACCCAGCAGAATGTCGCGTTCTTTTCCGAGGTGGTGCCTTTTTTTGTGTCTCATCGTTCCCAGCATCCCGGTCTGCCTTGCGACGCTGACCACGTCCATTTACGGACTGGGCACATTGTTCTGTGTTATTGTTGGTTTTGTCACTACCGGTCGCGGCATCAGAGGGCAACGATGCATCACAGTTCTGGATCGATACATTATCTGGGGCGCGTTTAATCCCGGAGGGATGATGTCGGCTCAAGGTGAAAAAAGGGTGGATGGGCCGCCCATTTATGCAGTCTTGGGAGGGGGCATTGTTGGTCATTGTGAAGACAGCTAAATGGGCCATGAACGACGATCGTGCTGTTAGGAGCATGTACTATTAGTTCTCCTGGCTGCTAGTATGACTTCTAGCTGTGAGTGGTGACCAGTTCATCGAACATAGAGCCCTCAGGGGAACACAAACCTTTGACATAGCCGGGTTAAAGATTGCGCGGCGTCCAAGGATTAAGGAAGTTGTGATGAGGCATACTTGGGAAGATGTTGGTCGGTCTCTTAATGCCAAAGAATCCAAAGATTCAGGAGCAACACAGAAAAGAAGTGGATTTGAAAGATTGAATGACAGGACAGTTGAGAAATGCTTGCGGGAGTTGCTGAAGCCAATCAACACCTCCTGTCAGGAATGGAGAGAAGCCAAATTAGGAAGTGGAAAGTGTCGCGTCTCCGACTCCTGTTGGAGAACGCGTCTGCGAACCGCGTCTCGTGGCTTGGGGTGTGATCCACTTGCATCATTGATAGGCCTGCAAAGGGTCCCGCAGGGCTGAAGTGCCGAGCCCCATCTGTGGAACCGCGTGCAAGTCGATCAGCATAATCACGTGATATAATACGCATGATTGAAGAACGGCCTGATGACAAGACCGGATTAAAGTTTTGCCGCTGCGGTAGGCTGTGGTTACAGTACGTATTTGGCTTGATAAGTGACTTGGCGGTGGGGCCTTCCCAGCCGATTGCATGAGACCCACTTATTTTTTTAGTGGAGCTAATGCTTTTTTCTGTCGTGAAGCTTCGATCGTCCTACAATGCCTCAACTTTGACATACAGCGCCAACCACATCACCATCGAAATGGCTGCAAAACTTCAAATACATGCACCATATGTGCTTCATGCGCTCCCGCGGCCGCTAGATCGTTCAGATGGACTCGGGCGCTACTTCTCTGGCGAAGTTTTCGGTCAAAAGCAGGGTGGCAAGAGAAAGAAGAGGACAGAACTCGCAGTCGCTATTGATGGCGTCGCAGTCTACCTTTACGATGTGGGAATACCGAATACATAGTCCTTGCGAGATTGCGTTACTGACTTTGAATAGATTCTATCTTCTCAAGTCGTGACCTCATATCTAGTCTCGCCGCAGTCCTGCTTTACTTGCCCGCCTTCTTCACTGCGATGGCGTCCTGCTTCCTCTAAAACGGTCACGCGTTACACCTACGTGTCAGTTGCGACTGGTGATTCGGTCCTCGCCAAGCGTGAGATCAGGTTGTTTAGGGAGGAGACGTTAAGTACTGGCAACACTGTTGTGGCGTGCATCTCCCGCACCATTTGCTCCGATTCGCCCATCGTCCATATTTTCACCAGCTCACCCCGCAATTTCCTGACAAATGTTCCAGGACAAGACATTCCTAACCATGATTTAATCATCATTACCGCCAATGGTTCCATATTTGCGCTGAACGGAGAGACTCTTGAGGAGAAATGGCAGGTGTCTCCATCTGTGCTTTCCCGAGAGATCTTGTCGGACTCTAAATTAGCTCTCCAAGTTGATTTTGTCCAGCAAACTTCTGCGGCTGATGTTGCTGATGGGCTATTTGGCGGGAAAAACGATCTATTTGGAGTCTTCCAAGAGAGGATTCACCGTGATGGTTTTAATCCGGACTTTTTCGTCGTCATCACCTCGCAATCAGGTGCCGATTCTGCCAACGCTCGTCATTTGCATGTTTTGGCCTTGCCATCGGAAAGGGAAGCGCGGCAGACGGGCAAAGAGAATATCATTTCGGTCTTTGTTGCGCCGCTGGCAGTTGAGGAGACGTGCAGAAGTTTCCAGTTGGACGTTCGCTCGGGCACACTACAAGCCATTTCCAACAAAGCTCTTGTCACCTACCAATTTGCCAATGGCATTGCAAAACTCGAAAATAGGCTTCAGGTTCCTGGACTTTCTTCATATCTTCGACTTTCCAAAACTTCGGTCTTAACATCGGCAACGGATTCGCTTTCGGTGTACAACCCGATCTACCGGTCACTGCAGGCCACGGCTCGTCTCGAGCCGACAGACGACACGAATGGTCACGCGTGTGAGTTTGTTTCCTATCTGGCCAGCCGGGAGCTTGCAGTAGCCATTCGAGGGGGTAGTCTTGTTGTGATTCAAATAGAGGCACCAAAGAACAGAACGGCCAAGAGACGCGCAGAGGGTTTGTTGACAGATGCTATCCGGCGAGGCATCTCCCGCGAGATCGCTTTTGAGAAACGAACAAAACCAGAGCATGTTTCTGACTCGACCATCCTTGCGGACGCTGTGCCCGGCTCTTTGTCAGATCCTTCTTGGTCAGAGTGGCAGAACAAGGCTATGCAGGCTGATGAACTTCTTCAGAATAATGATATTCAATCATGGGAGGAGCTCATGGCTGAGGTCTTCAAGGTCCCCATCAAGCCAGACGAGACTGCCGATGCTGAGAAGCAAACTGCCCCGAACCCTGTGGTCAACTTGCCAGAGTGGGAGTGGCCTTCATCCCGTAGCGATTATGCTCGCGTTGATAGGCGATGGGTGGTTTACGCTATCAACAAGGTGTTCGGTTGGGAAGGACAACTAGAATCTAACACTGGGCGATTGACGTGCCGACTTCCGGAAAGCAGCGTTCTTAACTATCTGGTGGATGCAGGACACTTATCAACGTCAAATGTCAAGTCAGCTTTCAAGGATGATGTCCGGGAAGTGGATAAGGTCGAAGAGCTCATTGGCGAGCAACTTCCCATCATCTTGGCTGAAGTTGACCCTACCATGGAGCTTCTTGTGGGCTACCTTTCTGGGACTCAGCTTGGTTCAAGTGAACTGGTCTCTTCCATTAAGCTCCTCCTTTGCAGTCTGGGATTGTTTGAAGATGGCTCGAGGCTTCCAGCAGTTGGAGATAACACACACATTGAACAGGTTACTGGGCAAGAAAACGAGGTGGTAAACATGGAGCTCGACCGAGCGGAGGAAGAATTGCAAATCACCGAACACTATCTCGATGAGCACCGAACGCGGGGTCTGGGCATTGCGTTTAGCAAGCTGGCTGCTTGCCCTGCGGCGGAAACGGTCAAGAGTCTTCGGCGACTTTTCAAGCCTGATGAGGTCCTAGTGCTTCTAAATGTATTGCGGGCTGAGCTTATCAAGGACGGTTGGACTACACGTTATCTCGACAAGATAAATGCGGATCAGGAGGATGATGCACCTCCCGACGCTAGCATCCAACTCATTGCTGACCTGATGTCGAGATGTATTGACGCGGTGGGCCTGAGTGGATGGATGGCAGCGGATGTCATGCTCTCCAGCTCTCGTACGCACCAAGACTCAGCCGACTTCTTCAGCCAGTTCCAGGCCGAGATCAGTGTGGCATTAGAGGGGGTCATGGAGGCGGTGCGCCTCAAGGGTGTAATTGCCGAGGCGGCCAACTATGCAAAGAGGGCCCGGAGAGCTCTCGCCGACTCGGCCAAGGGCAAGGCGATGACAGTACACATGTCGGCAGAGCTGCCGCTGGGTCTCAAGACAGACAACAAGATCTCGACGGAGAGAGTGAGGTCAGGCGGTGAGATTGTTGCACGGAGCAGTAGACAAATTGGGCACTTCATCAGCAAGCGGAGGGGTATCTACTCTATCCATCGCATCTCGGAGGAGATGCTATTGGGTGCCGCTGGCCCGACAGTTGTACAAGAGGCTCGTTAACGGCTGGATCGAGCACCTTGTGAGTTTAGATTATGTACATACCCGATGTCAGTAATGGTTTGTTTAGCTGCGTCTCAGTAAGATGAGGAAGTCATTAAGATAGCCTGGAGATTTGGAAAATTTTAGAGGCACTTGCCGCTGAATGTGCACATGAGGTCAGGAGCGTGTTACCAAAACATCCGGAGTTGATGTTCATTTTTCACCTGGTCATAGGAAACTGGTTGCCTTGCCCGTTTCACGGGGTTGGCAACCCGTTTTCGGAGGCGGATGGACAGCAAAAAGCACATTATTTTATCTTTTGCACCAAGCAAATAGGTATACCATTTACGGGAATTGGCAACCAACCCGCTGAAGCGAGGACAATGCCCCTAGGCACACCATATACTATGACGTAGCACAGCTGCTTGAGATGACAGGGCATTCGGATCCTTGCAAAGCAAGATCTATGGCGCCAAGGAACTGACGTTGCAACAGTCTTTGGTCGGCGCCGTTCTGGAAAGCTTCCGCCCCGACCTCACCGCCTCGCTGAGATGCCATCCCAGATCCAAAGGCATGTGATCCACAGCCGGTTTGGGACCAGGAACGTGAGGAGTTGGATTCTTTGTCGTGGCTGGTTATTCATGCACTGCCCCGGAGATAGTTGACCACTTCGGTCGATCCGTTGGGGCAAGGTTTGACCTGGCCTATCACCCGCCCTGATGAATCAGGCCTGCCTGCTGACCATGCTGGTCACGTTTTATTGTTGGTTGAGTCGCTGAAACTTGTGGCACAATACCTACTTACCCGCATGAAAGACAGTGCGCAAGGAGCAAATAACTTTCTGTCCTGGGATAAGAGTATGTAATAATCCAGAAACCCCGGATGCTCCGAGGACAAATGTCAAGTTTTTCAATCCTTCATTTCAGCAGCCCGGTCTCGCAGTCTTTTTGCAGAAGCATGCGTTTGCTACATGCGCCGATAGCGGATTCAAGGTGTGTCAGTGGCGCAGCCCGATGATGGGCGGCAGGCTCGCCCGCCATTGCCCCGCGCCCTCCAGACGTGAGGTCACGCGTCATGCCATTGGCCAGCCCTATCCAGCTTCGCCCCACTCTGGCTGTTGGGTCGTTGGAATCGGATGTACTGGTCCCCTGGACCTGATGCTCTTGACCTGCGGGGCTCCAACAACGACGTCATCAATTAACTGGTTTCTTGCCTGGCACACGTCCACAACCACAGCATTTTTCGATGTATCTTTTGTTACTTATCAAGGCTCCCTGGAATCTACATGACCAGACAAGCGAGAAGGCAAGGACGGAATAAATGGGCTCATATCCCGGCTATTGTTGCTGTTTGCGGCCTGTTGTGGCAGCTGTTTTCGAATGCATTGGGAGAAAGGCAGGGCTCGGATGGCAGGGTCAAACCAAGCCCGATCATGGTTCTTGAGACGTAACTCGCTCTCGCTTTCCCGCTCGGTGATCGGTCGGGACCGGTGCCAAGATGACTGGCCTATTGTAGAAAACGGCAGCCCCACAGAAAGCCTCGTGGCATCGAGAAGCTCCAGATGGATGGCGCTTGGCTCTTGACTAGCATGCAGCCATTCTTTGATGACATATGCTGGTGCAACCACGGACTGCAGACTTCGCCGACGGTTGGTGATGACGGTACCGCTTACCTGATGCTATTTGTCGGTCGTAGAAACGGTGGCAAGGCAACCTGGAATACAATTGCATCCAGGTAGCTGGTGGGTAAATGTTGTGTTTGGTGAGTTGCATGCTCGCGTTTCACTCCTACCCTCTTATTGCAACTACCTGGCCAGTTGATAAGACCAAGTCTTTGGATACGCCACTACCGAAGCAACAACCACACTCGAGATCTTTATTGAGTAGTGATATTCGTTATCAGGAGCTGCTTTGGAACCCATCCTCTACCGACATTGGTCGTCCGCACAAGACGTCTTGCAAGCGCCGTCACGGCGGAGCATCTTACTTACGATGATAGCATTAGAGCGAACCCCACCGAACATTGAGCTCGTTGATGCATTTGCACGCCAGCTCTATCGAAAAGCCCGGGCTGCGGGTCCGGAGCTCGACGAGTTGGCTACAGCCATCCGCAGTTTGCACATGGCTCTGAAGCACTTGCGTGACGAGACCCGAGAGCCTGGCTCTCCTCTGTTCCAGTGTGATAACGACCAAAACAATGAAAAGAGCACTGTCTATTCCAGACGACTTGTCTGTCTTGCTGAAGACAGCGACTTCGTGCTCAAGCAAGCAGACACCATTCTCGAAAAGTATCAAGAGAATCTGGGACCAAGCAAGGATATCGTGAATAGCGATGCCCAGAGGGACCCGGACCCCGCTGAGAAAGTTCAGGAACTTCGGCTGGCTCGCGACAGCTTGATGTCTCAGAAGATGAAGGTTGACATTTTCCTTGAGACAGTTCTACTCCACCATCCAGCAAAATCACGCCGCACTGTGGATGAATCGGAAGACCAGCAGCTGGACTTGATCATAGACAAAGTGAACGAGTACTTCAGCCGTTCACGGCTCAGCCCAAATTCCGTGGCCTCCATGCAGGAGGACACCGAAGAGATTTGGCGAAAGATCAAGCTTGAGTTGGAGCTCAAGGGCGTTTCAGCTGACACAGTGTGCAAAAGTCAGGTATGCGACCATCCAGCAGCCTTCGTTTTTATGTGGACAAACACCACCCTGAAACTAACTTCATAAAGGACATACTGCTTGCTTATATTCGCGACCTACAACTGCACCGAATGACAGGACATAGAACGCCAACCTTGGGCCAGAGGCTGCATGAATCTGGTACCAAGCTGCCAATGACAGACTTCGATTCTTCCTACCTAATTAACGGGACATCGAGGCCCAACAACAGTATCAGCTCGCTCAACAACAACGAAAAAAGACAATCTCCGACAACAAAACCATCTGACTCCTCCTATCGTCCTTATCGACCCCCACTCTCAACTTTACCTCTTCCAGCAGCCTCCGACTCATTGCATACCTTGGCAGTTTCTCAAGCCTCTTCGGCCAGCTTTCAAACAGATATGAGTGCGACTTCACATGAGGATCAGAGGGGCAGCAGTCAGCCTTACGGCGGTGACATTTCCGACAGCATGAGTTCCATGCATCTGTCGCCGCTTCACAATCACCCTTCTAGCAGATCTCGAGAGAGTTATCTGCCCCCAGGGGCTCAACCTTTGCTAGTTCCTGGAACCAATAAAGTGTTTTACAGAGACCAACGTTCGCAGTCCCTACTATCGGCTCAACTTCAGGAGCTCCCTCAATCTTATCACTCAGGTGTTTCTCCAGACGCTCAGTATCCCCCTCCATACGGTGACATTCCTCTCTTTCCATCATCTTCGCCAGGCCTTCGCTTGGTTATGCCCGAACCGTCAAACTCAGTGCTGAGAGAAAGTAAACGCTCGTTTTTTCCTGTGGGTGGAGAATATAACAGCTCAGTTCAAGGAAAAAATAATCCAACAATATCACAAAACGACGAGTGGACCAAGGTCTGCCGGCGCAAGATCTCTACTGAAGTACTGGACCAGGAAGGCTACCGATACAAAGTCGGTCGAGACCATATTTACATATTCGGACGGATTCCTCGGGACGAGCTGCAAGTTCTTGCCAGAAAAACTCACTATTTGCGCCTGGTTGCTCGACACAGGCATCATGAAGGGGGGGAAAGGCGTGATGATTCTGACCGCGAGCGGCAGACTCGCAGCAAGCTTGAGTCTGCCAGAGATGATGACGAAGGCATTTTCGTTGTCAGTGGCATTGAGTCGGCAGGCGAGGATTCAGATGAGCGCCGCCGTAGGCACGAGCGACGTCGTCATCGGCATGGTTACCATGACGAAGTCCACAACATGAAGCGTGAGGACGATGAAGACAAGAACCCTAGAGCCTGTCGTCTCTCGATTGTGCCATCACCGGAGAGTGTCGATGGCGATTCAGGCTCTCCCTCCAGCGTGACATCTCCAAAGCCAATTTTGAAGAACAAAAATCCGAACCACGTGCGGTTTGATCCGGACGGTCCAGTAGAGGTTCCCTCGACGGCACGCTCTTACGAGAGGACGCGAGAGCGAGAAGGGGAACGATACCGTGGGGAAGAGAACAGACCTAAGAGGGAAGAAGAGAGGAGTCGTTGTGAGCAAGATAGAGAAAAGGAAAGGGATCGTGAACAAGAGGAATGCTATCGCAACCGCAATCGTGACAGGGACAAAGAAAGGGATCGAAAGAGGGACAGAGAGAGAGACAGAGATCGGTCCTCTTATCGGCACTACCACCATCATCGTGAGAGTGACCATGATCGTGATCGAGACAGGGAAAGGAAGAGACATCGTGACCGGGAAAAAGACCGCGAGCGCACTCGTGAGCCAGAGGAACGTACTAGTAATCGACTCAATACCTTCAGGGAGGTGGTCGAAGCAATTGGTGTCAGTGGGACTGTGGCGACAGCTTTGAGCATGATTGGAGAGGCGGCAAAACACCTGTAATTGCTGGAAATAGTGAAGATGACTAGAGAAATGTGCAATTTGGAACTCGTTTGGAGGAGACTCGTGTCTCTGTAGTTGTTACGTGTTCACAGTGATGAGCTCATCAGAGAACTGAGCACGACGGAGTTTTGGGAAACGCGTTTTTTTTCACGACAGGCGTGTAGCTATAATCCTCTGTTTAGAGAAACAGGGAGTTGAAACTGAAAAGTCCTCTTCGAAGGGTCCCGACCGCCATCTTACCTGAGCGCCCGAGCAAGATAGAACCAGATAGGAAGGACACTTGTCAACATCAAGCGCTTAACATCTTTCTAGGTCGTAATCTATCTAAGCCTGTGGCATAACCTTAACACCAAACTGTGCCTGCTACCGCCATGGAGGTATTCTGCCTAACATAACCCAAAAAGTTCCCGTGACTTGTTCGCCGTCTCCTGATGCATGCCAAAAATACATATATATACAAAAGACGATTTACCATATACCTAACCATAGGCATTCCAAACTTTACCTTATTACCTTCCAAGTCTCTCTCACCTACTGCCTGCAGTTTTTCATTGCCTTGCTTAAATCAAGATTTCCTTCTCGTCGACCTCCTCATCGGGCCACCCCGCCCACTTTCAGCAAAGGTATCATACCCACCCATGCTAGCAAGAGTAAGCTTCTCCTGTGGCCGTGGATCCTCTTCTATGTACGCAACCGCGCCATTTTTGCCGCCTAGCATCTTGCTCAAAAGCTCAGCTTTGTACCGTCGGGCCTCAGGGTCTTCATACTCGAGTTGTGTCGACGAAGGAAGGGTTGGATCTTTACCATTTTTATTCTCAGGTCGGGCGCTGGTCTTCGCATTGTCGCACGCAGCAGTGGCCCCATCATCGCCCGCTAAAGAGGTTGCTGGCGCCGAGGTAAGTCTATGAGGTTTGTTATTGCTGGTGGCGACGTTGGTCATCGTGGTAGTAGGAGTCAGCGGAGCGTCGCCGCTGGTGCTGCTAGCAATGGAAACGTTGCTGATGGCGCGGCCAAAAATGTCACGTTTGCGGCGTTTTGCTCGAATTTCATCAGCGGTTGCGTTGCTGATGCTAGAGTTGTTGTTTTCAAGGAAGGAACCCAGGGCGGAGGGCCCATTTGTTGCTGGAGCCGCTGGAGTTGTTGGAGCTGTGGCAGTTTCCCCGGTGTCCAGTTTGGAAGTTGTGTCCAGTAGGGATGTAACTAGTTTATTAGAGATAGCAAGATGCTCCTGAGCAGCCTTTTCCTCTTGGATGCGCTTCTCTAAAACCTCCGGATCATGGTCGGGATTGAGAGCGTCAGGAGGGTTAGGAGGGTCACGAGAGCCGTCCTTGCTCGCCAAGTTCTCAGGAAACTGGATGTCATCCGGCCGACCAATATCACTCTCGGTGGCTTCAGAATCGGCTACTTCGCTCGATGTCCGCATCAAATGCTTTCGAGGCCGTGGAATGACCTGATTTTGGGGGGATAGAGAGGTATTCAGGGAGCTGGACGTCTTTTCCAAAAGGGGAGCACCAGAAGGGAGGGTCTTGGTCTTGAAACTGATGGTGGCATCCTCCGAGGCTAGATGTGTAGCTGCAGTTTCAAAGTGCGTTGTTGTAGAGGTTTCCAGGTCATTGCGTTGAGCGCTTGAAGGGCGCTTCCCCGCCTGTGGCTCCGAATCTTGCTTATCGACCGGAACAAATGCTGTCTTGTCCGGCGCAAATGGCCGTTTGAGCTTCACGTCATGTTTGGGGAGTAAATCTTCATCAATATTTGTAGTGCGTCTCGTTGAAAATGTGGTATCTTTTCCTTGTGGGGTTTCTTTTGCTGTTTTGTACCGTGTTGTCATCCTTTTGGGGCTGCTAATGTCTTGCTTCAACTCTGGAAACATGAACTGTTTGATGGGTGCTTTGTACCCTGTGCAGATAGACTCCCACAGCCAGTCTGCGCTCACCACGGGCACTTTCCAGGCCACCGCCATGTCAACCTTGGCCTTGCGAGCTGCAGCTAGTGAGGGGCATATCAGCAAGGACACGCTAGCTGTGAATCGTTCTTCGTATGTGGCTCCAAGCTGGCAGATGGTCTTGTTGATATGATTGAGATCGACGCCGGTAAATCCGGAGGTGGATATCGACAACTCCTCAAAGCCGGGTATAGGGAACCGAGGAAAAGGGCGGCCAATGACGTGTTGAGAGGGGTCGAAGAAATATTTCCTGTGTAGGCACTTTTCGATATAGAACTCAGTAATGACGTGGACAGTTTCTGGGACATGAGGATGCGTATCAGGGGCGGAGGTCTGCGGTACAATGAGGAATCGGTGAGTCATCTGGGCACCCGACATCGAGATGACCTCGTCGAGCGAGTGGCAGATGAGGCCGCCAAGCGACGCAATCGTATGCACCAAGATTTCCGTCTTTTGCGATGAGAACCCATGGACATAGAAGCAGCAGGCGGCGAATATGCCGCCATCGTCCGAGACTCCGAGTGAAGTTAAATTCGAGCCTTGGGTTTCAGCCGCTTTTCGGCCTGCTGATGCATGCTGTATTGGCGCTGTTTGGCCATCGGGTGCTGGAGTTGTCAAGGCCTTTTGCTGCTGAGGCTCAATAGCAAAACCAGTCGCTGACGCCGAAGGCTTTCCAAGAATGTCTTCCCAGAGGTTGTCTCTTTGGCTACTCAATTTCATACTTGCAGTCTTGCGCAGCTTTCTCTTTCCCTCATTCTGCGCAGAGCTCTGTTCTCTAAGCCTCTTTCCTAGCAATGAGATGCGCCTCTTTTGCCTGTTCCAGGCACCGACACCACGTTCTGCTGGGGGCAGGAGAGGGTCGTATAACTTCTCGTCTAGGATCAAACCGCGCTCAATGCTGTCACGGAGCCATTCAAGCGAGACGGTATGAATGCCCCAATTCTTCGCGGCCTGGTATTTACGACCCTCCGGCTTGTATACAATCAAGTGGGTGACTCGTTTCGTGAGGTCCCCTATATATTGGCCGCCATTCGACTCGATCATGTCGACAATTTCCTGGCGAATGTCTGGATCTTCAAAGCCAGTCATGCAGCAAAGCAGCTTGCGACGTGGGGCCACGGAGCCATCGGGGGTAGGCTCGCCTCCACCAATTTCAAAGGGGCGAAGTTGCCAGGCCTTCTCTAAGGCAAGGAAGTCAATCTCGGCGTCTTGAATCCATAGGTTGCGAACAGCCTCGACCCAGCCTGCGGCCATGACTCTGATATCGGGGCGCTCTTTCGCGACGTGACGGTATTTTGGCGTGTCATACTCGCCAACTATCAAATGGGTGCAATCAGGGGTCAAGTCGTACTTGTGGACGCCGCCCAACTCGGTGGTTTTGGCAGCGATATCAGCCTGGAGAGTCGACGGTTAGCTGGAAATCTAAAAATTGGCAAGAGCCGTTGACCGGAAGTCCACAAACATGTCCATGGACGGCTGACATACCCTAAGATCGGTGGGGATGCTGGTGCAACAGATGACGACTCCCTTAAATGGTTGGGCCGAGTCGAACAACGACGGGTCGAAATTGACCTCGTCGTCGTCGTCGTAGTTTTTATTACTCGGCAGCGGCGTGCCCATGGTGTCCCATCGGCCACCCGTGGACCTGTGAGACGTGAAATGAGCGACGTGTTGTTCAGAGGAGTAACTCCCCGCGCAAATGTGCTCCCTGTCGGCAACCTGATCGCAGTAACCTCGATCGCGGTGCTCGAGTTTCAGAAAACGCGTCTGTCGCGTGGGCAGCTGACAAGTGGGGCCAACCCAGCCTAGGCAGCCCATTTTACAAGCGGACTCTCTGTATTGCACAGCAGCGTAATTACACTCTGTCTTACGAGTACTTAGGTAGGTAGTAAGTATATGAGCTAGTAAGCACGTAGCCTCAGCAATGCGTGCTGCTATGCTGGGGAAAGCAAGGTAATTCTAATCAACTCTGCCATTGGCGAGATCCTCTCTTCGAAGCCTGAACCCCAAGAGAACAACGCTCTTTTGGTTCTTGGTCGTGAACTCGAGTTTAATGACCTCATTCCCGCCATCTTCAGAAACTACAATCTTTTCTGCCTGGCATTCCTCCTCAGTGGCCCAAACAAAACGGACATGCTCGTTTGGATCGATTGTGACCTCGGGGAGTGTCAACTTTGAGCTACCTTCTTCAACCACAGCAGGTGCTGCCTCCTCGACCTCGGTCTCAAAGGTGACTTTGGTGACAGCAAGACCTCGTCGAGTGAGAAAGGTGAACTCGTCCCCAACCTTTCGAACGACATGCTTCAGTTTCAAACCGGCCTCCTCCCATAACTCCCTGGCCAAGGAGTGGAGGAGTGTTTCGTCCTCCTGGTCGCATGCACCTCCCGGAACTTCCCAGCGTAGCGGCATCGAGTCGTGAGGAGCTCGTTGGATCAGAAGGACGCGGTCTTCTCCAGCGGCCCTGGAGAATACAAGCGCGCCTGTTGCTGCGGCCCTCACGAGAGGGCGAGTTGATAAGAAAGTTTGAAGAGGAACATTGAACGTGGCTACTGATTTGTGCCAAGTGAACGAAATACCGCCCTCTGGCAGTGGTCGTGGCAATGTCATCGTAAGCCGTTATAAATTTGGATGGTAACTTGGTAATACCATTCTGGGCTATCGAAAGAGATGGCGTTCTTTGCAAAAGCCCTGACAAGGCGTGGCTCTAGAAAGCTACTGCAAACTTAGGGCTGCCCCACCTTACCTTGGCTAGGTAGCAACAACCTCGACAAACTTCTCTCCTTGATACTTCACACAGCCACCTAAGGTCATACCAAACATCTGAGAGCAGGTCGGGGAATGCCTTGACATGCTCATAGGAGTTGAAGCATTCAGCAAAGGCAAGCTTAGCTGTACAGGGCTAACGAGAGTTAACAACGAGAACCTCGGCTTTGTTCAATCAAAGATAAACATGGCGACTGACAGCTCCCCCATATCAGCACTTAGGAAGGCTGAGCCATCGAGCCTCAGGTTGGTACAATGTTGTCTTTTTACCTAGACCTCGGCGGCGCAGGAGGGGTAAGGGGGCCGAAGCCTGCCGGTTTCAAATCTTTGTGGGGCAGATTGCCAAGCCATAATTGGATGGTGTCCGCCATTGAGACACAGAGCGCTCCAGTGGCGGGCAGCAAGCGGCCTTGGCTTTGGGGGGAGAAGCCTCAGACTTGCAGGGTTCTGGACATCGCCGTTTCGCGCTTGACCATCGCCTTGGGTTCTGTTGTTCCGCAGATTGGACGCTGGAGCGGCTTCAGGGGCTACTTGCTCAAACATGCCCCTTAGTGTTTGATCTTCGCTGCCTCATCAGAGGGGCATTTTGTCACAAGGATTTTCCATAACAAATGTGTGGTGGCTGAGTAACCATGCTTCTCAACGATATTGATGGCCACTTTGTTCTAAGTGTGTAGCAGCGTAGTACCTTTTGCAATCCCTTGTCTCGTTACCGCCAGCCATTTGCGAAACAGTCCTCTTTTCCATGGACTGATATCCTCAGAGAAGGCAGTGTTTCGAGTCATAAACAGCGTGTCCCTGAGGCATCTAGCTGGCTTGGCCTCTCACTCCGTTTCGTCACCTACTCTCGCTTCTTGCTTCGAGCTCACATTCGCTTCCTAGTTTGTTTGACTCCCTTGACGCTGCTTCTCTTTTCTGTCTATTATTTGCGTACAGCGAGTCCATCTTGTGCAGACCGTGGCACACATTAGGGCGGCTCCCACCTCCTACGAGCTGAGGAGGCACATCTTCCGTTCGTTTCGGCTGAGTGTTTGGTGCCGGGAACTGGCTGGTCCATGCCCATCTTCTTCGCCGCTCGTTCTTTTCGATTATTCCTGACAGTCAGGCGGAATCGCGATATCATCTCATGAAGACACCGCTACGGTAGTTTACCCACGACCGCCATTGCTCGCAATGGCAGTTCCCTTTCTTTCCTCATGCCTGGTGTTGTCCACGGTCTGGCTCTCTAGCCTCGTTACTGCACAACACCTACCTCACGAAAAGGGCTGTGTTCATCTGCCCATCGTACATTCGACAAATGCCAGACTCTTCGGCAAGCGAGGCGTTCAGCTTCACCTTGCCAACAGGTCTGATGTAGCCTATTATGCTCAACGTATGATTTCTTATTTCCCTCGCCCGACAGTTAATTCGATACTTACGGTTCTATAGTCAGCATAGGAACACCTCCTCAGCCGGTATTCGTGCAGCTGGACACAGGGTCTTTCGAGCTATGGGTGAATCCCGACTGCACCACAGTAGAAGGGGCAGATGCCGTCTTTTGTGAACGAGTTGGCCAATATGATGCATCGAAATCTTCCACAGCAGTTTCACTGGGCACGTCGAGAACTCTCCGATATGGTATTGGGACGGCAAACATTACATACGTTACCGACACAATCACGCTTGCTGGGACCGGAACGACGCTGCAGGGAGTCCAGTTTGGCGTTGCGACTGCCACCGAGGATGCTTTCTCTGGTATTCTTGGGATTGGCTATGGGAAAGGCATAGCTACCAGATATCTTAACTTTGTCGATCAGCTCAAAGAGCAGAACGCAACAAAAGTTAAAGCATTCTCTCTCTCGTTGGGGAGTAAGGATGCCCAGGAAGGAGTGGTTGTCTTTGGGGGTGTTGATACGTCCAAGTTTGCCGGACACTTGACACAAGTTCCTATCATCCCTGCCTCGCAATCACCCGACGGCGTCCCCAGGTTCTGGGTCAATATGCGGTCTCTGGCCATGACTCCTCCTAGCGGGATTAGCAAGCACTATTCTGGAAGCGAAATGCCGGTTTTTCTCGACAGCGGCTCGACAATGACTCTTCTTCCCCCGAATCTCACCGAGGCAATTGCTAGGGACTTTGGAAGCAAATCGGAGGATGCCTATGGATTTCATCAAATTGACTGCTCCTTAACCAAGCTAAATGGCACTCTGGACTTCTATTTTGACGGTGTGATGATTAAGGTTCCTTACAAGGAACTGACGCGGGAGGTGCCAACCAATCCTCCGGCATGCTTTTTGGGGATCATGGCAAGCGATCAGTTCACGCTGCTAGGGGATACTTTTCTGAGGTCTGCATATGGTATGTTTATCCGTTAGGTTGAACTCAATTGCAAAAGATGCATACGTACTCACTTTGCCTCAACCAGCTCTCTTCGATCTTGAAACCGATTCAATATGGATGACCCAAGCAGCCAACTGCGGATCTACTCCAGCAGCCCTCAATAGCGTGGAGGATATCCAGAGAATAACGGGCCTTTGTGATCTTTCAGTGCCGGCGGACAACACCACAAGCAGCACGGAAGCTTTTACTCCCATGACAGAGGTGGATCGAGTCAGCATGACAACGGTAACAAGCGTGACTCCCATCCATACTTCCACCACAGCCACAAGTCCAACTGAAGAGGTGAGCATACAGAGTAGTGCGACCTCTATTTCTGGAGCGAAGAAGCTTGGCAGGGGTTACATGGAAGGTATCCTCTTCTGGGGACCTGGTGTTGTTATTGCACTGCATGTGTTGATAGGGGTATGAGTAAGGTAACAGTGGCTTTGTGATATTAATTCCCGATCTGCTGTACATAGACTATAACAATTAATGGAATATTGAACCCTGTGATTCTTTGTTACTCTGCCACTGTATCATCGTGGGAGGTTACCTGGGAATATATCAGCTTCGAGGCACACCGACACGGCTCAGCATCGTGTGGATATAGTTGCTTTGCTGTTTTGAAGGCAGCTTTGACTGAACCATTAAGATTTCACGGGATTGACAGCAATCAAGGCACGCTGCTACTTTATGTGCTCAGGATTGCTACTATACAGGTACTCATATTGATTGAAATATTGTTTCCCTCCTAAAAAAGAGTTGGCAGGCTGGGTCGAATGCGCTTCTGATTCCCCTTTTTTGACAATGTATTGTCTGAACTAGATTTCCCAAGTCATGGTCCACAGTCGCCTGCTCCTCTTTAAACGGTTAAATTCCACATGGATGCTTGAGAGAGGACGAGCCTGCCACATGGAAAGAGGGCTCTGCTGAAAAACGTACGGTGAGCCAACAGCAGGGAAAATGTATCAGTCCAGAGCAGCAAGCCGGTATTGAGGGCGACTTGCCCGGCTCCTAAACCACCAAAATGGGCCACCAACAGCATGGGAAAGCGACTCTAATTACGAACAAGTTCCAAGGACTCAACCCCCATCAGCATCCACAACTCAGCTGGCTGGAAATCCTTACCAGGACCTGCTGACACGGCCAAACCACCCAAATACTGGCGTTGCTGTCGATGTTCATCTGTTTGGCCCTGTCTCGTAAACGGGCAGCAGCTATCCCCTTAGACCCTGCCTGACTTCCGGATCATTTAGGGAGGAAGATACTTACCCCAAGGTTTAGGCATTGAATCCAGTTGTAGGCTCAGAGGCAGGGATCAGTGGTGCTAACCTGGTCACCCTCCCATCCATATTTGAGCTCGTTTTGACTGCAGACTCGGTTCTCGGAAACAACGTTGCCAACCAACGTACCCCTCCGCCAATTTTTGAGTTCAATTTGACCGAGGCCGCCACGACGCCCGAGTCCCTTTTTTGGCCTCTTCCGACCAGACCACGACCCCAAATCCCAACCCCGACAGCACCTTATCTCCTTCCTCACCCAGCCCACCCAGCTTCTTCAGCAACGAGGCAATCTGGGACGCCCCCACCAAAGAGTTCGAGGAACTTTGTCTGCACTGCCAGACTCGCCAACGCCTGTTTTGGATCTTTCTTGACGAGAGTTACGTCCCGATCATTACACTAGGCGGGCACAATCTGCAGCCCGGCCGAGTCTCCGCCGGCGGCAGGGAGTGCTGCCAATGCAGCGGGAAGCATTTAGGACAGACAGAAGGGGGAAGTGGGCCCAGGGAAGGATTGTGGCTTCGCGTGCCGTCGCGGGAGAAGCAGGGGCAAGGGCAGGTGTGGTAGTTTGTGGTGCTTCATTGTCAGGAGATCCGTCCTATTCGAGGAATACAAGGGCTTGATAGCGACCACCAGTTGCAGCGGTTGATGTGGCCGGAGATGGAGTGCAGGTATGTCGTTCGTGAGAACTGCCGAGTGATTAATAGTGATGGATTGGGCCTGTCTTATGTGAAGAGTGTTGGGATATCAACATTCGACGAGTGTCTAGACGGACACGGCTTGTAGACGGCGCTGTGAATGCACTACTGTTGGCGTCGACACTCATGGTTATGAAAGGCCCGCTTTACCTTCACCGACAATGGTGCTACGACTAATACAACTGGGTGTATAATCAGCAAGAGCAGCAAAAGTTGGCAGGCAAACAAGGGGAATTGGCGCTTAATAACCGGGCCGTGACTCCAGTATCACATCCCTGCTCGCACGCGAGAGTGGGCCCAGTGACGGGGATGCTCTCAGATGCATCACAGTTTGCTGAGGGGAGTACCGAATTTCTAGGCATGGAAAACATCGTGGAAGAACTGAGGATGTGGGCAAGTGAGCTGTGGGCAGCTGCCGCGAGGGATGTTAGGACGAAGTAGAATGTTTCAGGAACAAAACCCCGCTAAAGCATCCCGAAAGATAGTCAGATATTGGAGAAGAATATGAGGATTTGAAGAGGATACTTGGGGGTGCAATCAGCAGAATATGTGTAGCCATAGATAAATAAAGTTCGTCTTCCTGGTTGTGTGTTCCTCAGGACTTCAGTAAATTTGGACCTTTGGTGAAGCCTTGAATGTAGAAGAGCATCGAGTTTGGTAGACGTCTCTAGTTTCGTGAAAATTGATTTAGACTTTGTGCTTGCGACATTGGTGTAAGGTAGGGAGGAAGGTAGTTCTCATTGACAATTCATCCAGGTAAGTGGTGAGGCAAGCAACGTTATGATGGCAAAGATGGACTCAGCACACTTCTAAGCATTCAGTGTGATGTATGATAAGCTGGCATTTGCCGTTATGGGAACTGTCAAATATAATAGCGACTCAGACATGCCGACCTGTAGAAGTATTGACGAGACGTGAAGTTAGAGTCTGCTACGGTGGCCTGGAGGAATACTGGAAAACATCGAACTTGAACCCTTAACCTCGCCAGTCCTGCTGTGAGAAAAGGGTACCGTTTTGTCATGTGTTCTACAAGTCGTATAGTGTGATCTGGAAACCTCACTCACAAGAAGTTGCGGTAGCAAGCAGTAAGCAAAAGAGCATAAAGTTCATGATGGCATTCGATCCTCAGTGTTCAGAAGATCCACAGTGCAGTGGATTGTAACTTACACTGTTTCCATACATAGATCAAAACTTTCACCCGATCTAATTTAAAATGTCAAGTAGATGGCGCTAGCGTTGGCTGTTGACAGGCTGGCCATCACATTACCTCGCTTGGAAACAAGCGAGACAGCAAACAGTAAATGGAATATGATCCAGCAGGGTCAAGAATTTGGGGCGACGTAGTGAAATCATCATGGCTAGAATGTCTGAGTCTCGACTTCTAAATGGTCTGAAACGGGTGGGCCGAGGCCCAGGGAATCGAGGTCGTGATTGACTTTTTTGGTCGAACACAGACACCGCGGTGGAACAGACTTGATTCCGAGATACGAGGTGGATCAGGCTGTGACAGGGTCACAGGGCAGCGCTGGAATGTGTTTACATCGATGATACTCGCACCAATTTGCGTTCATGACAAACCAAGAAAAGACGGCCATGATAGCATGACTATTTGGCGAGAAAACAGGCATTTTTATGTCTGGGGAGCATCTTTGACAAGATCTCCGGCAGCTGACTTGCCGTGCCCACCAAACCCAGCGGATCTGCATGCCAAGACGCCTTGTCCCTGAGGCTGTGCAGAGTGGAGAGTTTCCGGCTCGCGATTCCCCTGCAGCGACCATTGGGACAACCAGGGTGTGGTCCCAAAACCAATTTCGCTCCTTCCGGGGTTTTCGCAGAAAAGGCCCACGGCCGTTCCTCGAGGTCGCTGTTCTCAGGAAGCATTCTTTCTCCCGTTGCCATCCTCTTTTCGACTTTTCGTCGATTCTTCATTCCTTCTCACCATCCTTCCTGCCCTCCTGCATCCAACCGTCCTTGTGTGACGACCACATTCGTTGTGTGCACCACGTGCCAGTCCTTTTTTGGGTTTCTTTTCTCTCGCTCCTCCTTCAACAAGGCCTGCTTCATCAGCTACCACCGCATCTGCTCCCCTACGTACTTCCCTCTTTCGTTTGCAGTGACTCAATCGCCGAATTTTCCAATCGCACCATCCGATTCTGATCGTCGTAATCAGCTACGTTCTACGCCAAGATGCGTGCCTCTGCTCTCATTGCTGCTTGCCTGCTAGCTTCTGGCGTGTCGGCTGAGAACTATCTCGGTTTCAACTCGGGCAACACGCTTCCCGATCGTTCTGCCAAGTTCAAGAAAGACTTCAAGGCCGAGTTCGAGACCGCTCAGAACCTCGAGAATGCCCCAGGGAAGTTCAATTCCGTCCGTCTATACACCAATATCCAGGCCTACTCGACCGATGAGCCTATCGAGGCTTTCGAGGCCGCCATCGAGACCAAGACTAAGCTACTGCTGGGCATCTGGACGTCCGGAACCGACAGCATCGAAAATGAGCTCAGTGCCCTCAAGAAGGCCATCAAAAAGTATGGCAAGGACTTCACTGACCTCGTGATTGGCATGTCGATTGGCAGTGAGGACCTCTACCGCGTCTCCGAGACGGGCATCAAGAACAAGGCCGGCGTTGGTGCTGGTCCCCAGACCCTGATCAAGTTCATTAACGACTACAAGAAGGCCATTGCCGACACTCCCCTAGCCAGTGTCCCTATTGGCCATGTTGACACCTGGGATGCGTGGACCAACAGCTCCAACAAGGCGGTTATTGATGCTCTTGACTGGATCGGTGTTGACGAGTACCCCTACTACGAGAATGGCAAGGGCAACAACATCAAGAACGCAGGCAGGCTCTTCGACCGTGCTTATGCCGCTGTTGAGGCCGCTGCTGGTGGCAAGCCCATCTGGGTCACCGAAACCGGCTGGCCGTACACTGGCCCCGATTGGGATGAGGCCGTTCCCAGTGTTGAGAACGCCCAGTACTACTGGCAAGAGGTTGGCTGCCGCAAGCTGTTCAACAAGGTCCCCACTTTTTGGTACAACCTCCGCGATTCCAACCCCGACAACGAGATGAAGTTCGCCATCACCAAGAACCTGTCAACAAAACCCCTGTTCGACCTGACCTGCCCGACCAAGTTCGAAACCCCCGACTACGATCCTAATGAGAGTGCTTCCGCTACGGCCCCTGGTGCTACTGCTACTGGCTTCACCACCGTTGTCAGCACTGCTACTCCGACCGGCTCTCCTGCCTCTGAGTCTGGCAGTAATGGTTCGGACAGCTCTGCTGAGGAGAACAGCGGTTCCATGGGCAAGGGCTTGTCAATGGCTGCCATTGGCAGCCTGGCTCTCGTTGCTGGCGTCTTTGCTCTGTTCTAAGCGTATTTAGTTGACAAGTTTTGGTAAGGATCGGGGAAGGTTGCGTATTGCTTGTGCTTGGGTCACTGTATTTAGGGGCACCTTGTTTGTCTTGGTTCGTCCATTCACTACCACCCGGCGTCCCCTCACGGACTGGATTCTGTAGGATATGGCATAATGGGTACTTTTAGACAACTGGGAACATAGACTTGTGGTAACGCGTTGTGCATAGAGCTCTCCCCTCCTCGGGATTATGTAAAGTGAAATCGGTTGCCAAGTGCCGAGCGACGTCATGCCAGACAAGTGATTGGTGTAGGCCGCGCTTCATACCGGAGGATCCAGCTTGCAATAGGCCGAGTGTGGCTTGGTATGACATCAGTCTCCAAAAGTCTGCCATTCAAGTTTACCCTTTCTCCGCGTAATCATGATAACATTCGTCAAGCCAGTGCTACATACTCCCGTTCGAAAAGTGCTTTGCAAAACTAACCACAATATCTGGTAAGTATTTTTCTCGCCTCTGGGAACATTGCTGACTCCAATGCTGTTTGTGGATACGTTATGTCAGACAGCAACCCGCATCCTGTCCCGGCGACTCTCTCAGGAACTTCTGCGGCTGCAACTGTACTCCCTCCAACGGTCCCAACATTTGCCCTCCAGCAACAGCCTCTCATCAACCAAGAGATCATATTCTGTCCACTCAACAATTCTCCGGACTCAGTTCTTGCACCTAGTCAATACAAAAGTCCCTCAACGATGTCCACGGAACAGTCTGCGTTTTCCAACACGACGTCAATAGACACAGACAAACAGCCCCCTCAGCCCGGAGACAACAGGAAGGATGACAGTGAGGCTCCCAACCCGACCCGGAAGGATAGCCCCCCAATAGCCACTATTGCCCCAGCCGCGCGTTGGGTTCCCCGGCCGGAACAGGGCGATCCCGTGCTAGACCCGAACAGACGGCCGAGGGAGTTTCGGCCTGCGTATCAGGTCCATGGGCATAAGGTCGATCGGATTGGGGGTCGTTGGCCTTTTGGGGGGTTTGGGCTACAGAAACATCATCCTCCTGCCCAGAGACGGGAGGAGGGGCATGGGCACAGGGAACAGCAGCAGCAGCAGACAAAGGGGAAGGAAGGGCTCGGTGGGGAATACGAAGAGGGGAAGAAGGAGGGTCAAGGAGAGACGGGAGAAAGGAGGGGGTTATAAAAGCTGGCATTGTCAGGAGGAGGTGACTAGAAATGAACGAGAAGTGAAATTGTAAGTTGAAGATGCTTCTTCACGACATTAACTTTGTTAGGTCTATTAATAACTTGGGTATCAAGTCAAGCCAAATGACGCTGAAATAATGCTCAGAGAAGAGGTTCTTCATAACCACGGGTTCAGAATGGTCCTTTCTAACACAGACCCGTTTCCAAACACAGTCCCACTCTTCAATATCTCAACCCGACCCAGATGAAGCCCCGGCGGCGGATGATCCATTACTGTTCCATTGGCAAAGATGATGCCATTCCAATCCTCGGCCCATCTTTTCTTCTCCAGCCCCCTTGTCAACAGGGGCGACTTCCTCTTCCCAACACCGCAATTCTCGCTCGCCATATAAAGATTTAAACCAACCGCCAGAGTATACAACTCCGCGCTTAGCTGATCCCACGCCCACTCATTCTTCCGCGCCACCCCTATATAATCCACCATCAACACATTCGGCCAATGCTCCGGATCTATCCCATTGACCCCAGAAAAGTACAGCGCCGGGTTCGTCGCCTGAATCGCAAACGCTTGCAGCGAGTATGCCGTCGCGGCCACCGCATCCGGCGTCACCAGCCACTGTGCAATATGGAACCCATTGTGGTCGGCCCCTGCGCCTGTGCCCCGGGCGATGGACCGCCATGCGCCGATTTGGTTTGGCGCCATGTCTACCGCGTGCATCTTGTTGGACCACTGATCGCGCAGGTTGGGCGAGAGCCGGGTGAGGTGGTAGATCCCGTCGGCGGGGGACTCGGATTGGGCTTGGGTAAGTTGGCCATTAAGTAAGGGGATGACGCAACCGCGGCCGTTGTTGCGGTCAAGGAAATAGGAGGAGGGCTGGTTCTGGAAGGGGATGCTCATATCGAGGTTGGGGCAGCGGTTGTTGAGGGTGCGGAGTTTGGCGAAGAACTCGGAGATGATGGCGGGCGTCCAGGTGATGGGGCCGCGGTCGGGGAGTTGGTAGCGGCCGACGAGGTAGCGGATGCTGAGGAAGATGAGTTCGCCTGGGCTTTCGGCTGTGAAGCGGTTGATCTCGGAGATGATTTCATCAAGGGATTCACCGGAGTTGCCGACGGCTATTGTGGCCATCTCGTCGTTGACGTGGAGTGTCCAGAAACCGTTGTGCTTGCTGGGGTCTTTGGAGTCATTGGGATGGATTGTCCCAATGCGCAGGTCAAACCATCTCGCTCCGGCCCGCAACTGGTCGTAGATGTTGATGCCTTGGTTCTGAGTGTTCTGCACGTTGCCGATGCTGCTGAGCTTGTTGGTGATCTTGCTCATCCCCGAGTCGTGAGTGCCCGGCATGATGAGATGCCTCACGGGACGGTCTCGGATCACATCATAGATGCCCTTCATCCAATTCCCTGCTCCATGCCGGATCGATGCCATGAACCCGTAGCTGCTGCTACCCGTAATCACCAGTGTTACCGCCGTGTCACCTCCAGGGAAAGGATACTCGCGCTGGCCCAGGCCCATCCCACTTAAATCCAATACAACTCGTCTCGGAGTCGAACTAGGCACGTACGACTTGATGCGTAGGACAAATCGCTTGTCGGTCCCCTCGATCCGGTAGTAGGCCTCCCCGGCGTCATCGCCTGTGTACCACCCGCCACGGTACTTAACAGTATTTTGGCGAGCTCGACCCTGTGGGACATCGCCGAAGTCAAAGACGGACATCTGGTATGAATGGGTGTTCTCCAGCCGGATGCGGTGCGGAGTGAGGTTCACGACGGTAACGTAGAACTTGGTGCTCGTCGCACCTACTGCGGGATTGAGTCTGTCATAAGGCTGAAAGCTCGCCGGTGGCATGCTCTCGGGGTTGTAAGTGCGGTCTTCAGGACGACATGGAGTATTGGTTTGACCACTTCCTGGCACATACAGCAATGCAGAGCTGGCCAGGAGGGCCAGCAGGCGAAGAAGCCTCATGGTAGGCAACGTAGAGGAAGAGACAAAAGCATGGAGGTTATGTGACCCGATCAACTGCGGATCAAAGGAGCGTATACTACTTGGAAGAGATGGAAAACCCTTGCTGCCCTTGAGGGGATCGACATAGTGATTTATTATTTTATGCTGAACATTGTCTTAATTATCACGACCTCGATGTCTCCTTTTGTGTTTGTCTTCCGGTACCTGGACTGTAAGTGACATATCTGCTTGACCAATCTGAATTCAAGGATGTTGGGCCTACTGAGTTGGGGAGATGCAGTCGGAAGACGTTGATAAAAGTGCCCTGACCAATTGGCGTGTTGCATGCGCCCAAGACTGCGCCTCAGGACCCATCTCAGCTGTCTTGAGTGATTATGAGCACCAATGAGCTTTTTACAGTGGGCGGCGCTGAACATGCTGCATCACGGAATTAGTTGCAAAGTGTCTTGTAGTGTGGTCAATAGGGTTTCCGCAACAGCAGCGGGGTGTTCAAAATGGTGAACCGTGGTAGGAAGCCGAAAAGGTACCTATTTGCTGGTTGGACAGAGAGAATTGTGCAAGCGGCACAACGAGGTCGTAGGACTCAATTCTAAGTTATCCGGTTTCCTGGATACTAATATGAACTTCATACTGTCATTCTATCGGTCTATCGTTCGTGGGCTATGGCTCTAATACAACGTCATGTTGCAACTCGTAAGCTGCAGCTTGATGTGGTGACTCGAACAACGACGGCTGCCGTCCGATCACGCCTCTCGACCTAAGAATCATCAGCGCCCAAATGTACCACTTCAACACAGATTGCGCTCTCTTTAATGTTTCCTTCATCTCATGTAATATCATTTTGGGGTTTTTCTTTGCATATTGCCGTGTTTTCAGGGTTTCGCTGCTCTTTCAACAGCTTTTAGACCGACTGAAACGAGGTCCTGGACCAACTCCATGCCCTCCTCGAGTCTCCCAGAAAGTCAGCATACCTTCAAATATGTAGGTCGTTGAATCTTCTAATTGTCAGCGAAAAACGCACCTGTCAAGGGGAGCAGTTTCCCAGACTTCTTCCAGGGAATATCTACGGGTGCTACCTACTGTCCACTGGCCAGGGGCCAAAAGAAGTCCTCATCTGTGAGATTTGCAGCCATTGCGATATAAACATGTTGTCCAGCCCATGATGTGAGTCACGCTGGTCCTAAGTAGAGGCGAAAAAGAAAAAGGGAAAACGCAACAGTCCCAAGCCCATAACAGATAATGGCGGCAATTCCCATTCTCTCAAGTAACAAAAAACTATAGACGAAACTGCACCCGACTGCGATCGACCATAGCGTAGTTTTTGCTATCATCCAGTTAGGATGCCCATGTCGATATCCAAATAATGCTGGAGACCCTTTAAAACTGTTCAGAAGTCGCCCATAGTCGAGCCTTTTGTTTCTCGCTTCTCGAGTGCACCACCATTCAAATGTATGGTCGAAGGCATCCAACACTCCTCTTTTGAAGAGGCCAAGGGCGATTCTAAGCACTGTAAGCAGTGCTCTTGAGTCGATACTCGCTTCATCAAGAATGCCTACCCCAAAGTTTCTGACTTGAATAACCATCACGGCAGCAAGAATATTGAGCATGATGCAGGAGACCAGGACTGACAAGAGGGATATGGGCCCGATGTCTTGGATCCGTTTAAGGAGTTTTGAGTTTGTTATCTTACCAGCGGATGCTTGTGGTGCTTTAGCGGGGCATTGAGGACACCTTGCCATGCTCTCTGGTGAGAGGGTACTTGATGGTCTGCAACTCTTATCCAACGTCAATATCCACCCATATATCCTAACAAAGAGTCTGATGCATACTCAATAATTTCTACTGGACAAAATTTCCAGCTTGATGTTGACAAAGGAAAATTGGCAGCGAACCGGAGCGGGCGCTCAGAAAATCACAAGGCACTGAAATGGTTGAAGGGTAAAGAACAACACAAGTGTGGGACATGGACAGCTCAGCTGCAGGCACTTTTCACTAATTCATGACAGCAAGCAACGGGGCAAGGGCCTCAGCTGAGCTGCCTGCACTGCCTACCAGTGATTGTATATACCAAGGCCTCCTGATACCCGCCACCTTATGAGCAATCATACGGTTTAGCTACTTAACCAAGGTTATTAAAGACACCGAAACGTCCGAACGCCTGTACCGCTACTTCGTAGCGTGCACATCTTTTTAGCTACTCCTCTTGTAGTCGATCTATCCTGCGGATTCAGCTAAAGGAATATGATGTAGATCTCCCTTGGCTTTATTCGAGTGATGTGCTTCTGCGTGATAGTGAGATAGGATGTGCTTTAGGATGGACACTCAACTCTGACGATTGAGACCAAGTACGGCTTATGCAAGAGGCCTTCCCAAGCATCATTTCAATGTATAACTGGGGGATTTGTGCTAAGGCGAACTGTCGTTTACTCTGCCAGAAATATTAAAAATGAGTATCTAGATGAGGGGCATGAGAAGGGACACCGATAGCCTGAATAAGTGTTAAATGCCAGACTTATCTCGATATTGGAAAATGCCATGCAGCGATGTATTTGCGTTGCAGACGGGGAGTGGCATGACGTCGAAGTGGCCCACGCGGGGGTGGCGTCATCAGCAGGCCACCTGGGACCCTACCATCATCGTATGCGCCGTTGCAGCTCTACTGGCATAAAAGACAGATATGGTCTTTTCATAAAAGTAGAAAGGCAAACAAGAAGTCCGAATTAGATAGTCATCAACTTTCGATTGAGATCACAAAAAACACTAACAACACCTGGACCCGAACCGGCGAACCCTTGCATCATGGCAGCTGTTCACCTCAGTCCTCGGCCCCCGCTGTCACCACCTTTGGAGTTCTTTGCTGATTGTCCCAAGTTCCGTCTGTTGGTCCTTGGGAACCCAGAATCAACCAAGCAAGAACTCTTTTCCAAAATATTTGGCGTTGAACTGTCGAAGGTTGGACGAACCACCACACCTCTCACCTATCAACCATATCGCTGACTTTCCCTAGAAAGCAGTTGATGACTTCTTCAATCAAACCCACGACATCGAACAGGAGCTCGAGCTACAGGGCCAAAACGAGCGTCTGATCATTCACACGTCTCTAAACCTCGGCGCCGCCGACGAGAGTGACTATCACCGGTTGTGCGACTTCTTACGATCTCGGTCCACTCTCTCCACACCACTGCAAGACCGCATTCACTGCATCTGGTATTGCGTAGCGAGCGAGGAGGACAGATCTGTTTCGGAGATCGAGGCTCGCTTCCTCACAAAAGGGCTGCCCTCGGCAGCGCCAAACGTGCCCCTCGTCCTCGTTTTCACAAAGTATGAGGAATTTGTAGCCCGCGTCAAGATCGAGTGGTCGCGCGATGCTCAGGAGCAGGGCTTGTCGAAGGTTGCTGTGTCGCATATCTTGCGGGATCTGTCATCGAAGAAGTTCGAGCAGGCTATCGGCCGCAAGTGGAATGGTGTTTTGGAGGCATCAGTTCCCCGAGTGAAAATTTCGAGTGGCGACAGCGAGGATGATGTCCGGAGCTTTGAGGAGCTTGCTGAGAGCACCCTCTCGACACTGCAAAACCGGTCTGTGAAGTTTGTGTATGCGGCTGCACAGAGGAATTCTGCGTTTATTTCGGCACGATGTGAGTTTCTCACCCATATTCTCTACTTACCACAGAATCATCTCCTCACACTGGCTCAGTCTGTGCTGCCACGGCAGCAGACTACTTCGAGGTCGACACCGGCCACGCACGCAAAATGCACGGCGTCGACACCCTCGAGATTTTGCCCAACTTTCTCGCCAAAGCCACACAAATCTTCAACATGCGGGACACCAACTCTCCTCCCGCTCTAGCCGATACCACCGACAATACCCTCCTCTTCCGCATCCTCGATGCCGCCTTCCCTTCCTCCCAGAAGCCGCTCATCTCCGAGATCCTGAACCGCAGCGGCACCGAAACAGGTACCATCCTCTCCAGCCTATCCCCCCATGAGCGCGGCGTGCTTCTGGGCCAGGCCCTGGCCAGCATCGTGCTGTTCCTGCACCGCGTAGCCGACACACAGTGGCCCTACAACCACGACACTGCTGCCGCGGGGGCTGAGGCCGTTGCGCCACTGGCCGGCTCGGCCACGGCACACAGCCACACGGTGACGGCGCAGGTCGTAGATCGCACGCTGCAGGGTATTAAGACGGGGCCAGGCAAAGACGAGGTGCTGCAGGCCGTGGAAGGCAGTCGAGTTTTCACAACGTGCACGCATCGGAAGGATATTGCGGACCTAATTGTGCAGGCTGTGGAGAAGGGGGAGAGGGCGGAGCGCGGGGTTCAGGCGAAGGAGCATGGGCATGAGGGGGTTGGGCAGATGACGCACTGGCTGACTTTTGAGGATGAGGGTAAGAAGCAGGAGATGTCGCTCAGCTTTGTCAATGATAAGAGCACGGATGATGTGATACTGCCTTGCGGGTTGACGATATTGCCTCTGACTTAGGTGATGGAGCAAGCAATGACTCCAAGGACAGGTAGGCAAAAGATGAAGGACAGAAAGTGGATCAACGGTTTCTGGTCTCGACTGCTTATCGGTTATGGAACGTTTAACGGACACATCTTTGATGTATGATATGGTGTTACCAACGTAATTCGAAACTCGAACTTCATGAAATTGATACAATTGTATCGATGGCTTCAGAAATTTGGTGGTCCAAGGCAAAGTGATGATGCAGTTTCAGTTCGCTAAAAAAACAATGCAACAAAGACTTCCCCGCCGGGAATTGAACCCGGGTCTCAGGCGAGACTACTTGACAAGCCTGCATACTAACCACTATACTACGGAGAAATGTACATAATTTTGAATCATTGAGTTAAAATTGATGTCGCACTTAATATGAATACTGGAAACTATGTGGACGCGATGGAGAAAAGCTGCATCATTCAATGCATATTTACCGCTCTGGCCATTGCGAACCAATCAACCATTCGAACGCCTACTCTCTTTTTCCAGAAATTATAGGGCATATATGAGTACGCTGGCGGCTTCAACGAACTGCGAAAGCCTTGAGCACTCTGTGAGGATTATGGCATCTCTCCCTTAAAAAGGTTTGCAGATCTCCATTGCCAGGCATGTACGCTTTCTGCCTAGATTGGCGTGTAAGTCAAATGTATCAATTTCACCTTGCGTTTAATGTCTAAAAGGGCCTAGCGGTCAAGACTTTGTGATCCCAGGCGAGGTGTCCACTCTGCAACCCATTATGCGACCATCCCAAGTTGGAACGAGGTCGACTGTGACTGACTTGTCCAGACCAAGATCAGGAAATTCTTTTTGAAGATAGATCATAATAATGCTTCATTTTTTTCACCGTCTAGCCTTGAGCCTAGTTATGGTGCATTAGTGATTCGCTCCACTCGGCAAGGCTCGTTTCTTCAACACTACATTCCCGTTTCCGCCGGCGCTTACTACCAACAAGGAAGCAACCCAGCCGAAATCTTCTGTAATAAAAGAGGTCAGAGGGGAATGGAACACTGATTGGTGAACCAGGATAAGCAAGGCGGCACAGGTCAGGCAAACACACCCCTTAACCGGAGTTGAGAGCCCTAGATCAGTTCTTCTGTGTCCTCAGGAGCGGCTATTCCTTCATATTACGTTTTAAACTCTCTGAAGAGGCATCTTATCTGTACGTCTGGCCTTAGATAACGCTCAGAAGGAACACCAGTCTCGAGAACCTTGTATTATGATGGGAAGTACTCACTATATTTCCCATCTTGACTTCGTAGATATGGAACGCACTCCGTCTCATAAGCGCCGTGAGAAGCATCATAAAGCAGTTCACCGACATCACTTAGCTCAAGCCAAAACACGTCGGTTTGATAGGAGCATCAACAAGCATGCCCAGGTTCTTGCCCTTCTCCTCCTGATATGCGCCTCAGTATATATCGTTGTAAGAAGAGTGGGGTTTCTTTCCTTATGAACATGTAGAAGCCCTCAACGGGAAGCACCACGAGCACCTTATCTGGTATAGAAAAGTCCAATGGTGTCCTTGATTAGTCCGGACTATATGAAACCAGCGGTTAGTGGCAATGGTACTTCCTATGATATCAAAACAGCCATGATAAACCATTTGAATAGCCGTCGCCGTTGCCATGACCATTTGCTCCTGGACGACTCCTGACGTGGTATCAAGGGCTCAGATGACCCTATAGATACCAGCGTATCGCCGAGCTATCTCAAGATGTACAAGATATGGTGTGGCCTACTGATCTCTTGAGATTGTTCTAGCATTTCATTGGAGGATTGTGAAGGACTATGGAGACAACGATGGTTGTAATCAAGAGCCTGGACTTGCTGAGAGGTTGAATCAAAAGATCGGTATATAGAGTACCTATCTTCAGTAATTCTGAATATATTTTTTAACTGTAGATGATCAGAGTGAGCATTGTAGCTTTCGAAAGCTCTGCGTTAGAGTGACCGCAGCAAAAATGGGCACCGTTGGACAGCTCTTTCGCTTCGGTATTGAGCTAGAACTTCTCATTGCCAAGTCGAAGTATCATCGAAAGCAACAGGTAAAATGGTTCCCCTTTCGAAAGCCACTTTCGGCGTTTCGGACAGAGCCTACCTGGGAGTCTCTCACAAAAGAGGTCAGTATTAGGCTCAAAGAAGCTATAGTTCTCAATCATATCAACAAAATCAATGATGCGTTCATGTCCAATTACAGAGAATGGTCCATTACCCAAGAGGCCACCATCACTCCCAAGGACGGACACAGTAAGAACTCTCCTGATCAACCTTGACACCAATATACTTCGAACTAACCTCAAAAGTCCTCCTTAAGCTCGTCTCCCCCATCTACGACTCACTCCTCACCCCCCAATACGAGTCCGATGTCACCACAATCTTTCCACGTCCTCTAAGCCCATTTCCATGTCTTCCCATGTTCCCGATGTTCAACCCACATCCACATCTCCCGCTGGCCAAACCCTCTCTTAGCCATCGGACTCGCCCGTCTCTCTAAAGCAATCCTTTACTTCGAGCCCGCGCTTGACTACCTCCTCTTCTCACGCCCCGACCTCCATACTCAGCTGCAAAAAGAAGACAAGTACTGGTGCCGTTCTAACCGTACCAGCGTTCCTTTACTTGACCTTTCCCTACGGGACTGCTTCTCTAAAATCGATGCCGCTTCCGCGATGGTGACAGACCAACCAGAAAATTGTGTCCCACTTGTGGAAACGATGAACCTGGTCTCCAAAACCTCACCGCGTGACATTGCCTTGTGCATGGATCACGATTTTGTCCATGGGAAACTGTTCAAGTGGAACATGGTTGGGGTGATGCCCTCGGGTGCAGGTATTGATGGTTGTGGTCGTGCGACGGTTGAGTTTCGGCGACCGCCGGGCAGTTTGAGTGCGGAAGAGGCAATGGGTTGTGTTGGGGTTGCATTGGCGTTTGTGGCGGGGGCGGTTGAGGTTGATGGTGAGCAGGAAGGATGAGAGTTGGATTCTGAGGGAGGTGAGGTGTTGCAGAGGATGCTGATGGAATTGGGATGGTTGATTGAGAGCGGTGCTAGGGCGCTGGGCTGGCCGAGTCTGGGACCGGTTGAAGAGATGTTGGTTGAGGTTGGATATGTTCCTACGTGTGTCATGTGGGGCTGTCCCTGAGGGCTCGCAAATATTATGCTTAGATTGAACTTGTCTCTTGATGTATTTTCTCTAATCCCTCTCAATGCTTTCAATCGCTTCACTTATCCAACTTGGAGCGTGTAGGATCCCAGCAAACAGGAGAGTATTCATCTGTCTCGAGCTCCTTCATCTCCTCTGGTGTCAGCTCAAAGTCATAGACATCCGCATTTTCCTTGATCCTCTCAGAATGAACCGTCTTCGGCAAGGGAACATAGCCTTTCTGCAAGCTCCAACGGATCAACACTTGCGCCTCCGTCTTGCCGTACTTCTCAGCCAACTTCTTGGTCACCGGTTCACCCCAGCGCTTGCCCCTGACCAGAGGACTGTAAGCCTCAACGACGACTCTTTTCTCCTTGCACCACGCAACAATGTCTTCCCGCAAGCACCACGGGTGGATTTCCCACTGACCAACGCTGATAACACCTCCCTTGCCTTTACCGCCCCTCTCTCTTTCTAGCTCGGCTATGTGCTGCTCCAGCTCGCGCAGATGATGCACTCCGTAGTTGCTGATACCAATGCTGCGAACCTTGCCCTCCTCAACGGCCTCAACCAACGCTTTCCAGGCACCCTTGCGGTTCTCTGAGCCGCCGTACGGGGCGTGAATCAACACCAGGTCGAGGTAGTCTAGGCCGGTCTCGGCTAGGGATTTGTCGATTTGGGCTTTGGCACCCTCGTAGCTGACAGCTTTGACGGGGATCTTGGTGGTGAAGAAGAGTTGGGAGCGAGGAATTGGGGAGGAGCGGATGGCCTCGCCGCAGGGACGCTCGTTGCGGTAGGCTGCGGCGGAGTCGACCTGTTTTCCACCGTTTGAATAAGTTGCTTGTCGAAGCTAGGTTTGGGGACATACATGGCGATAGCCCGTTTCGAAAGCTTCAGTGACAAGACCTGCTGCGTCCTTAGCTGGCCTGACACCCGTCAGCTAGCTGGTTAAATGTTCAACAAGGTTCATGAGATTTACGTTTGGTAGACCTGTCAAGATATTAGCCTCTAGCCTAGCTTGGCTAACAATAGCAGGCTTCGATGTCAGGTTTTAAGGATCAATCAAGAGTCAATTGAAGCCCTTGAAGTGCAATCACGTATATGGTCTTTGCTTACACCAAAGCCTAGCTGAGGAATGTCATAACCGCTGGCCAGCTTAAGTGTGGTGTTTATGCTAAGTGAAGCCATGCTTGCAACAGTAGCTTGTTTTCTTACAGCACAGACAGCTGGGACAAGTGCAATTGGATGTTGACGGCAAATGCGCAGCATGGATTGCGATGTTCTTTGGTGGAGGTGAACAAGTGGGGGCAATCTCAGGATGAGGGGCAGCTTGGTGTGAATTGTGGGTGTGAATTGCGACATGGCTTGGCTGAGTGCAAGAGGTCGTGTCGGTTGGTGCTCCGTATGGTCAGTGAGAAATGATGTTATGTATAATTTTCTCAGACTTTCTATTAGCTCTAAAATTTGCTCATCTTTTGAAAGCTTACATGTCTACCTGCGGTTTTTTGACAGTTTTCGTTGCAAGACGGCGCATACTGGTTTTTGGTTGTGCAGCTTGCGTGTCCGGTAAAAATTACGCTCAGATAAAGTATACTTTACAGAGGGATTGCCACTAAAATACGAAGATTTACGGAAATTTTCAACCTGAGCTGGTATTCTGTGTCAGTATCAGAGCTGGGAGTTGGTGCGATCGCTGACAGCCAAGCAACCAACCAGCAGCCCCTCGGCTCAACAGTGATGACCCAGTGTAAACAGTGTGGATGCATGAAGCACATCTCATGAAGGATTTCAACATCCCTGTCAGCAAAGAAACGCGTCCCAGGTCCTACGCGCAGTCACGTGTGAACGTGGGGGGTTCATGTGCTGACACGGCTGTGCTGCACCACAGGAATCAGTATTATCCGCTTGACCGACCTGCAGACTGGAGCAACCTTAACGAAATACCCCTTTTCATATGGTATTCTGACATCACGAATATTGACGTGTCGATCGGCATTTTCGAAAATCAAGGTAAAATGGTCAGCGTGTCAGGAGTGCAGGTCCACGTGTTGAGGCTCACCATTGCGGTGGCCTTAATTCTCATTATCTTCCTTTTCTTCGACCCAATTGGCTTTGCTTCAGAGTCGTTGACAAACTTTATGACCCCTGGATCGACTCATGTTGTTACTCACCTGGTCCTGTTTCACTTCAGCAAGTCCGCCGACCCTGCTGCGGTTCGCCAGGTCTGTTCATGAGGTCATTCTATCGGTCTAATTGGGACGACTGCTCATGAATGATAGGCTTGTACGCGTATGCTTGCGCTGAAGGATGAATGTTTGGCGCCCAATTCACAGCATCCCTACATCAAGAGTATCAGCGGAGGCAAGGATATGTCCACTGAGGGTCTTCAGGTATGATTGGACCCCATTTGCCACATGAACCAATTCATTGCAGATCATCTTTTATTGCCCCATGGGTTGTTTACTGACAAGTTCTAGGATGGCTTGACGCATGCCTTTGTCGTCCAGTTCGAGAACCACAACGACAGAGACTACTATGTCCAGCATGACCCCGTCCACAAGGCCTTCAAGAAGGAGATTGAGCCAATTATCGAGAAAGTCACTGTTCTGGATTTCATTAACGGCGAATTCTAATGGATTGTATCATGTTAACTGCATGAATTTCATACTGGAAACGAGAAATGAGTTTGGCTGATAGATATGAAGACCACATGCATACTCATCAGCAAGTTAAGGTACATGGATCTCGAGTATCACTCCGAATTCACTCCCAGATACTCTCCAACCCATTCACACCCCTGGGCCTTTCTGCCAGCGTCGTGATTCGGAACCCATGTCTCAGCCCTTCCTGAGGGTTATGCACATCATAGTCACTAATTGCCGTGTGTGCCGTCACCCTATTATCCCACAGCACCACTGTGCCCTCCTCCCACTTTACCCTAACCTGAAAGTCCTGTCCCTTAGTGATATGATCAAACAACAACCTCAGCAGTGCATCACTCTCCTCATCTTTGAGCCCCTCAATCCGCTTCGTAAACCCCGGGTTCACAAACAGCGCCTTCTGTCCCGTCGCAGGGTGAACCCGAACAATGGGATGTAAAGTTGCCACAGGCTCACGACGCACAAACTTGCCATCGCGCCTGGCCTGCTCAGCCTGCGGGAATCCGCTATGCTCAGCCCGCAGGCCCTCGAGCAGCGCACGGATCGGGGATGACAACCGCTGGTAGGCTGCTGTCTGCGACACCCAGGCTGTGTCGCCACCCGTGGGCGGGACGGAAAGCAGCGTCAGGATGGTGATTCCGGGCGGCTGACGCTCATAGGAGACATCGGAGTGGTAACCGGTTGAGGTCAGCCGGTTGCTGCGCCGTTTGCTGCGGTACTCGTTGTCGGGACCGAGATAAATGTTATGGAGCTCGAGGTGGTCTTTGACGTGGGCACCGACGGGCTGATGGGAATTAGTTATCCTTTGCATATGGAAGCTTGATCAAGAGGACGTACGTGGATGTGTAGTGGGCCAAAGTACCGTCCAAACTCCTTCTGCTTCTCAATGCCGATATCCTTAAAGTCCTGCTCGCGGAAGACGACAACACCCCTCTCGGCAATCAGCAAGGCAAGCTCATCCTTTTGCAGATCATTGAGTTGCGACAGCTGCAAACCCCTGATCTCAGTGCCAATCAGAGGTGTGAGCTTGGTCACCTTGAGGTTGGGGTTGTCCTTTGAGAAGAGGTTTGGCTTATCTTTGTTGGCTACCAGGCCACGGTCATTGAACTCGAACGGCTTGAGTGGCAGGAATTTGGTCACTTCGTCATAGACCGGAAGGTATTCTGTGTATTTGTACTGGGATCTGTTAGGTTTCGTACGCCACTGAATATCAGAACAATTTCGGGAGCTAACCTTTTCGTGGAGCTTTTCATCATAGGCAACGGTCAACCGAAGGGGGAGCTCCTCAGTGTTGGTCTTGGTGATGGTGGTAGTTGCCATGGTGATGACTCGAGCTGATATAAGCAGACTTGGGTGCGTTTTCAGGATGATGATCTCTCAACCTGCCCTGAACTTCGGTACACTAAGCCCAGTTTAAATAGACCTTTCTAGTGGGAGGCATGATGAACTTGCACCATAGAAAATTAATACGTAAGTTTGATATTCCCGTCATCGCGTCAGCCACATGTATATGACGAAGCTAAGAGCCAAAGGTGTTACCGTGGGATTGTGTGCCACCGCAGGGAAACATTGCTGGTGATGGTTTCACCAACCATCGGCGTGCTACGATTCGCACAATCTTGCGAGAACGACGTCATAGCCTAGCAACCAGTCACGCTGCGGCTCTTGCTCAATATTCATTATGTGACCAATTTCTTAACTCTTATCTCCGTCTTGTCAGTTGCACAACAGCAGCAGAGTTGGGATTGAGCTGATAAAATAGTTGAGATGTTCTTTGCTCGTCATTGTGGCTGTGCTAGTAGATGCAAGCGGCTAGCTCGTTTGAATACTCGATAATGCTTAGGGTGTCCTGGACCTTGCAGGATTAATAATGGTTGGGATATAGCAGCCGCCGTAAATGGACAAAGAACGGGGTTTAGCTAATGCGAATTTATTTGTAAACTTCTCAAGCGTCGTTTCCGTGACCAGACTGTTTCCATGCATCGAAGGGCCGTCATTGTTTATGCATCCCGAGTGTACTTAGAAAACCTCCTCCAAAAAGCGCCGTATCTTAACATCAAAACTGAAATAGGGGCCATGAAGAAGCTGAACGCTGCTAACACCATGAAGCCCCAGCCATATCCAAGCATTTCAACGAGCGGGACAGTTGTCAGGGGCAAGAAGGTGCCCATCAAGCATCGCGTGACAATAACAGCTGTAATGGCTGAAGCTGAATACACTCCAAAAGCGTCAACAACGTACGCCATGATAGGGATAGTGGCAAGAAGAATAGCAGAGCCCATCAAGGTTGTTGCGAAGAGCAGGACTGCCAGTGGAAGCCTCAGTTCAGTAGACCAGCCGTAGGTTCCCACGCTGAGAGGTAGAAGGAAGCAGCAGATGATGGCCAAAGGGAGCCGGAATTCGGGCCGGCCAACGCCACTGTGGGAGTTTCGTATCCGTACGTAGATGCGGTCCAAGGCGATGTTACAAATGACGACACTAATAGCAGACCCAAGGGCTGGGAAGGTTAGTCAGAGTCATGTTCGCGAGAGGGAAATGAGTTAAGTGACTTACAAAAGACGACGTAGCAGGAGCCAACCATCTCCGGGGGTATCTTATAGACATTGACCAGCATATCCGCCAATGTCGTGTTGTAGACATAGAGAAAAGTGAACACAGTCCCGGCTAGGAGACTCATGGCCATTAGTACACCACTCCCCGAGAGGACGATCATGGGTCTGAGAATGGCTTCGCCAAGCTTCCTTAGCTGAGATGAGGTCACTGAAGCCTCATCATCTCCATGATAAGGCGTCTTGAACCTCAAGCTTTTTGATGCCTCCGGTCCAGCCAGACGCTTATGCTCCATCGCCAATCTCTCCGCTCTCCTTCTCAGGATAACCACCCTGTACGTCTCCCTAAAGAACGTAAGGAACAACCCTTCACACGCTGCTGCAAACGAAGCATTTCCCCATAACACAGCCCTCCATCCCCATCTGTTCGCGACTGCACTCCCGAACATCGGCCCACACGCTCCTCCGATTAACGGGGCCAGAAAAACCAGACTGAGCGCCCCGCCACGCTGCTCTCTCACAAAAATATCCCCCACAATCGCCGGCGCCAACACGTTACTTGCGACCGCCAGCCCGGTCAGCATGCGCGCGGCAATGAACTGCTCGACGGAGGTCGCTGTGGCGGCCAGCGCGATGGCGGTGATGAAAATCACGTTGGCAGTGTTGATCACACGGTACCGGCCGACCATCTCAGATAAAGGGGCGATGACTAAGGGGCCGGCGGCTTCTCCTAGCTCCCAAATGGTTACTAGCAAGACGGAGGAGGATGACGCCGGGTTGGGAGAGTGGGAGAGCTCTGAGACGATGGCGCTTGCCAGGGGGACGGGTGACATGCATGTGAATGTACTGTTCCCAGGGATGGTTGTTAGCCTTGAAAAATTTGAATCTAATGTGCGACAGGGTCAGACTTACACGGTGAAGGCCATCATGGCCAACATGCCGACAATGGTCCATTTGAAGGAGGTGGCCCAGTCCAGGGGGTTATCGGGGTCGCCCAAAGGGTCAAAGTCAACGACAATAGCATCAGTCGGCGGTGTTAGGCCTGAGCTCGTAAAGTCAACGACGCCATATTGGAGGGATCGTTCAGTGATTCTGTTCATCTCAGAGCTTCTCCGAAGCAGCGGCTGCTCTTCGTCTCTGCTAGATGTTGAGATGCTCATCTCCGTACTCACTGTCTTGTCTCTTGCCACACCGTCTATGCTCTACGACATACAGCACCGACTGTTTGTGTAATGTTCAAGGGCAACGAAAATTCATGTCCTTCTTATCAATATTCTCTCTGCTTGTCACAAAGACTCATCCTTGGGAGCTCCCTGATGCCGGTCCAACTTACACGTTTCAGAAACAAGGGTTCACAGGAAGGACGTTCGATGGTATGGCAAACGGTTATAACTTCGATTGGGGGATGGAGCAGTAGCACTAGCTAATTACAGAACACCATGCACCACATGCTTCCGCTGCCTTGCTGTCTATCGAAAATCGACGAAACTTGGCAGGTCGATAGAGACAACAAGCTGTATTACAAGCATGCAGCGTCACAGCGATGAGCACGGAAGAAGAGCAAGGAAGATCGAACGTTCCAGCGCGTACGTGCCCTGAGCAATGTTGGAAGGGTCTTCCCTGCTCGCTCGACATTGCGCATCTGGGGTCAGATGATGAAACCTGGCTCACGATGTATCAGATAAGCATTTTGGATCGACATTAGGTGGCTATCGAGTGGTGATCTGGACAAGTTTATGGTGGCCTGGTATGACTCCTGCCCGTCCCAAGTTACCTCCTCTCGGATCAATCAGGGACAACGTGAAGTTTAGTCTTTGGACAAACTCCAAGCCCATGGGGCTATCACCATATGAATAACTTGGGGAGACCTGATGGGGTATGACATAAAAAGCATGCGTGAAGATGCAGTTCTGAAGACATATCGTGGTTGAGAAATGGAAACCTGTGCCAGTTGCAAACATGGGGTTGGTCGAGCTTTCAGATTCACTGGAATCAAATAAGTGGCAGAGAAACAAAGAAACACAGGAGGGATTTGGCCTCCATCAATAAAATCTCCTGGTTTTCTTTTGGCTGCTGGTCATCCAACAAGGATACACAGGGGTTGAATGGGAAATCTGATATCTTGCTGGCGGTATTCATACGGTGCAGCCTAATGTGAGAAACCATGCCAAGTTGACATCTTTAACGACAGCATGCCACGCATTTGATAGAGATTCACAGAGGAAAAGAGTTGGCTGAAGATGGAAGAACGCGGGACTCGAAGTTTCGCCTTGAGACAGTCACGTGCCTTTGGTGAGAGAGAAGGCACCCTGCTTCTGCCCCTCACCAGACCTTGCCCGGCTGATGTGACCCCGCATGACCACAGCTTGTGATCGAAGAACGCTTCAGTTGAATCCACTCCGCATTTTCTTTTATGTGAAGCAAAGATCTGTCTTATGGATTTGGCGCCTGGGATGAAGTGTTTCAAATTTTTGACCCTACTTATTCCTCCAATGTTTTCAGCATCTGGCAGCACAGGCTCGGTATCCTGTGGTCACTTCATGACTTGCTGAGAGCTACTCGTACATCTATGCTGCCCAGCCTGTTGTACCGTATCTTAGCGGGGTGACGTCAAGCAAGGAACTCTTGCATGATTGGAGCACCGGAGCTTGGTTCTGAGAGCTGTGGCCCGTCAAACTGCAAGGTTGGCATACATCCGTGGAAACGTGCTTGGAAAAAGGGTTTTGAAAACTCAAGAGCATCAGGTGCATAAAACCCTAACCCGGAGGGGTAAGTGGCACAAAGGCGGATGCAGGATCCGACGTGCAGGTCCTGGCCGGGAGCTTCCGCGCGGCAAGGCCAATCGGGTCATTTAGGTGGCGGTGATGTCAACCAAATCGAAACCCACAGGAGTCGATTTTCAGCCTGCCACGGCAAGCGCGCTGGTCGTCGGCGATTTTGCGGCTGGAGGGATGGGATTTCCAAATTTTCAGCATCTTAGGCGTATCTTACGGTAACTTACAGACGATAAGACGTTGCCAGTTCCGTAATTTTCCGACTGGGCTTTGAAGTCAACCGAAATCGAAGCGTCACGGGGTTTGGGCGCCGGAGCTGGGTACGGTGTTGCCGCGCCAGGGACTCGTCAGCGGCAGCAGCGCCGCATGGAGCAAGCCCCACTGAAAAACGCCCCCAGGCTCTGTGACTGGTAGGCCCGCCAATCAAGCTTCAGGGCCAAGCAGAGTCCAGACCGTCCACCCGACTGTTCGATGAGCAAGGAAGGGACAAAAGCTTTGACATCCATCACGGTTCATCTTTTGAAGTTTTAAAGGGGGGATTGTCACTCTAAGACACGTCGTACAGCTGTACTATAGTGTTGACAATTGAATTTGCTTGCATCAACAGCACCAGCGTGTTTCATTGAGATTCAGACTTTCTGTAAGCTCGCGAAATCGCGTCATCGACTCGGTCCGTTCTTCCATACCATTATAGTACCTCGTAAATTTTAGGAGGTCATCCGTCTCACC
>Ga0065720_1002831_pt1 | contig 89652 bp, 72 predicted proteins | sample Thericmetagenome_FD_59107 | JGI IMG/M metagenome (GOLD analysis project Ga0065720, IMG submission 59107) | Thermophilic microbial communities from the Joint Bioenergy Institute, California, USA of rice/straw/compost enrichment - eDNA_2 v2... | ecosystem: Engineered > Solid waste > Grass >...
TTAATATATTTCGCAAAATATGAATAAAGCCATGCTTCAAAAAGCGGTCCCTCACTTAGTGGCGGCTTTAGTTTTCCTGATTGTAGCAATTCTTTACTGCCGGCCTGCCCTCGAAGGCAAGGTGCTGTCGCAAAGCGATATTACCCAATGGGAAGGCGCCAACCGGCAGTCTGTTGAATATAAAGAAGCACATGGTCACTATCCGTTGTGGACTAACAGCATGTTCAGTGGCATGCCCACGTTCCTCATTGCCTATGATTCCAACAACGTGGTGCCCTGGATAGTACACAACGTGCTGACGCTTGGTTTACCCAAACCCATCCAGTTTTTTTTCCTGGCCTGCATCTGCTTTTATTTCCTGGCAGTGGTGTTGCGGGTCAATCCCTATATCGGCATACTGGGCGCACTGGCTTTTGCCTATGCCACTTACAACCCGGTGATCATTTCGGTTGGCCACGATACCAAAATGTGGTCCATTGCGTATATGCCTGCCCTGATGGCTTCAGTGCTGTTGGTATACGAGAAAAAATACCTCATCGGCGGCGCGCTGACGGCTTTGTTCACGGCCGTCATGGTGGCCATGAACCATCCGCAGATAGTGTATTACCTGTTGCTGTCGCTCGGCATTATGACCCTGTTCTTTGTGGTGCGATGGATGCGTGCAAAAGAATACAAACATCTGGGTATGGCGGCAGGCATCACCATTGCCGGCGGATTGATTGGTGTAGCCACCAATGCAGCCAACCTGATGGCCGTATATGAATACCAGAAAGAAACCATCCGAAGCGGCGGCTCTGCGCTGGCATCTGACAGTACGGCAACGCAGCAATCCAAAACAGGTCTCAGCAAAGACTATGCATTCAGCTACAGCCTGAAAATTGCCGAACCGCTGGTGATGTTTTCGCCCCAGTTATTTGGCGGAAGCGATGGCCCCAAAGAAATGGACCCCGAAGTATCAAAGGCCGTGGAAGTGTTGCGCACTTTTCCGCGCGAATGGCAGCAGGCTGTTCCCTTTGGTTATTACTGGGGTGGTTTGGGAGAAACAGGCATCGGTACTTCCGGCCCGCCCTATCTCGGCGCCATTATTTGTTTCCTGGCCATTCTCGGCATGTTTGTGCTGGACAACAAACACAAGTGGTGGATACTCGCTACTTCAGTGCTGGTGATCATCATGTCGTGGGGAAGTTATTTCGACGATTTCAATACACTCCTGTACAAATACCTTCCCTTCTATGATAAATTCAGGGCGCCGTCTATGATACTCGTAGTGCCGCAACTGCTCTTCCCCATTATGGCGGTGCTTACCTTGCAGCGCGTAACGGAAGTGACAGACCAGCAACAATTCCTGAAACTATTCAAGAAAGGACTGATCGCTACGGCAGTACTCTTTGGCGTTATGCTGATGGTATACCTGTCTGCCGATTTTACTACTTCGATGGACCGGCAGTTTATGTCGCAGGTAAGCAGCATGAACCAGTCGCAGGTTTCGCAAATGATGAGCCAGTACATGAATGCGCTGAAAGAAGACCGCGCCTCCCTCATGATGGGCAGCATCCGCCGCTCTTTTGTATTTGTGCTGTTGGCCGCTGCACTGGTATTTTTCCTGTACAGGAAGAAGATCAGCTACAAGGTGGCGCTGGTAGCCCTTACCATTCTTTGTTTTGCCGACCTGATGATGGTGAATGTTCGCTACCTGAGCGCCGATAACTATCATGAACCGGAAGAAATGCGGGCATTCGTTGCCACACCGGCCGATCAGCAGATTCTGCAGGACACCGGTTATTATCGTGTGTTCAATGCAGATCCCAACCGTTTCCAGGAAACCACAACGTCCTATTTCCATAATTCACTGGGCGGTTATCATGCGGCCAAACTGAAGATTTATCAGGACCTCATAGAACGTCAGCTGTCGGGAAATGTAAACTTTGCCGTGCTGAATATGCTCAACGCCAAATACATCCTGCAAACCAATCCGCAGACGCGGCAGAAAATGGTGCAGCAGAATCCGTCTGCACTGGGCCCCTGCTGGCTGGTAAAAGGAATACAGTTTGTGCCGGATGCGCAGGCTGAAATGGCTGCACTGAACGGCTTCTCCCCTGCGGATACGGCCATTGTTCAACAGGCTTTCCAGCCTTCCATTCCCTTTACACCACAATGGGATTCCACTGCCACCATTCAACTGGTGAAAAACGACAACGATATTATTCAATACAGCTTTGCCGCCAACAGCAACCAGTTTGCGGTATTCAGCGAAATCTATTACGCAGCCGGCTGGAAAGCTTTTATTGACGGCAAGGAAGCGCCAATTGTAAAAGTGAATTATGTATTGCGCGGCCTGGCTGTACCGGCAGGCAATCACCAGATTGAATTCCGCTTTGAACCGCAGGGTTATTATACCGGAAGGAAGATTACATCCATAGCTACCATCCTGCTGGGACTTTCCTTCCTGCCCGGCATTTTCGCGGCATGGAAAAAACGGAAGTCACCTGCGGCACGGGCCTGACGGGCACCTTCATCATTGCCTATGACGCCTGAGGTAAGTGTAATATTACCCGTATACAACAGTGGCCGCCATTTGCGAAAGGCCATGGATAGTGTGCTGGCGCAGACTTTTCAAAATTTTGAACTGATTATTATCAACGACGGTTCAACCGACGATTCGGAACAAATCATTCTTGGCTATCACGACCAGCGCATCCGCTATTATGCCAATGAGGGCAACAAGGGACTGATCTTCTCCCTTAACAAAGCCATTGACCTGGCCGCCGGCCGGTATATTGCGCGGATGGATGCAGATGACATTTGTGCGCCGGAACGACTGCAGGTGCAGAAAGAATGGCTCGATGCCCATCCGGCTTCCAGTATCAATGCCTGTCATATTGCTTTTATGGATGAACACGATGCTCCCGCCGGCTACTGGCCACTGGAAATGCAAACCGTTTCACCGGCACATATCAGGCAGGTGCTGCCCCGCGAAAACTGTATTGCGCATCCTTCCGTAATGGGGCGCTCGGAAATATTCCGCCAGTATAAATATGCCGGCTACCAGCGGCATATAGAAGATTATGATCTGTGGCTGCGACTGGCGGCCGACGGAAAGGTCATTGACAAAGTGGACCAGGTATTGCTGCATTACCGCATACATGGTCAGTCCGTCACCAGCACACACCTGCAAACGCGGAACGTTTTTTTTAAACAATACCATTGCAAGCGGCGGTTTTTGTATCACCGGTTGCGTGCCGGCCGCTTCGGCAGTTTTGAAGGGAAGGTACTGGGCCGTATGCTGGCCGATGGCATGATGGGCTGTATGAAGAACATCAAAAAAAATTTTCGCAGGCGCACGTAATGTTCAGGCTGTACATCATAAAACGAACCATTGAAGACATCCTGCTCCTGCCCTTTATCTGGCTGGGAAGGCTGATAGCAGCGCTGCGCCCCCTGGATGCGGAATATGAAATCTTTTTCTTCTTCCCGTTTTATCATGTAGGCGGCGCAGAAACCGTGCATGCACGCATTGCCCAGGTGCTCGGCAACAAACGATGCATCATTTTTTTCACACGCCGTTCGCACAACGATTTCTTTTACGAACGCTTTGCGGCTTCCGGTTGCACCATTCGTGATATTTCCCGGTACACCGACAACAAGTGGCTCTATTTTCTCAATTGCATTTTTCGCGGCATCATTACAGGCTACATCAACCGGCAGCGACTGTCGCCCGTAGTCTTCAACGGGCAATGCAACTTTGCGTACAAAATTGCTCCCTGGGTGAAACGATCCATTCCGCAGGTGGAATTGATTCATTCCTTCAATACATTTTCGTGGATTCGCATTCCCTTCCTCCCTTTTATCAGCAAAACCATCATGATCAGTAAGACGCGTATTGCCGATCATAAGCAACAATACCGCCAATTGGGCATCCCGGAAAAGTATGCGCAACGCATATTGTATGTTCCGAACGGCATCCCCCTGAGCAAGGAACCCGTTACCCGACATGCTGATCAAGGCCCATTACGTGTATTGTACGTGGGCCGCGGCACGCCGGAAAAAAGGGTGCATATCATCGCGCAGATGGCTGAAAAAATGAGCGGACAATTACCTGCCGTACGCTTTTTGTTTTTGGGCGATGTACAACAGGCCATACCGGAGCGATTGCATAAATATTGCGAATTTTATCCGTACGAAAGCGATGAGCACAGGATACAGCACATGTACGACGAGGCCGATGTGGTCATCATCGTTTCCAGCACCGAAGGATTTCCGATGGTGGTGATGGAAGCCATGGCAAGGGGCTGCGCCATCATAGCAACACCGGTGGGCGATTTGCCGGTGCATATACAGCAGGAAGTGAACGGATTTTTATTCAGTACGGTGGAGGATGAACAACTGATAACCGAAGAAGGCGTACGTTTCATCACCAGGCTGGCCAAAGATGGGGAACTGCGGCGCGCCATTTCGGAGCATAATATCGCTTATGCTCAAACGCATTTCAGCCTGGAACAATTTGCCCATGCGTACCGCCAACTTATTCATTCATTAAAATGAATTGCACCTTGAAGCCGCTTAGTTTTGTCATAATTACTTATAACCGTCCCGATGATGCGTTGGCGCTGCTGCAAAATATTACCACGCTGCGGCGCGCACCCGAGTTGCTGGAAGAAGTAATTGTACTGAACAATGCTTCAACGGTGAGTTATGAAAGCGTAAAGCAGTTTACCTCAGCAAACAGGCAGATCAATTTCAAATACATCGATTCCCCCGAAAACCTCGGCGTAGCGCGGGGCAGGAACCTCGCCATCTCCCAGGCCAAAGCCCCGCTGTTGATCCTGCTCGATGACGATGCTGAACTGCAAAATGCCGATGCGCTGGAAAACATCGTGCAGCTTTTTGAACAGCACAACGATCCCGAACGGCCACTGGCAATCCTTTCGTTTAAAGTACTGTATTATGAGAACCTGCAGATGCAGGTAAATGCACTGCCACACAAAAAATTCTACAAATACAAAGACCAATCTTTCTTCTATACCTACTACTACGCCGGCGGCGCCCATGCCATCCGCAAAGACGTGCTGGAACAGGTGGGCCAGTATCCACAGGATTTTTTTTATGGAATGGAAGAATATGATCTCAGCTACCGCATACTCGACAAGGGCTACTCCATAGCGTATACCGACAAAGTGGTGATGCTGCACAAGGAATCGCCCCTGGGCAGAAAACCGAAAAAGGAAAAACACATGATGAACTGGCTGAACAAAAGCAAGGTGGCCTGGCGGTACCTGCCCAAAAAATATTTTGTGTCCACTGCCATCATGTGGTCTTTGCATTACCTGAAAAAGTCGGGCGGCGACCTGGCGGGATTTTTGCGCGGATGGAAAGCAGTTTTGAAAATTCCGAAACAGGAATGGCGAAGGCCTGTCAGCAGCCAAACACTGGACTTGCTGCATAAAGTGGAAGCCAGGCTGTGGTATTGATATTATTGGTTTAATTTGCTGACTTAATACGTACGCCAACCAACTCGTACAATTCGCACCAAACCAGATGCTGTGAAACTATTAAACCAATTGCTGAGCGTAGGGCAAATGAATGAGCCCAACCGGGCGTCATGGATCGAGCAAACGCTGAAAAAAATTCCGGCCGGCTCTTCCCTGCTTGATGCCGGCGCCGGTGAATGCCAGTTTAAAAAATTTTGTACCCATCTGCACTATACCTCCCAGGATTTTGCGCAGTATGAGGGTACAGGCGATACAGGTTTGCAAACCGGTACATGGGACAATTCAAAAATTGATATCGTTTCCGATATTACCAGCATCCCGCGCCCCGATCAGTCGTACGATGCCATCATGTGTACGGAAGTGTTTGAACATATCCCTGATCCGAAGGCAGCATTGCTGGAGTTCAACAGGCTGCTGAAAAAAGGCGGCTACCTGCTGATGACGGCGCCTTTTTCCAGTCTTACGCATTTTGCGCCCTATCATTTTGCCACTGGCTTTAACCGGTATTTTTACGAACACCACCTCGGCAATCTTGGCTTCGAAATTCTCGATCTGCAGATGAATGGCAATTTTTTTGAAGTGGTGGCGCAGGAATTGCGAAGGGTGAAATATGTGGGCAACCGGTATTCCCGGAAACTTTCCCTGTTGGATAAAATTTTCATTCACCTGCCATTGCTTGCCCTGAAGAAACTGTCAAAAGCCGACCGGGGTTCGCAGGAGTTATTGTGTTTTGGCATTCACGTATTTGCTCGAAAAAAATGATCATCGTTCATCTATCCGGCGGATTGGGCAATCAGCTGTTTCAATATGCTGCGGGAAGGAGCTTATCGCTGCATCATAATACGGCGCTCAGACTGGATGACAGTTTCTACCGAAAAGACAATCTCCGCCAATGCGAACTGTCGTATTTTGAAATGCCGCTTTCCTTTGCTACGGCAGCAGAGTTGCAACCTTATGCAAAGAGGAACCTGCTGGTAAAAATCACCGACCGGCTGCAACCTGCTCATCAACGAAGCATTTATAAAGAACCACATTATCATTACGATCCTTCATTTTTTCATGCGCCCGCCACCTGTTACCTGAAAGGTTACTGGCAGAGCGCCCGCTATTTCAACCGGTATAGCGATGTTATACGCAACGATCTTACCATCAAACGGCAGTATGTAGCGGATGTGCTGGATTATGCCTCGAAACTGGCTGCAGAAAATTCTGTTTCGCTCCATATCAGGAGAGGCGATTACCTGGACCAGACAACGCGTGAATACCATGGCGTGCTGAGCATGACGTATTATCAAAACGCCATCAACCTGGTGGCCAATCGCATACCGGATGCAAGGTTCTATATCTTTTCAGATGATATGGAATGGGTGCAGCGCTATTTAACCATTGAGCAACCCTGCGAATACCTCTCGACGCAGGTAACCAAATCGGCCATTGAAGATTTTTTCCTGATGAGCCGCTGTCGCCACAACATTATTGCCAACAGCAGCTTCAGCTGGTGGGCCGGCTGGCTGAACCCTAACCCGGAAAAACTGGTCATTGCACCGCAACAGTGGTTCAATAAAGCCCATCTCGATACGCGCGACCTCATTCCTGAAACGTGGCTGCGCCTGTAATGTACAAGTGCTTAATTTTTTTTGAACCAGAAGCAGCCGCAACCATAAGTTTGCTGCTGTACCAGTTTCGGGTCAGCGTTCACCAGAAGGCCGCCTGCATCGGGTATCAGCGAAAACTCCTGCAGCCGGCAGCCGGAAAAATATTCCAGTATTTGTTCATAACTGTAAATCCGGTGACTGTTGAACTGGATTTTGGGTTTTCCTACCGGCGTTACAAACAATATATCACCGTCTTTTCGGGTCACCCGCACGAGTTCTGCAATAGCCTTCAGATCGCCCTGCGGATCGAGTTCATCGCCATACCTGCCAAGACCAATATGCTCTATGGTATGCATGCACGAAATGGAAGGAATGGAGCCTGTTTCAAAAGCCAATTGTTTGAGATCGGCAAAGCCGGATTCATAACCGGGAAGGTTGAGGTGCGCCGGGCGGTAATCGTAAAATTTTACCGGTATGAAAGCCGATACCATGGTGCCGAAATAGAGAATGGAAGAAATATCTACATGGTACTCGGGCCGGGTACGGGCGAGGATTCTTGCCGCCCAGGCCGGATGATAGGTATAATGCTGGTCAAAAGGGGTGGTGGACAATTTGTCGTTCAAACTCGGGTACAGTTCGGCCACAGATGCCGACAGGCGGTGATCGTTTCTCCGCCTGAACCGTATGAACTCCGCCACAAACTCGAAAAAGCGCCAAATCCTTTTGGGAAAACGGACCAGAATGCCTTTTGCCAGCTGAATAATATAAGATCTGAAATACATACCCTGTTTTCGTTTACTGAACGACGTAAGCAGCAGTGCGCCTGTTAACTGCAAAGCGCCGCTGGTGAAAGAACGAAAATAACGCAAGTCAGGCATATATCAGGCAACAACGCTGCAAAACGCTGCCCTGTCTTATCCTGCTTCCTGGTTTAATTCAGTTCTTTTATATCTTCCACCACCGCATAGGTATGTACAGCACTATACCTGTTCAGCAGTTCCATCCTGTTTTTCGTGATCTTCATTCCCCGCGATTGATAAGGCTTGCCCGCCCCCCTGCATTGCGTCGCCCGCCTTCCTGCCTACCCCATTGTCTTCGATCGTGCAAACCAGGTATTGTTTATCTGTAAAAAAATTTATCCGGATCCAACCATCTCTTTCCTGCCGGTAAAAAATGCCATGGCGGATACTGTTTTCTACATGGTGCCCGTTAGCGGGGCGCGATCACAAAACAAGCAGTTATTGATTACCGTTACCTCATTAACAATCTGTTTAGAATGTAATTCCCAACGCTTCAGGCTTTTTATGCGTAATCGCCTTTACCTGTTATGATTTTTTGCTATTTTAACGGCACAAACGAATGAACCCCTGCTGATGCGCAAGAAGATTCCTGTACTGCTTATAACTGCTTTGTTGAATATTGGTTACCTGTTTGGGCAGACAACTGCATCTTTCACCGCACCCGATACCGTTTGTGTAAATGCCCCGGTCAACGTGGTGAATACATCCGCCGGTGCTTCCTCCTATTACTGGAATTTTTGTACAGGCAATTTGCACCAGCCCCCGCAGGGTATGAATGTTGGTAATATCGGCAATGCCATGGATGGCCCGGTATACATTGACTATGTTGAGCAGAACGGTAATTACTACGCCTTTGTAACAGACAACCATGTAAGAAACCTGTACCGCCTGGACTTCGGTAACAGCCTGCTGAACACCCCTACCCTGGTGAACCTGGGCAATGCAGGAGGCGTAATTCCGCAGGCTGCTGAAGGCATCCAGGTGGTGAAAAATGAAGGGAAGTGGTATGCCATCATCGTAGGCGGGCATTTAAACGGCGGTGTTCCTTCTACCATCGTGAAGCTGGATTTCGGTCCGGACATTACCAATACCAATCCTATTGGCACCGACTGGGGCAATATCGGCAACCTTGCCTACCCGCACGACCTGTATTTATTTGAAGAAAGCGGCCAATGGTACGGGTTCACAACCAACAGCGATAACAACACCATTACACGGTTCAGTTTCGGCGCCAGTTTCGACAATACGCCCACAGGAATTAACCTCGGCAACCTGGGCAATATGCTCGGCCCCACGGGCATCCAGGCCATCAACCACAATGGCAACTGGCATGTATTTGTAACCAATGCCAACAACTCTACCATTACACGGCTCGACTTTGGCAACTCCCTGCTGAACACCCCCACCCCGGTAAACCTGGGCAATATCGGGAACACCATGCACACCTGTTGGGACATTTACATCATGAAATTCTGCGGTGAAATACTCGGCTATGTGATCAATGCCGACCCGAATTATCATGATATTGTAAAACTCGATTTTCACAACGACCTNGGTTCTGTGCCAACCGGCGTGAGCTTTGGCAATATTGNCAACCTGAGTTTTCCGCATGCCATTTCAAAAATGTTCCGCGACGGCGCAGACCTGTATGCCTTTGTTCCGAATGTAAACAACAGCAGTCTTACCCGGCTTCGCTTTGCCGGCTGCAACAATTCCAGCATACCTGACTTTAACGGACATACGCCGCCAACCATTCAATACAATCAACCCGGCACCTATAATATTACCCTTACGGTGGATGAAGGACTGCCCACCCAGACCAGTTACTGCAAACAGGTGGTAGTGGTGCAGATGGAGCAACGGCCCACCGATACCCTGCGCACGTGTTCAGGCGACAGCATCAAAATAGGCAGCAGCTATCCCCAGGCAAGCTGGTTGTGGAATACAGGCGCCATCACCGATTCGGTGTATGCCTATCCTGGCAACACCTATTGGGTAACCACTACAAAATACGGATGCAGCAGCACGGACACTTTTCGGACAACTTCCACCCGGCAGCTGATGGACTTCGCTTTTGTGCAGGCCCCCTGTAATCCTTTGAGCGTGGAGTTTGCCAGTACCGGTACTGCCAACACCGATCCGCACTGGTCGCTGGGCGATGGCAATACCGTCAGCGGTCAGCTGGCCATTTCGCATTTGTATGCTGGCACAGGTGATTATGAAGTAAGTTTCAGCGTGCAGGATGGCAGTTGCCGTGATACGCTCACCAAACTGATCCCGGTGCGCATCCAATTCGACGATCTCATTACCGTGCAGGACACTGTTATTTGTTATGGGGGCACCAAACAATTGCAGGCAGCGCCGGCCCTGAGCTATTGCTGGTCGCCGGCCACCGGTTTAAACAGCACCACTATTGCCAACCCGGTCACTTCCGCCACGGAAGACATTACGTACCATGTATACTCGCAGGTGCAGGGCACCAACCTGATTGTGAATGGCGATTTCTCTGCCGGCAATACCGGTTTTAGTTCCTCCTATAACTTTTACTTTTCCAGCCAGGATGAGGGCGCCTATGGTATCGGGCCCAATCCGCAGGCATGGCATCCTGGTTTCACCCGCTGCTCCGATCATACTACCGGTAACGGCAACATGATGATCATTAACGGATCGCCGGAGCCGGACGTGGTGGTATGGTCGCAGAACATTACAGTAGTGCCCAATACCAACTACGTGTTTTCGGCCTGGATACAATCGCTCGTAGCCGGTAACCCGGCGCAACTACAATTTGCCATCAATGGCAATGTGCTCGGAAACCTGATCACCGCCAGCACCGCTACGTGTCAATGGACACAATTCTATACCACCTGGAATTCCGGCGATCATACTACGGCGGTGATCTCCATTGTGAACAAAAACACACAGGTATTTGGAAATGATTTTGCGCTGGACGATATATCCTTTGCACAGCTGCTGATGAAGCAGGATAGTGTGCGCCTCACCGTTGACAAACCACCGGTGCGCACCAATAAAGATACCATCGTATGCATTGGCCATACCGTGCAGTTGAACAGCACCGGCGGACAATCGTACAGCTGGCAACCTGCCAGTAATCTTTCGGATGCTACTATTGGCAACCCGGTTGCCACTGTCATGGGCCGCGCGGAATATGTGGTAACGGGCACCAGCGTCAATGGATGCACCGCTACCGACACGGTGGTGCTGGATATTCATCCTTTGCCCGCCATTTCAAAAACCAGCGACACAGTGATTTGTCGCAATACCCCGGCGCCGTTATATATCGCCGGAGGCGAATCGTACCAATGGTCGCCTTCCCATTTACTGAGCGATGCAGCGTCAGCCAATCCCGTTGCCTTTCCACAGGAAGACCAGACTACCTTTACTGTACAAATCCGCGATCAGTATGAATGTATACATACTGACTCTGTAAAAGTGACCATTTATCCACGTCCGCCTTTTGCCGCTGTTGGCCAGGTGGGTGTATGCGAAGGCGGGTCAATCACTTTGCAGGCTTCGGGGGCAGACGCGTACAGCTGGTCGCCGACGGTTTCGCTCGATAATCCATCCTCTCCCAACCCGGTAGCCACGCCGGCTGCCACCACTACTTACCGTGTATACATGCAGGAAAATTTCTGTCATTATGATACCACGTTAGATGTGCGGGTAAACGTTTATCCCATACCGGTAGTGCAGGCAAAAAAATCGAATGATATCAACTGTACTTTGCTGACGGCGCAACTGTCGGCCACGGGCGCCAGTACCTATAGCTGGGCTCCGTCCTTTGGCATGGAACGCACCGATGTGCCCAATCCCACCGTGCTCATCGACACCACCACCACCTATGTGGTTACCGGCACCAGCCAGCATGGCTGTTCGGCGCAGGCATCCGTTGAAGTGCGCGTAACGAAAGACAATATTCCTACCTACGCCATGCCCAATGCCTTTACGCCCAATCATGATGGCCGCAATGATTGCTTCGGTATCCGCCGGTGGGGCCCGGTAACCTTGCTGGAATTTTCTATTTACAACCGCTACGGGCAAAGAGTATTCTCCACCAATGATCCTATGCGCTGCTGGGATGGAACGTTCAATGGCAGGGAACAACCCATCGGCGGCTATGCCTATGTGATCAGGGCAAGAACGTTTTGCGGCGAAGTGAAAAGGACCGGGATGGTGATGCTGATCAGGTAATGCAGCAACCAAACCTATCCCTGTTTGATCGCTACATGATTGTTGATTTTCTGCAAAAACAGCTCCACCGCTTTTTTCTTTTCCGCATCAACGTTATAATCTACAAACTGCGTATAATACTGTTGCAGGTCGAAATACGGAAAAGGATGCATGCTTGCTACGGTATCGATATAGTTCAAGCCATCGCGGTTGGCTTCATTGAAAGCAGCAATAAAATCTGCCGGTAACGCTTTGTTGCTGATCCATCCTGCAAACATGAATGGCAGACCGGTATGCGCTTTCCATGCTTCGCCGAGATCGTAGATATACGGACTGATATGCCGTTGTTGCAATGCGCGGTCGCCAATAAGTACGCCGGCTGTTGTTCCTTTGATGCGGTCACGGAAATCTTCGCGGGTATCGGTGAGAACCGGGTCCAGTTGCCAATATTCGCGCAACAGGATTTTTGCCAATGCCACGGAGGTACGGCTCTGGTAATCGAGCAACACTTCGGTAATTTCTTCAACAGGTACTTCGCTGAACAGGCATACACTTGCAATGGGCCCGTTGCAGCCAATACAATAATCGGTAACCAACCGGAAATGCGGCATCCGGTGCAATACGGCTACCGGCGCCAGCCCGATGTCGATACTACCTGCTGCAAGCATGCGCGCCACCGCTGCAGGATATTCCTGCACCAGGTCAATCCGCTCCCTGATGGCAGCACGTTCAATACCATACACCAGGGGCCTGGCATTGAGATAGTTTACAATTCCAACCTTAATCTTATCCAATTGATTTAATTTTGCGGCTCAAAGGTACAAGCGCAGCCCTAATAAACAACACTTGTTCATGGAACTGAATTCACTTACCGCTATTTCTCCCATTGATGGAAGATACCGCCGCCAGTTGCAGCACCTGGATGATTATTTTTCTGAATTTGCCCTCATCAAATACCGGGTGCTGGTGGAAGTGGAGTACTTCAGGTTCCTGGCTGCCAAAAAGTTTTTTTCGCTGCCTGCGGCCGTCAACAATGCTTTACAGCAGGTAGTGGAAAATTTTTCGGTGGAAGATGCACAAAAAATAAAAGACACCGAAAAAATTACCAACCACGACGTAAAAGCAGTTGAATATTTTCTGAAAGAAAAACTGAAAGAAGCCGGTGCGGAACATCTTACGGAATGGGTGCACTTCGGACTGACTTCGCAGGACATCAACAACACCGCCGTGCCCTTGTCGTGGAAACAGGCAATTGAATTTGAATACCTGCCGGCATTGCTCAACTTCAACCGTCAACTGGAATTGCTGGCGCATGAATGGAAAAACATTCCCATGCTGGCACGCACGCACGGACAACCGGCCAGTCCTACCCGCCTGGGCAAAGAGTTCATGGTATTTGTTGAACGCATCGAAAACCAGGTGGAACTGTTCATACAAGTGCCGGTAACTGCCAAGTTCGGCGGCGCCACCGGTAATTTCAATGCGCACGTTGTGGCATTCCCGAAGAAAAACTGGATACAGTTAGCTGATGAATTTGTAGAAGGCGTACTGGGACTGCAACGCCAGCAATTCACCACGCAGATTGAACATTACGACGATCTCGCGGCGCATTTCGATGGCATGAAGCGCATCAACAACATCCTGATCAACCTGTGCCGCGATATCTGGACTTATATCTCCATGGATTATTTCAAACAAAAAACCGTTAAAGGAGAAGTAGGTTCCAGTACCATGCCGCATAAGGTCAATCCCATCGACTTTGAAAATGCCGAAGGCAACCTGGGACTGGCCAACGCGCTGTTTGAACATTTGTCATCCAAATTACCGGTAAGCCGTCTGCAGCGCGATCTTACCGACAGCACGGTGCTGCGCAATATCGGCGTACCTTTTGCCCATACCATCCTGGCCATAAAAAGCATTGAAAAAGGATTGGGTAAACTATTGTTGAATGAAGACGCCATTGAAAAAGACCTCGATAACAACTGGGCCGTAGTAACGGAAGCCATTCAAACCATATTACGCCGCGAAAATTACCCGCAGCCTTATGAAGCATTGAAAGATCTGTCGCGCGGCAAGAACGGAATAACCAAACAGACGCTGCACCAGTTTATCGATAAACTGAAAGTGCCGGTGGCTGTCAAAAAAGAATTGAAGAAAATTTCGCCGCACAATTATACGGGAGTGAACCCGGAGTTTTAGATTGTGGTGCCTCAACAGGTTACGGCAACCCGACAGGTTATAGCAACGCAACAGGTTATGGCAACCCCACGCGCCACCACAACATCTCTCCTCTTGTATCGAATTGCCTAAACCCATTTTTTTCCAGTACGCGTGCAGAGGCGCGGTTGGAACGATGTGTTTCCGCCAGCACGCCTTTCACTTCCTTGCGTTGGGATGCCCATTGCAGCATGCCTTTGACCGCTTCGGTCATATAACCTTTGCCCTGGTGTGCCGGCATGGTGCCATAGCCGATTTCAATAAAACCCTGCCGGTTGGGTGGTCCTTTAAAACCCAGTTCAGCAATAATGGTCCCCGAACTTTTTTCCACAGCCAGCCAGAAGGTGTAATAAAGCCAGTTGCGTCCCGCCGCAGCATTGATGCGGGGTATGGTAAGAAACAGCACGGTTTGCCGTACGCCCGGAGCAACGATGCGTCCATTCATGGCCAGGTGGAAGCGCTTTTCGAGTTTGTCATCGCCCTCCAGGTATAGTAATAACTGTTCGGCGGTAAGGGGAAACAGTTTCAGCCGGCTGGTTTCAACATAATCCGGATTGTTGGTTACGAAGCGGAACAATTCCTTGTAATGCTCCTTTATACCGGTGGTTTGCACAAACCCGCTTTTCAACAATACTTTCTGCGAAGCGGTATTGGCCGGCTCTGTAATGGCGTACAATGCGGGCAGGTGCAATTCGTCCAGTGCAAATTGCCGGCCGCGGATGCACACTTCGGTAGCATATCCATTGCCCCAGTATTCTTTCAACAAGGTATAACCGAGTTGTATATCCTTACTATTTTCAATGGGCAGAATGGCAAAGGTGCCGGCTACCTTGCCCCCTGATTTCAGTTGTATGGCCCAGCGCCCCATATACGGGAACAGTTCATAAAACGCGATGTTTTCTTTCAGGAACTCCAGGCTTTCTTCCCTGCTTTTCGGTGCGCGCACATACCGCACCACATCGGGATCGTTGTTGAGGCGAAAAAATACTTCCTCATCCGCCAGGGTATACTGGCGAACGAGCAGGCGTTCTGTTTCAAACAGGATGTGCATCAACGTTAGTTTAGCGAACAGTCCGGGCTGGGGTTAATGCCAGGGGTATTTTAAGGCACTGATCGTTGCTTACACCGACTCCTTATGAATCTCGCTCGTAAAATGAAATGCTATATCAGGATTATTGGTGCGTTCGGTGTTGAGGAACCATTCGCTTTGCGCCAGGTATACCAGGTGGCCGTCTTTGTCGGTGGCTATATTGTTCGACTTGAAACGGGTAAAATCTTCCAGTTTCCTGGGATCGGCGCTGGTAATCCAGCAGGCCTTGTAATAAGGCAGCGTACGGAACTCTACCGAGGCGCTGTATTCCTGCAACAGGCGGTATTGGATCACTTCAAACTGCAGTTCACCCACACAGCCGATGATCTTTTTGTTGCCGCCAAACTGCGTAAACAACTGTGCCACGCCTTCATCGGTAAGTTGCAGCAATCCTTTTTCCAGTTGTTTGGTCTTCATCGGGTCCTTGTTCACCACTTCCTTGAATATTTCGGGTGAAAAGCTGGGAATGCCGGTGAAATAAAAATTTTCCCCTTCGGTCAGTGTGTCGCCGATCTTGAAATTGCCGGTGTCGAACAAACCCACCACATCGCCCGGAAAAGCTTCCTGTATCACGTCTTTATCGCGGGCCATGAACGTATAGGGGTTACTGAAACGCACGTCTTTGTCGAGGCGCACGTGATGAAAATATTTGTTGCGCTCGAATTTTCCGGAGCACACGCGGAGAAAGGCAATCCGGTCGCGGTGCCGCGGATCGAGGTTGGCATGGATCTTAAAGATAAATCCCGAAAATTTTTCTTCTTCCGGGCAAACCTCTCTTACCGTGGTAGGGCGACAGCGGGGCGTGGGCGCAATTTCGATAAACGTATCCAGCATTTCCTTTACCCCGAAGTTATTAATGGCGCTGCCAAAGAATACCGGGGCCACTTTTCCCGCCAGATATTCGCTCACCTGCAATTCACCGTACACGCCATCTACCAGTTCCACATCTTCGCGCAGTTGTGCTGCGTCTTTTTCACCCAGTTTGTTATCCAGCAACGGATTCGACAGATCGTCTATCTGCAGGGTGTCTTCATCAGTTGCCTTGGTATTGGGCGTAAACAGCAGCAATGTTTTGTTGTGCAGGTTATACACCCCTTTAAAATCCTTGCCGCTGTTGATGGGCCAGGTCATGGGGTGCAGTTGGATATTCAGTTCCTTTTCAATTTCTTCCAGGAGGTCGAAACGGTTTTTTCCGTCGCGGTCCATTTTGTTGATGAACACAATCACCGGGGTGTCGCGCATGCGGCACACTTCCATCAGCCGGCGTGTTTGTTCTTCTACCCCATTCACGCTGTCGATGACCAGAATTACACTGTCTACCGCCGTCAGCGTGCGGTAGGTATCTTCTGCAAAGTCTTTGTGACCGGGCGTATCGAGCAGGTTGATGAGCACATTGTTGTATTCAAAGGTCATCACCGAGGTTGCCACCGAAATACCTCTCTGGCGCTCGATTTCCATAAAGTCGCTGGTGGCGTGCTTCTTGATTTTGTTGCTTTTTACCGCACCGGCCGTTTGAATGGCCCCGCCGAAAAGGAGGAACTTTTCTGTAAGCGTGGTCTTACCCGCGTCCGGGTGAGAAATAATGGCAAAAGTGCGGCGTTTGTTGATTTCGTTAATGTATTTCATCAGGAGGCGCAAATATACGACGCGGACTTCGTCATTTCACCGCCACCGTCCAGGCCCTGACGAATTCTTCGCACGGGATGAGCTTATTAATTCCTTCTTTCTCTGCCAGTTGCTGGTTGGTATGTACACTGTCCGCGATTCCGCACCAGGGCTCAAGGCAAACAAAATCGGCGTCTTTGGCGGCCCAGATTCCGAGATAGGGAAAGCCGGGAAAATCGAGTTGCAGGCTGCGTTCGCTTTTCGGGGAGCGAATCGAAACAATGGAAGAAGCGAGGTTTTTGAATACCAGCGCATCCTTATGAAACAAAGCTTTTGTAAGTGGCAGGATGTTATTGTTTTGCAGCAAAGGAATAGGCGCCGCTTCAATCAAACCGTCTTTCGCAATAGGCCAGCGCCCTGCTGTTTCGGGTTTGTCGAATACCAGTTCATAATCGGAATAGGCCAGCCCTTTCGCCAAAGGCACATTAAATGCAGGATGCGCGCCAAGGGAAAAATACATATCCTCTTTGCCCGTATTGATCACGGAATAGGCAACTGCCAGCGAATTTTCATAGAGCGTATACCGGATGCGCAATTCAAATGAAAACGGAAATACACGCAGCGTTTCCTCATCACTGCGCAGGAGCAATGCGATGGTATCTGCCGTATGGGTTTCTACGGCAAATGGCTTGTCGCGTGCAAAACCGTGTCGCGACAACTGGTATGCTTTACCCTGGTAATAATAGGTATTGTCTTTTAGCGCGCCTACTACCGGAAACAACACCGGCGAATGTTTTGCCCAATAGGCCGGATCGCCCTGCCAGAGGTATTCCAGTTGGTGTGCTTTGCTGTAGAGGCTTGTCAATTCAGCGCCCTTTGCTTGGATGACAGCCCTTATCCATTCATTTTCGATGGTAAACATAAGCGCCAAGTTATTGAATAATAATGCACGGTGCATGGCATATGTTTTGGAATGGTCACTAAAAGCTCCGCCATGCTGATTTCCTTCGACATCTTGCTGAAACTGGCGCTCTCCATCCTGGTGGGTGGCATTATTGGAGCAGAAAGGGAATACCAGAACAAATCGGCCGGATTGCGCACCATGATCCTGATTTCACTCGGTTCCGCCATTTTCACCCTCATCTCGGTACAGATCAGCGGTACCCTATCACCCGACAGGATTGCGAGCAATATTGTAACAGGCATCGGCTTTGTAGGCGCGGGCGTGATCTTCAAAAGCGATACAGGCGTAGCCGGCATCACCACTGCCGCCACCATTTGGGTTACCGCTTCGCTGGGCATGGCCATCGGTGCGGGCTTTGCATGGATAGCCTTTGCCGGTTGCATACTCTTGTTGCCCATCCTTTACACATTTACCTATATTGAACGGTGGATGGACAAACTGAACCGGCTGCACGTATATAAAATTGTTTGTACGTATGAAAAGGATATTGCAGCACGTTACGAACAGCTTTTTCAAGCTCATGGACTGAAATGCAGCAATGGTTTGTTCAGGCGGGATGGCAATCATTTTTCCGCCACCTGGACCGTACAGGGCGCCAACAGCAGCCATCAGCAGGTAATACAAAAAATCCTCAACGATCCTGCGGTTACCAGCTTTGAATGGTAACTGTTACCACCACGTAGTTTTCACCCGTAAATGTTATCTTTGGCTATGCGCCGTTTTTTTGAAATACTGGGCAGCAGCCTCAACCTCACCTGGCAGGAATTCAAATCGCATAAAGTACGCACACTGCTTTCACTGAGCGGCGTGGCATTCGGCATTTTTTGCATCATCAGCGTACTGGCAACAGTAGACAGCCTGGAATATGCCGTTCAGAACGACATCAAAGCGCTCGGCACCAACACGGTGTACATCGACAAATGGGAATATGCCGAAGGGGGCGACAGTCCCTGGTGGAAATATATGAAACGCCCCGAGCCGAAATATGAAGAAATGCTGTTGCTGAAAAAGAAAGTGCGCTCAGCAGCAAATGTGGCCTTCAACATCAGCGCTTCCAACAACAAACTGGAATATGGCGATGACGTGATAACCGGCGTGAATTATTACGGTATCACCGAAGAATTCGTAAATATTCAACCGGTAGAAATCCAGCTCGGCCGTTTCTTGCAACCGGCAGATTTTGATTATGGCAGCAATGTAGTGGTGATGGGGTATACCGTTGCCGAAACGCTTTTCGGAAACGCCGAAAGGGCAGTAGGCAAACAGGTAAAGATGAAAGGCGGCAAACGTGCATTGGTGGTTGGGTTGATCAAGAAACAAGGCAAGAGCATAGTGGGCGGCTGGGACTACGACAACAGCCTGCTGATGCCGTTAGGTTTTATGAAACAGATGGTGCGCGAAAAATACAGCAGCCCGATCATAATGGTGCAGGGCAAGGAAACGGTGCCTATGGCGCAGTTGCGCGACGAACTGGCCGGCGCCATGCGCTCCATTCGCAAACTGAAACCAACCCAGGAAGATAATTTTGCACTGAACGATATTGACGCCTTCAGCAGTTTTGCCAGCAACATCTTCGGTGGCATCAACCTGGGCGGATGGGCTATTGCCATTCTTTCACTAATCGTGGGCATGTTCAGTGTGGCCAATATCATGTTTGTAACCGTGCGCGAAAGAACGCCACAGATCGGGCTGAAAAAAGCCATTGGCGCCAGGAGCTCCACCATACTGACCGAATTTCTGATGGAATCAGCCTTCCTCTGCATTATGGGCGGAATACTGGGGCTCAGCGTGGTGTTCCTGCTTACGCTGCTGTCGAAGTCCGTGGTTGGTTTTACCGTATTCATTGCACCTCACATTCTCATACTGGCTGTGACCATCTGCATTATTGTAGGCATATTGGCCGGCATTATCCCCGCCTCCATCGCCGCTAAGATGGACCCCGTTGTTGCTATAAGAAGCAAGTAAAGAAGCATGAAGTAATTACATTTGCACGGTGAGCATTACTCTACTGGCTATAGAATCTTCCTGCGATGAAACATCGGCGGCCGTATGCCGCGATGGGGTTATCCTGAGCAATTTCATCGCCAATCAAACCATTCATCAGCAATATGGCGGCGTGGTGCCGGAACTGGCAAGCCGTGCGCATATGGAAAATATAGTGCCGGTGGTTGACAGGGCACTGAAAGAAGCCGGACTGCATGATACCACCGGGTTGTCGCAATTAAACGCCATTGCCTTTACACAGGCGCCGGGACTGATTGGTTCCTTGCTGGTAGGGACGCAATTTGCCAAATCAATGGCCATGGCATTGAATATTCCGCTCATTGCCGTACACCATATGCAGGCCCATGTGCTGGCCAACTTGATTGATGACCCCAAACCATCTTTCCCCTACCTGTGCCTCACCGTTAGTGGCGGACATACGCAGATCGTCATGTGCCATTCCCCGCTCGATCTGAAAGTGATCGGGCAAACATTGGACGATGCTGCGGGCGAAGCATTTGACAAGTCGGCCAAATTGCTGGGACTTCCCTATCCCGGCGGCCCACTGATCGATAAATATGCACAAGGCGGTAACCCCAAACGCTTTCAATTTCCGGAGCCGAATATTCCGGGACTTGATTTCAGTTTCAGCGGACTGAAAACCGCCATCCTGTATTTCCTGCAGGAAAATACAGCGCGCGACAAGGATTTTATCACGAATAACCTCGCTGATATCTGTGCGTCCATTCAGCAACGCATCATCACCATTCTGCTGAACAAACTGAAACAGGCAGCGCTTGCTACCGGCATTAAAGATGTTTGCATTGCCGGCGGGGTGTCTGCCAACAGCGGATTACGCAAAGCATTCAGGGAAATGGGTGAAAAATATCACTGGAATACTTACATACCAGCATTTGAATATTGCACCGACAATGCGGCCATGATTGCCATTACCGGTTATTATAAATACCTGGCGGGACAGTTTGCGCCGCTGTCGGTAAGCCCGAGTGCAAGGGCGGAATGGTGAAGCATAACATCCTGTAACCTGTAATTTGCAACCCGTATGCCCAATCCCTATTTCCAATTCAAGCAATTCACCATATACCACGATCAATGTGCTATGAAAGTATGTACCGATGCGTGCATACTGGGCGCATGGTTTTCTACCAGGGTGCCGGAACAGGGCGCTATTCTCGACATCGGCAGCGGTTCCGGCCTGTTGATGATGATGCTGGCGCAACGCACCCGATCGGAAATACACGGCATTGAAATTGACCTGCCGTCTTTCCGGCAACTTACGGCAAACATCAGCCAGAACCACTGGAAGGAGCGGTTGAAGGCTTACCACGGTGATGCACGTACGTACACCTTTAACCAGCAATATGATTTCATCATTGCCAACCCGCCTTTTTTTGAGGATGATCTCCACGCTGCTTCTCCGGCAGTGCAGGTGGCCAAGCACAGTACATTGCTCACGCTTGATGAATTGATCAGCACAATAGATAAAAATCTATCGCCAGAGGGGTCCTTTGGTGTTTTGTTGCCGTATCATCGGTGGGAATATTTTGATAAACTCGCGCAGTACAAAGGTTTTCACCTTGTTGAAAAACTGTTTGTAAGGGAAAGCCTTAAACATCCTTTTTTCCGGGCGATTTTACAATATGGACGCAGGCAGCGTAGTGAGGCGCCGGAATATCAACTTACTATCAGACAGATTGATGGTTCTTATACGGGGGAATTTGTGGAGTTGCTGAGAGCATATTATTTGTACTTGTAAAATGGTGGACATATTACCGCCCCCCATCCATCAAACAGTGTTAATGCAGTAAGATGCTGCCGGCGGGGGCGCAGCACGATCTTACCTCAACAACTATACTGCAGGGTTGGGGGTAGTCCCCTAAATTGTCAACCACCTAAAAAGATTGTTCTCCAACTGCCCGTCAACAACTTTCGCAGATACTATCATGTAAGCAACCTTTTTTATCAGGAAAAATAAATGTAAACACTTACGGTATTTACTAAAACGGTCAGAATGCGTAAAAATTATCGGCTATATATCCGGTAAAGTATACTTTTACCCGCAATTGGCCGGCATTTTGTAGGGTCTCAGGCGGAAGCAGGTAGGCTTCCTAACTGTTACCCTACCATTAACAGCAATCTCCAAACTTCGTCTTTAACCTATCAACTATGAAACTNCGGATATGCCTCGCCTGCTCACTCGTATTCCTGTACGTTTGCTTTTCCTGTAACAAAATAGAACTGGCTCCGCAGGTGAACGATCCCGATGAAACAATCGAAACGCCACCCACCCCCGAACCAGTTCCGCCCATGCTCGATTATGGCGATTCCATTTTTTATGTGAAGGGAAAACCCGGCGTGGACGAATATATTGCCCCCAAACAACCGCCTGGCGTGAAAGGCAAATACGTTTCATGGCCGGCCGGACTGGTTATGGATGAAACCACGGGCCGTATCAACCTGTCGCTGAGCCCCCACGGCATTTCCTTTACCATCGGCTTCATTAACATCAGCATCAACGACACTACCCTGATCACCATCACCATTTCCGGCGTAAACTACCGGAGTGGCATATACGTACTCGAAAACAACGATACGCTGGCCGTACCTTATTATAATGAAAGTATCTCGCTGCTGGGATTGTTGGGCCTGAGCGACGACAACGACTACCCGCCACCCTCTCCCGATGGCAGCGGCGGCGGCAATGATAAAGCAGAGTTTGATGACGGGTATGACGACGACAATGGCAACGGGCACGACGACGAACCGCCCCTGGGACAAAGGGCCAATGACCAGAACGTTCGTGTTCGTACAACCAGCGGCGTTATTAACCTGAAAAAATCGGTGATTGATGGAGCATTCGGTCCCAATCCGAAGAGCGGGGATATGAAACAAGTTCGCATCTATTACCGGTTAAACGACAACACCCGATGGGCCCTGCAATACATCGATGTAACCCTGTATTATTACGAATACGAAAGCGATATACCTTCTTCCCTGCTCAGCAACGTGCGTAAGTTGATGAACGAAGACCAGGCCAGGGCATCGGGCCGGGTTACCACAACGGATTGCAAACCACGGCCGCCACAAATAATCATAACAAGGTATGCGGGCACCAATCCTGACCTTACCGATTAAAATGGTGCAAAAAGTAATCAGGCCACTCCGGCGTAATCACGCAGATAACTGAAATGCGGCGTGAGTTGGCCGTTCTTTACCATGGTAGCCCTTTCAATAACCGGTGAACCTGTTTTGATCAGGTCTTCCAAAACATACTTGATCAATTGTTCGCCAAAATACCGGCTGGCATCGCGCGGCAACTCATTGGGCAGATTGCCTACGGCCATAACATCTATGCTGCCGGGCATATAGGGGGCCGTTTTCCGGAAGGTTTTCCGGTCAACCCCATATACCGGATCTTCAATGGTTTGATCACCGAGGTTGATTGGTACAGAACCATTCACGTCATCAGTGATATCGGCAATGGTTTGAATGATGAAGGTGTCGGAAGCAATATGTTCTTTTTCGAAAAGTCGCGGAACGTTTACATCCCAGTACACCCCGTTCAGCAGGATATCGGTTTGTTCTGCATACGGCAGGAATTTGCACGCATACTGTTCCGGATGCTGATGAAACTCTGTGCGGTCGTACCCGCCGGTTGTTTTGTTTACGTACAGGTCGGCGCCTTTGAGCTGCGTGTATACAGGATAAGCAAAACGACGCTTTAAATAATCGTCGGGCTCAGCTTCATGAATGCCCAGCAGGTTCATGATCTCCAGGATACCGTGCGCCACACGCCCACTGCCCGTTACAGCAATTTTTACATTGGGCAGCCGCAACCCGAAATAGGTATGAATGAGTTCACGAAAACTCCGCTGCTTGTATACCCGGTCCAGTTTGTACAAACCAGTGCGATTGCCATAAGCCATGATGCCATTATGCGCTCCCACCACGCCGGCAAAGAATCCAAAGCCAATGATGCGTTGGCCATCTTCATGCTCCAGGCATTCATAGTCAATCAGTGTAATCTTTTTATCGATGATGGCACGGAATAATTGTTGATTGTACGGTTGTTTTTTCCTGGTGTGTGAAAAGAACAAATGCGTTTTTCCCGGCACCAGCATATCGATGGGTACCTCTTTTATCCCAAGCAGTATATCGCAGTCGTCAACACTTTCCTGCACCGTAATGCCTGCCATTTCATATTCACGGTCTGAAAAACAACGGTGCGGTGAATGTTGTACAATAATCTTTACAGGAGCATTTTTTTCCAGCCACTGACATTGCGAAGGCGTTAAAGCCACCCTGTTGTCAACCGGTACCTTTCCTTCCCTTAATAAACCTATTGTTATCATGACAAGCTTGTTTAGTGTAATGACCCGGTTTTTGTGGTCACAGGGTACTCAACATCGAATCTCCTCTTATTCAATTAATTAAACATTAAATACTTTATAATACACTTAATCCGGATCAACTTGATTCTAAAAACAAAAATCACTTTATATCTGTACTGGGATTCCTTACCAATTGTCATTATTTTGAACCATATCTCCCCAATAACTGAATATCAAACCATTGAAGCTTGTGTCTATGAATAAAATGGTAACCCCCTCAATTTTTTCCTTCATTATATTGTTCCTGTTTTTCCTGGCGTGCCGCAAATCTACTACAACGGAATCAGTAAATACTGAAATTACAGAAGCGCTTTCAGCAGCAAAGAAAAAGCCTGACTGCATTCCCGATTATGGCGACGATATCATTTGCAACAAATACAAAGGCCCCAATAAAGACTACACGGTTAAACCCAGGGGGAAACCAATGAAAGGAAAATTCTTTGCCACGCCGCAGGGGCTGGTGATTGATGAGCGCACCGGTGAGATCAATGTTACCCAAAGTGAAGCGGGCGCACGGTACCGCATCGGTTTTGTACAGGAAGGAACACAAGATACCTGTTATACCGAATTGGTGATAGGCGGCGTGACTTATCTAGACAGCGTGCATGTTCTGTCAAACCACGATACCCTCGCTTTACCTTATTTCAACGCCAATCCATCGCTGGTATCTATCTATGGTCTGAGCGATGATACCGATTATCCGGGCAACGGCAAACCCGGCGGCAATGCGTTTTGTGAATTTGATGACGATACGGATGACGACAATGGCGATGGTATACTGGATGAACCACCGCCCGGTCAAAGCGCCAATGCGCAACATGTACGTGTACGCACCAAAAGTGGTGTGATCAACCTGAAAAAATCACTGGTTGATGGCATATTCGGGCCCAACCCGCAAAACGGCATGCGCAAGGAAGCTGTAATTTATTACCGGCTCAACGATTGCAGCAAAAAGGCGCTTCAGATAATAAGAGTCAATTTTATCTACTTTGAAAGGAAATCTGACGTACCGGCAAACATCATGAAGGAATTACGGACCAAGCGCGAACAATTCATGACCATGCAAACGATCGACTATTACGAAAAGCCCCGGCCCCCGCAAATCATTATCACCAAGTATTTTTAGTATCGACTGTAGAAAAAAGGGTGGGTTCCGAGAAACACCTGGCAATTTCGCTGCACCTTTATTTTAGCAGCTTTGAATTTATTCATGCTGATTAAACCCTTGCGATGTCGGTAAGAGTTGTTATCCTTATTGTAGCCGTCCTGCTGTTTCCTCTGTTGCATGCAGGTAATACCGGAACCCCGGGCGAAGATGTATTGACCTTATACCGCAAAGCCGAGCGGCTGTTTACGCTCGAAAATCCTACCGATCAAACCGACAGTGTGGCCCTGCTGCTTTACCGCAAGGTGATTCACAAGATGGAGAAACAGCCGGTTGACAGCCTCCTCTTTCAATCGTGGCTGAAAGTAGGCATACTGCTGGACGTAAAAAGCCTGGTAGAAGAAGCCAAGGAAGCCTATCTCACATCCATCCGCATCAGGCGGCAGCAATACAATTCCCCTGTCGATTCATTACTGTTCAGGCCTTATGTGTATGCCGGTACGGCTTACTATCATCTCAACAATTTTGATTCGGCGGATTATTACCTGCTGGAAGCGGAAAAGATCAGCAATCACTTTCCGCAACTGGAAGAACAGGACCGTTTGTACAATGCGCTCGGCGCTTTATACTATGAGAACGGCAACTATGTGCAAAGCCGCAATTACTTCAGTCGTGCGCTCACCATCATCAAAAGCATCCGCCCTTCTGATTTTGAATCGGCCATTCATTTTGAAAGCAATATTGCCGCGTCGTATTACAAACTGGGATTGTACAGGGAATCATTGGAGCTATACAACCAGCTGCTGAAAAAGAAACTGTATACCAGCCAGATTTATGTAAACATGGGCAAGGCCTATGCGGCCACCGGAGATTATGCCAGGGCTATGCAGTGCTTTCGCAAAGTGAAGCCTAAAGAAGTGCCTGGTGTGTATAATGAAATGGCCAATGTGCAACTGCTGATGGACCGTCCGGACTCGGCCGCTTTTTTCCTGGACCAATATCACCGGTTGGTTGCTGCGGATCCCAAGCTGGCCCACGAACTGGATGAAGGCATCAATTACCTGTACCGGGGGGAAGTGCTGAATGCGCGTCACCAACTGCTGCCCGCATTGCAGGCCTTGCAAAAAGCCATTGTACTTTTTTCGGGCCAGTTCAATAATGAAGATATTTTCAGCAATCCTTCCATATTTGCAGGTTCATTCGCGTCCTATACATTGTTCGATGCCCTCCACGCCAAGGCCGCCACCCTGGAACGGATGTTCAGGGAAGGCGGTGATGAAAAATATCTCCGCGCGGCTTACGACACCTACCAGCAAACTATCGCGCTGCTGCGGTATATTGAAAAGAATTACGATACAGATGATGCCCGCATCTTTCTGAAAAAAAACAGCCAGGATGCCTACCGGGAAGCGTTTGACCTCTGCCTGAAAATGGCCCGGCAATACCCCGATGCCGGTTACCTGGAGCAGGCTTTCCTGGTGGCAGAAAAAAACCGCGCCTCCATCATTGCTGCCCGCCTAACAGAAAACAGGTTGAAAAAAATACGGGGCATCGATTCGGTACTGCTGCAACAGGAAAGAAACATCAAGTATAACATAGCGCGACTGATCATTCGGAGTGAACTCGAAAAAGACGCGCAGGTACAAAAACAGATTGCCAAAGACAAACAATTCTACGAAATGGAACTCTCGCGACTGCAGAAGCAGATCGAGGAAAATAGTTCCTACTACCAATTGAAGTATGCCGATTCATTTCCATCCGTGAGCCAGATCCGGCAAGAGCTGGCGCCGGACCAGGTGGTGATCAGTTTTTACGACAGCGATTCCGCCTTCTTTGTTTTTACCATTGCGCGTGATTTCTTCCGGTTCGATACCATTGCATCAAAACAGGTACTCCGGCAGCAGGTGGAAGACTGGATTACCGCGCTGTCCAGGGTTGAAAGCGGAAAGAAGTTTGAACAGGGCGAAACCGGCCGCCAATTGTATGCCCGGTTGGTAAAACCGTTGCTGACACTGTCAGGCGGTTTGCCGGAATGGACCATCCTCCCCGATGGCATCCTGCATTACCTGCCTTTTGAATCGTTACCGGCCGATGAGTCCGGCAGTTATCTGCTGGAAAAGGCAGTGATCAGTTACCATTTTTCCTCAAGGTTTCTGCTGCCGAACACAACGGCATCGAATATACGAAACAATTACCATATTCTGTCCTTTGCGCCCTTTGCGCAGCGCGGCTTTTCGCCCATGGGCCAATTGCCCGCTTCCGCAGCGGAAGTGGCGGCATTGCCGGGCAGGCAGTTTACAGACAGCGTAGCCACCAAAAAACATTTCATCGAACACATCAATCACTATCCCATTGTGCACCTGGCCACGCATGCAGTGGCCGACCTGAACAATCCCTCGGGATCCTACATTGCTTTTTACCCCGGCAGCGGTTCGCCGGCCGAAGACAACCTGTACCTCGATGAATTATATGGTTTGAACCTGGACGCTACCGAACTGGTGATCATCAGCGCCTGCGAAACAGGCACCGGGAAACTGGTAGGCAGCGAAGGGTTGTTCAGCTTTTCGCGGGGATTTACTTATGCGGGCAGCGCCAGCGTGATCAATAGTTTGTGGAAAGCAGACGATGCGGCCACATCGGCCATTTTGAAACAATTTCATCATTATCTGCGGCAAGGGTATTCCAAAGCAAAAGCGTTGCAGCAGGCAAAACTCGATTACATCCGCGACCATTCCTTACGGAAAACGCCCGACTATTGGGGCCATCTGATTCTTGTGGGAAATGCAAGACCCGTAGTGGAAGGAGCGGCGATGCGTTCTTCCTGGCTGATTGCCGGTACCGGTGTGGTGCTGCTCGTGGTAGCAGGTGTGTTCTATCAACGCTACACTAAAAAGAAAAGAAAGTCGACGTAGTCTTTCCAGAATTGGATTGTAATCAAACGCTGAGGTACAATCAACGGACGAATAAGGTCGGTTTTGTTCCATCAGTCTATTGGATTTATACAGGGTACGCCGACTTTCAGGTTTTTCTCCAGGATTGGATTTTCCCATCGCCCAACGTATGATGGGTAGCTTCCTGAATCATGTGAAGCACGTATATGTTGAACAGGTTATTGACAGACGCATAGGACAAGTACAGTCTTTCAAAGATCAGGATAGCTACCTTGCTTCATTGGGCAACGCAATTGCTGCATCTATAGATTGGTTTTTCGAAAATTCACGACATCATACCCGGTTTCAAGAACGGGTAACATTTAATAGTAATACCTGAATTCGGCCAAGTAACCGTGTTTAAATGATTTTTCAAATATTTTTTGGGAAATACTGATAATGAGAAGATTAAATGAGTGGCGAGCATGGCTCGCCACTCATTTTTTACACTTACTTCAATGACAATATCCGTAGATCGAGTGCGCTGATAGCGCGAGCTTTTTCGTAATAGGTGTGGTTTTTATCAGACCGGATGGTTTCAAGCAGGGGAATAGCCCTGTGGGTTTCCCCGGTGGCCAGCCAGGCCAGGGCGAGGTAGTAATCTGCCTCGTCCACAAAGTAATTATAGTTGGACCGTATGATTTCCAGTTTGGGAATGGCCAGATCAAACTTTTTCAATTGCATGGCCGCTATGGCGGCAAGGAAATGTGCTTCGCCCGATTTTACCGGAAGCAGATGGTAGGTATTGAGTACCTGTTGCCAATCCTGCTGCTGGTAAGCCACCCTGAGCGCATCCGTTTCAGCATTGCTTCGTGTAGTCCGCAATTCGTACGCAACAAACTGATTTTCATATACAGATTCAGGCGTAACTGTAATAAATTTATAAAAAACGAAAAGACCAAGCAGTCCGGCTAATACCGCTGCTACGCCTATAACGGAGCCCAGTCGCCGGATGATGGGCCTTTTGGGCTGCATCTCTTTCCGAACGGCGGCCACCTGCTGGTGCAGGGCTTCGTGTTGTATGGCATCCACGGCTATATTGAGGTATTGCCAGGTTTCCTGTGCCTGCGGATCGGTGTTGAGCAGTGCTGTTGCCTCCGGCAATGATCCACCCTGCAGCGTATGGTCAAGGTGATCGATCAATAGCGTTGTGTTGTCTGCGGACATAAACAGAAAGTTAAAATTTTNCTTTTATCAGCTTTGCAATCAGGGGGTTATCTTTTAGCATTCNAGTCANTTGTTGTAAACACTTATACTTTTTGTTGCGCACCACCTGCTCGTTATCATAAGGCAGGTGCGCCAGTATTTCTTTCATGGACAGATTCTCATAATAATATAGCGTCAGCAGTCTGTGACACTTGTCGCCCAGCAGGCTGAGCACATTTCTGAATGCCTGCTTCACTTCGCGCTCGGCGATGATATCGCTCACATCGGGTTCCTGTTCCGCGCGACTGGTTTCAAACACTTCTTCGCGGAAGCCGCTGCGTTCCCGTCTCTTGAGTTCATTCAGCCAGATGTTCCGGGCAATGGCCACCAGGAAGGTTTTGATGCTGGACTCCTGGCGGAACCGGTTTTTCTTTACCATTTCAATAAAGCTCACCACCGTTTCCTGCAGCACGTCTTCAGCGTCCTGGCGGGTGCCGCTGGTTTTGAGAATCAAAGAACTGATCGTTTCAGCATAGTTGAGATAAATGGACCGGATAGCACTGTCCAAAGTGCTTTTATTTCTGATTGCTGCCAGCAGGTCGGCATCAGAATACCTTTTCTCAACCATCATATAACCGTTAATTAGTAAATACTATTAGTTAATACGTAACCACTGGTTTATGAATAAGTGGTTTCGCGGATAAAGATAATGCCTCTGCCGCCTAAAGCGCGCATAGGGACATGAATCACAAAGAAAAGGAAAGAAAATCCTTATGGGTTGGTAAGGGTGATTTTGAGGCAATTTTTCGGTGGGACAAAAGTTATCAGCAAGTATTATTAAACATTTTTTTAATTTAAGAGGCCCTACTACGCCACTGTCAACACACCCGTAAATGTAGTATTGCACAGCAGTGGAGCCTGCGCCTTACCGCCACCGTTCACAGCGACAAAGCAAATTTGTATGAGGGTAAGAGACCAGGCGAAAGACTTTTTTATTTGAAGAGCGGATTGTACGGAAAAATGGGGTAATGCTATGAGGTAATTTGCTGGTAACACGCTCTTATCTAACGTAATTGAGTAACCTTGTCAGCCCGCAAAAATCCCCATGATTTTGCCACCCCTCTGCAATTTTTCACTTATTATTCCGTAATATTGCGTCCCCTTTCAGCCCAGATGGCGGAACTGGTAGACGCGTCAGACTCAAAATCTGGTTCCCGCAAGGGAGTGCAGGTTCGATTCCTGTTCTGGGCACTTGGTTATCAACAACTTATAAGGTTGCCGATAGGCGGCCTTTTTATTTTTTGAAACTTCTCCAAAATAGAAGTCGCGAGTACTTTGTGCAGCATGGCAGCTTATCTTCATCGTCTTGCTAATCCCCACCCTGCGGCGTTCTCCGTAACTTCTCCAAATCAAATCCCTTCTCCTCCAGTCGCGACAAAATAAACTGGTATGCCCCGTCATCCATCTGTGGCGTTCGCGAGAGTATCCACAAGTTTTTCCTGCCCGGTCCGCTGACCACCGCATAACTGTAGTCCGGCGCCAGGTCAATGATCCAGTAATCGCCCCGGAACGGCCAGAAAAACTGCACGCGCAGTTTGGCATTGCCGCTGTTCTTCACCACAAAGGCCTTGCCCCTGATGGAAGATTCTTTGCCGGACAAACTGTCTTTATTACAACGGTTTTCCACCACGACATATCCCTTATCCGATAAGGTATAGGTGGCGGTGGTACCGTGACAGCCCTTCTGAAACCGCTGGGGATAAGCGGCAATTTCATACCACTTGCCGGCATATCGCTGGAGGTCCACTTCAGGGACCGTTTGCAAGTCCTGGGACATAGTAACATTGGTTAAGATAACAACAAGCAGGGTAATGATGATACTTTTCATTACCGGTGAAGCATACAATTATTGCACCATGGTACCATTGATCACCAATGCCGCGGCGCCGTCCGTTAATAGCCGGTGGTGCGCGGCCAATCTTTCGCATAAAACAGTTTTTGTCTATAATAATTGTCAGCAGTACCTGTCCCCAACAAAAAAGCCATAGAAAGAAAGCTTCCTCTATAGCCCTTTTGTTATGACACCAAATGAACGACTACTTGTTTCCGTTACCCGCCGGTACCAGTTTTAATACCTTGCCGGTGTTGCCCATCGGTCCTCCAATTTCCGAAACGGTCATGTAGATTTCGCCCTGGCGGTCCTGCCCAAATCCTTTCAGGAAATAGCCAACGTCGTCCGGACTGCTGGCCAACGATAATTCTTCCACCGGCCACAATCCGAAAGGCCGCTGATGCGCTACGTACAATTCTCCATTGGGTGTAGTGGGCGTTTGCGAAAACGTGCCGAATACATACCTGCCAGCCAGTCCACGAATGGCGCTGCCGCGGTACACATGACCGCCGATCACCGTCGTGGCTTTTCCACCCAATGGGTTCTGCCAGTTGTTAATCTCAATGATGGGATCAATCAGTGGGTTGCCCAGCGGGTCCTCTTTCGGACAGTTGGGCAGCACCTGCATATTGTTCAACGCATTGAAGCAATGGGTGCCTTCCTTCACGTTCCAGCCATAGTTACCTCCTTTCTTTACAATATTCACTTCTTCATACAATACCTGCCCTGCATCGCCCACATACAACTGGTGGAAGCCGCCCATATCAAACGACATTCGGTACGGGTTACGGAAACCATAGGCATAGATCTCATCCAGTCCGGGCCCGTTTACAAACGGATTATCGGGAGGAATGCCATAGGGATCGCCGCTGTTTACATCGATGCGCAGGATGTTGCCGAGCAGATTGGAATCAATATCCTGTCCATTGCCACCGGGGTTGGCTTCATACCAGTCCTGCACATGACCGGGCGCCACGTCGTTGCCGGCGCCACCATCACCCACAGAAATGTACAGGTAACCGTCAGGGCCAAACGCCAAGGTGCCACCGTTGTGGTTGAACTGCGGATCGTCCCATTCCAGTATTACTTTTTCAGATGCCGGGTCGGCCTGGTTGGGGTTGGCGGCAGACACGGCAAATTCTGAAATGCGACTGAGGTTATTCCATGTCACCCCTGCTGCCGGTCCGCCCGGCCGCGGCGGCAATTGATAGTACACAAAGAACCGCCCGTTGTTCCGGTAATTGGGATGGAAGGCAAGGCCCAGCAAACCCCGTTCATCAAAAGCGGGATTCAAAGGCACCAGGCTTCCGGTAAGATCAAGGAATGGTTCGGGCAGCAAGGTATAGGTACTGTCGCCCTCGATGATACGTATCAGTCCCGGCTGATCTATCACAAACAAACGGTTCGTTTCATCCGGCACAGCTACCAGCCCGATGGGCGATATCAACCCTTCAACAATCACCACGGCATCAACCGGCTCTGATTTTGGCACATCCACTTTTCGGCATGCCTGCAGCACCAGTATGACCACCGCCATACACCACAGGCAGGTATGCATAACACGGGACCTGCCTCGCACAATAGTCGGCATGAATGTATTTTCCATACGAGACATTTTTGATGGTTTACGAATAATTGAACGAGATCAGGAATGGGGCGCCGGGGCGGGTTGGCATAAAACGGGTCAGGTATAGCAGAGGACGGAAAACCGGTGGGAGCGATTGCGTGCGTTATTCACCGTATACGGCCAATTGGTACGAAAGGTTGCTGCATGGCAGTTCGCAATTTGCGCGTGCCACATCTTACCCGTTTGTTTTGAAACACGCGTTGAAACGCTATGCGTCCTCATTGCCAACAAAAATTTTCAATACCCTTTGTGTGTTTTTACATTTCCGTCACTTCCTGGTGCTATGTTTATATTCGCGTATGAACATTTTTGACTGCGCCAAAACGCTTTGGCAGTATCACCTCATGAACCATTCGCTGGAAAAATCAGATTGCATTCTCGTGCTCGGCAGTCACGACACGCGCGTGGCAGTAAGAGGAGCAGCACTTTATTTACAAGGCTGGGCGCCGTTGCTGATATTTTCCGGTGGACTGGGCAATTTCACGCAAGGCATGTGGAAGGAAAAAGAAGCCGACCTGTTTGCGAAGATCGCCATGGATATGGGCGTTCCGCGCGAAGCGATTCTTATCGAAAATGAATCCACCAACACAGGAGAAAATATTCTCTTCACGCAAAGACTGCTGCAGCAACAGCAACTGGACCCGCAATCGTTCATCGTAGTGCAAAAACCCTATATGGAGCGGCGCAGTTATGCCACTTTTAAAAAACACTGGCCGCACAAAAAACTGATTGTCACGTCGCCGCAACTTTCCTTTGAAGAGTATCCCACTCCTGATATACCACTGGACCGCGTGATCAACATCATGGTAGGCGATCTGCAGCGAATCAAATACTATCCTGAAAAAGGGTTTCAGATTCCGCAGGAAATTCCTGATGAAGTATGGAAGGCTTTTGAAACGCTGGTGGCTGCAGGATATGATAAGCATTTGATCAAGTGAAGTCGTATACGACGTTTGAAGAAGCGAACGACATCGCGGTACCAGGCATTCCTGATGCTATAGTTTAATTTACAAACACAGTAAGTATTCAAAGGTTTCCAAACATCATTACACAAAAAAACCCCGGGGAACCGCCCCGGGGCCTTGATATTTTTTTCCTGTTTCCCGCTACTGGTACGTTGCCCTGTAGCCCCCAGGCTACAACCCATTCTTCTGACGAGTGGGTGCTTGCCTGTAGGAAAAAATTATCGCTCTGTAGATAATATAGTGCAAAGCCCGTGCCATGAGTTATTGACGCAACATTGATATTGTAAGGGATGCAAGGTGTTACTATTACAGTTGGATCAGCGGCAACGCTTCTTTTCTTATCCACACCGAAACCGATGCTCCATGCGCTGTAAAGCGGGCTTTTCCATGCTCATCTGTGGTAACGGTTTCAGCACGGTTGCCGGTAACATCGGCAAACTCCGCATTGGCATGTGCATTTCCCATCTCCATTTCCAGATGCGCCGCTCCCCCATTGCTCAACACTACTGCGCATCCTGAATATTCCTGTTCGGGTACCCCGGTGCGCACCCATCCTACGTGACGGGCATCATTAAAATAGTCGCGTTGCGCTCCAAATGCCAGGTGCCGCCGTACACGCATCATTTCGCGGATGGCAGGAACAGGCACCAGTTCTACGCGCTGGTTCACGCCGTCCTGCACTTCTTCATACACAGCGCCATAAATACTGGGATAAAACACGCAAGGTATACCATGCTCCTGCAGCAAAATGATGGCATAAGCCAGCGGTTTGAACCACCAGTCTACAAAGGATTCCATCAGCTGAAAAGGTTGTGTATCATGACTGTCAACGAATGTAATGGCGCGCTCCGGATGCATTTTCAACAGCGACTTGTCGAAAATCTGCCGAAGATCGTACTCCGACCGCTGGTGGGAAGCTTCATAAAAATTATGATGCAACAGTACGTCAAACAACTGGCATTGCTCATCTACAGCCTTGTTCCAGTTGAGCAGTAGTTCTGCATCGTTGGTAACATATTCTGCCAGGAAAAACAAGTCCTTATTGCTTACTGCTTTCAGATGCGCCATCCATTCCTTCATGAACCGGTGACTGATGTGCTTCACCGCATCCAGCCGGAACCCGTCCACACCGGTAGTTTCCAAAAACCAGCGTCCCCACCATTTCAATTCTTCCCGCACATGTTCGTTGCGAAATTCTGCATCGCAGCCCATCAGGTAATCGGGATTGCCAAATTCGGTGTCCAGCACATCTTCCCAATCCGTACCATATTCGTTCAGGATGGTGTAAATCCTTGTTCCTTCATTATCTGTAACGCTTACACCGGTAAAGCATTGGTAGTCCCAGATGAAGTTGGAATATTTTTGTCCCCGTCCCGGAAAAGTAAATTTGGTATACACTTCAATCACCTCTTCCTGCTCCATGATGTGGTTGCGGTTCTCCGCCTCCACCTGTTTTACTTTTACCAGTTCTGTATCATCGGCGCCCATGCGATGGTTCAGCACCACATCTGCCAGCACTTTGATGCCCCGGTTATGCAGTTCTTTGATGCACTGCAGGTACTCGTCTTTTGTTCCGTACTTGGTGGGAACAGTGCCTTTCTGGTCAAACTCTCCCAGGTCAAAAAGATCATACACGGCATAGCCTGGTTCTGCCATACCGAGCGCCGATTTATAGGGTGGTGGCAGCCATACGTAGGTTATGCCCAGTTGCTGCAGCGCATCTGCTTCTTCCATGCAGTGCTTCCACAAACTGCCGTCGTTAGGGTAATACCAGTGAAAGAACTGGAAAAGAGTAATGTTTTGCATGTGTCTTAATTAAGGGTAATATCATTGTGTTTACAGATTGGCAAGAATGGATAGTTTGGCATCAGGCCATTTACACTCTACGGCCCCAATTCAAAAATGAGCGATTGCCAGGGCAACAACGTCAGTTCCCGTTCATGCAACTGAACAGAATTTTCATTGTTGAGCAAGGGGGTATCTTTCAGTAGTAAAGGATCAGGAATGGTATATGGCACTACGTCCCTGGAAAAATTCATCACCACAAATACACCTGTGCGCGGCAAGGTACGCGTATAGGCATACACTTCAGGATGGTTCGGAGCGTACAACGTATAGTGCCCATAAATGAGATCGGGCCTTGAATGCCGCAGTTTTACCAGTGAACGGAAATAATTGAGTACAGCATTGGGATCCGCATCCTGCGCCTGTTGGTTGATATAGGTATGATCGGGATTGATTTTTATCCACGGCGTGCCGGTAGTAAAACCGGCATTGGGCGTAGCGTCCCATTGAAAAGGCGTGCGACTGTTATCGCGTGCGCCGATCTTCTGGTCTTCGAGAAAGCGTTTTACATTTCCTTTCTTGCTTTGAATATACTTGTATTTGGAAATGGTTTCAATGTCGCGGTAGTCATTGATATCATCAAACCGGATATTCTTCATGCCCAGCTCATCGCCATTGTAAAAGATGGGCGTAGCGCGCATGGTGAGCAAAAAGGTGATCAGCGTTTTGGCGGACAGCGCTCGGTATTCGGGCGAATCGTCGCCAAAGCGCGTTACCATACGCGGCTGGTCGTGGTTGCAAAGGTAGATAGTACCCCAGCCGTCTATTTCAAATACCTGGTCCCATTCCGTGTAAATGCGTTTAAATTCTTGCAGTTGATAACCCTTCGGATCAGGACGTTTGAATCCCTGTTTTGTATAGCCGAGCCCCATGCCTTCAAAATGATACAGCATATGCAGTTCTTCCCGGTCGGTGTCTACAAACAGCAGCGCTTCGTTCTTGCTGATGCCGGGACATTCTGCAATGGTGGTAATATCGTAATGCCGGAACACTTCGCGGTTCATTTCCCGGAGGTATTCATGTAAATGCGGTCCACGCGAATAATAATAAGACCAGTCGCCGTGATATTTCTCACGCAGGTCAACGCGGGTAAGTGGCGGAAAACTGGTGTCTTTGGAGATATAGGAAATGGCATCGAGCCGAAAACCATCCACTCCTTTCTGTAACCAGAAATGCATCATCTTGTAGATCTCCCTGCGCACTGCTTCATTTTCCCAGTTGAGGTCTGGTTGTTTTTTGGAAAAATAATGCAGGTAATATGCATTGTTGGCCGCATCATATTGCCATGCTTCGTGTTTGGGATCGAAAAAACTGTAGCGATGCGCTGGCCTTCCTTTTTCGGCGGGCCACCAGTGATAAAAATTACGATAAGGATTGTCGCGCGATTTGCGCGATTCCTGAAACCAATAATGTTCATCGCTCGTATGGTTGACCACCAGGTCCATCAGCAGGCGGATACCACGTTCATGCAGTCCCTGCAGCAATGCATCAAAATCTGCCATGGTGCCAAATTCTTCCATGATGGCTTCATAATCGCTGATGTCGTAACCATTATCGTCGTTGGGCGAAGCATATACAGGATTGAGCCAAACAGTGCCGATGCCCAGGCTTTGCAAATAATCCAGTTTGGAAATTATGCCGCGCAGGTCGCCAACACCATCACCATTGCTGTCTTTAAAACTTCGTGGATAGATCTGGTATACGATTGTTTCCTTCCACCATTTACGGTCGGGTATGTCGTCCCATGCTGTGTGTGTAGTGCCTGCTATTACTGTTTTTTCCATATAAAAAATCTGAAGAAATAGTTCCCTGCTTTCCATTTATTTCAAAAAAAAACCCCGGTGTTACCCGGGGGCGTGATATTTTTTCTTTGTTTTCTCCGCTGGCATTATCCAGATCAGATGTACAGGTATTTTCTCAGACCTTGCCGGAGCAAGATCACCCTGAAAAGAAAAAATATCTACTGCTATAGTTATTGTAAATACTGTGCCACGTAAACGGGCGTTTGCCGCAAATGGGTAAGCAGGAAAATGGGGAAAAATATCTGCACTGATTCAGGCAATGCTTTATCAAAGCAATTTTCCGGGCATCGCGCACCTCAACGCGCAGGAACTGCCCGGATTATGGCACGAGTTTTTTCTATACAATCACAAACAAGGAGATACAGGCAGTAAAAAGATTAAGATGTAAAACGGGTATCTGTTGCCGAAGAATTGTTGTAAATTATAAGGAGCTTGTAATTCTGAATTTCCATTATATCACCAAACCATTATCATTTGAAAATTATCCAGTTTCTGATCAAAGCCAATGGCTATTATCCCAACAATCCGGCCCTGCCTGTGGTGTTGTACAAAGCAGCATTGCGGTTGCCGGAAGAAGATGCCGATGAGCTGGTAAAGGAATTGTTTCACCAGCATGGATGGAACAACCACTGGGTAAACGGCATTTACCCTTATCACCACTACCACAGCAATACGCACGAAGTGCTGGGGGTAATACGCGGACAAGGCACCGTGATGCTGGGTGGTGAAAAGGGCGTACGGCAGGTTTTGGAAAAAGGAGATGCTATTGTACTGCCGGCGGGCGTGGCCCACCGCAACGTGGAGAGTACGAAAGATTTTACTGTGGTAGGCGCTTACCCCGACGGAAAGGAATACGATATGTGTTATGGCAAACCGGATGAACATCCACAGGTAGATGAAAATATCAGTAAGGTGCCGCTGCCTCGCACCGATCCTTTATATGGCGCAAACGGTCCCTTGCTGCAGCATTGGAAAGAACATGTACTGAAAGCCTGACCACCATTCTTGATTATTTCAAAAAAAGCAACTATGCAAACGAAACCAGGAACAATGACAACCTTATCTACGGTGCTGAATAAACTGAAGGCGCAGGGCATGGACAATGAATTTGTGATTACCAAAAATGGATTTACGCCCGGCAATGGCATCTATTACCGTCCTGAAGATCTTACCATCATCAAAACATACCGGTTTGAAGGCGAATCGGACCCGGCCGATTCTTCCATCGTGTACATTATCCAGACACGCGATGGTCTCACCGGCTATTCCATCGATGCCTATGGCGCTTACAGCACCCACGATGAACTGAACTACGACGATTTCATCAAAAGAATTCCCGTGGAAGAACGGGAAGAGCAGGCGATATTTTTAACAGAGGAAGGAGAATAGCACCTTCCTCTTTCAATCACCCATTATGGAAGAACTGCAAACCACCATCATTGAGGTTGAGGTGCAGGGCAGGAAAATTACCTGCCGGCTGAAGGAGAAAGATTATGGGGAATACATCGTGTACGACGTGTATGAAGGTGATCAATATCTCCTCACCATGTCGAAAGACGGCGATGTACTATTCAATGAACCTGAGATGAGCGGCAACCACGATATTATGGACCCACGCATACTGAACGAAGTGATAGAGCAACTCCGGCTAAAGATGAGTTAGAAACAGATTATGCAACACTGCCACCACCATGAAACACCTCGCACCCGTTGTTCTTTTCTTATTGTCTGTTTTGTACAGCCACGCACAGGTTGAATATCCCTACCCTGTCCGCACCATCCCGGTAATGCTTGAAAACAAGATGGTGCAGATGGCTTTTATGGACGTAAAACCGGATAATGCGCACCAGACTGTTTTGCTGTTGCACGGAAAAAATTTCAATGGTTATTACTGGAAAGAGGTCATGTCCTTTCTTGAAAAGGAAGGCATTCGCGTAGTGGCGCCTGACCAGCCGGGATGGGGCAAATCTGATAAACCCGATTTGCATTACAGCTTTCATATGTTGGCGCAGGCCACACGCATCCTGCTCGATTCCCTGCAGGTAGACAAGGCAGTGGTGGTAGGACATTCCATGGGCGGTATGCTGGCCACCCGGTTTGCCCTGCTCTATCCCGAACGCGTGGAAAAGCTGGTGCTGGAAAACCCGATCGGACTGGAAGACTACCGGCGCTTTGTGCCATGGCAACCACTGGAACGATTATACGAAAAAGAAAAAGAAGCCACTTACGAGTCCGTCAAACAATACCAGCAAACTTATTATCCGGAATGGCGCGAAGAATATGAACAATACGTACTTGCCCAGGCGGAAGCCATTCGCAAACCTGATTACAACCGTGTTGCCTGGGTAAATGCGCTCACGTATCAAATGATTTATGAACAACCCGTATGTTATGAATGGGACCGCCTCAGTATGCCGGTACTGTTGATCATTGGCCAGGAAGACCGGACCGTAGTGGGCAAGGCCTATCTCTCCGAAGCAGACAAGCTGAAATATGGTCAATACCCTGAACTGGGGAAGAAAACGCACCAGCAAATAACCGATGCCCGGCTCGTGGAGTTACCGGGCGTGGGACATATTCCGCATATTCAAAGTTTGTCGGAGTTCCAGTTATACCTGATGGACTTCATCAAATAATTAAGGGGGTTGGAAAACGCGAAATTTTATGCCGCTCACCGAATACAAAAAGAAACGGTCCTTCAGCAAAACGCCTGAACCATCGGGCAAAAAGAAAAGCACCAACGGCGCATTGCACTTTGTAGTGCAAAAACATAACGCCACCCGCCTGCATTATGATTTTCGCCTCGAAATGGAAGGAGTACTGAAAAGCTGGGCCGTTCCCAAAGGACCTTCCATCAATCCCGAAGACAAACGACTGGCCATGATGGTGGAAGACCATCCTTATGATTACAAGGATTTTGAAGGCATTATTCCGCCCGGCAATTATGGCGCCGGCACCGTGATGGTGTGGGACGAAGGCACCTATGAACCTGCAAAACCTGCAGGCACCACCAGGAAGACACAGGAAAAAGAACTGCTGAAAGAACTGCAGGAAGGCAACCTGAAATTCATACTGCATGGACAAAAATTACGTGGCGAATTTGCATTGGTGCATATCAAAGGCCGCGAAGAAAATGCCTGGTTACTGATCAAGAAAAAAGACAGGTTTGCAAAGGATACGGACATCACTAAAAAAAATAAATCCGTGCAGTCGGGGCTGAAACTGGAACAGGTAGCAAAGTCCGATGCACGCGTATGGAATAGCAATAAAACAACCACTTCATCGTCCAAACGGTCCGGCGACAAAACCCGCAAAGCAACTGCATCATCAAAAAAAAAGTCCGCCGGTAAGCCGGCAGTGCTGATCAAAAGCGGCAAACGTTCCGCCATACCCCTGGGCGTTTCACCCATGCTGGCCACCTTAACCGACCAGCCTTTCGACGACAAAGACTGGCTGTTTGAAATCAAATGGGATGGTTACCGCGCCCTGGCCTTTGTGCAAAAAGGAAAGGTATCGTTGCTGTCGCGAAAGAAATTATCCTTCAACAAAAAATTTCCTCCCGTAGTGGAAGCCTTGCAGCAACTGGATGATGATGTGGTGCTGGATGGTGAAATTGTTTCGGTAAACGAAGCCGGCAAGGGCAATTTCCAGCAGTTACAACAATGGCAAAAAACCGGTGCGGGCGAATTGTTGTATTACGTGTTTGATATTTTATGGTTGAACGGATATGACCTCAGGGAACTACCGCTGTCACATAGGAAAGTAATTTTAAAAAGTATTATTCCCGAGGATAGTCTGGTCCGCTACAGCGATCACATTGAAGGCACCGGTAAAGATTTTTATGCCCTGGCCGAACAGGAAGGCCTGGAAGGCATTATGGCCAAACATGCCGACAGCACCTATGCCGCCGGCATACGCAGCAGGCAGTGGCTGAAAATAAAAACGCATCAACGGCAGGAAGCCGTGATTGCAGGTTTTACCCAACCACGAAAATCACGGAAATATTTCGGTGCGCTGGTGTTGGGCATTTATGAAAATGGCGAACTGGTATATGCCGGTCATAGCGGCACAGGCTTTACAGAAAAAGCGCAGGCTGACCTGTACAAAAAAATGAAGCCGCTGGTCACCAGCAAATGCCCGTTTCGAAAGAAGCCTAAAACCAATATGCCCTCTACGTGGTTGAAGCCTGCATTGGTATGCGAGATAAAATTTTCCGAGTGGACAAAAGACAACGTAATGCGCATGCCTGTGTATCTTGGCTTGCGTGAAGACAAAAAGCCTGAAGAAGTTACCCGCGAACAAGCCATCCCTGCACAGCCTGATAAAATGGAAAAAACAATGAGCACCGCAGTTAAAAAGAAGCCCAGGCAAACATCAACGCGCAGCAAAAAGGCCGCGACCACATCCGGCAAGCGCAACCATAAGGACCACGATGCTTTATTAAACGACACCGCCAAAAAGCAGGTGCTCACCATCAATGGGCAACAACTCACTTTCACCAACCTCGACAAATTATACTGGCCAAAAGAAAAATACACCAAGCGCGACCTCATCAATTACTATCATATGGTAGCGCCATACATACTGCCCTACCTGAAAGACAGGCCACAGTCGCTGAACCGCAGCCCCGACGGCATCACCAAATCCGGCTTTTACCAGAAAGACGTCACCGGCAAAGTGCCGGGCTGGATCACTACCTATCCGTACGTAAGTGAAAATGAAGGCAGGAAGAAAAAGTATCTCGTATGTACAGATGAAGCCAGTTTGCTATACATGGCCAACCTGGGCTGCATTGAAATGAATCCCTGGCTGAGCACCATTCACCATCCCGATAACCCCAACTGGTGCGTGATTGACCTCGACCCCGGCAATATTTCGTTTGATAAAGTGATTGAAGCAGCGCAGGTGGTAAAACAGGTGGCAGACGGAGCCGGCATCGACTGCTGGTGCAAAACTTCCGGTTCTACCGGGCTGCATATTTATATACCATTGAACGCAAAGTATACCTATAATCAGTCGCGGCAACTGGCGGAACTGATCGTTACCATGGTGCATCAGGAAATTCCCTCCTATACCAGTCTGGAAAGAAGCCCGGCGAAAAGAAAAAGCAAAATCTACCTCGACTATTTGCAAAACAGACCTGTACAAACTATAGCGGCGCCCTATTCTGTGCGCCCCAAACCAGGCGCTACCGTGTCGGCGCCGTTGCACTGGGAAGAAGTGAAGAAAGGATTGCAAATGCAACAATTCACTATTACCACTATGTACAAACGAATCATGGGAGAAGGAGATATTTTCAAACCCGTGTTGGGAAAGGGAATCAATCTGGAGAAAGTACTGAAGAATATGGAAGCCCTGCACGCGTAAGCTGTATCAAATCACGCCGCGCTGGTCCACCTTACTCGTTACTTCAAGCATTTTTTTGATGGTAGCCAGTGAACTTTCAAAACCGCGCAACTGGTTTTGCAGCATTTCACGGAGCTCTGCCTTGGGTGGCAGTTCGCAGGACTGTTCATATAATGTTATCATGGCTTTTTCACCTGCATCGCAGGACTGCAGCATCGCACGGCGATTATTGCCCGTATAATAGGCTGCGGTATTTTTCCAGTTTTTGTACAGTGAACCATAGGTGGGCCGCGGAGCGTGCATTCTCGCCAGCAATTTCTCTACATACAGGTTGAGCATATACATATTCTGCCGGCTCTGGTTGGCCAGCAGCGCAAAGGTGGTCCTAAGTTCCACATCGAAAACTTGATTCTGAAAAGAAGCTTCCTCGTAAGCCCTGGCACGTTCCAGGTTGATGCCAGCAAGGTCGTACAGCAGGGCGGCAATTTTTTCATTCTCCATACTGTGTGCAATGAAAAAATCATTCCGGCAGTTACGATGCCTTCCTCCTCCCTTTCTTTTCCAGGCTTGCCTTGAGCTGGCCCATCAGGTCCTGTGAGCGGGAATGTACCACACGCAGTTTGGGCGCAGTAACTTTTTTGCCTTTGGCTTTTTGCTCGATGAGTTTCATCAGGTCAGCCGAGTAGCTGTCTTTATAGTGGGAGATATCAAATTTTTCGGTAAGCTGGTTGATCAGCGCAATGGCCATTTTCAGCTCCTGCGGTTTGCTCGCTTTTACGTCTACCTCTATTTCTGAAGGATCGCGGATTTCTTCGGCAAACCGGATCTTTTCCAGCAACAGCAGGTTGCCCTGCGGTTTGATCACACCCAGGCTTTCGCGGTTGCGCAAGACAAAGGTCCCCAGTCCCACCTTACCGGTCTTGATAAGGGCTTCGCGCAGCAGGTTGTAGGCCTTCATGCCCTGCTTTTCCGGCGCCAGGTAATACGGCGTTTCATAGTACACCGCATCAATTTCCTTCTCCTCTACAAAATCCGTTATTTCGATCAGTTTGTTTTTTTCCGGGCGCACTTTCGCAAAATCCTCATCGGTGAGTACCACATAGTGATCATCATATTTATAGCCGCGCACAATATTTTCCCAGGCCACTTCCTTGCCGGTAGTGGCATTCACCCGCTGGAAGCGGATGTTGGAAAGGTCCTTCTTGTCGAGCATGTCGAGGTCCAGTTCACTGGGCTTTACAGCACTGTAAATTTTGATGGGTATGTTTACCAACCCGAACGCTATAGCCCCACTCCAGATAGCACGCATGACTTTTTTCTATAAAAGGTCAAACTTTCATGCCAGAGGGACCAGCTGATGCCTTACAGCAGTAGCTGCAGGCAGGAAGCAAACTCAGGGTACCCCACAATTGTAGAATTTGATACACATTGACTACTGCCCGGCCGCCCTGTAACACAGCCCGGGAATCTCCTTTGAACCACCGCTCTCGCCGACAACCGCGTAGTGCATCCTACACACTGCCTGCCTGGCTGCCCCTTGTTCTCAATTAAACCATCAAATAACACATCTCACGCAGCAAGCCCAAGCATTCGTACATACACATTATCACATTCACACAACTATAGAGTTATTAAGTACAGCAAGCTACAATTAACAGCTTTATCCGAAAACAATCATACGTTGGGGCAAGGGTTAAGGTTCCTGGTCACTTACCAGGGACCTATCCTTATTGTATACAGNAAAAANAGTGGGGTGGATGCAGGTATGGCAGGTAACGATGCAACCACAAAGCAAAACAACGAATACTAACGTAAACGTNCAACGAATTCAAAACTCCAACAATGCTGCCGGAGAAACTTTCAATGCATCCGCCAGTTGGAAAAAAGTAAGCAGTGTAATATTCGTTTCACCACGCTCAATCTTCCCGATATCACTGTGGTCTATACTACATTCGTACGACAGGGAGCGCAGGCTGTGTCCTTGCGACTTTCTGATTTTTTTCAAATTACTCCCAAACGCTTTTAGTCGTTCGTTTTTTTCGGCCTTTCTCATGATTTACAAATAATAACGGGGCAATATCATCGAAAACTGTTTAAAAGGTGTAGGTTTTTTGACCCACTTTCATTTTTTTTGTTTACATTTGCATTATCCATTGTATTCTTTTCGCATACAACAAACCGTTGTTATCCTTTTTTGATGATAATTTATCAGTCCTGCAGCCGCATGGCCGGTGCATGATGGGCCTGCTCACCCACCCGCCTATACGATTTTATGACTGTGAGTCATGAAATGTTGACGGTTGCCGGAAGATACTACCAGTAAAGGACATACACAGTTACTTTTTGGCGCATGGAGAGCTGCCTGTGCGCTACCAAAAACTTTTGTATGTCTGTTCCCTCACACAGCAGCAACCTGCCCGATGCCAACCATCATCCCGACATGGACGCATTTAACAGGTTGTTTCATCTTTTTTATCCCATGCTGGTATTGTTTGCCCGGCGCATGGTGCACGACAAACAGGTGGCAGAAGACATTGTGGCGGAAGTATTTTTCAAATTGTGGAAGCGCGGCATCCGGTTTCATTGCCAGTCTACCGCCAAAGCATTTTTGTACATCAGTACGCGCAATGCCTGCGTCAATCATTTGCAGCAGGCCGGTTTCCAGGCCGGTGTACGCGCACAGCTTGGCTACCTGCACCGTGATGACGCCGAGCAACCGGCTATGACGGAGATCATACGCTCGGAGGTACTGCGCGAAATACGTGCGCTGCTCGACATGCTGCCCCGGCAATGCCGCACCGTGATGCAACTGAGCTACCTCAGCGGCATGACCAATGAAGAAATCGCCAACAGGTTGCAGGTGTCCATCCATACTGTCCGCAACCAGAAAGCCCGAGGCATCATGCTGCTGCGGCGTAAATTGTTGCCCCCTGCCATATTGCCCGCTGATCTGGAAATTTTCCCCTGAACTGCCAAAATGATCTGTTGCGGCCGGAATGGCACACATCAACACTACAATTTTTAATAAGCTGAAAACCCTAAATCGCTGTTACTCAATAGCGACGCTAAAAATTTCATTAATTTTTCCGATCATCGAGAAAGTAACGGGGTGGTGTTGCTATTTGTCCTAATTTTGAACTGCTTCCATACCCTTTGTCAAAAACCGACCGACTACACTCGATGTTGAACTGTTACGCTGCCTACCCGTTAAATTCTGAAGCGCTACTACAGCCTGTTAAATTCTGTGCTTGCAAACCTGTTAATTCTTCTTTTTAAAAAACATTTTAAATGGTGGAGGAAAGTATGTACTCGTATGCTTTGTTAGAGCCCGGCTGTTATTACCTGATACAGGAAAAAGAAGAAGACCCTGTAACACTGATCAAAATAACGGTAGAAACGGATCAATGTCTTTACGTCACACGGTTTGCAGAAAGTCCCGTGCTTGAATGGAAGAAAAAAACAGATGAGATATTCGATATCCTTGAACTGCTGGCAGATGAAAAAGTGAAAGAGTGGGAGTCGGTGTACAACGACAACCAGGATGCTTATTATGAGGAGGATGATGAATAGTGTTAATTATCCCAACCAATCCCGCTGATTAACCAGTATAATCATGTAAATTTAGGTTGTTTACCCCTCCCTTTAACCCTGGGTCATTTTGTTAATGAAGTCATGGTAGCAAGGTTGCATGGCATATGGTAACCTGCGCCTGTTTTCGCGCATTAACTAAATGACACGATTGGCCTTGGTTAAGTGAAAAAGTCTGCTTGCACTTTAACACTTGCCTCACAAACATTTGATACTTTTTTACGTTCATGGTTAATTATGCGTGCTATGATTCAGAAGCAGGACAAGCATGGCCTTACACGGAAATTCCTGGTGATTTGTATTAGCGTTCTCACCATTTTACCCCTGGCCCCACTCATCAACCGGTATATCCCTCCTATCATCGTTGGTAACTGGAATCTCGATCTTACTATTTCTATCCTATTGGCCGGCGCCGTTACCTGGCTGGTGTTGCGGTTGTTTCATTTCCTGATCATACCGGCCGTTGGTATGCTCATCCTGGTGTTGTTGTACAACCAGATCAACAATGGCTATGGTTTTGGCCGTATGATCAATGATTACAAAACCATGGTGCAAAACAACTGGGGCAAAAAAGAGCAAAAAGAAATTGACCTGGTGGTAACGCCTACGTTTTTTGAAGGGCCGCTTACCAAAACCACGCGCGCCCTGCAATCGAAAGTGAATTATAAAGATTCATTGGTAAGAAATTTTGCTGTGCAGCACTCGCTGGAAAATTTTGACGAATACCATTCGAAATACGGGCAGATCGTACGGCAGTTGTCGCTGTTCAAATACATCAATTCCAATTTCAAATACGTGTCAGACTCCGAGCGGGACGAATATTTTGCTACGCCCACCGAAACCATCCTGAATGGCCTGGGAGGTGATTGCGATGATCATACCATACTGATGGTGTCGGCTATGAAGGCCATTGGAGCGCGTTGTCGCATGGTATTGACGGATGGACATCTTTACCCGGAATTGTATTGCGGCGACCAGAAACAATTTGAAAAAATGCAGCAGGCTATCATTCACCTCTTTGGCAATGAAGCCATCGACAATATGTATTATCACGAGCAGAACGGCCAGTTCTGGATCAACCTGGACTATACGGCGCGTTATCCCGGCGGCCCGTATGTGAGCGAAACGGCGTATGCCATTATAAACCTGTAATTGCCTGATGATTCAAGTTGCATGGACCGCGGACCCACGGGAGCTTGCCTGTGCCATTTAGGAATTTGCTTTCCCGTTGGCCTTTCACATCCGGGCGCTTGCTACTTACCCATCTACCTTTCTCATCCCCCGCGTGATTCCCTTGGTGAGGTACCCGCAGGTGGCAATGATCAGCGCTATTACCGAAGAGATGTAATACACCAGATAATTATCGGTAACAGAGGAAATGTGGTCAAGGTAGTATTCGAAAATGTAGATGATGATATAAGTGCCGTATTCAAACAGCAGCGCCGCATAAATAAACAGGAGTCCCTTTTCACGGCTGGTATGCGTAATTTTCTGCAGGTACCAGATAATTTCCCATACAATCATTATCAATACAAGCGATAGGCCTATTGCCATGGTGTATTTCAACGAATCGAAATGCAAGCCGCGAATGAGCAGGTTCACCAGTTCCACAGTGGTGAATGCCAGCAACCCGATCCCGGCAAATTTTTTAATGGCAGGAGAAGAAGTGGTGATGTAAAAAATCGCCATAACGGCCGGCATGTCTAAAATATTGTACACCAGTGTGATGGTCGCTGCCGTCTCCCGGGGAACAGGACATACCAGCAGCACGTTTACCAGTCCGCCGGCCAGCCAGTACAATGCAAAGTACAGGAATGGTTTGACCGGCCATAATTTCTTGAGCAGCAATATGGCCACGGGTACGAAATAAGCTACCACCGCAACCACGGACACAATATTGAATAAAATACTTTTCACGTTGGGCGTTGTTGTGTAAAAATCGCTTGAAAGGTGATAAATATTGTCCGTATACCACTATTTCAGGTAATAGTACTTTAGCTGCTTTTTGCATAAAATACGAAGGGATTACGGTTTTCGCGAAGGGTAATACTTGGCCCGGAGACGCGGAAAGCCTGGCAATCCGGGTGTCGCAACGGACAATGCGTCTCCCTCCGCGCCTCCGCCCTTTTAACCATTCGCCATTTTTGTCCCGGAACGGAAACCGGGGACTTACTATATTTAAACCTGTCCCAACTTTCAAAACCACCCGATATGCGTTTGACCCTTACTGTTGTTGTACTTTTCTTTTTTACGGTTTCCCGACCCTTTGCCCAAACCGGCCATTTGCCGAATGATTATCTCACACCGGCTTTTCATGAAGGCCGGCGGGAGGCATTACGGGCCATTATGCCGCCCAATTCAGTGGCTATTGTGCCGGCCTACCCGGTGCGCAATTTTTCCAATGATGTGGACTATGTATATCACCAGAACCCGGACCTCTACTATTTTACGGGCTACAAGGAACCGCATGCGCTGCTGTTCATTTTCAAGGAACCCCAAACGCTGCCCAATGGCATTACCTGCAAGGAATTGTTTTTTGTTCAGAAACGCAATGCCCTGGCTGAACAATGGACCGGCAAACGACTGGGAAAAGAAGGCGTAAGAGAAAAACTGAAGATCGAACATGTGTACAATGGAGAGGAGTTCAAAGATTTCAAGATAGACTTTGCCAAATTCGACAAGCTATTGTTCAACAACCTGCCCGAAGACGTATATAACGATCCCCGCGACCGTGCCGACCTCTACGACCTGCTGCAACAATTGCGCAAAAAAGCGGCCATACCGGATAATTATGAAAACGAACCACGCTTTGGCACCGACCTGTACCTCGAACTTACCGGTTCATTGCGTGAAATAAAGACCGATGAAGAAATGGTGCTGTTGCGGAAAGCAATAGAGATCAGTTGCGCCGGGCAGAATGAAGTGATGAAGGCCATTCAACCCGGCATGAGTGAACGGGAAGTGCAGGGCATTCATGAATTCGTACACAAGAAGTATGGCGCAGAATGGGTAGGCTATCCTTCTATTGTAGGCGCCGGTAACAATGGATGCGTATTGCATTACACCGAAAACGATGAGTTGCATATAGAAAACAGGCTGGTGCTGATGGACGTGGGCGCCGAGTATCACGGCTACACTGCCGACGTAACACGCACCATACCGGCCAATGGCAAATTCACCCCGGAACAGAAAGCCATTTATGAAATCGTATACCAGGCGCAGGAAGCAGCGTTCCGCCAGTGCAAGGAAGGCAGTTCATGGACAGAACTGAACGCCATTGCCAAAAACACAGTGGCTGAAGGACTGATGAAACTGGGTATTATTAAGAAAGCATCGGAAGTGAACCGTTATTTCCCGCATGGGCTTGGCCACCACATAGGGCTGGATGTGCACGATCGGGGCAGTTATAACAAACTCAAAAAAGGAATGGTTATCACCATCGAACCGGGCATTTATATTCCAGAAAACAGTCCCTGCGATAAAAAATGGTGGGGCATAGCCGTGCGCATCGAAGACGATCTGCTGATCCGCGAACACGATTATGAACTGTTATCGGCTGCTGCTCCGCGCAAAGTGGAAGACATAGAGAAAATGATAGCGCAAAAAAGCGCTTTGGACGATTTTATACTCCCACCCTTGAAATCCGGAAAGAAAGGATTTTAAGGCAGCAAAAAGGCCGCGGGACGCAGGTGTCAGGGGGATTCATGATAACAGGACCCACCTGGAAGGCACTTGTATTGCGCCTGCAATTTTGCCGTCCCGGGAGATTCAGGATAACAGGACCTCCCGGGTACCTGCACCCCGCTGCCAATGCCCCGCCACCCGCCACCTAAGGGTTAACACGTACATTTCCCCGAAAATTCTACTTACAAATCCTGCTGCTTTTCGTAAAACTACCAGCAAGCTGTGGGGATTATTGCCCATATGGCAAAGCCGGTTCTACTATGCTATCCGTAATATCTGAAGGTTTAAAAACGGGCAGAAATGCTCTACCAGCGGCAGTTTCCGGGGATTATTTTTGTTGTTGTCAATTGATCCGATATTCTACTGAACCCTCCCATTAATCAGCAACCTTTCCAAATCCAATATCAATAGAAGAACAGACCATTATCCGGTATCCTGACGATCTTGTCCTTGCCTGAGATTTCTATCTTAAACCAATAATTGGCCTTATCCTATGAAAACAAGCGACAAGCAGGTCCAATATCCAGTAGTAAAACCAAAGGTTCCAATGCTATGAAAAACCCGGTCGATATCCTGAAAACCCGTACCATTACTTAATTGCTTACAGAATCCAATACCTTTGAAGTAGTAAGTTTATGTTGGTAGGTCGACTGAAAAAATTAAGCCCTTGCCGGTTTCGGCGAGGGCTTTTGATTGATGAGCGATAGTCGCAATTATTTGCTTCCCTGGATGGCACCTGTCTGTGAGATTCCCTGCAAACCCACCAGGCACCATAAGCGTACGAATCGCATACGCTTCCCAATCTCCATAAACTGAGTTTTTTCAAAGGGACACTCAGGAAGCGGTTTATGATGATTACTTTTACCCATCGGCCTGCGCACCATCTTATTGAATTATCCGATAGATTTGTTGGTAAACCCTGATTCTATGACTGTCCGCGTTGCATTGCTGCTTCTTTTATTCACTTCGCTGAACACCGTTACTGCACAAACTATTACCCTGCTGACCAGTGGTACAAAGACTTCGCTGCGCGGCCTGAGCGTAGTGAATGACCGCATAGTGTGGGTAAGTGGCAGCGGAGGAACGGTAGGTCGTTCAACAGATGGCGGCCTCACGTGGAAATGGATGCACGTAAAAGGATTTGAGCAAAGGGATTTTCGCGATATCGAAGCATTTGATTCCAGCACGGCCATAATCATGGCCATTGCCGAACCGGCTCAGTTGTTAAAAACAACTGATGGCGGCGAAAACTGGCGTATAGTCTTTACCGATAGTACCCAGGGCATGTTTCTTGATGCCATGGATTTTTACGACCGCAAAAATGGCATTGTGGTAGGCGATCCCATTCAATCGAAATTTTTTATTGCGAGAACAAGCGATGGCGGCGATACCTGGACGAAAACACCAGCCGTGATGCAATCCAAAGCAGTGGAAGGCGAAGGATGTTTTGCGGCCAGCGGCAGCAATATTCATTATTTCCGCAACAATGATTTTTTGTTTGTAAGCGGCGGGCCGGTAAGCCGCCTGCACGATGATTCCGGCGGGCGCGTGCTGCCGCTGCTACAGGGGAAAGAAAGCACCGGCGCCAATTCCATTGCGGTGCGTAACGGCAACAGCACCAGTAATCATTTTATTGTAGTAGGCGGTGACTTCGCCCATCCATCCGACACTACCCGTAACTGTTATATCACCCGCGATGGCGGCGCCACCTGGATACGGCCCACTACCCCACCGGGCGGTTACCGCAGTTGCGTTATTTATCTTACCAATAAAAAATTGCTGGCATGCGGGCTCACCGGTGTAGATATTTCCGAAGACAGGGGACTGAACTGGCGGCCTATTTCCTCCCAAAGCTTTCACGTATGCCGCAAAGCCAAAAAAGGAAAAGCCGTATTCCTGGCAGGAAGTGACGGGAGAATTGGCAAACTGGCTGAATAGGCAATAAAGAATGCAGCCCCTGCTTATACAACATGTAGCAGCCTGCTCCGGGTTTTGTTCGGCTTAAAATGCTGTTTTTTCAATATGAAGCAGCCTGCTCCGGAAAGCAGGGCCTACCGCATTTGGGCTTCCTACTTCTTAAACATGAAATACACCGCTCCCAGCAGAAATGCAAAACTCACCAGGTAACGCCAGTGAAAAGGTTCGCGCAGGTAGAAGATGGCAAAACCCGCAAACACCACCAGGGTGATCACCTCCTGGGTCATTTTCAGCTGAAAGCCGTTGAACCCGTTGGCAAATCCCCAGCGGTTGGCTGGCACCATCAGGCAATACTCAAAAAAAGCAATGCCCCAACTGATCAGTATGGCCTGCCACAAGGGTATTCCCTTATGCTTTAAATGTCCATACCAGGCAAAAGTCATGAAAATGTTCGAAGCAATGAGAAGAAGAATGGTACGCATATAAAAAGGCCCATTAGCGGGTGTGCTAGCGAGCCGCTGCGCAATTTAGGAGGTTTTTGGATCATTCATACATTCCCGCAAAGCAGATTGGCACATTTATTTTTGGTATTTTACATGATAAAACATACGACCATGATATCCAGCAAAATTGAAGCAGCTTTGAATCGCCAGATTGACCTTGAAGGATATTCCTCCATGTATTATCTGGCTATGGCTTCGTGGTGCGAGGTAAAAGGATACAACGGGGTGGCCAAATTTTTATACCACCACTCCGACGAAGAACGGATGCACATGCTGAAGCTTTTCCACTACATCAACGACCGCGGCGGACATGCATTGGTGCCCGGACTGGAAAGTCCTCCCAAAGACTTTAAAGACATTCACGAAATTTTCGAGATCGTTCTTTCGCACGAAATCAAGGTTTCCAACGAAATCAATGCATTGGTTGAACTGTGCATCCAGGAAAAAGACTACACTACTCACAACTTCCTCCAGTGGTATGTAACCGAGCAGATTGAAGAAGAAACGCTTGCCCGCAACATTCTCGACAAGCTGGCGCTCATTGGCGAAGACAAGGGCGGTATGTACCTCTTCGACCGGGACCTTGGTTCCATGCAGGTGGAAGATAGTCATTGAATAAAAAATGCTTCAGGTTATTCCTGAAGCATTTTTTTTATTGTAGTGTCGTTATGCCTTCTCATTAATTCAAATTCCGGAAGTCTACCGGCACCAGTTTGCTCACGCCCGGTTCCTGCATGGTAACGCCGTAAATAACGTCCACAGCGCTCATGGTCATCTTGTTGTGGGTAACGATGATGAACTGGCTTTCTTCGCTGAACTTGCGGATCATATTGGTGAATTTACCAACGTTGGCATCGTCCAGCGGCGCGTCCACCTCATCCAGGATACAGAAGGGCGCGGGCTTGATGAGATAAATGGCAAACAGCAGCGCCGTTGCGGTGAGCGTTTTTTCTCCACCGCTCAACTGCGTAATGGAAGAAGGACGTTTTCCTTTGGGCTTGGCCATGATCTCGATGCCTGTCTCGGCAAGGTTTTCCGGGTTTTCCAGGATCATGTCGGCCTGGTCATCTTCGGTGAACAGGGCCTTGAACACTTTCTGGAAGTTCTCCCGCACTTTGTTGAACGTATCGAGGAATTGCTGGTTGGCAGTAGCCTCCACTTCCTGGATGGTTTGCATGAGGCTTTCCTTGGCGGTTACGAGGTCGTTCTTCTGGTCGAGGATAAACTCGTAACGTTTTTTCATTTCCTGGAACGCTTCGATGGCGGTGGGGTTCACTTCGCCCAGGTTTTCCAGGCGCTTCTTCATGCGGTCGCATTTTTCCTGCAGTTCTTCAACGGTAGCGTCGGTAGTGCGCGCCTCGTCGATGATATCGTCCAGGTCTATGCGAAACTCCACATGAAGGCGCTCTTTCATGCCTGCCAGTTTCAGCTTCAGTTCGTTCAGCTTGTCTTTTATTTCGTTCAGCAGGTGTTCTACCTGTTCTTTTTCCTTGGTTTTGTGGCGCAGTTCGCTTTCTTTTTCATTCAACGCATTGCGCAGGTTGTAATATGCCTGGTCAGCTTCGTTGAGTTTCTTTTCTTCTTCGTCTTTTCTTCTGAACAGCTCTACCAGCATATTCTCTGCCTGCTGCAGGCTTTCTTCGCTTTCAGTAATGCTTTCCAGGGTTTGCTTCAATTGCACCGCATTGGAATCAACCTGGTTGCGCAGGTCGTTCAACTGGTTGCTCTTAAAGGTCAGCTCCTGGGTAAGCGAATTGATCCGGCTGGTCTGGCGCGTTACCTGCAGGTTGAATTCATTATACGTTGCCAGCACATTGTTGTATTCTTCTTCGGCAACTTTATATTCTGATTCAACGGCATTCAGCTTTTCACGCAGTTCGTTCAACTGGTTTACCAGCTGCGACCACTCGTTGCGGGTACCTTCCACTGCAGCGGCCGTTTGTTGCTGTTGTTGCTGCAATTCTTCCAGGCGATTGCGGGAAGAAGCCTGCATTGCATGGAGGTTTTCGATTTTATTTTCCAGTGCAAACACGGCATTGGTCAACCGGTTGATGTCTTCCTGCGCCTGTTTGATGGCCGTTTCTTTCAACTGCTCATTGTAGCCGATCACTTCGTTGTGTTTTTCCTGGATAGCCTGTTTCAGGTTTTGCACTACGGCTTCCTGGGCTACTATTTCTTCGTGCAGTTTTTCAAGGTTCTTCGCACGACCGATTTTCTTTCCTTCAAACAATCCTACACTGCCACCGGTGAGCGTGTACTGGCCTTTTACATATTTGCCGTGCTTTTCCAGCACAATGGCACCATTGCTGTTCTCCAGCGCGTCTTCATTTTCTGCAATAAACACATTGCCCAACAGGTATTCTGCCAGTTGACGGTATTGATCATCCACTTCAATTACGTCCATGGCAGGAATGGTACCGGCCGGCCAGTGAACGATTTCTACTTTTGTTTCTGTGGGCGCTTCGTCGCTTTCATCCGTTTTATTTTCCACTTCTACCTCTTTGCCGGACTGCACGCGTACGAAGGAACGTCCATTGATTTTATCGAGCAGGAAGAAATTGGCCTTGCCTTTCTTGTGTTCGTCCAGCAGGTGAATGGCCTGTAAACCTTCCTGCAGGTTGTTTACCACATAGTAGTTCAGGTAAGGCTCCAGCACATTTTCCACTGCCGCACGGTATTCTTCCTTAACGTAAATGATGTCTGATAATATGGGCGCCGTATGATTCCAGGAAGGATTGTTGTGCAGGAATTTCACGCTTTCGGGATAACCTTCCATGGAGTCGATAAGGCTTTTCAGGAGGTCGTGCTCGTTCTTTTTGGCGTCGAGACGACGGCTTTCTTCAGCCAGTTGCTGGCGCAGTTCTTCCAGTTGTCCCTGGGTTTGCAGAATCTGCTCCCGGGTACGTTCATGGTGTTCCTGTAATTGCCGCAGGTCGGTACGGCGGTTTTCCAGTTCTTCTTCTTTCAGTGTTTTTTCTTCTTCCAGTTGTTTCAGCTGGCTGTACCGCAGTTCCTGTTCTTCCTCGATCTGTTCAATGGCGCGGGTGAGGTTCTGTATAGAAGTGTCAGCCACAGCCACTTTCTTTTCTGCTTCAAACTGGTGGCGCTGGATGTTGAGGTTTTCGCTGCGCAGTTCATCCACGTACACGCGTTTTTCGTCCAGTACGGCACGTTTGCTGTCAACGGACGCTTTCAGCGCTTCCAGTTGTTCTTCGAGGCCGGCCAGTTTGCTTTTTTCTTCTTCAATGCTCTGGCTGGTGAAGGTGATGCTTTCTTCCAGGCCTTTCAGCTGTCCTTCGCTTTTATCGAGGAACTCCTGCAGGTTCGCTTCTTTTTCCTTGAGGAAATTGAGGCGTTGGGTGGCCAGGTTTTTATCGTTTTCGCGGCTGCGAAGGGTTTGCAACAGTTCATTGAATTCCTGCTGCATCGATTGCAGGGCGCGTTCTTTTTCAACAAAGCCTACTTTTTCCTGTTCAATCGCGGCTTCATCATTGGCAATTTCTGCCTCCAGTCGCACCTTGCGGTCAGTTTCCTGCTCTGCCTGCGTGTTCAGTTCTTTGTACGTGAGATTAAAACCTTCCAGGGCAGCCTTGGCCAGTTCAATGCTAAGCTCGCGGTATTCTTTCTTGATTTCGTAATACTTTTCTGCTTTTTTCGCCTGGTTTTCGAGGCTTTTCAACTGGTTGTTGATTTCAAAAAGCAGGTCTTCGATGCGGGCCAGGTCCTGTTCGGTGGCGTCGAGTTTTTGTTTTGCTTCCTTTTTGCGCGTTTTGTAGATAGAAATCCCGGCAGCCTGTTCCAGCATGCGGCGGCGGCTGTTGTCCTTGTCCTTGATGATGTCGTCCACCATGCCCAGTTCAATGATGGCATAGCTGTCGGTGCTCACGCCCGTATCCATGAAGAGGTTCTGGATGTCTTTCAGGCGGCACTGCACATCATTCAACCGGTATTCGCTTTCGCCGCTTTTGTAGAATTTGCGGGTTACGGTTACGGTGTTGAATTCTGTTGGCAGCAGGTTGCGGGTGTTTTCGAAAGTGAGACTCACTTCCGCCAGGCCGCTGGCCGAACGGGTTTTAGACCCGTTGAAGACCAGGCTTTCGAGGTTTTCGCTTCGCAGGTGACTGATCTTCTGCTCCCCGATTACCCAGCGAATGCTGTCTACAATATTACTTTTCCCACAGCCATTGGGCCCGATAACGCCGGTAATGCCTTCGTCAAAATTGAGAACGGTTTTGTCGGCAAAACTCTTGAATCCTTTGATTTCTAAGCTCTTTAATCGCACGGGTCAGATTTTTAGGAAACAACAAAATTAACATTACAGGGACACAAAATAGTATGGGGAATGGTAATGAAATGAGAAAGTTGTTAACGCGTGGGGAAAAAATCTTGGGGAGGGAAAGGGGGAAGAACAGAGGGGGAAAAAAGGAAGGAAGGGTGTCTGGGAAGAAGAAAAATGGGGGGTAATGAGTTGGTTAAGAAGAGACTGAAGGAAGAAGGATGATAAAATGGGCGCGTATGGGGGATCGCGGGTGCGTTGGAAAAAGAGGAATGAAGATAGAAAGCTGCCAGAAGTATGGATGCAAGAAAGGAAAAGCGCCAAGGTGAGCGTTTGGAGGTGCCGGGGGAACTTTGGAATGAGGGACGAAAACAAAACTGTGCCACTTCACCACACTTCATTTATACATCACTGTTATATAACTTCCTGAAAAAGTCCAAACCGCAAACCGCCTTTTTGTAAATAATCAACTTTTTGTCCGTAATGCATACCCTAAGCAACAATATTTTGCCGGATGAAACAATAATTGTTATTTTGACACGAAATCGGCCGGACGCAGGTTTCAGGATAATTTCCACAACATCCGGCCAGACCCGGTACCATTGCTCCGGGGATATTGTTCTACCAGATTGCCGGTATGAAAAAAGAAAATTTTGTAATTGGTGTAGACTATGGCACGGACTCTGTCCGCTCTGTAATTGTCAATGCAGGCAATGGTGAAGAAGTAGCCGCTGCCGTTTTTCATTACCCCCGCTGGAGCGAAGGTCGCTGGTGCCATGCAGCCCGTAACCAGTTCCGCCAGCATCCCCTCGATTACCTCGAAGGCCTGGAACAAACCATCCGGCAATGCCTGCAACAAGCCGGCAAAACAGTGGCCGCCAACATTCGCGCCATTTCCGTAGACACCACCGGTTCTACCCCCGTGGCCGTAGATGCTTCCGGCACGCCACTGGCCCTGCTTCCGGGTTTTGAAAATAATCCTAACGCCATGTTCGTACTGTGGAAAGATCATACCGCAGTACAGGAAGCGGCCGACATCAACGCGCACGCTGCAAAATATAAAGTGAACTACCTGCAATACGTGGGCGGCATCTATTCTTCTGAATGGTTTTGGGCCAAATTGTTGCATGTACTGAAAACGGATGAAGCTGTACAGAAAGCCTGCTATTCGTGGGTAGAGCATTGCGACTGGATACCCTTTGTGCTGACCGGTGGCAAGGACGTGAAAGCCATGAAACGCGGTGTATGCTCTGCCGGACACAAAGCCCTGTGGGCTGCCGAATTCGGGGGCCTTCCGCCCGATAGTTTTTTTGCCGAATTACACCCCTTGCTGAAAGGATTTACCGAAAGACTTTTCAAAACTACCTACACGGCAGACAAACCTGCCGGAAACCTCAGTGAAGAATGGGCAACACGCCTGGGATTGTCGCGGGAAGTGGTGGTTGGCGTTGGGGCCTTCGATGCCCATATGGGCGCCGTGGGCGGACAAATTGAACCCTATCATCTCAGCAAGGTGATGGGCACCTCTACCTGCGATATGCTGGTAGCGCCCATGGACGACATGAAAGATAAACTGGTAAAAGGCATTTGCGGGCAGGTACCCGGCTCCGTTATACCCGGCATGATGGGCATGGAAGCAGGTCAATCCGCTTTTGGCGATGCTTACGCCTGGTTCAAAAATCTTGTAGCCTGGCCCCTGCAGCAGGTATTGCCCCTCCTGCCGGCATTCAACAATGAATCCATAGCAAAAGCAATTACTGACGCAACCAACAAATTGATACCCGAATTAAGCCGGCAGGCATCGCAACTGGGCTGGGATGAAAACAGTGAGCTGGCTGTTGACTGGCTGAATGGCCGTCGCACGCCGGATGCCAACCAGTTACTGAAAGGCGCTGTTACGGGTTTAAATCTCGGCAGCGATGCGCCGCGCGTATTCCGCAGCATTGTAGAAGCCACCTGTTTTGGCGCACGTGCGATTGTAGAACGTTTTGGGGAAGAAGGCGTGCCTGTAAAAGGATTGATCGGTTTGGGCGGTGTGGCGAAGAAATCACCCTTTATTATGCAGATGATGGCCGATGTAATGAACATGCCGATCCGTATTCATCGCTCCGAACAAACCTGTGCACTGGGCGCCGCTATGTTTGCAGCCACTGCCGCAGGCTTGTATCCCAAAGTGGAAGAGGCTATGCAAGCCATGGGACAGGGATTTGATGCCGAATATCATCCTGACAAATCCATGAGCGCATTGTATGAAAAGCGGTATGCAAAGTATAGGCAATTGGGCAGTTTCCTGGAGGGCATAGTAAAAGCATGAGCGCCAGCTTGCATTGACAGCAACCCAACCACATTACCCTAACAATTGGAATCACACACCATGTCAAAATACATTCACATACAGGAGGAGTGTTACCGCGCCAATATGCAATTGCCGAAGCTGGGCCTGGTATTGTTTACATTCGGCAATGTAAGCGTGGCAGACAGAGACCTGGGCGTTTTTGCCATCAAACCCAGCGGCGTGCCGTATGAAGATTTGTCGCCGGAAAAAATGGTGATCGTTGACTTCGACGCGAAAGTGGTAGCAGGCAAACTGCGCCCCAGCAGCGATACCAAAACACATGCCGTGTTATACAGTCACTGGAAAAACATTGGCGCCATTGTGCATACGCACAGTACCTACGCCACTGCCTGGGCACAGGCGCAACGCGATATCCCTCTTTATGGCACTACGCATGCAGACCATAACACCGTTGATATTCCCTGCGCCCCTCCTATGGCCGATGACCGCATCAGCGGCGATTATGAATACGAGACAGGCTGGCAGATACTCGACTGTTTTAAGGAAAGAAAACTCTCCTATGAAGAAGTGGAAATGATCCTCGTAGGCAATCATGCTCCCTTCACCTGGGGCAAAACAGCCGACAAAGCCGTGTACAATGCGGCCGTGCTGGAAGAAATCGCCCGGCTGGCCTGGCTCACGCAGCAGATCAACCCGCAGGCGCCGCGATTGAAAGACGCGCTCATACAAAAACACTGGCAGCGCAAACACGGCGAAGGAGCGTACTATGGACAGGAGTATGAGTAAGCATGATGGCATAAGCAAATCCTCAACAATAACAATATCAACAAAGCAATTCCCAATCGACTATGAGTTTAAAACATCTCGAAGCGTGGTTCGTAACCGGAAGTCAGCATTTGTACGGCGAAGAAACTTTAAAGCAGGTAGCAGAACATTCAAAAGATATAGCACGGGCCTTGGATAATGCGCCATCCATCCCGGTAAAAATAATTTTCAAGCCGGTGGTAAAAACGCCGGAAGAAATTGTAGCCGTGTGCAAGGAAGCCACGCACACGCCCAACTGCGTAGGCATCATTGCCTGGATGCATACTTTTTCGCCCGCTAAAATGTGGATCAACGGGCTGAAGGCTTTGCAGAAACCTTTACTGCATTTGCATACCCAGTATAACCGCGATATTCCCTGGAGCAGTATCGATATGGATTTCATGAACCTCAACCAGTCTGCCCATGGCGACCGCGAATTCGGGTTCATGATGACGCGCATGCGCCGCAACCGCAAAGTGGTGGTGGGCCACTGGCAGGACCCCGAAGTGCAAAACAATGTTGGCGCCTGGCTGCGCGCAGCCTGTGGCTGGCACGACTGGCAACAAGCCCGCTTCTGCCGCTTTGGCGATAACATGCGCCAGGTGGCCGTAACAGAAGGCGATAAGGTGGAAGCCGAAATGCAATTCGGTTTCTCCGTAAATGGTTATGGCGTGGGCGACCTGAAAAAAGTAATTGACGATGTAAGCGATGCCTCCGTCACCAAACTGGTGGAAGAATATGAAGAACGCTATAACGTAGTGCCTGCCCTTCGCAAAGGAGGTGAACGCCATCAATCCCTGCGTGATGCCGCACGCATTGAAGTAGGCCTGCGGCATTTCCTGGAATCAGGTAATTTCAAAGGCTTTACCGATACGTTTGAAGACCTGCATGGGCTGGTGCAACTGCCCGGTATTGCCGTACAGCGGTTGATGGCCGATGGTTACGGATTCGGCGGCGAAGGCGACTGGAAAACAGCGGCCCTGGTACGCGCCATGAAAGTAATGTCCACCGGTTTGAAAGGGGGCAATTCGTTCATGGAAGATTATACTTATCATTTTGATCCGGATAACCAAATGGTGCTGGGCGCCCATATGCTGGAGATCTGCGAATCTATAGCAGATGGTAAACCTTCCTGCGAAATTCATCCGCTGGGCATCGGCGGCAAAGCCGATCCCGTGCGACTGGTATTCAATTCCGCTTCCGGTCCCGCTATCAATGCTTCGATTGTGGATATGGGCAACCGTTTTCGGTTACTCGTCAACGAGGTGGTAGCTGTAGACCCCATTCAAAGCTTACCCAAACTGCCCGTAGCCCGTGTATTATGGAAGCCCTACCCCGATATGAAAACCGGTTGCGCAGCCTGGATACTGGCCGGTGGCGCCCATCATACCTGCTACAGCCAGAACCTTACCGCGGCACACATGGAAGATTTTGCGGAAATGGCAGGCGTGGAATACGTGCTCATAGGGAAAAATACGAATCTGTACAATTTCAAAAATGAATTGCGGTGGAATGATCTTTATTATACCTTTAAGGGCTTTTAATCAGTAAAAACCCAATCAAATCTAACACCACCCGAACGAACTGCTATGAATAAACTTGTAGCTACGGATTACATCGTATTTGCCCTCTATTTTGTTATTGTTGCTTCCTACGGTTACTGGATTTACCTGAGAAGAAAAAGCCGCGAACATGATTCCAAGGCATTTTTCCTGGCCGAAGGCTCCCTCACCTGGTGGGCTATCGGCGCCTCGCTGATCGCTTCCAATATTTCTGCCGAACAGTTTATTGGTATGAGCGGTGAAGGATTTTTTGTAGGCATGGCGGTATCGGCCTACGAATGGATTGCCGCTGTGGCGCTGATCATCATCGCCGTATGGTTCATGCCGGTTTATCTCAAAAACCAGATATATACCATGCCGCAGTTTCTCAAAACGCGGTACAATGAAACGGTGGCGCTCATCATGGCCATCTTCTGGTTGTTCCTGTATGTATTTGTAAACCTCACGTCCATTCTTTACCTGGGCGCCATGGCCATCAGCGGACTGGTGTCCGGCGCAACGGTGGGTACGCCCGAATTCAATTTCGTGCTGCACATGCTCATGATCGGACTGGCCGTGTTTGCCCTGATCATTACGCTCGGCGGTATGAAAGTGATCGGTTATACCGACGTGATCCAGGTGGCCGTGCTGATCATTGGCGGTCTTGCCACCACCTGGCTGGCGCTGACACTGGTAAGTGAAAAATTCGGACTGGGCAAGGATGTGATTGCCGGCTTTAAAAAACTGATGGAACTGGAACCTGATCATTTCAAAATGATTGTGGAAAAACCGGCCACCACTTCAGCGGTACTGGGCACCGAAGAAAACCTGAAGATTCAAAAATATGTGGTACTGCCCGGCATTGCCATGTATTTCGCCGGACAATGGATTGTGAACCTCAACTATTGGGGTTGCAACCAGTATATCACGCAAAGGGCGCTGGGCGCTGATCTGCAAACGGCCCGCACCGGTATTCTCTTTGCAGGATTTTTAAAACTGCTCATGCCGGTTATCGTAATGCTGCCGGGCATTGCCGCTTATGTATTGTATAAAAACGGGCACCTGGACAGCTTCAACGGGGTAAAAGACGGCGCCTATTCTGCCATTCTCGCTTATCTTCCCGAAGGGCTCAAGGGATTGTCCATTGCTGCATTAACGGCAGCCATCGTGGCTTCACTGGCAGGAAAAGCGAACAGTATCTCTACCATATTCACACTGGATATTTATAAAAAATACTTTAACAAGGAAGCATCGGAAAAAAAGCAGGTATGGATCGGCCGCGCCACTGTATTGGCAGCCATGCTGCTGGCCGTGCTCTTTACCTGGAACGATACGCTGGGCATTGGTGGTGAAGGCGGCTTTACCTTTATCCAGAAATATACCGGCTTTATCAGTCCGGGCGTCTTTGCCATGTTCATTCTGGGTATGTTCTGGAAACGCACCACCGGCACAGCTGCCGTGGTGGGTGTGATTCTGGGATTTGTACTGGCCGTATTCTTCAATAACTATGCAGTAGATATTTTCGGAAAAGAAACATGGTTGTATACGGCCTACGAATACCAGAAACTGAACAAGGGCGTAACAGAGACCGTTGTTGAAATCCCCTTCCTCATCAATATGGGCTGGTCGTTCTTCTTCACCGTAGTGGCGATGGTGCTGATCAGCCTGGCGGGACCGAAGGTAAACCCGAAAGCATTTGTACTGGATAAGCAAATGTTCAAACTGCAACCCAAAACCATCGCGCTGATTGTGATCACGCTGATGATACTTGTGGCGTTGTACGTACGCTTCTGGTAATACGCTTCCGATAATAATACTAAAGCAGAAAAGTGGAGTTAACCTCCACTTTTCTTACTAATCGTCCTTAACAAGTCAGGCACATCGACAAGTAGTTTAAGACAACCTCGGTTCGCTTTCTTCCCTATTGTCGGCAAGGGATCGTTAGAGGGTACGGATTAAATCATCATGTGTTTTCATACACCTTTGTAGGGCTGGTTTAGCTGGGCTGCCAGCACAATGGCCGTGCTGGTTAAAAAGATCAATGCTGTATGTAGCAGGATATTTATTTCCAATGTAAGCCAGGGAGCCAGCTCACCGCAGGCGCACAAGGATTTGCCTTCGCGTGGCAGCATGCGCACGAGGTATACGGTATAGACGCTGAGGAGCGCCAGCGCCGTAACAAGTGCCTTTAAACGGGTGGCACGCCGCCACAACAGGATGCAAACGATGAGTTGCACGCAAGGCATGGCCCACGATACAATCGCAGCTGCAGCAGGATTTTCCAATCCATGCCTCAATTGCTCATAAAAAGTATGATGAAAGAAAAGCTGACTAATGGCAGCATAGCCAAAGACCAGGAGTAAAACAGCAGCAATTATGTCAGATACGGCACTGCTTTTCATGAAAATTGAGTTTAATGGTGAATGGCACTGTTCAATGACGTCTGGTTTGCCCCTTGAACATATATATAAACGTTATATTGACATTTTATTGCGTGTACGGCTGTCTATTTCTGTTATATCATGGTATACAGGTAGTTTTTACAGGTATATGTTGGTTTCCATCATGCGACAGCGTGTAAATTTTCCTGCACAAACGTTTAAGCATTAAATTGTTAGCCAACATAAAGTTTCAGGCAGCAACTGTTTAAGAATGCAACTAATTAAAGGCTTATTGGGGGCGGTGTAAATTGGTTGAAAAAAACCGCGCTGTTCAAGCATGTAGTTATATGAAAGCTTTTTGGGAGTATACCGGTGATCATTGTGCGCGCATCCTGCCAGGATTCCATTCCAATATGCGAACGGGTTGCGCAGGCACCTGCTCCGTACGTTCGCCCTGGCCCTGCCCGCTATATTGCACAAACAAATGCAGTTGTTTTTTCCTCCGCCAGTATTCGGTATCATAAGAAGGTTCTGACTGGCCTACTGATTGCCGGGTGAGATCGGTGATGGTCCATTTATTTTTTGTGTAGTTGCGGGCGCAGGCTACGGCAAAACGATGATCGCGTTCGGCATCGCGGAAAACCAGGTATGCCTTGCGGCCATCTGCCACCACCTGCGGGCGGGAAATGGGTATGCGCCTTGTTCCGCCACCACTTAAAGAAAAAGGTGTGGTGCGTTGCGACACCTGTTGCACCTTCCATGTTTTACCGCTATAATAAACAAGATGATATTGCGGAACGTTGCTGTTGGCTGGTCGCCAGTAAGTGGCAATTAATGGGCGGCCTTTGTCATCAGTCGTCATGGAAGTGGAATTGATCAGGTCGCTGTTCTGTGGAATGCGAACGATGTACTGCGCATTGGCCGCGTTTATGGGTATCGGTTGTACTTTTCCGTCAGACCAGGTCCAGGTTTGTCCGCCATCGGACGAAGTTGCATAGCACAGGTCGTGGTTGGTAGCCACGTCGGGACTTTCGCGCCATACCCAGCTGATATGAAAATTGCCCTGAGCGTCCACACAGGCCTGCCAGTAGGCGTTGCGCTGCCCTTCCCCATCGATGAGGTTGTTATGCACCTGCACCCATTGCTTCTCTTTTGTATAATAGCGGTTGAGCACCAGGTTGCCCTTACCGGAAGCGCCATCTCTGTAAAGAAATAGCAGGTCGCCGTTGGGTAGCCGGTAAAACTCGGGATAGGTGACCGATGTTTCGTTGAGCGACGTCATGGCCATTTTTTCCGTCAGTTCCAGCGAACCCGGCGCTACGCTGCGGCAATAATTGAGCTGATGACCATGATGGTCCCAGGCCATGTGCAGATAACCCTCGCCATCTACCATGATGCTGATATTATTGTGCGCGTCGTAAATATTGCCGGTATAGGGCGTTTGCTTTACTTCCCAGGTATGGCTTCCCGGGGCGCGTTTGGCGAGCACTACATGACGCGTGGTGTCGTACCACGCTGCATATTGGTACTGTTCATCTGATACCACGGAATTGCGGCGAAATACCACCGTGTTGACGGTATTGCCTGCCCATCCTGCGCCGATTATTGTTTCTGTTTGCGGGTAAACATCAATGCAGTGAATTACCAATAGCAACAGTATGAGCGTGCGCATAGTGTAAGTCTCTTTTCAGCAACGGGTTAAAACTCCACCGTTACATTGATTTCCCTGTAATTGCCCCCTGCCGGTACGATGTACAACAGTTTTTCCTCTTCATCATAATACCAGCCGGCGCGTTTTTCTTCTATATCGGTTTTGGCACCGTTATTCAGCAACTGCCCGAATTCACGTACACGCGAAGGCGCAGCAGGAGCATGAATTTTCAGGAGATACCTTGTTACCGCCGCAGAAAATTTTCCCTGGGGCGCATGCACCTTTACAGACAAACCTCTTTCGGTATTTGATACCTGTATAGCCGTTTCAAGATAATTGCCATCGAGGTAATCAAGGCTTTTGCCATCATCCTGGTAAAATACAAAGCGGCCCTCTCCACCCGGATAAATATCCAGCGTGATGATGTCTGGCTGTTTTTCATCCACGTACTGCATCACGGGCTGACGCGGTATAACACTGCCTGCTTTTACAAAAAGCGGAAGATGATCCACGGGCGTAACAATATTGTAGTGTTTACCGCCTTCGTATACTTCATTGGTATAGAAATCGTACCATTTCCCTTTCGGGAGATATACTACCCGCGTTTGTGCGCCTTTGGTCACTACGGGACATACCATCAGGGCATCGCCTAACAGGTATTGATCGGAAATATTGTACACGTTGCCATCATCCTGGTAATCGAGCACCAGCGCCCGCATGAGCGGCAGGCCTGTTTTGAATTGTTGCCAGGCACTGCTGTAGAGATAAGGAATGAGGGTATATCGCAATGAATCGTATTTAATGAAATTGCGCAGCGCTTCTTCGCCATAGTTCCAGGGTTCTTTGTAACCGGGATGGTCCATTCCAAACACCATGGCAATGGGGCTCAGCATACCAAACTGGCACCAGCGCATATACAATTCCGGATCGGCATTGTGTTCAAAACCACCCATGCAATGCGTCCAGTACCCTACCCCACTGATGCCGATGTTCAACCCGGCCTTGATTACCGGCTCGAAGTATTGCCATTCACTGGGCCAGTCGCCGGCAAAAATGAACGGATAGCGCTGGATACCGGCATATCCTTCACGCGTATGGTTCAACCCGCGAATGCCATTGTAGGCCTGAAATTTTTCGAAGGGCGCTTTGGCATAGGCCAGCGGAAACAGGTTGTGCAGTTTGGCAATGTCCTTGCCGGTGGGGCCTGTTTTATCGCTTTCATTGGCCAGTGCGCCAAAGGCACTGCCTTCGTCTGTTTTTACAAATTTTGCCCCGATGGATGCCAGCCGCATCACGCCATGTTCCCACCACCAGTTGACAGAGTTGGTATCAAAGAAGTTCACAAACTCGCCGGGCGCGTCCCCTTCCGGGTAGGTATAACCGAGTTGTCGTGCAGTATCGAGCAGTTTGAGGGTATTGCCATTATCGAACCGGGGGCGCAGGTGTAATCCCACCATACTGAAGTTCATCGCATACAGGCTGTCGAACATGCCTTTGGGGTCCTGGAAGGTTTCCCGCCACTCAAAGGAGGTGGCGCCCTTACCGCCATTCTCGCCAAACAGCCGCCAGGTAGAGTCGAGCCAGAGAATGTCCACCGGTATACCCAGGGCGCGCAGCTTGCGTGCCAGTTCAATTACGTAGGTATCGGAAGTAAGGTGCTCGTAATTCCAGGTGCCGCCGGAGTAAGTGCCTACATGCAGTCCCAACGCAAAACGGGGCAGCAATGGCGCGCGTCCGGTGAGCGCAGTATACTGGCCGAGTATATTGTGAAACTTAGGTCCGTAAATGAAATAATAATCCAGTTCTCCACCCGGGGCTTTGAAACTGTATTCTTCATTGCTGCTATGGCCCATATCCCAGTGGGTGGGATAAGCAGTATGAAAGAAAATACCATAGCCCCTCGTGCTCATAAAAAAGGGTATGGGAGAATAGTTTGCTTCCAGCACATTGTAGGCGCCGATGATGTGCGGTCTGCCTTTGCCGCGGCCCACGTCGAGCGTTAATTTTTTGTGACGCTGGTCCAGGAAGTCCATCCGTTCTCCAAAGCCGAAAAAATGTTCATCGGCCTCCAGCGATTTGGCAACGCCCACGGTATCGCGGTTTTTGTACATGCCGCGCACATCATTGGTGATGAAACGTCCGCTTTTTTCAAATACGGTAAGACTAAAAGGCGTTTTATTGATCCGTAAAATGAGGTCTGATGTGGTAAACTGGAAGAACTCCTCTGCATTCAGCGTTTGCACCATTACCAGCGGCCACCGGTATTTTGTGACCATCCAGGGTTCATTGGCTTCAAACTGTCCTGTCCAGGTGTGACGCACCCGGAACATGGAAGGCGTGCAGAATTCAATGATCACCTTGCTGTTGGTGGTGGTAATATGAAACTTATTGCCCTCCTTGATATAAGCCCCCTGCACATTGCCTACGTATTGCTGGGCCGTAGCAGCATGTGCAAACAACAGTAAGACAAATGAAAAGAAGCTCCTTGCTTTCATCAGGCTATTTGGTTTTAGTATAAAGGGGTAACGGTTGCTGTGCAATATAACTGGAAAATGCAAGAATTAAAACGTTACCACGCCCTGTCAATTATCCGGAGCCTGCTATTTGTTGGGTGTTTTTTTCAATTTATACACTTCTGTACCTGCCAGCAGGAAGCAACCCAGGCCATAATCTTCAAAATCCGGCACCTTATCATAGGTTACCGGCTGGCCGTCTTTGGGTTCTTTTCCTGTTCCCTGCACATACCCTAAAAAGCCGTTGGGATGCACGCAGTCGTTTACCATGGCATTCCATGCCTTGATCACTACAGGTAGATACGTGTCGCGGTCAATCAGGTTGTTGTTGATGCCCCAGGCCATGCCATAGGTAAACAGGGCCGTGCCGGTGAGTTCTTTGCCGCCATAGTGGCCGGGATCGTGCAGGCTGGCGTTCCAGAAACCATCCTCGCGCTGAATAGGCAGGAGGGCCTGCAACATGTGTTTGTAATCCTGTAGATATTCGTCGTAGTGAGGATCTGTTTTGGGTAAAAGTTGAAGGGTGCGCACCAAAGCGGCTACTACCCAGCCGTTCCCGCGACTCCAGTAACAATCTTCGCCATTGGGTGCTGTGTAGGGCGGATCAAAATCCTTGTCGCGCCACCACAGGTGATCTTCGGGGTTGTAGAGGCCGTTGTCGCCGTGTTTGTATTTGGTGTACGCATACATTTCATACATGCGGTTGAAATAGCTGGTATCGTTGTACACCACACCCAGTCGCACAAACACCGGCATGGCCATCTGTAACGCATCTATCCAGTTCCAGTCGTCAATTTTCGGTGAAGCTTTCATGAGATCGATGGAGGCCTTGATGTCGCGGATGCGTTCTTCTTTTTTGTCCATCAGGTACAAATCAATATATGTTTGACCACAGCACTGGTTGTCGGCATTGCGTGTTTGCACACCGCCACGCAAACCCCAGCGATGTTTTTCGCCCCATTCCACTGCATAATCGTAATAGGCTTTTTTCGGATCGATGCTGTACAAAGCCATCAGTCCTTCATAATACACACCGCGGGTCCATATGTTGGATGGACGTTCAATATTGGTGATAATGGATTTTCCGGGATCAGGCCATTTATTCATGAAATAACGGTTGGCCTTTTGCATTACTTTCAATACAGCTTTTTGCTTAGGCAGGCGTTGCGCCTGTGTGCTGGTGATCAGCAATAGTGAGCAAGCAAGCAAAATTACGCTTATACGCAGCGGATGCCGCCAGGCAGCAGTATCAAATAGCAGATTGTTTTTTAACATATGGCGATAACAGTTACAACCTGAAATATAGTATACTATCAAGGCTGCACTGTCCTGAAGCATCCTGATGAGACATTATTTTAGCAAGGGCGGGCCTGCACCTTGTCCGCGAAGGGATTGGAAAAAGAAGCCTGGGAGCATTTTTTCACCGATCAATAGGTACACTGTCCTTGTACAGGCCGGATGAAGAGGCAGGGAGGGGTCCGGACAACCTATTTTGCAATCTCTACGAATTTATTTTTGGCCTTGTTTTTCCGGTGAAATCCGATACCGGTGATCGTTACGCCTTCGGGCACTTCCACACCATAGGTATCTGCCCGCGATTTGCCGTTGGCAGGAAATGAGGCGGAGAACATCAGGTCATATTGCTGTTGGGTGTACCGCTTTTTATTATCTACATGGTAGCCAGCCAGGATGCCGCCACCCCGCAGTACGTTGGCAAAGGTAGAGCCGTCGCTTAACTGAAAATAGACGGCAATAGCGTTCAACTGTACATCGATCGTTTCATTGGTTTTGTTTTCAATGCTGCAATCCACAATGTAAAAATCGCTCTTGCTATCATCCAGTTTCAAAACACTCCCCTGCATTGCTGAAGGGTGATATTGCAATATTTCATGCACACGGAAGATATAATTGCCCATATCGATGGTAGCGAGCGCAGGTGCGTCTACGGCAGCATCAGCCACAGGTGCGGCATTTTTGTTGGCCGGCTTTTCAGGGGTTTCGTCAGAGGCCTGTGTTGCAGTAGCAGGCTCTGAAGTTGCTGTAGCGGTTTCATTGTCGTTGCAGGCAATGAAAAGCACCAGCAGGAAAAATAAAGGGGACAGTTTCATAGATGATTGTTTGACAGGTGCTAAAATAAGGGAACGGCGATGTAGCGAAACTACATAATGATGTAGTGGCTGCTGTTCTATATTTGTCCCATGCACACTACCAATTATTTTAACACCTTTATTGCCGTAGCGGAAGACTGCCCGGTGACCACTGCTGCCATTCCCCCGGACAAAGGCGGAACAAAAACAGTGGCGGGATGGCAATTTGATATTATTTATAACAATCCCTACCAATTCACTTCCGATGATGTGCTTTTTAAAATACATGCCCTGCGGAACAATATTGCCGCCAAAGACATGGCCAAAGAGCGCGAAAATTTTTTTTCCAAAGGACAGGCCTGTCTGCGCTCTTCTCCCCTTGGCAAGCGGTACGGCTGGGGAATACATTGCAATGAAGAGGGTAAAGTGGCGTTATATGCGATGGAGTCTGAAGAATATAAGAAGTTCGTGAAAGACAAAAAGCTGGCGCAGAAAAAGGCAATGCGTTCAAAAAAGGGATAAGGATTTTCATGGCCACAAGTGTAACAAATCATCATGCAACAAGACTACTATGTTGACAATTGATTTTTGATTTCAGCTTAACCCCTTGCCCGTGACAGCCGAAAAATTTCGCGCGCAAATAAAGCGCCTGCACAAGTTTGATATTACTTTGAATTATATCACGTGCATTTTATTTCTGGCAGGTGCATGTTTCTCTTCTTTTATTTACTTAAACATCCTCCCGGGAATGATGGGAAGATATATATTATGCCAACCATGCTCATTGCCCTGGGGGGATATGGATTTTACCGGATTCCCCTGGATTACAAGATTCATGTAATCCGTTCAAGAGCGACCCCCGATGAAAAAAAAGCTGTTATAAAGGAATATACCCTGCACCTGAATGTGAAGAGAATGATAGAGCAAGATAACTACTTCAACATTGTTTACAGGAAGTACTTATTGTGGCCGGTATATCTCAGAATTTATGTACTGGAAGACAAAATTCTCCTTAATGCGCATACTTATTTCGAGTACGGCACGCGAGGGATTATTGATTTTGGCGTAGGCCCAGCCGCAGCAAATCACGCTAAAGATTTTATATCACGTGTCCTGGGTGATTGAATGCAATGTTCATCAATCAATTTAAGAGGAAATCAATATGCATACCGTTTCACGATAGCTTATCCTTTATCTCCTTCCACACCTTTGCCATTACCGGTATGCCTTTTTCCCTGTTTTCTTTCCTCGTCCGTACCACCCTTTCTCCCGGATAGGCTATTTGCTTTTTATCTTCGGCTGTGGACGAGCAATAGTCATTGATAATACCTTCGAGCAGTTTAGTAATGCCTGAGGCCTCGCCAAGTTTCAACATATCAAATGCAATAAACACCTGCGATAACCCATGCTCCGTTTCCTTCTTTGCAATTTCATGTACCGGTAAACCTCCGCTCAGTAAAGCGGCCAGTATGTCGAGCAGCAACGATAAGCCTGCGCCTTTCCAGTAGCCTACAGGCAGTGGACGGCGGGAAGCAAGAATAGCGGAGGGATCATTGGTCAGCTGGCCTTGTACGTCAAATCCACCGTGCACAGACAGCATTTCATTGCTTAACACTGCCAGTTCCATAGCGCCGTAGGAGTATTGCGACATGGCCATGTCCAGTACAATCGCTTCTTCTTTATAAGGCAATCCCATTACCAGCGGATTATTGCCCAGTTTGCTGTCTACAGCGCCCCAGGCCGGCATTAACGCTGTGGTGTTGGTCCAGCCGATAAACACAAAACCGGCCATAGCAGCCTGCCAGGCATATGTACCGCCACGCATCCAGTGATTGGTGTTGGACAGCCCCACACACCCCAACCCATATTGCTGCGCCAACTTCATGGCCGTGTGCGTGGCATGCATGGCATTGAGCGGCCCGGGACCGAGGTTGCCATTCCACTGCTCCAATGCGCCGCAACGCTGCACCAGGGAAGGTTCCGCATCCGGATGTATCACACCTTTGTGTATGTATTCTATGAATCGTGGAAAACGGTACACGCCATGCGTGTAAACGCCATCCAGGGAATTACTGGTAAAGATGGCCGCACATTGCTGCGCCTTTTCGGGTGAAAATCCGTTTTTCACCAGGATGGCTGTAAAGGTTGCTTCCATCTCCTCCACTCCTACCCTGACCGTTTCCGGTAGTAAATGATTTGGTTGCGTCATAAGATTGTTTGCCTTTTAGCACATAAAGCCGGAAGCGCAGGAAGAAGTGCACGATTTCCGTTTCCTGCATCCATGGTGTACAACCTGGTACAAAAGTGGTATTTATCCGGAAAAAGCTGCTGCCTCCTGGTCCGGTGCAGCTAAAAGTAAGCAAAGGCAAGTTACCAATTTTCAGCAGTACGATGATGGGAAATGACCGGGCTTACAGGCCAGTACCACTGGTCTATGGGGTCTGGTTTGGAAGGTGTGTATACTAATTTTTCAGGAAGCAGGTATCGCGCAACAGGCAAACCGGCATTGATGATGCCGGCCGCCACGCAGCGGGCAAGCTGATAGGCGCCATAGGTGTTCACATGCATATCGTCTTTCAACGCCGGGAGCTGACCGTTGGAGGTATTGGCTTCATAGTGCACAAAAGCCTTCACCGATTCTTCAGGTCCAAGTGCTTCATACAAGGCGCTGCTCATGGCATGGAGATCAATCAACGGTACGTTTTCTTCCGCAGCAGTTTGTCGCATGGCTTCCGGGTAATCGCCCAGGCTGTTCACCACCTGTCCATACGCATCGAAGGTCCTGCCGTTCATTGGCGTGACGAGTACCGGCACCAGGTTGCGCATCCGGGCTTCTGTAATATACTCTTTCAGTACCGCTTTGTAATAGGTGAATGGATCGGGATGATGGCGGCTTTCTTTTTCGTCGTTGTGACCAAACTCAATAAACAGGTAATCGCCCGGTTTGGCCATGCTCCAGATTTTGTCCAGTCTTTTCTCTGCTTTGAACGCCAGCAAGGTTTCTCCTGCTTCGGCGTAATTGGCCACCACTACAGTACCTGCCTGAAAAAAGCCCGGCAGCATCTGCCCCCATGCGGCCCAGGGTTCTTCTGCCTGGTCTACTACCGTGCTGTTACCGGTAAGAAAAATCGTGGTAGCATCATTGTTAGGTCTTATTTCCAGGCCGCACACTTTGGGAAGACTATCGTTGAATTCGAGGGTAAGCATATTGTCCCAATGCAGGTATCCTGCTTCATGCGGCCGGAGCCTGATCCTGCTGAGCATGCCCGCCTGTGATGAGCGGATAATGCTGTCTCGTTTGTGTACTGTAAAGGTTTGTTTAATAATCTGCCGTCGTTCCGTGCATACGTTATTGAGCATCAGCCGGCGGCATTCTGCGCGCACGGTGGTGGCTGAAGTTCCCTTCACATCGCCGAGAATAACTTTCACATCATAATTGCCGTCGGGAAGATTTACAGAAAAGAAGAAGGGCTGATCGCTGGTGACGAAATCGCTGGTGATGGCCTTGCTTTTCCTGCGCACCACCGCTGTTATATTGCTGCCCGGATGAAAGCCATACCCGGTGCGTTCGTTATAAATGGTTTCAGGTGTTACTTTGATATACCCTTTGGCGGCACGCCCTGTTCCGAAATCAAACTTATATACTGCCAAATCCGCTCCTGCCTGTGCCATTACCAGTTCCGACATGTTCCATAACATAATTACCAGTAAAGCTGCTTTCATAACGATCACAATTAGTATGGAAGAAGGGTACTTGTTACCTTGAATGAGCTTCGACCGCACAAATTCCTGCGAAAAAGCTTTAAAAGTTGAAGGGTACCCGTTCTTTTAAAGAGCTTTGACAGGAACAACTTCGTCTGCAATAGCTTCACTCAACAGTAAAAGAAAAGTATATCTGTTGTTTTGAAAGAACTTTGACAGTACAACATCAACTGCAAAAGTTCCACACATTAAAAAGGCAAAGCTTGCGCCAGCGTTTCGGAATTGCACGAGTGTCCTGCCGCTGCACGCAGGCGTAAGCTTTGCCGGACGCAGCTTTGTACAGTGAACCTGCAATCAAAGCCAGGGCATGTTCAGCGTTTAGGGACTAATTATTACTACTTCAGCGCATGTAATGCATATTTTTTTCCGGGCAAGGTGTGGAAGGCGCTGATAGCGTGTATGTGGTTTTGAAAGGATGATTGTGTAGGTGCAAAGTTTGTGCCGGGGGCAGTGCGCTTGCTGCCGGCGGCTATCGTATGGACACAAATACACTGAAGTTCTTTGGCACATCCGGCAACCGCCCATCCCCCACTGGCGGCGCCAGCACGGGATTACACTCAAAAGATGCTGCCTGGAAGGGGGTGGTACTGTTTACCCTCCCTTCCAGGCAGCATTGTTGCTGAGGCAATATCGTGCTCCGCCCCCGCCAGCGGGGGATGAACGGTAGATAGATGTAGCAAATTAGCAGTCGCGTATTGGAGGCCGGGAACGGGGATGCGCACGACTGTGGCCGACCCTAATACCCAAAATTCTGATACGCCTTCCGCGCGTTTTCATCCAGCACATTGCCTTTCTCATCCGTCAACTGCACCAGCCAGGCATTGGGCCAGGGACGGAAGGTATAGTGCTCCATCATTTGTCCCTTACCGTTACCATCCTGTCCGTTTACGCCGGCATCATCGTCCGATTTGGGCCAGCGGTTCTGCAGCGGCGATGCCATCTGGTTGTTGTAGATAACACGTTCATACAATATGCCTGCATTGTGCAAGTCTTCCCAGGCGATCCCTTCCGATAAAAACTCACGAGCCTTTTCGTTGTAGATAAAATGAATGAACATGTCTTCTTTGGTAGTAACAGTCGGGATATATCCTTCAGCCTGCGATTCCGTAGTGCCGGGTGTAAAAATGGCCTCCGTAATAGTCATTTTGTTGAAAGAACTTCCATCGGCATTATAGGGAGGCTGCAATTCATCAGGTGTAAGCGAGCCTGCCTGCGGTTCAAATTCGACCAGAACGGTGGGTCGTGATTCACCGGCCTTGTAGGCGGCACGCTGACGCACCACATTAATGTCATTCACTGCAAGCGCATACTGACCCTTACGGCCATACGCTTCTGCACGGATGAGGAAGGTTTCCGCCAGTCGCATCAGGATAGCATCGCGTGTACCCGATTCGGAGTTAAAATTGGCCTCACTGCTGCTGCCGCCACGCATGGGGTCCACATATTTTTTCGAAGACAAATAAATATTCCTGCGGTTGGTGGCCAGTCCCATCGGCGTATTATCTATCCATAAACGGTAATAATATTTACCGGATACCGCCGAACGGATCCAGCGTACCATGAACTGGTATGGCTGGCTCATCACCATGGCAGAATCAAGCGCTTCATCTTTCTGGTTTTCGAGAAACACCAGGGCGCGTTTGCCCGGCGCAGAACGGGGGGGCCAGTTGCCCTGGGCATCTTTCACCACATCTGGTTCTCCCGGGGGATTGTTCGCATTCCACCAGGCAGCGGCATCATCATTCCACCGGTACGAAGTGCCGCCATTGTGTATATACTCTGCCTCAAAGGTCTTATAGTAACGTGAATCATGCACTTTGTCGCGGAAATTATCATATGCCCAGTCGGTAGGCTTGAAGGTCGCAAAAGGACGTCCGTAGGCCATGCTCCTGTTGACGCCTGTCTGATCGGTATAGTTGCCTGTATGGTAATTGCAGGAACGATTGCCGCCGAAACGGCCGCTGTACGCTGTGTTGACATCGAATTGTGCCGACCACAATACTTCGGGGTGTGGATTGGTTTCCGAAACGGCCGGATTGAACAAAGTCCAGTAATCCGGCGCCAGTCCGCCCGGGCCACCTTTTGCGTTGATTACTTCCGTAGCAATATGGATAACGGAATCGAGATCGGTAGCAACATTTCCCTTGTACAACATTTTCAGATGCGGTTTGCTGCTGCCCTCAAAACCTGCTGCCTGCGCCCTGTTCAGGTACAACTTGGCCAGGAAATGTCCCGCTGCCCATTTGGTAACGCGGCCGCGATCGCTTTCCTCCGGCAAATGTTCATAGGCAAAACGCATGTCGGCAATGATCTGCTTGTATACATTCTCCAGTTTTTCCTTGGGAAAATAATAGATGCCATTGTCTTCACGACGGGGCGTGAGCAACAGCGGCACATCGCCCAGTTGATTGGATATGAGATAATAGGCCCAGGAACGCAGGAACAACACTTCTGCTTTTTTCTGCAGTCGGTAGGTTTCATCTTCACCAAACCTGCCGGGACGTACATTTTCAATCACATCCAGCGCAATGTTACAGTTGTTGATATGCGGGTAAGCCCCCATGGGCGCATAGTTGCTGTTGGCTGCACCGAGGAAATTGTTCACATTGGCAGTGATAGAACTCACATCCGTTCCATATCTGCTGGATACCATGCGCGCAAAATCCACATCCACGTGCATATATGCATCTGTTTCCGGTTCAATCAGTCGCGCGCCATTTTCGGCCCACTCGTGTTTTACACGGGCATAGATGTACAAACCGCTGATCAGTGAATTCAATCCGCTTTCATTATTATAAAGGTCCTGTGTAAGCGAAGTAACCTGTTTTTCTTCCAGGAATTTTTTACACGATTGAAAATTACCGGCCAGTACCAGCATCAGTACCGGCAACAATATATAGCTGTAGGTGCGTTGTTTCATACAATTATTTTATAGGTGAGCAGGCAATCAGAAACCGGCCCGCAGGCCAAATACAATACTTTGTGGCAGCACGGTATTGTTGTTCGTTCCACCGAGCGGCGGGTTGCCCGGCGCTGTAGACGCACGGTGCCATTCAGTATCATCGTCGGGATTGATACCGTATTTCACTATACCCGGACCGAATAGGAAAGGATTCAATACCTGCACATTCAGCACCAGGTTTTTCAAACCTGTCCTGCCGATTTTGTTCGATGGAAAAGCATAGGAAAGACCGATGTTGCGAACAATGCCGAAGGAGCCATCGTTGTACTGCATGGCCGAACTGATATTCTCTACGTTCCCGAAGTTGGGCATGGGCCAGCGGCCGCCGGGATTGTCCCACGACCACACATCATTCTCTACACGGCCATTGCCTCCGTTGCCACCATAGGAACTGCCGGGATAGCCGCCGAAATAGGTTTGTCCCCAGCGGAAGTAGATGAACATGTTGAAGGTCCAGTTTTTATAATTCACCGTATTGGTAATGCCACCGGACCAGTCGGGAATACGTGAACCCAATATCACCAAATCCTGTCCGTCTATTTTATAGTCATTGTTCTGGTCAACTACCCGCACTGTTCCGGGGTAGAACCGGTGATTGCCTGTGGTATTGAACTTTTCCATCTCTTCGAGGTCTTTGGAAGAATAGCCCCAGATGCCGGCAAACTGGTATTGCCGGTATACAGAAGTGGGATAACCTATGAACAGGTTATTGCTCACCATATCTTCCTTGCCATTGACCAGTTCCACAATTTCTTCCTTGTTCTTTGCCCAGTTGAGATCAACCGTCCAGTTCCAGTCGCTGGTCCTGACCGGTGTAACCGACAGTGTGATTTCCACACCCTGGTTTTTGGTTTTACCTACATTTTCATATTTCTCCACATAACCGGATCCGGGCGGCATGGACCTGCGGAAAATCAGATCGGAAGTTTCCTGCACATAGTATTCAAAGGAGCCGGACAGGCGGCCGTTGAGCAGGGTAAAATCCAGTCCTACGTTGGTTTGCGTAGTCTGTTCCCATTTCAGCAGCGGGTTCTTTGCCAGTTGCGGCAGGTAGGCGATGGCGGGCGTGGAGCCAAACACATAGGTATTTCTGCTCAGTGGTCCCGAAGTGGTATATGGACTTACACTGGAATTACCTGTAACGCCATAGCCTATGCGCGGTTTCAATTCCTGTATCCAGGTTACCGGTTGCAGGAAAGGCTCTTCCTGCATTTTCCATGCTACAGCCAGTGAAGGAAAGAAATCCCATTTGTTGCCCGGTGCGAGTACAGATGCGCCGTCTGCCCTGCCCGAAATAGTAAGCAGGTATTTGTCCTTGAAACTGTAATTGGCCCTTGCCATAAAGGAAACCAGCGTGTTTTCTGTAAATTCCGTACGAATGACCGGGTTACCGGAAATATTGGAAGCCAGATCATACCACAAACTAACGGGGTTGGTTAGCTGCCCTGTACTGGAAGTAGCATTTTCCCGGCGCGATTGCTGTGCCGATTGCAGTAACGTAACCCCGAGCTTGTGGTCCTTTCCCAATTGTTTGTCTATATACAACAGGTTCTCCACTACCCACGAAAAATTTTCTTCAGTATAATAGCTGGCTGAATTCACTGCAGAAAGGTGTGGCGTAGCCAGCGGCCCCTTCCAGGAGCCTGACCGGTAGCGGCGGTATTGCGGGCCAAAATTCACCCGGTACCGCAACCAGGGCGCCAGCCTGATTTCCGCAAATACATTGGCCAGCACAGAAGCCGCACGACGTTCATTTTTTGAGTTATCAATATCAATCAGCGGATTCCAGAGGTTGTTGTTAATATTATCACCAGGATTGTACATCCAGTTACCGTTGAGGTCTTTCGGCATGGCAAAAGGAAACATTTCAGCTGCCCGCGAGTACAAATCTTTTGATCCTGTGTTGCTGATATTGTATCCCTGGATGCCATAATCCTGTATAGAGAAAGCGCTCATAACCGAGGTGCCAAGGGTAAACCACCTGGTAGCCGCAATATCGCCGTTGATGTTAACGGTATAGCGGTTAAAATCCTGGTCGCGTTGCACGCCGAGTTGCTTGTAATAGCCCAGTGAAATGGCAATACGCGCCACTTCATTGCCGGCGCTCACAGACAGGCTATGGTTCTGGGTGATGCCCGTACGCGTGGCCGCATCGAGCCAGTCGAAACTCCTGATGTTTCTTGAATTGTAAACGGGCACCATGGCAGGCCAGCCCATGGCCTGTTCTTCAGGGGTGGTGGGACGCATCTTTACCGTGCCATCTTCATTCCATTCATATCCCATCATCACGTTTTCTATAGTAGCAGGATCAGCGGAGCCCAGCATGGTCTGCTTGTCGAGATCGGGATCGGGATACCACATGATGGCCGGTTTATTAAAATCGTCGTTGCCGGGCAAACCGGTTTTATACATGCGGCCGTTGATAAGACTTAAGCGCCAGCGATCGATATATTCGCCGCCATCCATCCAATCAGACAATGCTTTGTAACGGTCAAGAGAAACCGTAGAAGTAAAGTTGATGGAAGTACGGCCTTTTTTCGCTTTGTTGGTGGTGATCAATACCACGCCGTTAGCGCCTCTTGAACCGTAAATAGCGGTGGCGCTGGCATCCTTCAGAATTTCAATAGAGGCAATATCGTTGGGGTTGATATCATTAATGGTGAAGGAATTTACATTCAGCACATTCACAATCGGTATACCGTCCACCACATACAGGGGATCATTGGACGCGTCAATAGAACGATTGCCCCGGATGCGCACTACCGGTAATTCGCCGGGCTTCATGTTGCTCGATACCGCCACACCGGCCGCTTTTCCCTGGATAGCCTGCAGTACGCTTTGCGCAGGCCGTTCGCGCACCGTTTCTGCCGATATGCTTACCAACGAACCCGTCACATCGCTTTTCTTTTGCGTACCATATCCTACTACCACCACCCCTTCCAGCGATTGCGGATCGGCAGCCATTGTCACGGAAACAGTAGTACGGCCGTTCAACCTTATTTCCTGGCGGAGGTATCCCACGGAAGTAAATACCAATGTAGCGTTGCTATTGCGTACACGAATGGTGAAGGAGCCGTCGCTGGCAGTTGCAACGCTGTTGGAGGTGCCTTTTTCCAAAACTGTTACACTGGCCAATGCTGCCCCGGCCGTATCTGTTACCTTACCACTAACCGAAATCTGTTGTTGCGCTAAAAGAGGAGGAGAGAATAATGCAGCCCATAGCAATAGCATAAAGCCACACCGGGCACGCGTGCTTTTTTTCATATAGCAGATTTTTGGTGAAGAATGCAGTTACAATCGAACATGAATTTAGACAGTCGTTATGTCCTGATCATCCTGATCCATCCTGTTAACCAGGGAAAAAATGTATAATCAACAATTAATTTTCGATGCAGCATTTACATATGTGTTACTGTCATTATCACTAACGCACACCTTGTCGACAGAATGGGTTTTCCTGGTTAGATAAATCGATTTAACAAAGTGGAAAACGGCTCAAAATTTAGGGCAGTTGGCAATAATGTAAACTATAGCGGTCAGTCTGCCTGTATCCGTTCGCCGGGAGGCGTATGCACCTTGTTGCATGAATTGGTGCCACCTGGCAGTTCATTTCCACAGGAGGCCATTGGGGAAGAACGGCTATAGCTATTACGAGCGTAAATCAGATAGTGATAGGGAGCGAAGCTGTATATCCTTTTAATTCCACCAGTTCGGAAGACAATTTTTTACTATTCCAGGATGTATGTACGGCCAGCGCTGCTCCCAACGCAGATGCCTGCGCAACAGTGGCAGCATATACTTCATGCTCCGGGAAGGCACAGGCCAGCAGGTGCATATAAAGCGGGTTGCGACCAAAGCCGCCATCTACAAAAATTCTTTTCACCGGGCAATTACGCAGCACCAGCCGGGCGGAGGCAGCCTGCTGCGCCATGATATCGAGCATCAACTGGTGATAAGCGGTTGCATAGTCTTTGAAGGTGGATAAATCCCGTGTTCCAAACCGCGATCCCTGCACCATAGCCGTTTTGCCCGCCTGTTGTTCGTATTGCCACTGGTCGGCGGCCAGACTATGGACCAATTCAGGGTTGAATTGAATGGTCTTATAAAAATCCGGCGATACATTGAAATGCGCCGCCAGTCTTTTTACCTGCTGCTCATGTTCATAACCGGCAAACAGTCGCGAAGCTTTTACCGGCTTGCCGCGATATTCCATGTAACATAAACAATCCTGCTGCAATTCCTCCACGGTTAGCCGCGATTGATTGAACGGATTCAGGCTGATGCACCAGGTGCCGGTGGAAATCAGCAGGAAGGGTTCATTGAATTGCACCAGGTACGGGATCAATGCGGCAGAACTGTCGTGCAGTCCCACGCCCGTACGTACCGCTTCTCCCTCCCACTGTGCATTCATCAGTTGGTCCGATGGATACAAAGGCGCCAGTTTTTCGCTGATGCCTTCCCGGTATAACCATTCATGGTAGTGGTTCTGCGGAAAGTTCCATAGTGCCGTATGGCAGCCAATGCTGGTGATATCGCTGCAGGCGCGGCCGGTAATACAAAAACTCATGTATTGCGGCAGATGCAGGGAATAGTGGATTTTCCGGAAGAGCTCGGGTTGCTCTACCTTAATACGATACAACTGCAAACCGGAGTTCAGACTTCCCAGCACCGGCGAAGCCGTATGCATGGAAAAAGTGAGTTCGCCGCCATATCGCTTGTAGAATTCATCCTGCAACTCCTGCGGATAGGGTTTCAGGTAATTGTACAACGGCGCCACCGGTTTTCCCTCCGCATCGATGTGCACAAAGCTGGCGCCATAGGTGGAAAAGTTCAGGGCCTTCAAACTGATGCCGGGTTGCAGCACCACCTCACGCAAACTTGTACGCACCCAATCGGTCAGGGCGTGCACGTCTTCACAGGCAAAACCGTCTTCGTCTGTTGTTTCGGGCAATTGTACATTTTTTTCCAGCAGCACATTGTATTCCTCATCAAAGAGAAACATTTTCTTGTTGGTCTTGCCAATGTCGAAAATTGCTATGACGGGAGTGGTTTGCAACGTCGGAATGCTTTTATTGACGCGATGTTCAAATGTTAATTAACAGCATTACTTTTTGGTTACAGGTTAGCCATTCACTCATTTACTCACAACCCCGTGGCCACCGCCTTTTCCCCTCTTTCTTTAATCAACTGTTCACGCACGCGGAGATCACGGAAAAGTTGTATGGGTTGCAGCGCAGCGCCTGCGCGCAATCTTGCTTCTGCCACCAGCGGACGCACATCGGTACGATACGCCTGCTGCAAAATTTCCTGCGCCTTCACCACATCATTGGCTTCCTGTGCAGCTGCCAGGGATGGCGTATCTACCAGTAATGCCTGTGCGTAAGCTATCTTGATGGCTTCCACCGACTGCAGCAAATCTTCCAGCGGATCTTTTACATTATGCGAAGCATCGATCATCCAGCCAAGGTCGCTGGTGTGGTTCATGCCACGCGCGTCCATACCTTCTACCAGTTCATTAAAGATGAGGAATAACTGGTAAGGATTGATGCTGCCTACAGTAAGATCGTCATCGCCATACTTGGAGTCGTTGAAATGAAAACCACCCAATTTGCCTTCACTAAGCAACAAAGCAACAATCTGTTCTATATTGGCATTGGGCAAATGGTGACCGAGGTCTACCAGTGTATAGGCTTTTGGCCCCAGTTTGGTGGCATACAACAACGACTGCCCCCAGTCGCCCACGGTCATGGAATAAAAATTAGGTTCAAAAGCCTTGTATTCCACGAATAGCTTCCAGTTGTCTGGCAGTGCCGCGTATATTTCCTGCAATCCTTCCAGCGTACGCTGAAATGCTTTGCGGAAATTCAACTGTCCGGGAAAACAACTGCCATCAGACAGCCAAACGGTAATGGCATCCGAGCCCAGTTCCATGCCATGTTTGATCACTTCAATGTTGTGATCGATGGCCTGCCGGCGCACCGCTGTATCGGTATGCTGCAACGATCCAAATTTGTAACTCAGTTTTTGCCCGGGCTGGTCCTGGAACGTATTGCTGTTCACTGCATCAAAACGAAGACCATGTTGCGCGGCCAGCGAACGGATGGCCTTTGCATTGGATGGAATGTCCCAGGGAATATGCAAGGAAATAGCGCCACTGCTTTTGTTCAACGCATGGAGCAGGCCTACATCTTCAATTTTTTCTTCCAGGCTGCGCGGTTCACCGCCGCCGGGAAATCGTCCAAAGCGTGTTCCGCCGGTGCCCAATGCCCAGCTCGGTATGGCTACCTGGAAGGCTACCAGTTTTTCCAGGACCTTTTCCACTCCGGGAATGTTTTCTGCTACAAATTCAAACTGACGCTTGTGTTGTTTCAGCAGTTGCTGATTGTGTGCATCAATCTGATTTTTCTCCACGTGCATAGCAATTCGTTTATGGTAAATAAAATACTTCTTTTAAAGGAATGCTTACCGGGGAATTGTCCGGGTTTGTTTCCATAATGTCTTTCATATAGGCCCACCACCGCTGCATCACCGGTTGTTGCGGCAGGTTGTCCAGCGCCTGCGGATTTTCCGCCTTCAACACGCCGAACAGGCTGTTGGTGGTTTCGTCCAGGAAAATGGAATACTCATGAATGCCTGTTGCTTTCAGCAATTGCTCAAGTTCTGGCCACAACGCATCGTGGCGTTTTTTGTATTCTTCTTCAAAGCCTTTATGAAGCTGCATTTTGAAAGCAACGCGTTTCATAACAATGAATATTCCGGGTGATTGTTTATAAATGCGTTTTCCCGGTGCCCGATCCTGCGACACGCACCCTACCGCACAAAAGCTGCCGCAATACCGCCATCCACATTCAATACATTGCCGGTGCTCTTGTTCAGCAAGCCGCCTACAAAGGCAAAGCATGCCAAAGCAATATCTTCCGGTAATATGATTTCATTCAGCAAGGTACGTTTGGCGTAGTAAGCTGGCAACTCTGCCACCGTAATGCCATACGCCTTTGCCCTGCCCTCTGCCCAGGCCCCTTCCCATATCTTGCTGTCGGAAATTACGGCATCTGGGTTTACCACGTTGACGCGTATGCGATCTTTGCCCAGTTCCGCAGCATTCAGCCGGCTCAGGTGCAGTTGCGCCGCTTTGGCCGAACCATACCCGGCATTGTTGGGACCAGACATCAGCGCATTCTTGCTCACAATATTGATCACATCGCCGCCAATATCCTGTTTGCGCATCAGTTCCACGCCTGCCTGCGTTACCAGGAATTGTCCTTTCACCAGCACATCGTATAACAGGTCCCAGTCTTTTTCGGTATGTTCTTCGATGGGTTTGGAAATGGACAAGCCGGCGCAGTTTACTACAATGTCAACACCACCAAATGTTAGTGCCGCCTGGGTAAATGCATGGGCAATATCCTTTGCATTGGTTACATCCAGTACCACACTGGTAAATACATCACTGCCATATTGTTGTTGAAATTCAGCAGTGGCATTGCTCAGCCGGTTGGCGTCGTTATCATTGATGATTACGCAGGCGCCTTCATCTGCAAATTTTTTGGCGATGGCTTTGCCAATGCCACCGGCACTGCCGGTAATGAGCGCAATTCGGCCCGAGAGCGCTTTAGGCTTCGGCATACGTTGCAGTTTCGCTTCTTCCAGCAACCAGTATTCTATGTTAAAAGCTTCCTGGCGCGGTAATGAAGTGTACGACGAAATGGCTTCCGCGCCGCGCATCACATTAATCGCGTTGATATAAAATTCCGCTGCTACGCGTGCCGTTTGCTTGTCTTTTGCAAACGTGAACATACCTACGCCCGGATACAAAATCACCACCGGGTTGGGATCGCGCATGGCAGGACTATCAGGATGCTTGCAACTGTTGTAGTATTCCGCATACATGGCGCGATAGCTTTCAAACTGCGGCGCCAGTTTTTCTTTGAGGGCTTTTATATTGCTGAGGTCTTCAGTGGGCGACAATTCCAATACCAGTGGACTGATCTTGGTACGCAGGAAATGGTCAGGACAACTGGTGCCCATGGGCGCCAGCCTGTCGAGGTCTTTTGAATTGATGAAATCAAGTACGCGGGTGTCATCGGTAAAATGCCCGATCATGCCGCCGGTCTTGGAGCCGTTGGCAATGGCAGAAGAGCAAAAGCCGCGCAACACCGGCGCCAGCGCTGCAGCCTGCGAGAGCCGCTGTTCTTTCGGCAATGCCTTGATTTTTTCACCACCAAAAACAGGTTGCTTCCGCGCCTGTTCTTCGATATATTCCGCACAACGTTCAATCACTTCCAGCGTATTCACATAACTTTCGTAGGCCGTATTGCCCCAGGTGAACAGTCCATGCGAACCCAGCATGATGCCGCGAATGCCCGGATTGGCTTCGAGACATTGCAGCAATTTCAACCCAAGATCAAAACCGGGCCGCTGCCAGTCGACCCAGCCAATGGTGCCGCCAAACAATTCCTGCGTAATGCGTTTGCCGTCTTTGGCGGCAGCAATAGCAATGGCGGCATCGGGATGCAGGTGATCTATATGACGAAAAGGAAGAAATCCATGTAATGGCGTATCGATTGATGGTGCTTTTGAGGACAGATCGAAAATGCAATGATTGAAGAGCGCCACCATTTCATCTTCATGTTCAATGCCGCGGTAAACGTTTTTCAGGTTGCGCAGGCGCTCGGTATAGAGAGCGGCCAGCCCACTGCGTTTGAGTGTGCCGAGATCGCCGCCGGAACCTTTCACCCACATCACCTCCGTTTCCTTACCGGTAAGCGGATCTTTTTCTATCGTTTTACATGAGGTATTGCCGCCACCATAATTGGTGAGGCGCAGATCGGCTCCGAGCAAATTGGAGCGATAGATCAGCAAGGCAACTTCATCTCCCTGCATGGATGCAGCTTTGGCTTCATCCCACAAATAACTAACGTGTTTAAATCTGGCTGTTGGTGCTGACATATTAATGTGCCTTTATGAATTATTAAATAAGGTCCGGATAGTATCATTTCTCTTCAAGGCAGCGGGAGCAGGATTTCCTGTTGCAAGCAAATCTCCTCCGCTACTATTGCGCATTGCCCAGTCCCACCAGGAACACAGAAGCAATAATGGTCAATATACCAATGGTGATAGTCCATTTTGTTTTATTGCTTACGCCTTTCCATTCTTTCAAGAGGATGCCCCACATGTTGGCAATAAGAATGATGAACGCCATGTGCAGTATCCACGAACTGGCACCATTGCCCAGGCGGCTTTCGCCCATACCATAAAAGAAAAACTGTAAGAACCAGGTAGTGCCGGCCAGCGCTGCAAAAACATAATTATTGACAAGTGGCGTTTTGGGGTTCACATAATCGCCAAAGCTCTTGTTGCGGTTATTCAGTATCAGGCACCAGATCAGGTTGGTGGTTAAGCCGCCCCATAACAACACTACATATACCACATTATTCCGGAAGAGAAACTCGCCCTGTCCGGGGTGGCTGGCCTTCCAGAGATCATTGGCCGCAACGGCCATGGAAGAGCCGGCCTCCAGTCCGAAATTGAAGCAGGCGCTCAGGATACCCGAAATGGTGGCCACTACCAAACCTTTTACCAGGCTGAATTCGTTGACGCTTTGTTTCTTTTTTTCTTCGGGCAATTCCTTTTCTTTCATCATTCCTGCGCGGCCGCAAATGAAAATACCGGTGAGACATACCAGCACACCTAACAACACCAGTTGTCCACCCGGATCGCGGAGCATCTGCGTAATGGTTTCCTTTCCATCCGTGGGAAAATAATTATAATAGATGGGAGGAATGAGCGAACCGAAAGCGGAGCAGAAACCAAGAATCACGGAATTACCCAGCGACATGCCCAGGTAACGCACGCCCAAACCGTAGGTCAATCCGCCGATACCCCACAATACGCCCATGAGGTAGGTCCACCCCAGCGTGCTGCTGTCGGTATTGCTGATAATAGCCGGAAAATTGTCAATGGTGAGCCAGGCGGCCAGCGGTGGTACAATCAGCCAGGAGAACAAGCCACCAATCAGCCAGTAACTTTCCCAGGACCAGCCCTTCACTTTTTTGAAAGGCATATAAAAACTTCCTGAAGCAAAGCCTCCGAGGAAATGAAAAAGAACGCCAAACAGGACTACGAATTCCATGAGCAGCAATTTTTTTCAGCCCGATAGCGCTGATGCCGGCTGCCATCGGGGACAAGCAATTATTATAGTATTCGGTTCAAAACCAATTATCAACAGGCGCAAAGTATAGGTAAACCGTTGTTAAGCCATCATGCACTATCATGGTTTTATACAGCAAAGGAAGGAGCCTCCAGGTCTGATTCCCCTCCCCGTTTCCGGGCTTTCCCGGATATTTTAACCAATTTAGAGAATTGTATCGCAAATTGCGGACGGAATCCATTGCTCATTTTCCGTTTATTATGGCAGTCAAATGAAAAAAGACAGCATACTTCAACACTTATATATTGATTATTACTCCGCCACTCCGAAATATTTGCAACTGGCCAATGCCATTATCAAGGCCATTGCGGAAGGAAAAATCCAGAAAGATGAATTATTGCCTTCCATCAATGAATTGAGTTTTGAATTCGAGATTTCGCGCGATACGGCCGAAAAGGGATACAAACACCTCAAACAGATCGGTGTGCTGGGTTCTGTGCCGGGCAAAGGATATTTTGTAAAAAACACGGAGGTGGGTCAGCAACTGAAGGTATTCCTGTTGTTCAACAAACTAAGCGCGCACAAAAAAATTATCTACGATGCTTTTGTGGCTTCGCTGGGAGAAATGGCCTCGGTGGATTTTTATATCTACAACAACGACTTCGCATTTTTCAAACGGTTAATCCACAACAAAAAAAATGATTACACGCATTATGTGATCATTCCCCATTTTCTTGACGGCGGGGAAAATGCCCATGAAGTGATCAACACCATTCCGAAAGAAAAATTAATCCTGCTGGATAAGCTGGTGCCGGGCGTGGACGGCAAATACGGCGCAGTATATGAAAATTTCGAAAATGACATTTACGCAGCGCTGGAGCAAAGCCTGGAACAATTGAGTAAATATCACACGATAAAAATTATTTTTCCGGAATATACCTATCATCCCCACGAAATACTGAAAGGGTTTTACCGGTTCTGCCAGCAATATGCCTTTAATTATAAAGTGGTGCATCACGTGGCAAATGAACCGATAAAGGAAGGCGAAGTGTTTATCAACCTGATGGAGAACGATTTGGTAACGCTGATTGAAAAAATTCTTGCAACCAGATTGAAGGTAGGCAAGCATGTGGGTGTGATTTCCTACAATGAAACGCCGCTGAAAAAAATTATTCTGAACGGCATTACCACCATTTCCACCGATTTTCAGATGATGGGTGAAACGGCGGCACGCCTCATTTTGCAACAATCTACTGAACACATTGAGATACCTTTTTACCTCACTTTGCGCGCTTCGCTGTAAAATATCCGTTAGCGAAATAGCATTCGGAAAAGCTTTAACGTTTTAGTGCTTGTTATATAACCATTACTTACGTAAACCCGTAAAAATGCATTGGGGAATTTTTAGAAAAACAAACGGGAATATAAATTGCATTTTGTCAATTTATTTTTTACATGTAATGTTGCGATTGTAATCGAACCACTGACTTGTAGCCTGCGTGTAACCGTATTGAAAGGAGTATCGCAGTAGAATATCCCAGATGACCACCCGACATTACCTTATCCGGCTTGCTACTCAGCCGGATTCCTGTAAGAATGGCTGACAGCAGATAAGAAAACCAGGAAGAGCCTTTAATCGACTTTTGACTTGTACGATGCAATATTAATGGGCACAACAGTGTCTTTGGTATTGTCACAACCATTACGAACGAAGCTTATTAAAATTTCTTTCAATGCCCCGGGCCGAAAACTTTAGTGATCCTTGTGATGATTTTAAAAATGGGGATCCCAACTCATTGAATGCGCTTTTCAGAATGTACTATGCACCATTGTGCCTGTTTGCAGAAAGAATGATCAAGGACAGACCGGCTGCTGAAGACATAGTGGGAGAAGCATTCGTCAAGCTGTGGCATCGCCACCGTGATTTCGAAAATCAACAAAACATAAAGGCCTTTCTGTACATAACCACGCGCAACGCCTGCCTGAACATGCTCAAGCAGATGCAGCGGGAATCATTGTCGAAAAAACAGCTCGCCTATCTCTCGGCCGACAAAGAAGGATTCATACTCAACGATATGATCCGCAACGAAGTGCTGGCCCAGATCAGCAGTGAAATTGAAAACCTGCCCGAACAGTGTAAAAAAATCTTCAAAATGAGTTATTTCGAGGGCAGGAAGAACCAGGAGATTGCGGAAATACTGGATATTTCTGTTCATACCGTAAAAAATCAAAAAGCCCGGGCCATCCAGTTGCTTAAAGTGAAACTCCCCGACCGTATGCTGGTGGCGACAATCTTGTGGGCCATGAACCTGGCCTGTCTCATCGCGTTGTAAATGCATGCACCGGGCCTTCTCATAGCCATGTAATTGCCTGCCTGGAACCGGATCGTTTCATCGACTTGCAATTGCTTGGACCCTGCCTGTTTTCATCGCCTGGCAAATGCCTGCACCGCGCCCTTTCTCATTGCCTTGCAGCCTGCCTGAACCCGGTTCGTTTCATCGACTTCAAATTGCTCCTGAACCTCGCCTAAGCTCATC